>ENA-ORBV01003522-ORBV01003522.1-microbial-mat-metagenome-genome-assembly--contig:-NODE-3522-length-31236-cov-11.939119_pt1 | contig 31236 bp, 41 predicted proteins | sample MGYA00237777_ERZ505514 | MGnify/ENA primary metagenome ERZ505514 (study PRJEB26160, sample SAMN06269048) | microbial mat metagenome | isolation source: Oligotrophic lake microbial mat | place... | reverse complement strand
GAACGTCCTGAGCAACGAGCACATCGAGAAGATCGTCGACACCTACCAGCACCGCAAAGAAGAGGAGCGGTATTCAAGACGGGTGGAGATGAGCGAGATCGAGGCGAATGAGTACAACCTGAACATCTCGCGCTATGTGAGCACGGCCGAGCCGCAGGTCGAGATCGATTTGTCGGCCACGCATGAGGATTTGCCCGTTGCTCCGCTGTCGACCGCAGATGACACAACGGGGTCGTAGCCCGTTGTGTCATCTGTCGGCGCCACGCGACCCGGCGTGGAAACGACCGGGCCCCGCGGAGCGCGCCGGACGACTACTTCTTCTGAAGCTCGATCTTGACCTCAGGAATTCAACTACGAAGAGGTTGTTTCGACGGTGTACGACGTGGAGAACCTGCCGTGGATGTGAAGCTCAACTATGAACGACGACAAGCAACTGCTGACCATGACCAATAAAAAACTTAGCATCCGACAAGCTGCCAAGGCCATAGGCGTACCCGTTCACAACTGGAATGGTCAGTGCTACGGAATCGCATCTGCGATAGTGGACAAGGGTCTCGTCGAAGGTGTGGCGATCTACGGTCACTGGCTGGGACCTATCGCCGAGACGTCCACCTTCGCCAATCGGTCGCATCTTGGCTTCGTGCAGCACGGATGGATCTTACTCGATGACGGCAAGATCATGGATCCGACGCGCTGGGTTTTCGAGAGCATTAAGCCCTATATCTACGTCGGGCCAACCAAGGGCTTGTACGACGAAGGTGGCAACAAGATCCGCGAGGAGTTTCAGATGGTTCCAGAGTTCGACGCCAGTGATGAAGTTTACGGCGTCCCGCACAGGGTTATGTCAGGCGCTGCGTGGATATGGGCAGAGCGCGTGCTTGGACTTCTAGGAAGCACCCTGCAGCCTCTCGGCGTCTTGTCTCTGGGCCAACTTCGCTACCTCGCGAACATGAATCCAGTACGGATGAATGGTTGCGCGCGTGACATCATGATTACGCTGGCACGGCTGAATCTTCTATCTCTGGTACCGATCGATAACCTGCGCTCCGTCGAGCGTCATGGTGGAAAGATCAAGGAGGAGATCGTTGAGCAACCGCTGTGCTGCCGATGCTGCATGTGCGATGCGCCTATGGATCACGACATTAGTATCTGCGCCGACTGCGACGACGCCGAAAGCGAGCGAGCGTCCGGATGACGACATCGAACATCTCGTCTCACCTCGCGGAGGCGTGGCATCTGCAACGGAACGACGTTGAGGACGGCTGGTGGGCGTTGGAAATCGATCCAGGTCTCTGGATCCACCTACGCACTCTGTTCGCCGCCTTGCACGAGTCCAAACACCGCGGCTACAGTATCGCCGTGGTGCGACCTGTGACGACGGATGGACGCTGGTTCGGTCCCGCGCGGCAGTACACCTACGATTCAGATGCGCGCTACGGCGGATGGTTTCGACTGGTCGACGTAGACGATAGCGTTCCGTTCGACAGCAACGAGGGAGATCGATCGTGATCCTCACTGGACCAGCCATTATCGCTGCGATGCACGACGGACAAGTCGTCATCGAACCTCCGCCGACACACGTCGGACCTAACAGTGTCGACCTTACGCTCGGCGAGACGCTAGTCGTCTACCATGACGGGCTGTGTAAACTTGGAACGTACGACTCTCAGCATAGGAATCTTTCGTCTGACCAGTTGGATCTGGCGACCGTTTTTTTCTATGACAACCCGCCGGACGAACTCGATTCGCACAAGGCTAATAGTACGCACGAGTTGAGGATCTCTAAGACAGGAATCGTACTCGTGCCGGGTGTGCTCTACCTCGGTCACACCGTTGAGTCTACGTACACTCCTGTCCACGTACCACAGGTCGGCGGACGTAGCAGTATCGGACGTCTTGGTATCCATGTACATGTGACCGCTGGCTTCGGCGACGTCGGCTTCGCTGGTCAGTGGACGTTGGAGATCCACGTCATCCACACTGTGCGCGTCTACGCCGGTATGCGCATCGCGCAGCTTTGGCTGAGTGTTCCGTATGGAGATATCGTGGAGTACGCAGGTCGGTATCAGCACAGCAAAGGGGTCATCGCGAGTCGGATGCACGAAGGCGAGGATGAGAAGTGAACGAGAGGAAAATGGATGTAATGATGAAAAACTGGGCAAAAAAGTTGAGCAAAAAGTCCGTTTACGAAGGCGACGAACGATGGCCTTGGACGGAGTCGGTGTACGTCAATAAGAGTGCGACGTTTGATCCGGCGCGGATCTACCGGTACACGCTCATGCGTCGGTGGAAGTCGGGGTGCACATGCTGATCCACAGGCCAAACAGCGTGCTTACGCCATACGATCGTGAGATTATTCTTGCACTCTCGGATGGTACCGATCCTGTCGAGTTGCACGAAGGGATCTACGAGGTCTCTCACTTCAACTTCGACTCCTACCTTCCGACCGATCTGAATGGGTGGGAGCAATATCCTCATTTGCCTGACGGAAATTGCGCCTACGGCGTCTGCGATTCACTTGAACAATTCCTCGCTACAGATCTCGGCAAGTTCATCCATGATGATCGACGCCAGTTTGTCGTCGCGTTTACGAAGATCCGGAGATCCGAAGAGTCGTCGAAATGTGGATGGCGTTGGCATAAGTGGGGTCCGTACATCGGACTCCACAATCCGCAACATGAGTACCTCTTCGACGAAACCGACATCGACGAGGTCTACTGTTTTAGTGTGTACGAACACATCGGCACAGTCTTCGACGATGTTGCATCGTGACCTGTGGAGCGCGTTGCCCAAACCCAGAGAACTGTGAGTAAGCACCCATGATCACCAACGAAGCATTTGTCTACGAGCTAGATCCGACACCCGAGCAAGCGACGCTGTTCTGGCGGCACTGTGGGCAGACGCGCTACGCGTTCAACTGGGCGCTGTCGATCTGGAACACACATTGGGCCGCCAACCGCGACAAGCCGAAGTCAGAGCGAGAGAAGCGACCCTCCGCCTACGACCTGTCCAAGCGCTGGACGGATAGTAAGAAAGAGCGTCTCGGAGAGGACGGTAAGCCGTGGACTGATGAGCTGATCCGAAACTCGGTGAGCTACGCGATTCGTGCGGCCGACGACGGCTTCAAGCATTTTTGGCGACGCTGCAAACAGCGTGCTGCTGCAGTCGGTCACCCGCGTTACAAGAAGCGCGGTGTGACGCGGGACAGCTTCACGATTCAGGAGCAATCTTTTCGCGCGGAGCCCCGTGCGATCCGTGTGGGAAAGATCGGCATGATCAGAACCAAGGAGTACGTACTCTCTGATGGTCGGCCAAAGCAGCGCTCGCTCGTCGGTAGGGTGCTGCGGATCGTTGTGAGCCGGCGTGCAGATCGCTGGTACGCGTCGATCATGGTCGAGCGCGACCGACCAGATCCTCTACCAGTTCAAGGGTCTACGATCGGCGTCGACTTCGGCATCAACCACCGCGTGACGACCAGCGACGGCGAAAAATTCGCAATCTCGCAGACGATGGAGCGTCGGCTACACCAACTCGCACATCTGATGCGTCTGTACGAGCGCAAGCGCAAGGGGCCCGTGCAGGGCACCAAGAACCGCTGGAAGATGCGGATGCGGATCGCCAGGATTCATAAGGAGATCGCCGACCGTCGCAACGATCAAGTGCACAAGCTCTCGCATCGCCTCGCGACCACCAGTGCAATGATCATCGTCGAGGGCTTCAACATCGCGACGCTCGTCGAGAAGCGGCGCAAGAAGATCCGTGGCTACAACAAGGTTCGAGCGAGGCGCAAGATCTACGAAGCGGCCTGGGGAGAGCTGCGACGTCAGCTGGAGTACAAGACCAAGTGGTACGGAAGTCAGCTCGTCGTTACTGATCCGTACGCTGCGACAGATCGCACGTGTCACGCGTGTGGACACGTCAACGATCCGCCGGAGCATCCAACAAATTCCTTCGCATGCGCCTCATGTCATGTTACCTTGACAAGGCAAGAGAACACGGCGCTTCTACAGCGCCAACAAGGCGAGCGCCTCGGCGCGTAAGCCTCGACAGATTCCTCGGGAGGACCGAGCGACTAGGCCCGGGCAGGGCCGATGTGAAGCCCCTGGAGGGTGCCGAAACACGAAGGACCGTAAGGCGTCGTGGGCCTCCGATGAACGGGGAAGTGTCCGTAGCTCCATTCTCGATACGAGACGAACGACGATGATCGAAGCACGCACGACCGAGGATCTTTCACGTACTGCGGTACGTGCGGAGATCGACGAGCAGAACGGCGTTGGGCCTGCGTGCATCGTGCCGCAGGGTAGCCCTCGTACCGGGTGCGGAGAGGTGGACGCGATGTCAGGAGCTGCCACCCACTGTCCGAGAGATAGGCATCGCGTCTCGTACCGGGTGCGGAGAGGTGGACGCGATGTCAGATACAGGCGATCCCGCAGATCTCTGGCGAGATCCTCGACTCGTACCTGGTGCGGAGAGGTGGACGCGATGTCAGATCGCGCGCTCGTGACTATCACGCAAAGCGTTGCACACCTCGTACCGGGTGCGGAGAGGTGGACGCGATGCCAGACGCGACTACCCCGAGGTCGTACAGTATCTTGCAGGCTCGTACCGGGTGCGGAGAGGTGGACGCGATGCCAGGTTCCTCTGCACAGCCCCGGGTCTGCAGGAGCCACTCGTACTGGGTGCGGAGAAGTGGACGCGATGCCAGTCCTGGGACCCAAAATGGTGTCCGGGGTAATCGTACTCGCATTGGGTGCGGAGAGATAGACGCGATGCTAGATGATCTTTGGCTCAACTCAATCAACGATGTTGCCAAGACGGATGAGCAAGTGAATTCAACAAGACGACAGATTTCCTCGGGGTAACCCGAGCGACTAGGCCCGGGCAGGGCCGATGTGAAGCCCCCGGAGGGTGCCGAAACACGAAGGACCGTAAGGCGTCGTGGGCCTCCGATGAACGGGGAAGTGTCCGTAGCTCCATTCTCGATACGAGACGAACGGTGACCAAGTACACGCACGCAAGACCGAGGATCTTTCACGTACTGCGGTACGTGCGGAGAGGTGGACGCGATGTCAGGCGTGGAGGGAGCGCCTCGTACCGGGTGCGGAGAGGTGGACGCGATGTCAACCGGTCCCTTGCTCGGCAGCTCCGGGGCTGTGCTCGCGCTCGTACCGGGTGCGGAGAGGTAGACGCGATGCCAGCACCTACCCATTCGATGATGCAGTTGGGCGCACCGACTCGTACCAGGTGCGGAGAGGTGGCCGTGCTGCGGCCGTCGATCAGGTCCTCGTACCTGGTGCGGAGAGGTGGACGCGATGTCAGGACCAGGCGATCGGTCTCGTCCACGGTGCTCTCCGCCTCGTACCAGGTGCGGAGAGGTGGACGCGATGTCAGGTGTGCAGTTCGCAGGTCCCGCCGACGAATTGCTGCTCGTACCAGGTGCGGAGAGGTGGATGCGATGCCAGGAGAGGCCTCCGCCAGTCGTTTCACCAAAAGGTAGCCCTCGTATCGGGTGCGGAGAAATGGACGCGATGCCAGGGTCGTGGTCTTGCCCGTCACCTCTTCGGCGCCCTCGTACCAGGTGCGGAGAGGTGGATGCGATGCCAGGCGGATACTCGTGGGATGTGCGTACAAGTGTGTAAGTTCGCATCAAGTGAGGAGAGATGGACGCGATGCCAGATGCTGGTTCCTGTCGGTCTCAACGAGCGTGTAGCATAGCTCGATGAGTACCGATTTCGTCACAGGTGACCTGTTCGATGGCGTCGACACGAAACGGGTTGCGCTTGCACACGGCGTCAATCTGCAGGGTGCCTTCGGTGCTGGCGTCGCGTTGCAGATCCGGCAGCGATGGCCGTGGGCGTATGCGGTGTACAAGGACAACTTCGATGTACTTGTGCTGGGAAAGACGCTCGTCGCGACGTGCGATTACGATCGTCTGGTCGTGATACATTGCGCAACGCAGCCGCGGCCAGGACGTTGCGCGGATAAGGACTCGATCCAAGTATCTGTGGCTCATGCCTGTGCGATTGCAGAGAGCTACGGACACCACACGCTTCGGATCCCATGGATCGGCTGCGGCCTCGGTGGACTTGACATCAAGAGGGACAATATGCGCGAGATGTTTGTGCAGATTGGAGAACTGACGCGTGTACGGCTTGCGGTCTACACTCTGCCAGAGGTGAAGTAGTGAGCGGCAACTCCAATAGATTTTACATCTTCGATCTACTTGACTGGCTCGAAGCCTTCCAGAGCGAAGAGTGGACGAAGTTGCACGCGTGGCTCAAAGAGCACGCGGCTGATGCGGATGCAACAGTGGCGATCGAGGAAGTCATCACCGCGGCGAAACATATGTGGGAGCTACTCGATCGTCTGGAGAACCCGCAGGTGCGCACCATGGGGAGCCCGTTTACCGCAGTAGCGCGAGTGTGGGAGGGCGACGACAGCGTCGAGCAGGGCGTGGAGGACATATGCGAATGGAGGCGGCCGGATGCGTTGACGCGCGTATCGAAAGATCATGAACCCGACGACGCGCACGATTCAGATCGTAGCGGTCGCACTGCGCTTCTCCGCAGAGGCCTACACTGAAGAACGTGAATGACGTTGAGAAAGGAATCGATCCATGTGTGATGACGACGGTAATGGTCCATCTGTCATGAGGGAGACGTACCGCAAGGCTCGCGTGACACATGTCTGCTTCGGATGTGATGAGACGATCCGTACCGGCGACAGATACCGCTACCTCTCAGGGGTGTGGGATCACAAGGGTGAGTCGTTCAAGCACTGTATCCGATGCGCGGCTCTACTCGACGCTCTGCCGTCCGGCGCCATGCTCGGACTCGACTGCGGTGAGGTATGGGAAGATCCGCCCGAGCACATCGCCGCGCTCGCGTTTTGGACGCCGGGCGATCCGGTACCCGTGCAACTCGTCGAACACGGTTGGGTGCGTAGTGTCGAGGCGAGCTGGAGTCGGATGTTCGAGGGCAGTGTCAAGGCATCGGTCCACTGTCGCACAGACTCGCAAAGATACGTTTGGCACGTGATCGTGCACGAAGCTACGATCTACTCGGGGCACGTCATCTCGCGGCGATGGTGCGACAGTGAGGCCGAAGACGAAGCGAAGCGACAAGCAGAAGCGGCGGCGATGACCGTGGTGGCATCGGCACTGTCGCAGGTGAAGGAGCGAGCTTGACCACATCCAAGAAGAAGATGGCAAAGAAGACCGACAAGTCCGCGAGCACCGCTCCGGGTCAGTGGTTGCAAGATCGGGGGCGTGGCACTGCGGTGCAGTTCCAGCTCGACTACGCGCTTGCAGGTACGCTTGGCAGTGAGAAGGTCGAACATACTGTCGCGTCCGTGTCGGAGATCCTCGCGTCGCGCATCATGTTCTACGAGGCGCGTGTCGATGAGTTGGGAAACGCGCTGTCGACCAAGGCGCTGGCGAACACGAAGCTGAGCACCTTCGAAGTCCATCGGCTGCAGGCGAACTACCGCTTGTGCCGCAGTATAGTGTACGAGCTGGAGCTGATCCGTGCCGCGTTGGAGACAGGTCACATGCCGCTCGATGACGCCGATCCGTTACTCGTTCGCAACGTGTAAAACGCGTAGAGTCGTGTTACGAGAGGCCGTCTGTATCGTTCCTGCGACGTGCGGTAGCCATGCTACGTCGGAGCGCTCGACATTACGGATATAGTCAGCGACGATCGCCGTCGGACTCCCATGCGAACATCACGTCTCCGTTCGACCGTCGTACCTCTCCACAACCCGAAGTCGGCTGCTGTCGTGTCTGAGGAGCATCCATCGCTCAACCAGATCGACAAGTTCGACACGTGGGTCGGATCGGTGATCTCTCCGAAGATCAAGCTCCCACTATCTGTATGGATCTCTAAATCGAAATCAAACAGTAATCGATTCGTCGTCACGACGGACGACGGCAAGCTCGTTGCAGGTTCAGGCTACTATGGCGACACGGGCGGCCCAGGAAACTGCGTGCGACAACATATGTTGCCAGGTCTCATCGATAACGCTGACCGTGGTAGTGGAATTGGCACGTCGCTGTACGTAGCGGGGAACATGGTCGCTGCTGCGGCAGAGGATGGTGAGGATTTTCCGTGGTCGCTGAGCAACGGACGCTGTACCTACAGCCAAGAGGGTCAACGTAGTCGCGATGCTGATCGTGCATGGGAGACTCTTCATCACTACGATCTAGCTCATTACGAAAAAGGAGAGGGAGATTACGAATATGTCGAAGATCGCTACGACGCTGACGAGTTCATGTCTGAGTCTGAGATCGAAGAGCGCTTCGAGAGAGAGCATGAAGGAGTATCTGGCGTATCCTTTTCGACTCGCGGGTACATCGATATATCTGGCAAGATAGAGAGCGAGGTGACGTTCGACATCATGGACTGGAGTACGATATCTAACAGTGGACTTGTGCTTGCGTTGTCTAACGATTTCTTCGGCGATATGCCTGACTTCAAGTCAGTGCCGCCTGGTGTATTTGCAGCGCTCGACTGGTCGCAATCCGATGCGGCCGAAATCGAAAAGTACGCCAAGCAGAACGCGTCAGGGTCAGACTATGCCGCAGATGAATGGTACGTCGAGGCCGCCTATGGATTCGAGCTTCGTAGCGACGAGACATCGCAGGACTACACGGCGCTGGCTGACGCCATGCTTCGCAGGGTCAGCATCATCAATCCGAAGACCAAGCGCAAGCACAAGCGTGGTAGCGATAGTCAGAATCTCAAGGCAGCTGCTACAGTGTGGGAGCGGCAGTGGGGTGCCGGGTTCGTCGAAAACCCTGGACGATCCGCACGTCTGCAGCGTATCGCGAACAAGCTCGCGAACGGCGGTTGATCCTTCAAGGCGACGTGCGTAGCTGGTCGGGGCGCAGGTAGCGAAGCCAGTGGCTGACGTAGTCACGATCTGAATCGGTCAACGCGCTCCACATCTGTCCGATCTTCGGATCGAGTTCCACAGCGGCGGCGTAGTTTCCACGCGACGTTAGGCGAAATCTTTGCTGCACAACTTCCCGGTACGCCTCGACCGTGATCTTATCGACAGCTAACGTCGGCTTGATCTCGGGCTTCGGCATACCATCGATAAATGTGACGCGAACGAGGAGCTTTTCAGCCTGTCGAACGCAGTTATCCGTTCCAGTGCCACCAGGAAACGCAGCGAGATGATGCGCGAGTCCTCCGGTCTCCCCAGACTTTGTTGATGTGCCACGCAGCATCGCGCCGTTACGTATCGGTCCGGCTGCGTTTCCGTAGCGCTCCCATTCTGCGGGCCACTTCTGGATCTGGATCTTGCGACCGATTCGGCGAACAACGTCACGTGCGGCTACGTCGACGCCGCGCGCCTCGCCTTCACGGAAGATTGTCGGTTGTAGTTCGTCGATGAGCGCTACGAACTGTGCTTCCTCGTTAGCGAAAAGTCGTCCGCTCTTCTGCACATGATCGCGTCCGCCGGTGACGACCAGGATGAACTCGGAGCGCTCGCTCACGACTCGACTTCCCGGGCTACGTCGATCTCGAAGATCTGCGACTGTAACCACTTCACCATGCGATCGTAGCGTGCTGTGCTGCGCGTCTCGTCGTTGCCACCTTCGTCGTCGTTGATAGATGCGATCTGATCCGCGAGATAGAATGGCGCTGCCAGTGCATGTGTCGCCCATGGCAAGATTTCCTCGCCGTCCCACGCAGAGTCGTCGATGTCGACGTTGATCGCGGCCAACTCTGCGAGCACGGCGTCGCGATTTTCGCCGGCAGCGACGCGGCGATGCACAGCGAGGGCACCAAGCGAGCACGAGCATCCGTCCTGTACGATCGCGTTCTCGATCAGTTTCTTGTCGGGCAACGCTTCGAGGGCCACGAGTAGCTCACGTAGGAACGCCTGACCACGCTGGCTCTTGGTCTGCCGCACGAGGTTGGCCCAGTACAGGCACGGGCCATCGTCGCCTCCTTCATACTCGCGTAGTCGGCTCATCGCGGCGGCTCGTTGGTTGCTAAGGTTGGCGCGGTCGCGATCGCAGCGTTCGACCACATCTTCGCCTCCTGCAAGGCGGTCAGCGCAAGCGCTTTCTCGCGACCTTCGGGAAGCACGTTGTCGAGGTGATGCGCTAACACAAGCATCTCGGCGTTGATCCGCTCGAACATCGGCTTGGTGATTTCGGTCTGCGGCTGATAGGTGAAGCGGCGGTTGATTTCAATCACGTTGGGCATGATGTGCTCTCTGCTTCTGCTCGCTCGGCGAGGCAACGGATGTGGGCGGCCCACCATGCGAGTGCGTCGAGACGGCCGCCGATCTGGATCTCGGCTTCGCTACTGCCAGATGCGCTACGACGCCGGCCAAGCTGGTCGACATGCTGGCGCTCGCACAGCTTCTGGTACTCGCCGTCCATATCGGCAGCTAGTGCGCGAAGATATTCTGCGGTGGACTGGGTCAATCAGGTGTCCTCTGTGTCGGATCACGACGGAGGCGATCCGCGATCCAGACCTCCAGTCCTGCACGCATGTCTCCATCGAGCTGCTTCCAGATATCATCCATCTGCCCGACGCGCTCATCTTCATCGTCGTCGGTTATGGTGTCGTGCTTGAGGCGCTCTAGTAGATCGTCCAGAAGATCCTGGTACCGTTCGACGAGGTCAATCTCAACTCTCTCTACGTCTGCGGTGCTCAGCGAGACGATGTTCAACACTTCGAGATTGTCAACCGTCAACAATGGTCAGGCCTCGTTCTTAGGCGGAAACTGCCGCTTCTTCGGCGAGTTTCAAAGCGACGCTCCACTGGGCGTACGCTTCGCGAGCACTGTCAGTCGCGATTTGAAGCGCGTTTCTGAGGCCAGGAGAAATTGATGGAGTCTTTCGGTTGGCAACGAGAACGAGTAGGAGCTTCGCGAAGTAGTACGTACATGATGCCTTGTTGCCATTGACGATGTACTGGTACGCGTACGACATCTTCACTAATTCAGGAAGTTCAGCAAGCGCCGAGTGTAACTTCTCTGCGTTTTCGTTCATGCGCTCAGCGTGTTCGAAGTAGCTCAAGTCAGCAGCGCTGAGACCAACTGTCGCAAGGCGATCTATCAGCGCTATGTACGGCCGATCTTTAACATTTGGATCCTCAAGTGCAATCGCTTCGAGTAACGTCTCTCGTACCTCCTCGAAGAGGAATAGGATCGGTTCGTTGTGCGGCATCACGCGCCTTCGCCGTACTTGGTCTTCTCGCTACCCTGGGTCGTGCGGATCATCGCGTCGCCTTGCCGCACCCATCCACCTCGGCCGTCGCTGCCGTACTCGCCGCGCCAGCGCTGCGTGAACGTAGTGGGCATCATGTGGTAGGCGCATGGTGACGGCTCGTCGTAGTCGGATGGTGTACTGACGATGCCGCCCGCGTCATCGGGCATGTCAACGTCGATCGTCGCCGGACACATCGTGTCCGGATCGAACGGTGGGTCGTCGGTGTACTTCTGGATCTCTTCGCGGCGGTTGCCGCAGCGAGAGCACTCGAACTCGTAGATCGGCATCGTCTGCCTTCCTTTTTTTCGGTCCGCGATCAGCGTAGCACCTGTTCGCGTGCAAGAGCGTATTTAATACGCTGATCTTCCGATCGCGCGTGCTCGATAGTGAGCAGATCCTGGGAAAAATTGTGGGGTCACATGCCGAGCTGCTTCGACTCGGCATGTGACCCCAACACCCTGTGCCCAACCCCCGCGACGCGGGACGGCGCGTCGACACTACCGCAGCTCGACGTGGACGCCAAGTTTTACCGATTCCTTGACGCGTCTGCACCGCGCGGGGTATCCCGGTTGACCCTGTGATCAACTCCTCAGACTCGGAGATCCGCCTGTGCCGCTTGCAGCGACCTCGTACAACGTCCCCCCAGAAATCGCTGAAGCTGCCCGACGCGGCCGACAACAAGGCCAGTGGATCCGAGCCAAGTGCCCGTACTGCGACCCCGAGGGTCGCAAGGCTCCCAGCCTGGCGATAGGCGATCGCGGGTGGATCTGTCACCGCGGTCAGTGCCACAAGCTGCAACGTGATGAGCGTGCTCGGGTTGCCCTGCAACTGCAGCGCATCGCAGGCGACGACGACGCAGCGCGGCACGCCAAGGCGCTGCGCATCATCGAGGAGTGCGGCACTGTCCGCAAGAACTGTCCGGTCGATCTGTACCTGCGCAGCCGGCGTCTCGTACCCGTCGGGGCTGAGTGGCCGGCAGATCTGCGCCGACACAACCATCTGTGGCACGGCGAGACCAAGAAGGAGTATGTCGCCATGGTGGCGATCGTACGCGACGGATCGGGCATGGCCGTCGCCGTACACCGCACGTACCTGCTGCAAGATGGTCGGCGTGCCGACGACAAGACCGTGGACGCAAAGTTGCGTGTCTCCAACGCCAAGCTCTCGTTGGGGACACTGGCCGGTGGTCACTCGGTACAACTGGGCCACGACGTGTCAGCTGACACGATCGGCATCGGCGAAGGATTGGAGTCTACGCTCGCGCTGCGGATGAAGTTGCAGCTGCCGTGTCTAAGTGGGCTATCGGCAAACGGACTTGCGAGTATAAAGATCCCGAAGGACGTGCGACGCGTGATCATTGGCCCTGATCTCGGTGACACGGACATGGTCGGTTATAAGGCCGCCTTCGCGTTGCGTAAACGCATCGAACAGGAGTCTAGCGTCGGTCTACGGCGCACTAGCGTTGAGATCATGGCGCCGCCTTTGCGTGAAAATAAAGGCGACTGGGCCGACTGGGCCGAGGAACAGTATCGCATCGAAGAACAGCATCGTCGCATATAGCCGCCACGCGAACGCACCGAGAAGGAGGTCCGTACCGTGGATGACGTCGTCGATGATCTCGCCCGAGATCTGCGGGATCGCCTGCATGAAGATAAGGCGATTCTGCACAAAAACCGTGCGCTGTTCGAGCGCGTCGCTGCAGCGTGTGCCGAAGACGGCCTGCTATGGTCGAAGTGTCGCGACGTTCTACGCGAAGCGAAGGTCATTCGTGATTGGGAGAAGAAGATCAAGCTCGCTGCACGCGAGCTACAGGGCGTCCGATCGATCGGTGCTGATCCGGCGCCGACCAACATCAACGTCAAGGAGGTGTGGTCCGACGCACCGGTGTCCGATCTTGCGGAGATGCCACGCGGTTGGGGGCTAAACTCGCACGAGGCTGCTGTCTACCAGGTTATCGAGAAGACTATCGACGGCGGCGGTGTCATCACCAAGCACCTTACAGTCTCGTACGAGCCGCTGTTGATCCGACGCCTGATCAAGCACACCGATCAGAACAAGATCTTAGTGGAACTGGTATGGCGCAAGGGTAAACACTGGCACCGCGGCACGTACGATCGCGACACGGTGTTCTCAAAAAACGACATCGTCGGCACTGCGGCCGATGGCGTGCCTGTGCGCAGCGACAACGCGCTGGACATCGTCAAGTTTCTCGGCGCCTACGAGTACCACAATCTCGCGCACATCGAGCACGAGTACGCGTCGTCTTCGATGGGCTGGAAGGGCACGGCTGAAGATCCGACGCGTGATGGATTCCTGTGCGGCAACGAGCATATGTGCAAGACCGAGAAGTCGAAGCGATTCATGCTGAAGCCAATGGGACCCGGCGACAAGGACGAAGCGGCGACGGTGCGCAGCGTCGGCACGTTCGCGGCGTGGAAGGAAGCGATCGCTGTCGTCGCCCCATACGCTGCCGTACGCATCGGAATCTACGCCAGTCTCGCGAGTGTGCTGCTACCAATCCTGCGAGCGCCCAACGCCATCATCGAATGGGTCAAGGGGACCTCAACAGGCAAGACCAGTGCGCTGCAGGTGATCCAGTCGATCTGGCGTTCGCCGACGACACAGATCGCCTCGTGGAACAACTCGCTGTCGAACTTCGAGAGTCGCGCGCATCTGTGGTCGGGCCTACCGCTGTTCCTGGACGACACTAAGCTCGTCACCACAGCGCAAGGTCGCAAGGGCGAAGAGCTACTCGGCAAGACGATCTACATGTTCGTCAACGGCACTGGTCGCGGTCGCGACACGCGGACGGGTGGACAGCGCACGACTACGACGTGGCGCTCGATCATGTTCTCAACCGGCGAGGTTCCGTCGTCAGATCTAGCCCACGCCGAAGGCGCGTCGGCGCGCGTCCTGAGTTTTTGGACCGCACCATTCGGCGCGAGTAACAAGCATACCGGCGCGATGATGGAGCGGTTGATCAACACGCAGCTCGCCGAGAACTTCGGCCACGCGGGGCCCATGTTCGTGAAGTGGTTGCACGAGCACCGTGAGAGGTGGGACATGCTTCGCGGTGCCTACGAGGAGACCACACTGAAGGTCCGCGCGATGTTCAACTCGCCATCCGCCGATCGCCTATCTCGGGTCATCGCGCTTATCGAGGTCACCGCGGCGGCGGCCCATGCGGCGGAGCTGATCCCCTGGAAGCCATGCTCGATCGTCGACGACCCCGAGATCCAGCGACTGCTACGCGCGTCCGTGGCCCAGGCCGAGTCGGGTGCCGACGATGCGACGCGCGCGTGGGAGCACGTGCTGTCGGACGCCGAGAGCAAGGCGTCGCAGTGGGCTACGTGGGGCATGGAGCCGAATCGGAACGCTGAGCCTTCCAGCGGGTGGCTCGGCTGGAAAAGCCCGACGCGCCTCGCGTGGCTGCCCAGTCAGCTCAAGCGCGTGCTCGATCAGGCGGGCTACAACTTCGACACGATCCGTCGTGCGTGGCGCGAGCGCGGCTGGATCGAGCCTGGTCCTCCGAAGAGGCCCTACGTCAAGTTCCACTGGTGCGCCGATACCGGTAAGCAGATCCGCACCGTCGTCATGATCACGGCCGAGTCCGAGTGGGGGACGATTGGCGTCGAGGGCGAAGGCGACGCTGTGGGCGACGACGAGTAGACTCGTGTGTATGCCCGCATCCACGTCCGCCTCTGCATCCGCACCTGTCGACGAATACACCTTGACGATCCGCATCGTTCGCGCCGACGACGGCTACGTCGCGATCATCACAGGCGATCCTCTGCACCCCGGCGAGAACGTCACCAAGCCGAGGAAAAGATCCGTCGCCGCGCGAGCAGATGCGGCGAGGTTCCTCGCGCTGTCGCTATTTCGCCGGTTGATCTGGTAGCGCCACGCGCTCCAACCAGAGTCCTCCAGCATACAGGACTGGGGTTCCTACGCCGCTGTCGCACGCGCCGGATGCGATCAGCATCTCGTAGTCTTCCGCAATCTCGTGGTGCCCATACCAGCGAAGACTCGCGACCTCGTCCCTGTCCGTGTCCATCTGTTCGTACGTCTCGTACATGCAGACGTACTCGTGCTCCTCGTAGGCCCACTGCAGTTCCTCGACGAGCGTTGCTGATGTCGCGCTGTGCATGGTTCAACCTGCGAAGATGGCTAGAGGAATCGTGTCGCTGCGCAATGTGCCGCCCTGATCCTTCCAGCTGTACTGGATCTGCAGTATTACGTTCGCGTCGGCGACGGTCTTGCCCTGGGCAGGAGATGATATCCGGAAGAGCATCTTCGGGCTCATGCCGTACAGGCCCTCCACGAGCGTCGCGCCTTTGAGCTTCGTACTCGACGCGATGCCGATGTCCTGGACGAGCACTTGGTACTGACCTGACGGACTACTGATGACACCGCCTGGAAGCGTCACGATCGACACCTCGACGTCGACCGGCAGCATGGCGACGACGTCCATGCGACTGCCGCTCGGTGACAGCGAGACATCGCTGTCAGTCGCGTCGACGAACAGTGGCGCCGGGTGAGGATCTTCGCCGCTCAGGATCAGATCGACGCCGACCTTCTTGGTCTCGATCTCCGCAGGGAACACGGGCTCGGGGCGTGGCCCTGGTCGGTCGGGCTCGACGGTCGGCGTGGTGGTTGCCGATGCCGCCGTGGCCTTAATGTCGCGGTACGCGAGCCAGGAGAGGCCTCCGATCACCGTAAGCGCTGCAGCGGAGACCAGAAGGTCGCGCGTGCCGAAGTCCGGCGCAGGCGGATTTCTGTGACGGCGGAGGGCACGTGCGAGAAGGTGGATCGGCATCGGCGCAGCAACTGTACTGCGGAAGAGGTAGCCGCCGAGTCACTCGTCAACAAGTGTGTTTCGCGCGCGGCGACGATCACGCTGCGCTCCGGCGAATGGCGCGCCATTGAAGTTTGTACTTTTGGCCTACTGCTTGCCGATGTCATCGACTTCACACTTCGGCGATTTATTGTCGGTTGAGCAAACTCATGGCTTCCGAAATCCGCAGCGATATCGGTCTCTAAGCCATCGACTTTGCAGTTTCGCCACGCTATCGCCAAAGCGCAATTCGCGTAAGCCATTTGCTCCATGTAGTAAGCCATCGATTATGCGGTCTACGCAGCGTGAACGTCGTTCTGATGTTTTTGCCGAAAACTAGGGGTCTACTTCTGGCGAGCTGTTCTTTTTTTTCTATTTATCCCTCAGAATTGTTTGCTATGAATTCACATGGCTTAAATGGCTTAGAAGCTCAAAAGTATATCCAGCTACTCGTCGAAGGCATTATCGTTGGATTGTCACATTAGTGCAAATGGCTTACGCGAATTGCGCTTTGGCGATTGGAGGGCAAAACCGCAAAGTGATTAAGCCACGGGACTTGACGCACACCTCTCTGAAATCGTGGTCCTAAATACAGAACTCGACGTATTTGTCACCCAGCGAACATATGCGCTCTATTCGTGGATCCGACAACCGCGCACCGGCAACGCCTGTGCCGCCTCCTAAGGAAAGAAGTGATCTCCTGAGCGTTGCAGGTTGCAACACTGCTGGCACGGTTCCTGCGAATTTCATGGTTGCCCACGCGCGCTTCGCGACGCACCGAGAACTGCCGCAAGGGACGAGACGACGAGATGGCGCTCGGCACGGAGCGCCCAGGCGCCCCGCTGGCACCCGTGCTTCGAATATCAGACCATCGACACCATGCGCACCAACGTCGATGACGATGACCCCTATGCAGCCGCTGACGCAGCGGTCGATGCTGCGCGTGACGAGGTCGACGCGAAGTTCCTCAAGAAGCTCGTCAAGGGAACCAAGGGCGGCGTCGACATGGACGTCGCAACGCGTGTGATCAACCAGATCCCCGGATGGAGCATCGAGCCCACGGTGACAACCATCGAAGCGTGGCGCCAGTACGGCGTAGGAACGCATCTGGATCGCAAGGCCGGCCTTCAAGATCCACGCAATCGCTACCACAGCATTCTCTCGGTCAACCGCGACTGGAACCGCGAGGGGACCAAGGAGCTGAAGACCATCTCGATCAAGAGCCGCGAGCGCTCCGACGTCGAAGCTGCGCGAGGTGTCTTGGAGCTACTTCCGCCATCCGATGCGGTTCGTCCGGGAGGGATCTATGTCGAGCGCATCGGAGACATCGTGAAGGCTAGCGATTCGAGCGGGCGTTGGACGTTGCCAGTGGGGCAGATGTGGATCGGCGCGTACGGATGGAACATCACGGCGCCCAACGGCAAGCAGGCCACCATCACCAGCAAGGGATTGAGCCTCAGTCCGGGCCCTGCGTTCGACGAGATGGCGCCGCTATGGACCTTCGTCTACAAGAACGGCATCGCCAAAGATGCCCAGGCGCGCATCGATCTGCTGGGTTCAGATGTCGTCGAGCGCGCGAGCATGAGCAAGGTTGCGCGCGCTCGCGACGTCGCAAGACGACAGTCGTTGCCCGAGATCCAGGCGGTGTTCCGCGAAATCACAGACCGTCGCTTCGCTGAAGTGGTAGACAGCTTGACCAATAGGTATATCGCCGCCGCGCGTGGATGGACGACGTACGGCAAGATCTACGACAAGATGCTAGCAGGCGAGAACACAACAAGGTTCTCAGCCGAGAACGCTACGACTGATTTCTTGGTGAGCAGCTACGGCATGCTACCGGTCGAGCTGGTTGACAAGAGAGGTAACAACGTCGTCATGAAGGAGTACTACGTGACGATCGCGAATCGCCTCGCAACCAAGGACGCCGAAGAGGGTCGCAAGATCTTCGTCGAGAAGAACACCGAGCGCATCAGCGCGATCGCCCGCCGCAAGAGTCAACCATTCCGCGTTCAGATCCTCCGCGAACGCGACGACCAAGGCGTCGCAGGCTACGGCGGTGACGTGAAGTTCACGTTCGACGACGGATCGAGTTTCACGCTGCGCAACAAGACGATCTACAAGCGCAGCACGGGTGGTCGGTTTTTCATGCAGTTCCCCACGACGTTCCACGACGTGAAGATGCCGGACGGATCGAAGATGCCGTCGCCCAGCGAAGCCCGCATGCTCGACGTCTTCGCCGGTAACGCACCTGCGAGCAACCCAGCGTCGCGACGCCAGCACCTGATCGCTGATCGCCTTGCGAACCCATGATACGCCGGCTAGCGCCCCTTGATCACGACGACGTTCGACGAGCTGATCGCGCGTACGCGTTCGAGAACATCACCACGTCTCCATCTGGTGAAGTTCTTGCCGCGGATCACGGGCGCTGGTGCCTCTCTTCCTGGGCTCCACAGCACCTCCTCGTGCGCTGGTGCCTCTCTTCCTGGGCTCCACAGCACCTCCTCGTGCGCTGCCTGACCGCCTGAGCGCACCAGGAGGGAAATGGACGCGCGCGGCGGGGCGTCGTACGTGTGAGAGCCTGGCGAGGAGCCGGCCCTGAGCGAGACCCCGATGTCGTTCCCGAACCGCTACCCCGGCACCTGCAGCGTCTGCGCAGCCCCCGTCACCGTCGGCGAAGGTCTCGCGTACAAGGACGGCGGCTGGAAGACTGTCTGCGCGTCGAGCCAGTGCCAGGCGCGCGCGCTCGGCGCTGCCGAAGTACCCTCGACCGAGCGCAAGCTGCTCGCCGACGGCACGTTGCTGTGCCCCTTCGATCGCGACGCGTTGCCCCTAATCAAGGGCATGCCCGGCGCGAGGTGGAGCAAGGACCGCCGCGTCTGGACCGTCAGCACGAGACCCGCCGACCGGATCCGCGTGCTAGAGGTCGCTGCGCGCCTGGCGCTCGACGTCGCGCCAGAGCTGCAAGTCGCGGTCGCTGACGACGTGACGGACGCCGCAGTCGCCCGTGCGCAAGCCGGCGGCGCCTATCCCTACCAAGTCGACGGCGTACGCTGGCTGGCCACGCACGCCCGCGCCCTGCTCGGCGACGACATGGGTCTCGGCAAGACCGCTCAGTCGCTCTGGGCCCTGCCCGGCCGCGCGGTCGTCGTGTGCCCGAAGAGCCTCAAGCTCAACTGGCGCAACGAGATCAAGCGCTGGCGTCCGGACCTTACACCTATCGTGCTCAGTGGCAAGGGCTCGATGCGCGCGCCGGCAGCCGGCGAGGTCGTGATCGTCAACTTCGACGTACTCGCCGAAGACGCGGCCGCCGGCCTCGATCTCGCGGACTGCACGCTCCTCATCGACGAGGCGCATAGGTGCAAGTCGCACAAGGCCAAGCGCACCAAGGCTGTCGGCTCGCTGCGTGACGCGTGCGCGCGCTGCTGGATCCTTACAGGCACACCGCTACTCGGCCGCCCCTTCGATCTCTGGGGCGTCCTGCAGGCTGGCGGCATGGGCGCTGAGGTGTTCGGCGGCTTCGGAGGTTTCTTGCGCTGCTTCGGCGGCAGCAAGAACAAGTGGGGCGGATTTGAATTCGACGGCCCCGACGCGAGCGTCCCCGAGCGCCTCCGTCGCGTCATGATCCGACGCACCAAGACCGAGGTACTCCCCGACCTCCCCGCACGTACGCGTAGCAAGATGATCGTCAACGACCTCCCCGACGCGCTGCGCCGCGAGTTGGATCGCGCGTACAACGATTGGTACGGCCTCGACTTCGAGGGCAAGGCGCAAGATCAGAGCGCACTGCCCGACTTCAGAGAGTTCTCGGATCTGCGCGCCAAACTCGCGGCGTCGCGGATTACCGCCGCCATCGACTGGTGCGAGGACCGCGAAGAAGAAGGCGCGCCTGTGCTCGTCTTCTCGGCCCACCGCGCGCCCGTCGAGGCGCTCGGTGCCCGCGAGGGCTGGGGCATGATCCTCGGCGGCACATCTGAAGAGGAGCGCCAGGCGCTCGTCGAGAAGTTCCAGCGCGGCGAGCTGAAGGGCCTCGCGCTGACCATCACCGCGGGCGGCGTCGGCATCACGCTCACCCGTGCCAGCACCGCCCTGTTCGTCGACCTCGACTGGACGCCCGGCAATAACCTGCAGGCCGAGGACCGCATGATCCGTATCGGCCAGACGGCCACCAGTGTGCAGATCGTCCGGATGGTATCCGACCACGTGCTCGACGCACACGTGCTCGAATTGCTCGATCAGAAGATGCGCCTCATCGAGGCGGCAGTGGAGCGCGTCGCCGTGTACGTGCCCAGGGCCGTCACTACCACCACGATCGAGGAGACGCCCGAGCAGTGGCAGGCGCGCATCGACGCACAGCAGGCAGTGGCACGCGATATGGACGCATCCGGCGAACACCGCAGCGCCGCAGCGTCGATCCGCCGCCGCCTCGCGGGCGCCCGAGCGACCGACGCGAAGATCCCCGAGTCGTTCACCGCCGAGCAGGGAGATGCGCTGCGCGGCGCGGTGACCCTCCTCGCCGAGGTCTGCGACGGCGCGCACGACAAGGACGGCGCAGGATTCAACAAGCCCGACGCGAGCGCAGGCCACTGGCTCGCGCTGGTCGGCATGGAGTCCACTGAGTGTCTGCAACTCGCGTGGATCATCACCCGCAAGTACGCGCGCCAGTGCGCCGCGCTGTTCCCCGTCGCGTTTCCCACCGCTACCAAGCGCGCAGCGAAGGCGGCGAAGGCGGATGCCTGATGCTGAACCAGGAAAGATCTAGTTTACACCCGAGAGGTAACGACACCCGAGAGGTAACGACACGTGCGAATTAAAAAAACATCTCCGACATCGTCCCTAAAAGGGTTGACCGCCCTGCGCAAGAGAATCTCTACAGTCGCGATGGATTCCGCAAGGGCATTCGGGTACGATCAGATCTTCTCGTACGGCCCCGATGTTAGGGTTTATCTATGCCACGAAGACTCCAGCGAGCTTCTACTCTTTATCAGCGCTGATCTTACAGACACCCAGATCAAGATCCTCGTAAGACGCCGCATCAAAGCGAAGCAGCGGTCGAAGAAGAGGGTGGAGCAGCAGCGGTTGAAGAAGAAGGCGGAGCCATCAGGGCTTCATCTTGTCGAGTCCTGAGGCAAAGCGCAGGCCACGCGAGTTGCAGGGACTCAGTGGACTCCATGCCGACCAGCGCGAGCCAGTGGATCATCACCCGCAAGTACGCGCGCCAGTGCGCCGCGCTGTTCCCCATTGCGCTTCCCACCGCCACCAAGCGCGCGGCGAAGGCGGATGCCTGATGCTGAACCAGGAAAGATCTGGTTGCCACCCGAGAGGTAACGACACGTGCGACTGAAAAAAACATCTCCGACATCGTCCCTGAAAGGGTTGACCGCCCTGCGCAAGAGAATCTCTACAGTCGTGATCGATGCCGCAAGGGCATTCGGGTACGAACAGATCTTCTCGTACGGCCCCGATGTTAGGGGCCCCGATGTTAGGGTTTACCTATGCCTTGACATCCTCCTCGGCCTAGAAGGCTGAGGATTCCGGGGTCGGCCCCGAGGTTGACGCTTCATCGAGCACTGCGCAGGTACCCAAAGGCACCATCCGTCTCACATGCCCTCCACGTCCGTTTTTCGTCTCGACCTGCCCGGCCGCGACAATGTTCTTCGCAGCATTGACATCTCTGTCATGCGCCGCACCGCAACCTTCGCAAGTCACCTGACGAACGCTGAGATCGAGACGACCCCACCGATGTCCACATGTACTACAGATCTGACTGGTCGGGGTCCATCGGTTCACGACCTGCAGCTCACGACCGTACCGAGTGCACTTCGATTCGAGCATCGTACGGAACGCCCGCCATCCTTGGCGACTTATCGAGCGGGCAAGGTGGTGGTTTTTCACCATGCCAGACACATTGAGATCCTCGACGACGATTACGTCGTGCGAACGCACGAGCCTCGTCGAGAGTTTATCGAGGAAGTCGCGACGCGTGTCACTGATTTTTGCGTGAAGGCGAGCGAGTTTCTTCTTGGTAACCGCGCGTCTACGCGAACCATTTTTGCGCCGCGCGAGTTCACGTTGGACATGTGCGATCTTCCGTTCGCGTCGCTTGTAGCTTGGTGCCTGCACCATCTCACCGGTGCTGAGCGCTGCGAAGCACTTGATGCCAAGGTCGATGCCGACCGGCGTACCACCTACAAGCGGCTGAGCGTTGACTTCGACGGTAAACGACACGAAGTAGCGACCAGTCGCGTCCAACTTCACGGTCGCCGTCTTCGGGATCGACGGCAGCAAGCGACTCCAGCGTACCTCGATCGATCCGAGCTTCGCGAGACACAGCTTACCGTGCTCAACCTTGAAGCCGCTGCGTGTGTACTCAGCGGACTGCTCATCGTACTTCGACTTGAACCGCGGGTACCCACGGCGCGGACCCTTGCTTTTGCAGCCGCGAAAGAAGTTGCGGTACGACACGTCGAGGTTACGCAGCGACTGCTGGATCGGTACGCACGAAATCGCGTTGAGCCACGCCAGATCCGTCGTCTTCTTAGCCGCCGTCAGACGCCGGCTTGCAGCACTGAAGCCCTGGTATTTAGCATCATGGATCTGCGATCGCGCAAGCTCTTGATTCCACACGAACCGCACCGCACCGAACGTCCTCGCCAACGCCACGCGCTGCGCAGGCGTAGGGTAAAGTCGATATCGGTAGCGAACGGTTGCCATTGGTCTGCAACTGACCATACTCTGCAAAACATGGCCATGCAAGCGCTCGATCGCGGTCGTCACAGCGTGACCAAGCTCCTAGTGCACTTGGTCTTCGTAACGAAGTTTCGCCGAAAGATCCTGACGGCACAGAGCCTGGTGACGTTGGAGCAAGCGATGCAACGCGTCGCATCGGAGATGGCGTTCACGATCGTCGAGATCAATGGCGAGGACGATCATCTGCACGTCGTCGTACGCCATCCGCCGACCTTGTCGATCTCGAAGATCGTCAACCACCTCAAGGGCGTGTCGGCACGACGCTACCGCGAAGCAGGACATCCTACGCCATCCGATCGATCACTGTGGAGCCCGAGCTACTTCGCCTCTTCGGTCGGCGGGGCTCCGCTCGATATTCTTCAAGCCTACGTCCGCAATCAGAACGCACCGGCCTAAAGGCCGAGGTTTCAAACCCAGGAACAATTTGATGAAGACTCCAGCGAGCTTCCACTATTGATCAATGCCGATCTTACAGACGTCCAGATCAAGATCCTCGTAAGACGCCGCATTATGGCGGAGCGGCGGTTGAAGAAGAAGGCGGAGCCATCAGGGCTTCATCTTGTCGAGTCCTGAGACATGGCACGATCCAACCCACTGAGCAGCAACGCAAGCGAGCGAACGCTGTCCGCCATCGACGAGTGGCTCTGCCGACCTGTCGATCCTGCCGAAGTTATCGCTGCAGAGCTGTGGGTTAGCAGTGCTGATCCGCAGAGGTGCTCGTGGCTTGCAGCAAGATCGACGATGTTCCGCTACTCCGATTCCAATATCACCGCCATGATGGCGATGTGGCGCTACTACGATCGGACAGTGCAGTCACGCCCGTTCGTCGTACCAGATCTCGAAGATCTCAACAGCGTCCACGATGCACTGCGTCGAGACATTTCTGACTGGTGCGCCGCACAAGACGATGACGCGTGAGCGCTAACCAACAGCGCTACCGATCCGTGCGCCGATCTCTTTGGCCTGCTCTACCAGATCATCCTCCCAGATGGAGATGCTCTGCAGTAGCTCATCCGTACTCAGACCGTGTCCAATTAAATGTTTCACGCGATCGGACGCATCCGCGGCGCCCTTGACCGTGTGTAGGCTCGGGTCGTTCATTAAGATCGTATAGGACACACGACGCACGAAAAACCTGTATGCCCATCTCGCGCCCAGTAAGCCGCCGACGAAAATACCAAGAGCGGCGCCAATCAGGAACATGTGCATAGTAGTCCTTGTCAGGTGGATCTAAACCGCGTCAACGATCATCCGTTGAAAAAACGCCAGAGTCGCCGCCGCTACTACTGCCACTTCGAGGTCCGCGATCGACGTCGAAGAAGTCGTAGCGGAAGCGCGTCAGCTCCTTACGGATCATCGACTCGTTCCAGTCTTCGCTACGTATCACCTCGACGAGCGCTGCGATCCACAAGGCCGCCTTGTCAAGCGCCTGGCATACGTCCGCCGCCATCTTTTTGGTCAGCAACACAGGCGTCATCGACACGTGTCGCAGCAACGCGAGAGAGGCGACGACATCCAACAAGCCAGCAGCGCCGCGCCTAACCACAACCTCCTCAGTTGGGTCACAGGCTAGCTCGACGATCGATCCGTAGCCGTCAGCTCGCCCTGCGAGTACTTCGATCGTCTCGCAGATCTCGGCCCACGGCAGCGATGCGATACGGCACGCCAGTGTGTTGCTGCGCAGGTGCGCGATGTCGTCACAGCCGTCGTACCCCAGTGGACTCACGCTTGCGATAGCATCGTTGCGATACGCGCTGAGCACGAATCGAAATGTGCTGGCCACCAAACTTCGTTCGTCGTTGTCGTTGTAGAAGTCGGGCACGGCAAACTCGAACCCGTCCGTCTGCAGATCCTCGATCATGGTGGCACCCATGCGCCCATGCGCTTCGAGTAGCCGCGCCACAGTACGTACCCGAAGCACTGGCGCCATCTCGCCCACGTTGTCGATCGGGATCGCGGTGAGCAGCGCACAGATCTCAATCATCGACGGCGGCACCCACGACGTCATGAGCAACGCGAGCTTAGTGCCCAACGAATCCATCGCGTCACCCTGTGCCTTGTCGCTTGAGTTCGAACAGCTCAGCCTCGACCATGTTTCCGAGTGTCACGCGTAGCTGATTCGGCGCGGTGCCGATCGTGGCGGCCAGCGTACGTCCAGTGCCGTCGGATGAGACCATTCGGATGACATCGTCGACCGCTCGCGCGTGGATACTCGCACCTTGCTCAGGACTGAGCTTGACGGCAGAGTCGTAATCCCTCTTGACTTGCGGCACGACGGATTGCTCGTACGCCCGCACCGTCGACGCGACCGCGTCGTGCACTCGTATCAAGACGCTCTCGATCCGCTCGCGCCGTTTGCGGTCGCGCATGTACAACGACGCGATGATGCCAAGGATAGCGAGCACTACATCGAGAACGAGATCGGAAATGGATTCCGTCGGCATACCCTATGTTTAGCCTACTCTGGACCCGGCGTCGACTCTGGAGACGACGGTGGCTCAGCGGTCGGTGGTCGTGGCACGCCGCGTCGTGGTCCCGACGGAGACCTTGCCTGCGTGAAAGGTCCTGGACTTCTAGCAGCCCCAGGGCTCTGCTGTTGGCTCTGCTGTTGGCTCTGTGAAGGGTTAGTTGTCACGTCGGTGGCCTGACCACTCACGTACGCCATTAGCTCCAAAAGACGTTGGAGTTGAGCAGGATCTAGCATCGACTGCAGCTTGCCGAGCATGGCAGCGTCGGACATCAGGAATTTCTGTACGAGACCGATACACGCGAAGCATGCGGCCTCGATGTCGGTGCGACACGCCTCTTCGAAGCTTTTCCACGCCGCTTTGGGCACCAATGCCCGTAGACCATCGACCTGCTGGTTGGTCATAGACGCTCGTAGCTCACGGATCGACACACACAGCCTAGGCACAGGATCCTCGTCGAACATCTCTGCCTGCACGGGTCCACTGTCGCCATTTTGAGTGCCTGGATGAGGTGCGTCGATCGGCATGAGGATCTTGGTGATCTGTTCGAGAAACGCCGCTGCCGCCGTGTTCCCACTCTTGTGCGCCCATACTGTCGCTGCGACTGCGCCGAACGGAAGAATCTTGTTCATCGCATCGCCGACAGCCGAGCGTGTGTTGGAACTCTGCGACGTCTGCAGTGCCGATCCTAGGATCGCTCGGTCGAACTCTTGTTCGCGGCCTACGGCATCGCGCTGCATCGCCATGCCGTCGTTGAAAGCTTCCCATCCACGCGAAGCGACGTTGAACAACTGGTCGGTCTGCAGCGCCATCTGACGATCGCGTTCACGAAGACGTTCCTCCGCACTCTGTGCGCGTAACGTCTCTTCAGTGACTTGCGCGCGAGAAAACGCTTGCGACTCCCTCATCATCTCCATCATCTCGGCACGCGTTGTCTCTGAGTGAACGAGCATGCGCTCGTAGTTTACAGCGATGCGCTCCTCACTGGCGATCGCCGTGTCGCGCATGAAGCTCAAGATCCGCTCGGATGCCGACCGCAACTCTGTGTTGTTGATCTGTTGCTCGGAGCGGATCTGGGTCGTGAAATTCCGCTGCTCTTGTAGCAGCGCCAGCATGGCTCCTCCGATGCCAGGGATCATGAGTTCAGTGGTCGGCGCAGGAACAGGCGCCTGTGAAAGTGATGCATTGGTGTCGATGAAGCGCGGTCGAATCGTCGGATCGGTGTCGTTACTCATAGCTTGATCTCGTTGCTCACGTGCGTTGCCGTCGTCATCCTCGTCCTCGTTGCCGTCGTCATCCTCGTCATCCTCGTCATCATCGTCATCATCATCCTCCTCGTCGACTTCCGCCGGTGCGCCATCGATCGTGAACTGATACTTGGACCGCCAGTCTCGACGCGTCTCGTGTGTGCCGTAGAGGTTGACGACGAACGTCACCTCCTTGCGTCGACGCGTAGCGTAGGTCTCGCAGCGGTAGTGGATCATCTGCGCGACGATCCGTCCGGACACCGGTACGCCGTCGAGTTCGGGAACCTTGCCGACACCACCATCCTTAACCGTGAAGGTCACGAAGGTGCCGGCCTTGGCAGGGTTGCCGGTTTCGTCGTCGAAGTTTGCGTCGAGCTGGATCCGGATGAGACCTGCGAGGTGGGCCTCGATAGCGTTGACCGCGCGGCGCTTGACGGTGTCGCCCAGGTCCTGTGATACAGGGATGACCCACATGGGCTGCGTGTCGAAGATGTTGTTGAGGCCACTTGTCATGAACTCGATCGGTGTAGCACGCAGACATCACCGTTTGGAAAAATATCGATATTTCTAACAAGCGGATAAGCTAAATACCCATTCTCACTACCTGCTTGGCAAACGGTAGTCATCGGCCATAAATATGAAGCGATTTTCAGACGCGTGGACAATACGTGAAAATGAGAAAAAACATCAACGATGTTGACGACGTATGTCCACGAGTGTTCCACTTGTCTTCGAACCGATGGGGCTCTCTCAGTCCCATCCTCTTCCCTCACGATCAGGTTCACATGCAGACTCAGGCAGTTTCTCGCTCCGCCTCCGCCCTCGCCACTCGCACGTGGAATCCCTCCGCATTCAACGCTGAAGCGTTGGAGCTGATGAAGGAGAACCCGCAGCTCGCGGCCCGTTCGATGACGCAGCTCGCCATGCACAAGCGCACGGCAGAGCGCGAGTTGAACCTGTCGACCGAGTCGACCAACGATCTTGTCGCCTTCGCCGTGTCCAGTGGCTTGGTTGCTCTCATCGGTATGTGGGAGGGCAACGTCCTCGCCAAGCGCGATGCGATCATCGAAGGCTGGGAACTGAACGGTGATCTTGAAGTCGACACCGAACCGTCCCCCGAGCTGTGGAAGGCCAAGGCGATTCCGGAGCCTGGCAAGCTTGGCCCCATTCCGATGGGTCTAATCCTCCCTGTCCTGTTCGGCATCGGTAGCGTGATCGCAGCATCACGCCGTGATGAGCGCGAACCCGCGAGTACGGCCGAGCGTGTCCTCGCCACCACGGCGACGACCACCTTCGGTCTGTGGATCTCCAGCATGACCCGCGCCGTTGGCTACCGCCGCGAGAAGGCCAAGTTGCTCGTCGCAAACGTCGTCGAAGCAACTGGCACCTGATCAAGTTCTCCGTCGGGATCGATCCGACGGTGACGATCTGTCCGACGCATCGCGCCGGACACCAAGGATCCGAACCGTCCTGAAAGTCCCCGACGCAAGCAACGTACCTCGTTTCTCACAGGAAGAAGCAGATCTCATGAACACTCGAATGAATCCGATGATCGCCGCCGCGCAGCGCAACCTTCAGCAGGGGCGTCAGGGCGGGATCCCGCGCGGTGCACAGTACGCCGCGATTGCGGGCCAAGTCCCGCAGATGCAGCAGCAGCAGATGCAGCGTCAGGGCAACGCGCCGGCAGGCATGCGCCTGTCGCCGCAGATGCAGGCGCGCATGGCTCAGGGCCAGGGCCAGGGGCTGGCGGTGCCGCAGGGCGCCAACGCAGCCAACCTCGCAGGCTGCGACAACGGCCAATGCATGACGTCGCCGTACGAGCAGCCCTTCGCGGGCTATCCCCAGTACGGCGGCGTCGGAGTACAGACCGCAGCGCTAATTGGCGTCACGGCGAGCTTCGCCACTGACGCTGGCGCCGATGGTACGCTGACCGCAGAAATCTCCTGCGCCGCCAGGTTGTTCAACGGCTGCGGCGCACGTGCCTTCAACGGTCCGTTCGAGGTCTCGCTCATCTCGGGTGTCTCAGGCTTCGATGATCGGAACCTGTTCTGCACGCCGATCGACCTGAACTACTTCAACACCAACGGCAACGGCTGCTACTGCGAGTTCGACTGGGGTTGCTTTTCCCAGCTCGCGCCACTTATCCTCACGTTCGCAGTGATCGGTACGCCGTCGACGCCGCCGCTCGTGAACCTCGTAATCGCAGGTCAGAGCCTGTCGGGCGGAGACGCCTGCTCGTTCTGGCCCGGCATGTACCCAGGCTTCGGCGGCGGCGGCTTGGGCGTCGGCCCAGGTATGATCTCGCCGACGATGTAGTTCTCGGCTCGCCCGAGTGCGCCCTCGCGCTACGAAGGGGCGAGGTCTTCACCGACCTCGTCCCTTTTTCACTTTTCCCCTCCGCACGCGTCCTCATCCTCCCCATCTTCCAAGAGGTCCATCCGCCATGCTTCGCCGCGCCAAAGTCAGCACCCGATCCGCTCGCTCACTTCCCGTACTATGGATCCCGGCGGTCACGTCGATCGGGGCGGCAGGTAACCTCAAGAATTTCGTACTCTGGCAAGGCGGACCGACCGGCTGGCTGTACGAGAACAACGCCATCCCCCAGATGGTGACGGTCACCGAGCACACCGCCCAAGGACCGACCGGCCTCGCTGTCCACGTTGGCCCGCCGCCGCTCGCCGTCCAGCAGAACCCCCGCGGCCGTCGAGGTAACCCGCCGCACGCAGAACCGTTCAAGCTCTACGGCGCGCAGGCGGTCGATCCGTTCGGCAACGTGCCGCCGCCGCCTGAGCCCACTGGTCTCAACCGTCTCAAGTCCGGCCTGCGCACAACGGCAGGCCGTACGCCGTTTCCTGGAGAGTCGTGGGATCCATTCGGGCCGGCAGGCGAAGGATGGTGGCATCAGCCAGGTCGCCAGCGAATCAAGCGATCGTTTCGGACGAAGAAGGGACCCGACGTCACTAACGGTCCGATGTTCATCAGCTTCGCGTCATCACTTTACCCGGCAGGAGAGCCGCCGCCGGTGATGAACTGGATTCGCGCCACCTACTTCGACGCGCCACCGACAGGCGCTCGTATGGGTCAGCCATGGTTCCAGATCACGTCGATGAACCAAACATGGGGCACAGGCCAGGTTGCCAACCCGATGTTGCCGCAAGGCACGCTCGTCGCTGATCTCGGTGATGGCGATCCAGATCCAGGCAGCTTCGTCGCTGACCTCGGTGATGGCGATCCAGATCCAGGCAGCTTCGTCGCTGATCTCGGTGATGGCGATCTAGATCCGCTCGCAGGATGCTGCCTCGTTGAGATGGATGGATCCTACCTCGACGAGATGACCGGCACGACGATCATCACCGCCGGTGTGATCCAGTGCCCCGGAGGCGAAGCGCAGTCGAGTCTGCATGGTCGTGGGATCCCAGCGGTGACGATGGCAATCTTCACCGACGACGCTGGCCGTCGCATGGCGAGCATCGAGACAGGAGACGCGACAATCGTGCTACCCGTCTGCACCGACGACACGCCACCAGGTGGTGGTGGTGAGGGTGAGTGCTGCTACGACGAGCAGCGCATGGTGCTTGTGTGCCCGAACTCTCCGCTCGATGGCGCTGAGATCACCGGCCTGTTCGAACAACAGCAGAGCGGCCTACGCACGCTATCGTTCATCGATCCGACCGACGGCGTCGAGAAAAACGGCCGCTTCATGCCGTGCACGTCACCGCCGACGATGCAGTGCTGCTACGACCGCGCAACGTCGATGCTCATCTGCAATGACGACATTGAGCTGCCGGCGAGCCTCGTCGCTCCGGTGCAGACCAACGATGGATCGCAGGTAGTGATCGTTCAGATGCAAGACGGTCAACAGATGACCGTACCGCTGTGCCCCGAGACGCCGCCAGGTCGATGTTGCTACAACGTCTCAACTGGCACGCTGAGTTGCACGAACAGCGACCTCGACGGCCGCGAAGTTTCACTGGTCGCCATGGTGGCACAGCCCGACGGATCGATCATCGCGATCGTCCAGATCGCCGGCCATAACGAGCAGATGACGCTGCCGATCTGCGACGACAACGTGCCCAGCTGCTGCTTCGACACCGAGAAGATGGAGCTGGTCAACTGCGATGACGCAAACTTCAACGGCACCAAGGCCGCGATCGTATCATCGTGGACGGCAACCGATGGTACGCCGTGGGCGTGGTTGTCGTGGACTGGCGGCGGCGGTCGCGTGCCGTTGTGTCCGGGCCAGACCGAATGCCCTCCGTCGTTCTGCTGCGTGAACGTCGAGACGATGCGGTTCGTGTGTCCGGGATCGTCGAATCTCAATGGCCAGATCGCAAACGTCGTCGACATCGTGACGGAGGATGGATTCAGCTGGGGTGTACTCGCCTCGGGTCACCGCGTGCCGCTCTGCGGTCGTGACTGCCCGCCGCCGCGCATGTGTCCCGACTGCCCCGGATGCCCGCCGGGTCTATGGATGAGCCCCGACGGTAGCTGCGAGCCGCCGCCATTCTGCGAGCCGCCAGGAGGTGGCGGAGGTGGTGACGACGATTGCTGCGAGCCGTGCCTGCCGTACCCCAACGCACCGGTGATGATCCCGCAGCGCCGCAGGACGATGTTGCCGTTGCCGATGCCAATGTCGAACCCGACGCGATCGAACCCGACGCGATCGAACCCGACGCGATCGAACCCGACGCGATCGAACCCGACGCGATC
>ENA-ORBV01003521-ORBV01003521.1-microbial-mat-metagenome-genome-assembly--contig:-NODE-3521-length-31236-cov-46.809076_pt1 | contig 31236 bp, 48 predicted proteins | sample MGYA00237777_ERZ505514 | MGnify/ENA primary metagenome ERZ505514 (study PRJEB26160, sample SAMN06269048) | microbial mat metagenome | isolation source: Oligotrophic lake microbial mat | place... | reverse complement strand
TTAATGGCGAGGTATTTTTACTCCGCCCGCGGACGACAAAACGACGCCGCTTCAGTGATGTAGTTTTGCACCGGCGCACACAAGCGCGGGAATACCGCGAACGGCAAATAGAGCAGCAGGTAATGGACCTGCTTCAATGAGGCCCGCGCGGTGAAGCGCGGGAATACCGGCGCGCTGGCCTTCCGGAACCCAGCCCATGCCGTTGCTTCAATGAGGCCCGCGCGGTGAAGCGCGGGAATACACCACTGTGCGTACACTACTTGGCTTGGTGATCGGCACGCTTCAATGAGGCCCGCGCGGTGAAGCGCGGGAATAGCACGGTGATTACCGAGCGTACGGTTATGATCGAGCAGCTTCAATGAGGCCCGCGCGGTGAAGCGCGGGAATAGTTGTCGCGTGCCTGCCGCTTTACGTCGGTAAGCATGCTTCAATGAGGCCCGCGCGGTGAAGCGCGGGAATAGTGTACGAGCAGTTCCGCGCGGTGGTTATTGGGCGACTGGTGCTTCAATGAGGCCCGCGCGGTGAAGCGCGGGAATAGAAAACAACCACCACACCAAGCTAGACCCGCCCCCGGTGGCTTCAATGAGGCCCGCGCGGTGAAGCGCGGGAATATGTTGCTTTGCAGCACTGCGAGAAACGGGATAGCGAGCTTCAATGAGGCCCGCGCGGTGAAGCGCGGGAATAATGGGCAGCCCAAGGGCTGGAGCTAGCCGATGTCCTCGCTTCAATGAGGCCCGCGCGGTGAAGCGCGGGAATAGGCCCATCAGCGGCTCCAGGGTCGTTAGGTAGCAGTGGCTTCAATGAGGCCCGCGCGGTGAAGCGCGGGAATACGCTTAGCGAGAACGGTGACCTGCTCGGGGCTCTCGTCGCTTCAATGAGGCCCGCGCGGTGAAGCGCGGGAATAACGTCGTGCGCTGGTCGAAGCAGCCCGCCGAGTGCCCGCTTCAATGAGGCCCGCGCGGTGAAGCGCGGGAATAAAGCGGCCGTCGGCGCGGCACTGGGACAAGACGTTCGTGCTTCAATGAGGCCCGCGCGGTGAAGCGCGGGAATACTGCTCGACAGCGCCACGCGGCTCGACGGGCTATTCTTGCTTCAATGAGGCCCGCGCGGTGAAGCGCGGGAATAGCGTCGATCGCATCAGGTGGGCACGGCATTTCGAGGCTTCAATGAGGCCCGCGCGGTGAAGCGCGGGAATATGTACGCAACCTGATAGCCGTCGAGCATTTTGAGCCGGCTTCAATGAGGCCCGCGCGGTGAAGCGCGGGAATAGAGGGCACGTGGGCGGCTGACGAGGAGGCCGTCGTCGCTTCAATGAGGCCCGCGCGGTGAAGCGCGGGAATAGTGGCGGGGGCGGAGGCGGTGGTACGCCGCCGTTGACGAGCTCGGTGTAGGCCGAACTAGGAGTTCCAGATGGTGACGCGGATCAGCAGCACGACGAAAGAGGACGGCACGCGCCGGATCGTGGTGAAGCACGACACGCTGCCCATGTTCGCCAAGGTCTACGCGGCGCCAATGGATGTCGCCTTCGACCGCATCGGCTTCCGGGTGACGGTCTCGCTCTGCGACAAGGACGCCAAGGCTCTCCCGCACGGTGAGGGGATCGCCTTGGGCGAGGCGTTCGAGTTCCACGTCGCGCCAGACGGGGACACGCCGCTCGACGAGCGGGCAGCCAAGGTGAAGGCCGACTTCGACGCGGTCGTCGACGAGCGGGCGAGCAAGCTGTTTGTGGCGGCGGTCAACCGGCAGGCGGCTGCGACACTCTAGTCCACAAGGCCGCGTGTAAGCCGGTGTTCATCGTTACTCGACAAAGTGCCGGTCCCATGAGTGCCGCTTCACAAGATGCGCGCGACCAGGGGCCATTAATGAGCGCAGCAGCGGACCTGTATCGACTCGTGGCCGAGCTGGGCCAGAAGGTCGAGCAGCGCGTCGCTATCGTTGAGGTCGAGCAGGATAACCACGAGCACGCGGTTGAGGCACGGCTTCAACGGTACGAGCAGACCCAGGCGGCGCAGACCGATCGCGTGATCGAGGCGGTGCGTGGGCTCGCCAAACTGGAGGCCGTCCCTGACGCCATCCGTGAGATACGCGCCGAGCAGCGCGCTGAGATCGCTCGCATCGAGGCCAAGGTCGACAAACACACTCTGGATATTGAGGACCTCAAGGCGGCTGGGGCGCATCAGAACGCGACCGCTGCCGGCCGACGGTCGATGGCGGACGACATCACCAAAGCCTTCACGTGGTTCCTCGAGCACGGGTGGAAGATCGTCGTCAGCGCCTGGGGCCTGATCTGGGTCTGGACGCTGTTCTCACAGGGCCGCTTGCCCATGCAGCAGCCTGCTACACCGCTGCCGGCGCAGGCCCGGGTCTACGAACAGCCGGAGCAGGTGATCGTCATTCCGCCGCAGCAAGCCCAACCGCTTGTTGATCCACCCTCGCTCCGAGGCTCCCAGCCGTAGGCCTGTTAGCGTGCAGTTAACTGCACAGGGGCAGGGTCGGGCTCATGCGCACCCTAGAACACTGGCTGGCGGTCGGGATCAGCTTCTTCACGAAGGGCTGGGTCTGGATCGCCGGAGCTGCGATCATCGCGGCAGTCGGCGGCTTCGTCTGGAAGGTCCGCGAACACCTCAACAACGACGCTGCGCGTGAGACCGAGCGGATCGAACTCCGCGGCACGCTGACCGAGGAGCAGCGCCGGGCGCGTGAGGCTCAGACCGAGTTTGACCGGCAGCGGGCTGACGAACGCCGCGATCACGATGTCGCCCTCGCAGGCGCGCGTGAGGAGGCGAGACGTTCGGGCTACTACGCTGCGATGCGAGTGAGGATCACCAATGCACCACAAGAAGATGACGGCCCTGTCGCTCCTGTCCTGCGCGACGCTCTTAGGGGCGTGCGGGACGACCTCAGAGGCTATACCGAGCCCGAGCGCGCAGACAGTATATCGTGATCGCCACGTCGATCCGGCGCTGTTCCAAGACCGGGGTGTACCGGCGATCGAGAGCGTAGACAGAGAGCAGACCACCAGCGTCCCGGCGGCGCTCGACGTCGCGGACCTGGGCGAGTATCTCATGTACTACCGCTGCAAGCTCAACGTGGCGGGCGTCTCCCTGGCGGGCGAGGCGATCCGCCCAATCCCGGGTTGCTTGGCGTTCCTGGAAGCGCACCCTGAGTTGCAAAATTGATTGACGTTCCCCGTGGTCGTGATATGATGGTCCTTCCCGCATAACTGCCTGATCAGCAACGGGAATGTCACGGAGGACAACATGACTGCAGTCAAACAGAAGTACATCGACAAGGGCCTGACCTTCCTCGATGGATCGTACTCAGCGGGCAGCTACCTGCTGTTCGCCCAGCACCCTGAGACCGGCGGACGCCTCGGCGTGCGCGTGCTCACGGCGCCGCTCATGACCGGCAAGGGCCCGGTGATTATGATCACCCTACGCATGCGGCTGATGCCCGCCGGAGCCGACGTGCTCCAGCTGGAGGAGGGCGGCACGCCCGAGGGCTTCCCAGCCAAGGACAACTGGCAGAGCAGCTTCCCCGAGATGAAGTGGGTGAAGTCGAGCGACGTCCGCCGGTCGCTGATCGTCGGCGTCGCGTTGAGCCGCTCACCGGAGGACGCCTGGATGGCGCCCTACGACCTCGACAAGGTCGATTTCTGGGGACAAGTCGAAAGCTGGCTGATGTCCCGGATGCCGCGCAAAGCGTGGGCCGTGACGCCCGACACGTTCCGCCAGTACCTGAAAGATCAGCTCGCGGAGGTGTTCGGGGACTGCAAGCCGCCGGTTCCCGAGCCTGCGGTCACCCTGCTCGCCACGGTTCGCTCACAGATAGCGGCACTCGAGGCGCAAGAGGCCACCTTGCAGAAGAAGGTCGACTCTGGTGTGGTCGAGCCGTCGCCAGCTGACCTCGTGACGGGCATCCCCCACGCGATCGCTACCCTGACACACTATGACGACCTGCCCGGACTGCTGGAAGGCAGCTCGAAGCCGTCGCTCACGGTCCACCAGGGCGGGCTCGTGGATGATGACGAGAACGACGAGGGAGACGGCGACAACGGTGGTGGGGATTAACCACACGGCCTGCTGATGGGCCGCACTTACGGGGGCTGAGAATGACGCAAACTGCCATGCCGTCCGGGATCATCCCGGACGGTTCTTTCTTCGAGCGCGCTCGCTTCTTGCGCAACGTCACGGCGAACCGGGTCGAGGCCGAGCTCCTCGAGCACATCATGTTCTGGTCGGAGAAGGGTGGCTACCGGGACCGTACTGGTACGCGCTGGCTGATCCGCACCGCACAGGAGTTCGCGGCCCACGTCGATTGGTCGATCTCGACCATCTACAAGGCGCTGCGCCGGCTGGTCGCCAAGGGCCTGATCGAGATCAAGCACAGCTGGCACCGCTACGCGGGCGGCAAGTTCCACTGCACCTATGTCCGACCGATCCTGGACCGGATCGCTCAGGCAGTTATCCCCAGCGAAGTGACCCCGGAGGTCACTTCGAAGTGTCCGCAGAGGTCACTTCCTTATCTATATACATCTCAACACTCAGCTGTCCCGGCGATGCCTGCGGCATCCCCCGACGACGACGAGCTCAAAACCGAGGAAGAACCACAGGAAGGAGCAGAGGAAGCACCAACTCAACAGGCCATTCTCCCTGTTCCCTCTTTCAGTGAAATCCGCGCTGTGGATAAGTCCGAACCGGCTCCACGTCGCACCTTGGCTGACCTGTTCGCTGAGCAGAAGTCGAAGCCGCTGACGCGGCCAGCACCGGGCAAAGTGCTCAACGCTGAGGGCGTTCACCAGGAACTCCGCTTCCACCACAAGGCCAGCTACCAGCTGGAGCAGCCGCCTGAGCTCAACGCCATCCGCCGCAAGTGGCTCAAGCAGTTCCTGGAGCGGGTCCGTGCAGTTAACTGCACAGATGACGAGATCAGAACAATGGTCGAGCGCGTCGTCTGCAACTGGGACGGCTTCCGCGGCTGGCTCAAGGACCGTTCGGGCTTCCACCTCAAGGAGGCCCGCCCCACCCACCACGCCTTCATGATGCAGGCGGTCGAAATGGTGAACTTCCTGCGGCTCGCAAACGTCGGCACAATGGCCGTCGATGACGACGCCTTGCCCGAAGGCACTTCGTCGCTCGCCGACATGATGAAGGGTGAGCCGGGCGGTAACATCTAGGAGCAACGACATGTCGCTGGCTGACGCCGTTGAAGGACCGTGGTGGGAAACCGGCGCGCTAGTCCGTGAACGCCACGCCCCGCTGATCGCTAACCGAGACGCCATCGCTGACCGCGCTGGCCTCGGGGCGGTGTTCATGGACCGGATCTGGACCCCGATGCCTGCGAGCGTCACCGAGGAGGAGAGGGCGTGGCTGCGCAAGCTGATCAGCGAGCGACGCGCTCCGAACCTCTGGGTGACCGGGTCCCAGTCGGCGGCGGTTGACCGCTTCCGCTGGTACACCGGGGCGCTGCTCCGCAACTTCACCGACGCCCGGATCATGACCTGCGAGATGATCGCGGACCAGATCATGGGCGGCTCGCCGTTCAAGGCGACGGCGCTGCTCATCCCCGACTTCGTGTTGAAGGACGAGAGCGAGAAGAAGGCCGAGGCGGTGCGGCGGACGGTGCTGGGCCTCGTGCGCAAGCGGCTGATCCAGGGCGAGGTGACCTGCGTGGTCGCGCCCAAGGACGTGTCCCTGATCTCGCGGGCCTATGGCGGCTCGTTCGCTGAGGAGATGGCGATCTACTTCCCGGCCGTGGTGTCGTTCAAATGAGCACCCACGCGATCCGCTTCATCGCCGCGACGGCTGGCTGCTCGACCAAGGACTGGTTCAGCTACGGCAATCTCGGGCCTCTGTTCGAGCACGACAGCGAGGCCATGAAGGCCTTCGACTTCATGGACGCCTTCGCGCGCAAGCACGGGCGCGTGCCGTCGGCTGAGACGATCGTCGAGGAGTGTAACCTCAAGCTGCCGGGCTCACCGGGCGAGCCCGAGTGGCTGGTCCAGAAGCTGCGCGAGAGCCGCGTGCGCAGGAAGCTGGCGCTGACCGGCGAGGAGCTCCAGCAGCTGATGAAGGGCGACGACCCGCTCAAGGCGCTGACCTACATGAACGAGGTCAGCACGAAACTGCTCTACGAGGTGGCGCCGCCGAACGCCGTCGACTTCAGGCACGCCTCCGCGATCTTGTGGCCCTGGCTCCAGGAGAAGTGGTCCGGATCCAAAGCCTGCGTGCCGTTCCCGTGGCCGACGCTCGACGCCATGACGGGCGGGGTCTACGGCGGCGAGATGATCTCCACGGTCGGACGCCCGGAGATGGGCAAGACGTGGCAGCAGCTCCACATGGCGATGCACATCTGGCTGACGACCAAGCGGCCGATCGTGTTCGTCAGCCAGGAGATGATGGTCCGCAAGGTGATGGAGCGCCTCGCGGCCCTCTACACCAAGGTCGCCGTCGACGTGATGAAAGACGGCATCGCCGGCACCAAGACCAAGGCCGTCCGGCTCAAGCTCAAGAAGGACCTGCTCGCGCTCGAACACACCGACCTGCCGCCGTTCATCATCACGGACGGCAACCTGTCGGCCACGGCCAAGGACATCGTCCACCTCGTGCGCCAGTATCAGCCCACCGCCTGCTTCGTGGACGGGGCCTACTTGCTGCGCGCACCCGACGGGCGGCCGTTCCGCAAGCACGAGGCGATCGACTACAACTGCGAGTGCCTCAAGCGGGACGTGGCGACTGATCTCGACGTGCCGGTGTTCGCCAGCTGGCAATTCAACCGCGAAGGCGCCAAGCTCAAGAAGGGCGAGGAGATGGGGCTCGAGCACATCTCCGGCTCCGACGCGATCGGCCAGCTGTCGTCCGTCGTGCTCGGGATGCTCGACGACGAGGGCGACAACGCCGCCGACGTCGAGAACATTGCCCGCAGGCGGGTGCGCATCCTCAAGGGGCGTGACGGTGAACGCGGCGAGTTCTTCACAGAGTGGGACTTCGCGGCGATGAACTTCCGCGAAATCAAGACTAAATCGGCCGGCGGCACAGATGAAGTCGAGGCGTTCTACGCTGTGTAGAACAGTCGTCCGGCCACTACATCTTGTTGACACGAGGCGGCGAAGCACTAATATTCACGGAGGCCTTTGCGTTCTCCCGTATAGTCCTGTATCAGCTTGAGGCCGTCCCTTTACGGGGGCGGCTTCTTGCGTTAGAGAGTGCGTGCAGGTGGCGGCCTGCGACCACAAGCCATGGAGGGCCTCGGAATGAGTGGACTGAGCGGCGCGGTTAATAAGGGTGCGGGCAAGCCGAAGAAGGGTGAGGCGGCAACGCCAGCCGGCCAGAACATGGACACCGGGATCGACGAGCTCGCTGAGCTGCTGGCCTGGGAGCAGGCGCACAAGCCAAAGCTCGACCGGATCAAGATGCTCAAGGAGAAGTATTCGAAGCGGGTCCGGGAGGGCGCGTGGGCGGCTGACGAGGAGGCCGTAGTCGAAGGCCCCGAGTACGACCTGATCTACAGCGCCTGCCGGAAGGAGGCCACGATCACCAACGCCAAGCTCGCGCACGAGCTGATGGGAGACGACGTGTTCTACGCGGTCGTGAAGATCCCGGCCGGCGAGCTGAGCAAGTACCTGCCCGTGCAGGAGCTCGTACGGGTGGCCGCGACCACCCAGACCGGATCGCGGACCTTGAAGATGGCGCGCAGACGCGGGCCGTAAGCCATTAACCTTTGCAGAGTGGAATAACGGATCAGCGCCATATCGCGCTGATCCGTGCTGACCACGCGGGCGTTCGAACTAAATCGCGCGCTTTAGTTCTAAATCGGCCAGGGGCGGGCGATGCAAGAACAGACGATCCAGGCCATCGCGGAGATGATGGGCCTCGACAACACTGCGCCCAACGGCGGGTGGGTCTCGGTGACCTGCCCGTTCGCGCAGTGGGAGCACAAGTCCGGGCGGGACAACCACCCGTCGATGCGGGTCGAGGTCCGCTCCGGCGGGATCAGCCGCTGGCGGTGCTTCTCGTGCAGCTCCGGCGGCGACCTCACCACCGTCCTGTTCCAGCTTAAGGCGAAGGGCTACGAGGCCCCGTACAAGGAGCTGATGGCGATCGCGGTGAGCGAGGAGGACGCCCTCGAGTTCCCGTCGCTGGCGGTCGGACCCGAGGTCGATTTCGCGGTCCCTGAGAGCTGGCTCGACAGCTTCCGCAAGGCCTGGATCATCGGTGAGGCGAGAGACTACTTCATCAAGCGTGGGATCATGCTTGAGGAGATGATGGCCTGGGACGTGCGCTGGGACGGCTGGCGCCGGCGGGTCTGCTTCCCGATCCGAGACAAGATGGGCGTGTTGCGGGGGCTCCAGGGGCGGATGATCGACGACGTGGACCCCGACGACGACGAGACCCCGCCGCGATACCTGCTCTACAAGATCGCGGGCCACGCGCGCGGCGCGACCCACTGGCTGGGCGAGAGCATGATCGACTGGGACAAGCCGGTGGTGACGGTCGAGGGCAGCTTCGACGCGGCCAGCGTGCGGCGGGTCTACCCGAACGTCGTGGCTGGCTGCGGGGCGGGGACCGTGCTGCTCCGCAAGGCCAAGCTGGAGCGGCTGGCGCCCGCGATCGAGATCGTGACGCTGTTCGACCCCGGCGAGGCCGGAGACCGGGCGCGCTTCGAGATGCGCCGGTGGTGCCGCGGCATGCGGGTCTGCAAGGACGCGATACTCCCACCTGACACGGACCCCGGCGACAGCACTCCACAGGAATTGTGGAAGGTGCTCTCCCCATACATCGACAGCTCACTGATGCGCGTCTAGGTTCGCTGCCTCCCCATCGCGGGACGTAACGCCTCTCGTAGGCAGCTAAACCAGGAGGCCCATCATGGGTGTGAAGTACGGCGAGAAGGCCGGTGACCAAGCGAAGTCCGCCGGGGGTGGTGTCGGCACCTCCTTTATGAAGCGCGGAAACGCAGCCCGAAGAGCGATGGAGGAGGACGAGGCTCGCGCCGAGGCCCGCCGCGCCGAAGCCGGGAAGATGTGGCGCTTCTACATCGGCAAGAACGACCTCGAGGAGGACTTCAAGATCACCTTCCTCGACGGTGAGCTCGACAAAGACGGCATGCTCGAGCTCAACAGCTGGGACGAGCACACGGTGATGAACGAGGGGCGTCCGGAGCAGTACATCTGCACCTCGGGCAACGAGCCCTGCCCGTTCTGCCACAACGGCGACAAGGCCTCCTTCGTGGCGGCCTTCACGATCATCGACCACCAAGAATACACGATCAAGAAGGGCAACCGGCAGGGGCAGGTGGTGAAGGACGAGCGCAAGCTCTACATTGCCAAGCGCCAGACCATCGGCAAGCTCCAGAAGATCGCGGCGAAGGCGGGTGGCTTGCGCGGGGTCCACGTGACCGTGTCGCGGTCGACCAAGGACGCGGCTCAGGTGGGCGACATGTTCATCCTCGACGAGAAGTTCGACGAGGATGAGCTGATGGAGAAGTACGGCAAGGGTGACGCCACGAACGTCGCGCCCGCTGTCTACGAGGAGGAGGTCGTCTACCGTGACGCCGGCCAGCTCGCTAAGATGGGCGTGGTGCCTGCGATCGACGGCGTCTCCAGCAAGACGAAACCCTCCAAAGAGTACACCGACGAGATGTGATCATGGCAATCCCAGCGTGGCTGCGGGTGTCGGATCAGCCCTTATGGACTGATGCGTTGTCGTGGTACTCTTGGGAGCCTGGGCTGGCTCGTCGCTTCACAGTGGCGAGCCGGCTCGAAGGCCAGCCTCCCATCCAGTTATGGGCGAAGCAGGAGATCGACGGCGAGGCCTTCATCGGCTTGCCATGGCACTGCTGCCCCATCGCAGAGGATGATCGGCGTACCCAGGGCATCGCAATCAAGATCGCGTCGAAAGTCGTCCCCCGCGACGATGACCAAGCTCGCGCGATACAACAGGCGAAAGACTTCCTCGATCAGGGCCTGAGCGGCGTGCTCAAGGCTCCGACTGGGGAGGGCAAGACGGTCATGTGCTGTGACGTGCTCGCGCACTACGGGCGTAGCACGCTGGTAGTACCGCCGAAGGACGACCTGATCGACCAGTGGATCGAGCGGCTGTGCCAGTTCACGGACCTTGTGCCCGGCCAGATCGGCCGCGTGCAGGGCGACGTGTGCAACTACAAGGGCCTGCCGATCGTGATGGGCTCGCTGCGGTCGATCTGTAAGCCGAACCGCTACCCGCCGGCGCTTTACCGGGCGTTCGGGTTGCTGGTCGGTGACGAGGTCCACCGCTGGGGCGCCGACCAGATGGGCGTGATCGTGAAGCTGTTCGCAGCTCAGCAGAGGCTCGGCCTGTCGGCTACGCCTGGGCGCGCGGACGGGCGGGACCTCCAGGTCGAGTGCCACGTCGGCCCGATCCGCGTCGTCAAGTCGGCGTCGCGGCTCACGGCCAAGGTGTTCCAGATCAGGACGGGGTGGAAAGTGCCGCGCACGCGGCAGGGCGACCAGATCCCGCACAAGGCCGGGCGGTTGGGGCTGATCCTCAAGCCGCTCTACGCCAACGCGCACCGCAACCAGCTGATCTGCCACTTCGTCTGGAACGCCTACAAGAAGGACCGGCGGATCGTCGTGTTCTCAGACCACACCGAGCCACTCGAGATGCTCGAGATGCACTTCCAGAAGTGGGGCATCCCGGTCACCGACATCGGCCGCTATTACGGGTCGAAGCTCAAGGGCAAGGCGCTCGTTGCGCAAGGCCAGAAGCGGCTCGTGCTGGCGACGTACATGAAGATGGGCGAGGGAACGGACATTCCTGAGCTCGACACCTGTGTCCTCACGGGGCCACGGGCAGACGTGGAGCAGATCGTCGGGCGCGTGTTGCGCATCCACCCCGACAAGAAGCCGCCGATCATCGCGGACTTCATCGACGACGATAGCCCGGTGTTGAAGCGCTACGCTGCATCTCGGGAGCGGTTCTACCGCAGCAAGGGCTTCGAGCTGATCCCAACCGAGATCAGCCTCTAGGCCGAAACCACCACTGATACACAGGCGCTCACGGAGGAGCAGACATGGGAAAGAAGTTTGGCGGCATAATCATCGAGGGCGAGGAGGACGGCGCCGGTTTGACGAACGTCAAGACAAAGGCGGTCGAGATCGAGGTCGAGCCCCCCAAGGCGGGCAAGAAGGCCACGGCCAGCGAGGTCAAGGAAGTGAAGGGCGAGCCGTGGGCGCTGCCTCCGGCTGGGGGAAGCCCGCTCGCACGGGTCGGCGTTAGCTGCGGGCTAACGATCTCTATCGGTAAATACGAGAGCGCGCGGCCAAGCGTGTTCCTCGAAATGCCGTGCCCACCTGATGCGATCGACGCCGTCTACGAGCAGGCCGCAGCCTGGGTGGGCAACCGTCTCGCGGAGATGCGGCAGGAGATCGAGGGCGCGGTCGACGGCGACGACAAGAAGGAGAGCTGACCGGTGGCGAAGCTACAGGCGATGATGGGTGAGGCGGAGAAGTCGACCGGCGTGGTCGGCAAGTACGGCGGCGCGTATGACCAGATCATGCGTGCTCCGACCGGCATCTTCCCGCTCGATCTCGCCTGTGGCGGCGGCCTCCCGCGTGGGCGTATGACCGAGATCTACGGGCCGGAGAGCTCCGGCAAAACCAACATTCTCCTGCGCACGATCGCCATGAACCAGGAGCTGCACCCCGAGCAGGCGAACGCCTTCATCGACATGGAGGGCACCTGGGACCCGAAGTGGGCAAAGCAGATGGGCGTGAAGCCCGACGACGTCTACGTCGTGCGACCGGACTTCGCGGAGCAGGCGGGTGACTTCGTCGACAAGGCGCTGATGGCCGACGACATCGGGATCGTGGGCGTCGACAGCATCGGGGCGCTCGGCACTGAGCGCGACCTCGACAAGGACATGGAGAGCTTCGACCCCGGCGGCGTGGCGCGCGTCGTCGGCAAGATCGTGCGCAAGGCCACGCGCAGGCTCAAGACAGTCCGGGACCAGAAGAAGCAGAGCGAGCCGACGCTGATCTTGCTCAACCAAATCCGGCACAAGATCGGCGTGATGATGGGCAACCCGGAGACGACGCCCGGTGGCTTCGCGCCGCGCTTCGCTTACTCGATGCGCATCCGGACCTACGCCAAGAACAAGAGCGAGAAGTCGATCAACGCGGTGCTGCCGTACTGCAAGGACACCTCGATCAAGATCGTGAAGTGGAAGTGCCCGATCACCGCCGAGGTGGCCGAGTACGAGATGTATATGCTCGGGGCCAACGGCTTCAAACCCGGCGACGTCGACGACTGGAACCTGATCGAGAAGCTGCTGCGGGAGCGCGGCATGCTCGAGAAGGGCAAAAAGGGTTGGACGATGTGCGACGAGGAGTTCCCGACCCTCAAGGCGTGCGAGGCGCGCTACTGGGCGGACCTCAGCTGGCGGCTGGAGCTCCAAGCCCGCTTCATCCAGGAGGCGGTGAAGGCCACCAGCTACGACCCCGAGGGCGAGGTGAAGATCGACCCCAAGACCGGGGAGATCCTCATTGCAGCGTGAGATCGGCGCGAGCGGGCGGCGGGCTGAGAAGCGGGCGTCGAAGCGCATGGGCGCCGGCTTGACGGCGGCGAGCGGGGCGACAGGCCAGAAGGGCGACATGCGCTGGCCGGGCTGGTTGCTCGAGGCCAAGTCGACGGTTGGCAAATCGCTCGGGGTTACCCACAGCTGGCTCGTCAAGATCACGCACGAGGCGACCATGGCGGGCCGGCACCCCGGCCTGATGGTCATCTTCGTCGACGAGGCGGGCAGACCGAAGAAGGACGGGGCGTGGGTGATGGTGCCCGAGCGGTTGTTCAAAGAGCTGGTCGAGGCCAGCAACGCCAAGGAGGGCTAGATGTCGATCGCTGGGGCCGTGAGGGCCAAGCCGCCTGTCTCGTTGCAGGAGGCGCTGCACAAACACCTTAAGCGCACCGACATCGAGCGGCCGCCGTGGCGGCTGCACGGCTCGTCGATCACGCGGCAGGAGAAGGCCTTCTGCGGTCGGGAGGTGTTGATCAAGCACAAGCTCGGCAAGCGCGACACGGAGCACGTGGCGACGTCGATGGCGGTGACGTGGCGCTGGGGCCGGATGGTCGAGAGCGAGGTGCGCCGGCTGTTCGCTGAAATGGGCATGGCCGTGGGCGACTGGCAATGCACCTACACCAAGTGCAAGCACGTCGTGCGCTGGTCGAAGCAGCCCGCCGAGTGCCCGAAGTGCGGCGGCGAAAGGTTCACCTACGAGGAGCTGCGGGCGATCTCGCCGTACTCCGGCATCGGCTGCGGGCTCGACCTGCTGCTCAACCGCGGCGAACCCAAGTTGACGCTGGTCGAGGTGAAGTCGATCGACAAGGACAAGTTCGCGGACCTCAAGGGTCCATTGGGCGAACACAAGTTGCGCATGCAGCTCTACTTGCGCTGCATTGCCGAGAGCGGGCAGCCCGAGCTCGAGAAGATCAACACCCAGCGGGGCGTCGTGCTCTACGTCACCAAGGGCGGGTACGGGACGATGGTGGATAACTCCGCCTGGAAGGACGCGGTGAAAGAGAAGTTTTCACCCTTCAAAGAGTACCCGGTCGAGCGAATGGACAAGGACACCGACGCCCTCGTCGAGGCGGCCAGGGCGACGAAGCTCGCGCTCGAGGGCAAAGGTCCAGTGCCGGAACGCATCTGCGCGACCTACGGCGTCAAGCGGGCGCAGGTCTGCTCAGTGGTCGGGCCGTGCTTCAAGGCAGGAGACAGCTGGTGAGGCTCTCAGTTGGGATCGACCCCTCGACCACGTCGACGGGCCTCGTGATCTTGCGCGAGGAAGGCAGCGAGCCGCACGTCTGCTTCGCCGGCGCCTTCAAGTGGGCCAAGGACGATAAGCGCGCCGGACTGACCCGGGCGCTCGATATTCAGCAGCGCGTCTGGGACGTGATGGCCAGCTACGGCTGCTTCGGCGTCCACGAGGTCCAGGCGGCGATCGAGGGCTACGGCTACGCCAGCCCGAAGCTGATGCCCTCAGTCGAGATCGGGACGCTGCTGCGGGTCAGGCTCTACGACGCGGGCATCCCGTACCTGGAGCCGGCGCCGAACCAGCTCAAGAAGTTCGCCGGGATGGTCATGGACCCCCGCAAGAAGCTCAAGGGCAAGGCGGCCAAGCCGATCGCCCAAGTGAAGGAGCGCTGGGGCTTCGAGCACCCAACGCACGACGTGATCGACGCCTTCGTCCTGGCGCAGATCGCCCGCGCACGCGGGAGCAGGCTCAAGCTGACCGAGGCCCAGGCCGACGTGATGCTGGCCTGCAGGCAGGGCGCGTCGAAGTAGCTGTGCAGTTGTCTGCACTGATTGTTGCCGCGTGAGCGGCTGGTGACTAGGGTGATGGCTACGCCGCACCACGGAGGGTCCACATGGCGAAGAAGAAGATCGTAGAGCTGACCGAAGAACAGCAGTTCGAGAAGGCCGCTGACGCGGCGCCGGAGACGGACGTAGGCGAGGGCGATGCCGACGGTGATGGCACGGGCGATGCGCCGGCGGCGGTCGACGAGGCCAGCATCCCCGAGAAGGCCGACATCACGGCGGCGCTGATCAAGAAGATGTCGATGGAGGAGCTCAACGCCGTCGTCGATTATCACAACTTCGCCGCCACGCCGTGGCTGGGCGAGACGGCGGCGGCCAAACGCAAGGCACTGATCAGCTTCTTGAACCTCGGGCCGAAGGCGAGCCCAGCGTTGAACGACCCGCTGATGAAGGCCTCGAACGAGATCGAGAACCTCGAGGAGCAGGCGGACATCGAGAGCCGGATCGACACGCTCCTCAACACTGAGGGCATGAACGACTTCGTGCTTGGCGGTCTGCTGCAGAAGCTCAGCGAGAAGGGCGAGTTCGGGGACCAGCGCAGCTTCCGCGACCACGTCGAGGCGCGCTTCGAGAAGCTCAAGTTCCGCAAGGCGCGCTACCTGATGCAGCTCTACAACGGGCTGATCCAGGCGGGCGTGGGCTGGGGCGAAGTCTCCGACATCGGCTGGACCAAACTGATCGAGCTGCTGCCGGTGCTGACCGCCGAGAACGTGGCGGAGTGGGTCGAGAAGGCGAAGAACCTGACCGTGGCGAGCCTGCGCGAGGCGGTGAAGGCCGCCCTCAAAGCCGAGCAGTCAGGTGAGAGCACGATGCCGGTCGACGCCGAACAGCTCAAGAACAAATCGTTCAAGCTCTACCCGCAGCAGTACGAGGTCGTCGAGGACGCGCTCAACGACGCGATGGAGAAGGGCCAGACCAAGGTCCCATCCGCCGCGCTCGAGTACATCTGCCTCGACTACCTAGCCAGCGCCGGCAAGGCGCCGACCGCCAGCGTCGACAACGACAAGGCCCTCTCGCGGTTGCAGAAGCGGGTGAAGGAGCTCGAGGAAGAACTGGCTGAGGCCAGCGGCAAGATCGAGGCGAGCGGTGAGATCAGCGGCGCGGTTGCGGCGCTCGACTTCAACGCCCTGCTCAAGGCCAAGCTGCTCAGCGAGGGTGGCGACGTCGTCAAGACTGCGATGGCCGTGCTCGAGGCGATCGACGCCGTGTTGCCGAGTGTCCAACTCAACATCGAGAGCCTGGGCGGGGAAGTAGATGCCCCCTCCTAAGAGCCCCCGCGAGATAGGCTACGCCGCACAGCGACGGGCAGCATGGTCGCTGCTCGTCGCCTACGGGCTGGTGTGGTCCGTGGTCGGAGCGTTCCTCTCCGAGTGGTGGCACTGGGCCGTGGCCTTCGCGCTCAACTTGCTCTGGTCGAGGGTGTGGGTGACCGAGCTCGGGCTGCGGCTTTGGCGGGCTGAGCGGGTGGCCATGAAGGACCTCGCTAACAGGTAATGCCTGATAAGGGAGCGTGCGCTGGCTCCCGATCGTCCTCGTCCTCGTCTACGCGATCCTAATCCTCGTCGTCGCCGTCCTGGCGATGGGCGAGCTTCTGCGCGAGGTCGATTTCCGCGTCGGCGGCGCGAAAAAAGGTTGACGTACATACCCTGGGTGGTATGGTATATCTATGTGGTCGAGTTCTTCGACCGAGCCATGGAGGGCGCTATGAGACTGGAAGAATTGATCGACATCGACGAGGACGACGAGTTCTTCGACGACCAGGATCTGGACGTGATCACCCAACGCGGGGACATGCGGCTGGTCGACCTGTTCGATGATGCCGTCAAGCAGGCTGCCTAGGCCGCGCGTCGGGGCACTCGCAAGCGGCTGGTGTCCCGACCTACTGGATGGAGTTGAAAATGACCAAGCACTTCGTAATCACCGTCAAAGGCCAGTCCTCACGCAAGGCGTTCTACGCCGCCCAGCGCGAGAACGACGGGCTGCTGACCAAGACCGTGTTCGAGACCGCCGCCAAGTTCGACGGCGCTCCGGGCAGCGACACCGCCGAGGAGCAGGCCGAGCGTCTGATGTCCAAGGCCGGTGGCAAGTTCAACGGCGTCACGGCGCCGGCGGGCTGCTTCTACGTCACTCAGCCGACCGAGACTGAGGAGGGCACGTTCGTGTTCTTCGGCCAGTACGACGCCGAGCAGGTGAAGGCCGCCAAGGCCAAGGCACACGAGAAGGCCGCCGTCAAGGCCTTCTTCGGCCAGTACGACGCCGATCAGGCCTTGGCGGCGGCCAAGGCCAAGGCAGCCGAGAAGGCCGCCAAGGCCAAGGCCAAGGCAGCCGAGAAGGCCGCCGTCAAGGCCGAGGCAGCCGAGAAGGCCGCCGTCAAGGCCGAGACCAAGCCGGACACCGCCGCTCCGGCAGCGAAGAAGGCCAAGAAGGCGAAGAAGCCCCGCGCGGTGAAGGCCGTCAAGACCGAGGCCGCGATCCGAGCGTGATCCGAGCGTGACGGGGCGGCTCTGATACAGCCGCCCCGCTTACGTCATAGTACGGCATAAGGGGAACGCGATGGTGGACGTTTACATCAAGGTGGACGCGCCCGAGAAGCAGGACGTCGGCGGGGGCTGGCGCTACTTCTGGGCCAAGACGGTGACAGGCTTCGACGCCTCGATCCACTGCATGCAGTGCCTGATAGGCGACCGGATTGAGGGCATCAGCCCGAAGCTGCTCACCAAGGGCGGCAAGGTCGGCAAACGCTTCAAGACCGGCACGATGCTCTACATCTGCGGGGTGAGCTACCCCTACATCTGGGACCGCAACTTCCACATGCCGGTGCGCGTCAAGCGCGGAGCCAGCTCGCGGGCGCGGACCTACACGGGCGCGATCGTCACCGTCGAGGGTGCGGAGCGGATCGCCTTCAACGACCACGCCGCCTTGGCGCACTTCGGCCAGAAGGGTCCGAGGTTCCTGACCTGCCGGAACTTCCAGTTCGCGGCGCAGGAGTTCGCTCACAAAGGCTTCTCGTGTGAGGTCGTCGACGTCGAGGGGCCGGTCTGGAAAGCCAAGGGCAGGCGGCTGCCCATCTCCAAGATGGTCGACGAGCACCTGCTCAACGCCCACCGGCACGCGCGCAAGCGAAGCTGGCGGGCCTGGGTGACCCGCTTCGACGCCGAGATCAAACGCCGCTGCCTGACGCCGCTGCCCGAGGAGTGAGCGATGCACGACGATTACGACGTCGAGGAGGAGCACGGCGGCAAGGACCCGACGTGGCGGACGAAGGACGGGCGGCTGATCCCGGTCTCCCGCATGAGAGTGAACTGGTGCTGCCCCCAGTGCGGCCAGGACGACAGCCTCGACGTCGTGGACCGCTAAACGGTACATTAACCGCAGCCGTCGCTATCTGCTCGCTTACTCACCATCGGCCACGGACGGGCTGGAGCGGAGCTACACATGGCGGCGAAGAAGGCGGCGGCACCTAAGAAGGCGGTCGCCAAGGCGGCGCCAGCCCCAGTGAAGAAGGCCAAGGCTGAGGAGCTGATGCCGAACCCCGAGCCCGAGACGGCAGAGCTGCCGGTCACCGAGCCCAAGGTGGCGCCGATCAAGTCGTCCAAGTGGCCGGCGACCGAAGTGATCATGTGGTCGGTCGAGAGCCTGATCCCGTACACGAACAACGCGCGCCGCCACACCGACTTCCACGTCGGGCAGCTGGTCGAGAGCTTCAAGGAGTTCGGCTGGACCATCCCGATCCTGATCGACGAGAACGGCATGATCCTCGCGGGCCACGCGCGCGTGATGGCAGCGAAGCTCGCGGGCTGGAAGGACGTGCCGGTGATGATCGCGGCGGGCTGGAGCGCCGCTGACAAGCGCGCCTACGTCCTCGCTGACAACCAGCTGACGCTCGACGGCGGCATCGACCAGGACAAGCTCAAGGCGGCGATGGAGAAGCTCAACGACGCGGAGTTCAACCTCGACGTCGTCGGCTTCACGGCCGAGCAGATGGCCGACATCTTCCAGGACATTGAGCCGATCCAATTCACCAGCGACCAAGTCGGCCCGTCGACGATGCTCGCGGGCATCAAGTGGAAGAACCGCCGCATCCCGATCGAGCCGATCGAGATCTCACAACTCAACGAGCGGCTGGACATTTACGTCGCCAAGCACGGGTCCTCCAAGGGCTTCGTGCGCTCGCTGTTCATGGCAAGCTAAGAGGGCACGATGGCGAAGGGCAACAAAGCGAAGGCCGTAGGGCCGCACGTCCAGGTGATCATGCGCGCGATCGGGGAACTGGTCCCGCATCCTGAGAATCCAAAGACGCACCCGAAGGCGCAGCTCCAGAAGATCATCGCCTCGATGGGCCGCTTCGGCTGGACCATTCCGGTGCTGATCGACGAGAACAACCAGATCCTCGCAGGCCACGGGCGCGTGCTGGCCGGCAAGCAGCTCGGCTACCCCGAGGCGCCGTGCATCATCGCGGGCGGCTTCTCCGAGGAGCAGAAGCTCGCCTACGTCGTGGCCGACAACCAGCTGGCGGCGGTGAGCGACTGGGATAAGGCCAAGGTCAGCGGCGAACTGCGCGCGTTGCGCGAGGCAGGCTACGACCTCTCGCTGACTGGCTTCGATGCCAACAAGATCCAGAAGATGCTGGCCGACAACCCGGCCCCCAACATTGGGGAGACCAAATCGCCGTCGATGACCCAGACCATCGCTCTCGAGTGGGGCGACCGCATGGTCCCCATGGACGAGGACGAGGTCGAGATGCTCGACAACGCCCTCGAGGAGTACGTTCACGAGCGCCGCTCGCGGGCGTGGTTCGTCGACTACGTCCTCAACGGAGCAAGCTGAGCCATGTTCGACCAGAACCACCCGCTCGAGGACCTGATCCCGGCCAGCTACAACCCGCGCTTCTGCAGCGACGAGGCCATTGGCCGGCTCTGCAAGTCGATCGAGCAGGTCGGCATGGTGAAGCCCGTGATCGTCCGCGGGCAGACGCTCGTGGCCGGTCACCAACGCACCAAGGCGCTCGCGCGCATGGGCGTGAAAACCGTGCCCGCGTTCCTGCTCGGCAGCGACGTGAACATGTGGGACGAAGTCCGCTTCAACCAGCTGCACAACGGCACCGACCTCGACAGCTACGACGAGCACGCGCGGGTCGAGGGGCCGATCCAGCTGGGCTTCCAGATGGTCGACGCCAGCCGCCTCAGCGGCGACCTGGGGGCGAGCTACGTCCTCGTGCGCCAGACGATCGAGCAGCTCGTGCGCCGCTACGGCGGTTGGGGTGCTTGCGTGGCGACGCAGTCCGGCGAGCTCATTCACTGCGCTCAGTACGCGCTGGCGGCGATGAACCTGCGGGTGCCGGTGCTGATCTACGGGATCAAGGACGAGGACCGCGACACCTACGTGAAGCTGCTCGGCGGCCAGTACGGCGTGTTCTCCTACGGCCACTTCGCCAAGGAGACGACCTACATTCAGACCCTGGCGCAGCCGCGCCGTCGGGTCGGGACCGAGGACCGGAAAGGCCACCTCCAGAGTTCGCTCTACAAGGTGCACGTGTTCCCGTGGCTGGGCGACAACAAGCGCCTCCGAGGCATCGACTTCGGCGCCGGCACCGGCGCGCACGCGGCTGACCTGCGCAAGCGGGGCTTCGACTTCCTCGACGTCGAACTGTTCCGGCGGGCCAAGGGCAGCCAGTCGATCGACGTGGCGCAGGTCAACGCGATGATCGACACGCTCTGCCGTCAGTGGGGCAAGCGCGGCCCGTTCGACTTCGTGGTCTGCGACAGCGTCGTGAACTCGGTCGACAGCAAGGACGCTGAGAAGGCGGTGATGACGACGCTCAACGCGCTGTGCCGGATGGGCGGGCGCCTGTTCTTCTCCGGCCGCACGCTCGAGCTCGTCGCTGACCGGACCAAGACCAACAAGACCGCCGGCCTCGCCAAGGAGACGATGCACATGGAGTTCCTCGATAACGAGGGCTTCACGGGCTACTACCGGCTGGGCCACTGGTTCTACCAGCTCTATCACGACCGCGCCGGTGCGCGCCGGTTGGCCGAGGAGTTCGGCTTCAAGATTGAGCGGCACAATCACACCGAGAGCAAAGGCTTCGGCTGGCAGATCGTCTGCGACAAGGTCGCGGAGCTCCCTGCCGAGCAGGTGAAGTGGGCGCTCGAGTTCGAGTTCAACATGCCAGTCTCCAAGCAGCGCCGCCTCGAACGGCACAACGATGTGATCGCCGCGTGGACCACGGGCAGAACCCTCGACGTCGGGTGCGCGCCGGGGGAAGAACCCCAACCGGATCACGCGCCTGCGCGAGGCTAACGTCCTCCACAATTTTCGTGGTCGTCGAAGCGAAAAAAGGTTGACGGTGATACCCAGGGTGGTAGGTTAGAAGTGTCGGGGGATCGCCCCCCGACAGTGCCAAGGAGGGCGACATTCTGATGCAGAAGCAAGTTCGCATCGCCAAGGAGGCCGCGCTCGCGGTCCTCACCTGCCACGATCTTAGGCTCGACGAGCGCCCGTACACACGCCACCCGAAGTTCGCGGTGGTCGACCCAACCGGCGCTGTCCGAGCCTTCCTGACGTTCTCCAGCTCACCGCGCAGCGGCGACACGGAGGCGCGCAACATGGCCCGCCAGCAGGCTACGCGAGTGCTGGTCAGGCTGGGGCTGGCCTGAGACGACGAGGGACGCTCAACCCAGGACAACGGAGAAGCGTGATGGTGGACAAGAAGCACGAGCACGCGGCGTTCCTCGCCGCCAACCCGACCTTCAAGCCGGTCGGCATGTCGCTCGACAGTCTGGTGAAGAAGCTCAAGACCGGCCCGGTTAAGAAGCGGCCGCGCCTACTAGGAGGCGACGATGAAAGCACGCAAGACTGAGCCGCTGGCGGAGAACTTCAAACCGATGCTGGCCGCGACGCCGAAGAAGGGCCTGCCAGTCAAGTTCCCGGTGCTGATCAGCGCCAAGCTGGACGGCTGGCGAGCCTGCGTTCTTGAGCAGGGCGTGCGCAGCCGCACCCTCAAGCCGATCCCCAACGTGAAGGTCTCCGAGATGCTGGCGCGGCCAGAGTTCCGGGGCCTGGACGGCGAGCTGATCTTCGGCAGCCCGACCGAGAAGGGCGTGATGAACCGCACGCACGGCGCGCTCTCCCGCTTCGATGGCCCCGGCTTCGACGAGGGCGTCGTCTTTCACGTGTTCGACGACTTCACCGACCCGAACCTGCCCTACGCCGAGCGCATCGCCTCAGTGCGGCGCCGGCTGGCGGCGATCGGGCACAAGAACATTCGCGCCCTTGAGCACCTGGAGGTGTCCACGATGGACGAGGTGATGGCCTACGAGCAGGCCAGCATCGACGCGGGCTACGAGGGCTTGATGATCCGCAGCTTGCGCGGGCGCTACAAGTACGGGCGGGCGACGGAGATCGACGGGACGCTGACCAAGCTCAAGCGCTTCATCGACGCTGAGGCGGTGATCGTCGGCGTGGTGCAAGGCATGCGCAACGACAACGTGGCGACGACGAACGAGCTCGGCCGCACGCAGCGCTCCTCAGCGAAGGAGGGCAAGACGCCGCTCCAGCAGATCGGGGCGTTCGAGTGCCGGTGCCCGATCTTCACCGACGAGTTCTCCTGCGGCTCGGGCATCAGCCCGGACGAGGGTGCAGCGTGGTGGCAGGAGCATCTGGCCGACCCGCAGCGCTTCATCGGGAAGGTGATCACCTTCAAGTTCGAAATGACCGGCTCCAGCAAGGAGGCGCCGCGCCACCCTGTGTTCGTCGGCTTCCGGGAGGACCTCACGTGAGCGCCTGGAAGAACTACCTCAAGGCCACCGAGATCTTCACGGAGGCCTTGGCCTTCGCGCGCGGCGAGCAGGTGAACACCGAAGTGGTGAGGACAAGCAGAAGGCTCGGCGTTTTGGTAATTCGCGCCGACGTACACTTGATATAGCAGCAGGGCCGTCGCGCGCGCGCGTATGCGCTTCGGGCTCACCAAGAGGCCGGCGCTCAGGACGGCGCTGCGCATGTTCAACGCCAAGGGCGTCTCGCTCATGGGCGCGGGCGCGAAGGTGGTGCGAGGGGGAAGCCATGACCAGCTACAAGGTCACTGCGGTCGTGACGCTGGAGGTCTACCTGCGGGCGACCGACGCCAACGAGGCGAGGGCCAAGGTCCAGCAGTCGCTCGACGACGGGATCGACCTGCGCGCTGACGTCGTGACGGAGATCGTGGCTCAGGCGATCTGGCCTGTCGAGGAGGACGCCGGGACCAAGCTCGCCACGGCGACCAAGCCGAAGTGGAACCCGTCCGACGAGGTGCTGCTGGCCGATGGCCGGCTGGTCCGGATCATGGAGGTCTACGACACGCACTACATGGCGAAGCTGCGCCGGGCCGGGAAGTTCTCCCACCAGCACTTCCGCATGAGCCGCGTCGAGATCGACGACCACGGGAAGCTGAGGGAGCGGACATGAAGCCCTACTACGTCCTCAACTGGGCGCGCAGCGGGGACGAGGAGAGCTCCAGGCGTCAGGACGTCAGCGACTTGCTCACAGCCAAGCAGGGCTTCGAGTGGCGCCGCGACGCGGGTGACCACGTCACCCTGGAGCTTGTGAGCATGGAGGGCAGCGAGCTGATCGAGTGCTGGCCCGAAGATTTACGCGAGCTCTACGAGAAAAACTGTTGACAGTGATACCCTGGGTGGTATGATACATCTATTGGGGCGGTGAGCCCCGAGCCAAGGAGGGCATTATGAAAGTTTGGCTTTTAACCCGGAACCACCGCTGCAACCCCGGCGATATGACAGACGTCGTTGTTCGCGCGCCGAATGAGCGCACGGCGCGCGCCCTCGCGGACGCCATGGCTGGTGACGAGGGGGCGGATATCTGGACCAGCCGCTACGACGCGAGCTGCGTGCCGGCTGGCGAAGGCGACGCGGAAGTCATCATGCGCGGCATGTACGAGAAAAACTGTTGACAGTGATACCCTGGGTGGTATGATACATCTATTGGGGCGGTGAGCCCCGCGCCAAGGAGGGCATCATGAGCAGCAGCATCGAGACACGGAAACTTTCCAACACCTACGAGTTCGCCAAGTGCGCGACCGCCCTGATCGAGGTGGCGTTGAAGGAAGGCCGCAAGCTGTCCGACATCGACCGCGCTGTGATCGCGCACGCGATCGCGGCCCTGCAAGCCTCGCTGGAGAGCTGAGCCATGAGCACGAGATCATACATCGGCATCGAGATGCGCGGCGGGCAAGTTCGCTACGTCTACTGCCACTTCGACGGCTACGCAAAGGGGCCGCACGGCGTCGGCCACAAGCTGCTGACCTACTGGGTCGAGCGCGAGCAGGTCGAGGCCATGATCGACCTGGGCGAGCTGTCCGTGCTGGGCCAGGAGATCGGTGAGCGGCACAAGTTCGGCGTCGAGGCGACCCCAGGCTGGAACGTCCACTACGGGCGCGAGATGGGCGGCGGGCGGAACGAGGCGCGCTTCGCCAGCCTGTCGGAGTTCTGGTCGCTCGACGAGTATTGCTACCTGCTCAAGCTGGACGGGTCCTGGGAGGGCAAGACGCCCTTCGGCCAGCCCGTGCCGCTGGTGCAGTTAACTGCACAGGAGGCCACCAATGCAGCCTAAGTTCGCGCTCCAGTTCTCCACAGGCAACGCCGCGTTCGAGGACCTGGGCTACGCCGAGTGCAGCCGCATCCTCCGCAAGATAGCCGAGCAGCTCGACGCTGGCTTCGTCCAGGCGATCATCCACGACGCCAACGGCAACCATGTCGATTTCCGCGTCGGCGGCGCGAAAAAAGGTTGACGTACATACCCTGGGTGGTATGATACATCTATTGGGGCGGTGAGCCCCACGCCAAGGAGGGCGCTATGAGGATGGAAGAATTGCTCGACATCGACGAGGAGCTTGAGGGCGGGTGGGTCTCGGTGACCTTCGAGGTCGGCGGCGTCGTCACGCGGGAGGGCTTCGACGCCCTCGTCGCTGGTGTCGTCACGCAGGGCTGTGGCCCCGACTGGGGCGGGGACTTCGCGGGCGACGAGGACGCCACGCAGTACCTGCTGGAGGCGATGTTCAAGGGCACGGCGGTGCGTGTGTTCGACGACGAGTGCGCTGACGGTTTCGACGACATCCTGGCGGCGTGTCGCGGTGCGAACGCCTGCGTGAAAATCAGCGTCGAGGGCAAGTGCGATTACGACGCTCCCATCGAGATGTGGCGCCCAGGGTGGCGTTCGACGGAGAGCGTCGCCGCCGTGAACGAGGGGCCGGCGGTCAGCTTGGAGCGGCTGCGCAAAGCGATGGGGAGCGGCGAGACCGTCGCCGACCTGATCCTCAAGCTCGAGAAGTTCGAGGCCGACGTCGAGCCGCTGGCCGTCGAAGGCCACAAGGTCGTCCGCGAAGGCGAGAGCTACAAGCTGGTGGAGGCCTGAGGGCTGACTGAGAAGCAACGCGAATTGCTCGGGCTCGACCACGACGCGAACCCCTGCCGCTGGCAGAACTGCGAGTGGTGGTGCGATTACGAGGCCGCTGGACGACGACCTACTCGGCCCGCTCAAGGACAACTGGTTGGGCGAGGCCGGGGACGCAAACACCTATGACGACCGGCACATCGGCGTTGAGGACATGGACGGCACGACGTTGATCGAGCCGAAGGAGGCCTGAAAATGGGAGACCGCAAGGCACACCCGCACGACAAGCGGATTGGCATGCGCATCGCAGCCAAGCGCCAGCAGGCGGGCATGAGCCAGTCTGACCTGGGCGAGAAGATCGGGGAGGGCGTGACGTTCCAGCAGGTGCAGAAGTACGAGAAGGGCGTGAACCGCATCTCGGCCACTGCGCTCTACGACATCGCGCTCGCGCTCGATTGCGCCGTGGCTGAGTTCTACGACAGCGAGACGAAGCGCGTGCTCGACCGCGTCGACACCGAGACCTTCACCAAGGAGGGGCTCGGTGTGATGGCGGACTTCAACACCATCGAGGACGCTGCGACCCGCCGGGCCGTGGCGAAGATCGTGACGCAGCTGGCGGGGCTCGAATGATTGAGGTGCGTGTGCAGGTCAGCAAGGGCTGGCAGGGTTTCAAATACTTCTGGGCGCTGCGCGTCGACGGGTTCGACCCGACGAACCATTGCCAGCCCTGCTTCATCGGTGAGCGCCTGCTCCAGGTGCGGCTGCCGCTCGCTGCTGGCGGCGTCGCCAAGATCCGCGCGCGACCAGGGGCCAAGATCTACATCTGCGGCGTGGCCGATCCCTACCGATGGAAGAACAACTTCCACCTGCCCGTCGTGGCGCGGGAAGGGTCCGAGGCAGCCCGCACGCTCTACACCGGCGCCGACGTCGAGGTGTTCAACGGCGAGGGGCTGCCGATCGACGCCAGCGCCGCCAAGGAGCGCTACCCGACGCTCGGGGAGGAGTTCCTCACCTGCCGAAACTTCCAGTTCGGCGCGCAGTATTTCAGGCCGTCCGCTCAGAAGGCGCACCCGCGCTTGGCGGCGGCGATCAGACCCGCGAGGAAGAAGTAGATGCCCCCTTTTCACGTCGAGTGGACCATGGTCATTGACGCGGCGGACCCGACCGAGGCGGCTCTCAGAGCCTGGGAGGCGATGCGGCGCAAGGGGTCGAGCGCCAACTCGTTCGTCACCCGTGCCGAGATCAGGCCGGGCAAGTTCGTCACCGAGATCATCGACCTCCAGGACTTGTGGGAGGGCGAGGAATTGACGCCTGAGCAAGCCGCGCGCATGGAAGCGATGCTAGTCTCCGGGCTAGACTGACACGGAGGTCGAGATGGAACAGCGAGTAGAGATCGTATCGGGCATGGTCTTCACCGGCGCGTACAAGAGCAACCTGGACAAGCGGGTCAAGAAGCTCGCCAAAGAGGGCTGGCGCATCGCGGGCATCGCCTCTGCGCACATGAACGGCCTGCTGCGCAGCAAAATGGTGGCGACGATCACCTTCGAGCGGCAGGTGGCGGCGTGAGCGGGCTCAAGGAGCAGATCACAGAGAAGCTGAGCAGGGCCGAGGCGCAGCTGGCTGCGTGGCAGGCCGATGCCAGAGAGCCGATGCGTGTGGGCGAGGCGCTGCCTGCGATCGCGTTGCTGGGCCAGCTCGTCAGCATCGGCCGCGAGGCTGTCGACGACGGTGACCCGATCGAGATGATCAACGCCAACGCGGCGTTCGAGGGGGTCTGAGTGCAGATCAAGTTCAAGGTGCGGCGTCGTGTGGGCGGGCCGTTCGAGTTCGACGGCGAGGACCTGCACAGTGTGGAGGTGGGCGCGGTGACGATGACGCCCGCCACGATGCTCCAGGCGTTGCAGGTGGGCGCGATCGCCATGCAGCCGGGCGGGCTCGACGCGGCCTACCGGGCCTGTCTCTATCAGGTGGCGGGCAAGGGGCTCGACCACGGCTTCCGCTGCGAGCACGCACCCGCGCTCCTCCTGATCCCGCACATGTACGGGCGCGAGGACTTGCGGCGAGCAGCGGTGAGGGACGGGCTCAACCCGTCCGAGCTGTGGGGGTGGCCGGAGCTGCGCCAAGACGACGACCTTTTCCAGCCGGACCCGCCAAGGGCCGCTTGAAGAAACCCCGCCGGTCGGGGAGCGAGACCGGGTTTGTAATCCACAAGGGGAACGCAATCAGGAGCTCTCACCGCTCGACGTCGTGTCGAACGCGGCCAACGACGCGGCGGGCAACCGCCTCGCCCACGGGCCGACCTCGTTCGCGCAGGACTTCTCGATCGTCGGCGCGGGCCTCCAGCTCCGCTACTAAATCCGACGATCCGGGTCGGAGAGGGCGTTGCCAGCGTTGGGGCTCGGCGGCGCCCTCAACCTTTAGGAGGACCTTATGAAAGGGAATTATATATTTGACTCCCTCACACAATGAGGGTATATATCTACTTGTGAACGGGGATTGTCCCCGCCGCACGAGGGATCAGGACCATGACAGAGCTTAATCAATCGGACCGGGACTTGTTCCGCCGCGCCATCGGCGTTTGGAACTGCGCCGACCTGAAAACTGCTTCGGCGTCGGCTCAGCTCGATCAGGGCGATGACATCTTGAACGATCTGGACATCGCAACGGTTCGTGAGGCGTTCGCCGCTGTGGTCCAGACGCATGGCCAGCCCGGATACAGCCGCTCTCTTGATCGCCGCGAACTTCACGTCTGGGGCGGCGTCCAGATGGCGAAGGGCCGGGGGCGAGGCAACCTGTTCTTCATGGAGTTCGAGGGTGTCGCCGCCGGTTATTTCACAGGCGAGGCCGCATGACAAAATCTACGATCTCCACCTTCCAGGTGTTTGAGATGTTCCCCGATGCGGAAGCGGCGCGGGCCTATATGGAGGGCAAGCGTTGGCCCCGGGGGGCCATCTGCCCCGCCTGTAGCGAGGCAAAGCGCATCACGACCCGCAAGGGCGGCTTCTACCGCTGTAACGCCTGTAAGAGCGACTTTACGGTGCGGACGGGGACGATCTTCGAGCGGTCGCACGTCCCGCTTCATAAGTGGCTCTACGCCATGTATCTGCTGGTTGCCGACCGCAAGGGTATCAGCAGCTTACAACTGGCGGCAAAAATCGGCGTGACCCAAAAATCGGCGTGGTTCATGCTCCAACGGCTTCGCGAGGCTTGCGGTAACGATCCGACGGTCTTGGCCGAGATCGTCTGCTACATTGCGGACCTTAGCGACGAGGACGGGGAAGCGGGGCAGGCCGCGATGGTCTACATTGCGGGGACCATACTGGCGCTGGCGCTGGGCGGCACCGAGGCCGGTGAGAACCGCGACGCCCTGCTCGCCCTGCTGTCCAAGTACGCGAACGAGCACGCCGAGGAGCTGGCCGGGGCGGCGGTGCAGGTCTTGGCGAAGGTGGATAACGGTGGGGTCATGCCCCCGGCCTCCAGCTGACCCGAGGCGTTATCTGATATGTTATCTGATAAGTGGGCGGCTGGGTCCAGAAGCGCCGCTGCACATAATATATCTTATGCGCCGAATAGTTCTTTGAGATCAGAGGGTTGTTAGAATGACGCGAGCATAAGCACGGGCGGCTATTGCCAAACGCAACCCCTTTCAGGGGGTTGCTTTCCTCCGGTGGCGCGGGCATGGTTCGGTGCCCGGTCATGGAGGACGTTTAATGGGGCGCTACCAGCTATGCCGAGGGTACGCCCTTGGCCGATGATGATGAACTTCCTGGCGTGACGCTGCTGCGAGGCATCGACCGAGTACGCGCCCTCACCGACATGTATCTCCAAGCGCTGCGGGCTCTCGGGCACACGCGGGGCGCGGTGATGGTCACCGTCGACGAGAGCCCCGAGCAGGTCACCGTTCTCGCTAAGCGGCTGGACGGCCAAGAGACCGGCGTCGAGGACGAGTACGAGCTGGCGCTTTACCTCGGGGGCTGCAACCTGTTCGGCAAGGCGCCGGACCCTGATCTGGCCTGCCCGCACGTCTCGCAGACGAAGGCCAGCTGATGCTGGTGTCCGATTATCTCATTTGGCAGTCGCTCGCGCTCGTCTCGCTGGCGGCTGTGTGCTGGGTCCGCGCCTGGATCAGGCCGGCGCCCGAGGACTGGGAGCGCTGGGTCCTCGTCGGCGGCATCCTCACCCTGCCCGCCATGGCGAGCTTCTTCACCGGCGCTTACATGGAGCAGTCCTGATGCCCGCACCCAAGACCCTCACCCAGCTACTGACCGAGCTCAAGGACATGGGCTGGGACGCCGCCAAAGCCAGTGTCTTCCGCTGGACACGCGCGGCTACGATTGTGGCGATCGCCATCGCGGCGCTTGGCTTCGGTTCGGCGGCGGCACAATCCCAAAGCGGGTGGCGCGAGACCCGAACCATTGACCAGATGGACGGGATCATTCAGCTCCAGCTGTCGCGCGCCGCTGCGGCGCCGATCCGAGATAGCATTGGTCGATCGGGCAACGCGCGGGTGGTTGTCACATGCCGACGTGCTCCAAACCGTCGCGGTATCGTTGGCGTGTACCTGACGATGCCAAGCGAACTCTTCGTTTCATTCGGCGACAACCGTGCTCGCCTGCGTATCGATGATGGAGAAGTGCAAGAGACCTATTGGGATCCAATCGGTAACCGCCGTGGCTTGCGCGCCCGGTGGCCTGAGATGATTTTCGATTTGAGGGAGGCGTCGTCACTGCACGTTGAACTCGCGCCGCCGCTCAGTTCACGACAGTACATGCAGTTCGATATGAGCGGCGCCCGCGCGGCGATCGAGCGAGTGCTGGAAGCTTGCACGCTCCGCGACGCTGAACTCGAAGCTTACAATGTTTGGGCGCTTCAACAGTTGGAAGCCCTCTGGGACGCGAACCTGAGCATCACCGAGCCAGCGCCGATGAGCGAATACTCATACGTTTACGTTGGGCTTCAACGCGTCGGCGCCATTAGCGGTCCACCGTTAGGACCGGACAGATCGGTACACGTGGGTCCGGATGACTTTCGCCGCAGCGGCGACCGGCCGCTGCCACCTGAGACGGTGCGGCGAGCGCTGATGGAGTACATGCGGTCGAGCGGGCGCTGTATCTACCCGACCGGCATCGGCAGCACCGAGGAAATACATTGCCCTCTCAACATGCCAACCCGACAGGCCGCAATGTTCTTCCGCGTCGGCGACGAGCGCATCGAGCCGAATGTGCAATGGACGCTCCGATAGGGTCAATCAAGGACGCTCGGGTCTTGGCCGTGCAGACAATTGCACGCTTCCTCAGCACCGAGGCGGTGCTACGACTCTTCTGTATCGCGATGCGGGCCTAAGCGGCGATGCGAGAATGGGGAGAGCGACGTGGTGGAGTCCATATGGAGGTCATTTTCGCGCATCCTCAAGTCCCGCCGTTCTCAAACCGTCGCGCCCCGTGCGCCGCAACTTTCCAAGTCCAGATATCTTACCGGCCTACAATGCGAGCGCCGTTTGTGGCTGAGCTGGCACGACCCGGAAAGGCCCGCGCCTTCACTGCCCGGCAGCATTTTTGCTGTCGGCCATGAAGTCGGTAGCCTCGCCCACGATCTCTTTCCAAACGGCGTCTTGGTCGGGGGCGGACCGGCCGAATTCGACCAGGCGGTGAAGGAAACGGCCGGGCTCGTTGCCGACACCTCGGTCAAGGCGATCTTCGAAGCGGCCTTCGTGTTCGAGCGCGTGCGAGTACGCGCCGACATCATGGAGCGTTTGGACGATGGCCGCTGGGCGTTGCATGAGGTCAAGTCGAGCACTGGCCTAAAGCCAGAAAACCTTCATGACCTTATGGTCCAGGCCTATGTGATCGAAGGCTCGGGCCTCAAGATCGCCAGCGCAAATCTGGTGCACATCAATACGGGCTATGTACGCGGTTCTGCCGGGATTGACCCACGTGGATTGTTTTCAACCGTGGATGCTACCGCAGAGGTGCGGGCTGGGTTGGCCGACGTCCCCATGCGCATCGAAGACATGCATCGGGTGCTGGCTTTGCCGCAAGCGCCCCAGCGACGCCCATCGGGGCATTGCTTCAAGCCCTATGAGTGCGAGTTCTGGAGCCGCTGCACGGGAGCCAAGCCGGCGGATTGGATTTGGTATCTGCCGCACCTGCGCGCCGACCAGTTCGCGATGCTCGATGCGACGGGCGTGGAGTCCATCCGCGACATTCCGGACGATTTCAGTTTGACGGGCAAACAACGGCGCGTCGTACAGGCGTGGCGAGCGGGAGAACTCGTGGTCCAGCCGAGTCTCGCAGCGAGACTGCCTGCCTATGAAGAATGCGGTTACCTCGACTTTGAAACCTTGAGCCCAGCGCTCCCACTCTTTGAGGGCTCTCGGCCTTATCGACGTGAGGCGGCGCAATGGTCACTACATCGACGTAGAGGCGGCGCGCTGCAGCACACAGAGTTTCTCGCCGACCTTCGCGAAGATCCGGCGCGCTCCTTTGCGCAGACGCTGTTGTCGAC
>ENA-ORBV01003520-ORBV01003520.1-microbial-mat-metagenome-genome-assembly--contig:-NODE-3520-length-31241-cov-6.854383_pt1 | contig 31241 bp, 25 predicted proteins | sample MGYA00237777_ERZ505514 | MGnify/ENA primary metagenome ERZ505514 (study PRJEB26160, sample SAMN06269048) | microbial mat metagenome | isolation source: Oligotrophic lake microbial mat | place... | reverse complement strand
CTTCGGCTTGGTTGCCGGCGGTGGCGAGGTCGAAGGGGGTTTGGCCGGCGCGGTTTTTCGCACGGGGGGTGGCGCCGCGATCGAGCAGGAGGTTGACAACGGCGAGGCGGCCCCAACTGGCGGCGAGGTGCAGGGGTGTTGCCGCTTTCGAGATCGGGCGTGTCAAGGCCGGCGCCGCGATCGAGCAGGAGGGTGGCGGTGGCGATTTGGCCGGCCAGGGCGGCGTCGTGGAGCGGGGTGGCGCCAGCAGAGTTTCGGGTGCTGACGCCGGCGCCGTGTTCGAGCAGGAGGATGGCGATGTCGCGGTGGCCTTTGAGGGCGGCGTCGTGGAGCAGGGTAGATCCGGAGGCGGTGCGGGCGTCGGCGGGGGCGCCCCGGTCGAGCAGAAGGGTGACGATGTCGATCTGGCCGCGGAGGACGGCCTGCTCCATTTGTTTGAGGCCTTCGGTGCCGGTGCTGCCGGCGATTTTGGCGCCACGCTGGATGAGGAGATCGACGACGCGGGTGTGTTGGTGGCGGATGGCTTCGTCGAGGGCGGTGGAGCCGGAAAGGTCCTTGGCTTGAAGGTCGGCGCCGGCGTCGAGGAGGAGGGCGACGATGTCGGCGTGGCCCTTGACGCTGGCTTCGTGGAGCGGGGTGGCGCCGGATTCGCCATTCTTCACCTTGGGGTTGGCGCCGCTTTTGAGGAGGAGGCGAGCGGTGTCGGTTTGGCCGCGCCAGGCGGCTTCGTCGAGGGGCGTGGCGCCGGTGTTGTCGGCGACGTTGACGGGGACGCCGCGGTTCAGGAGCAGGTGCACGAGTTCGGTATGGCCGCGGCTGGCGGCGAGATGGAGGGCGGTGGAGCCGGAACGGTAGCGGAGCTTGGGGTTGGCGCCGCGCTCGAGCAGGCGGCGGGCGACTTCGAGGTGGTTGGTGAGGATGGCGTAGTGGAGCGGGGAAGAGCCGCCTTCGCTATGGGCGGTGTTGGGATCGGCATGGGCGTCCAGCAGGAGTTCCACCATATCGAGGTCGCCGGCCCAGGCGGCGTCGTGGAGGGCGGTGCCGCCGAGAGAATCGCGGGCGTTGATGTTGACGCCGGTTTTGATGAGGGCGCGGACACGGTCCTCATCGCCGGCCCGGACGGCGCTGTGGAGGTCGTCGAAGGCGAGCAGCGGGAGCAGCCAGAGGAGAGCGGCGGTGAGGGCGGGGGCGTTCACTTCCTGGCGATCAGTTTATCAACCTCGGCGGCGATGCCGCCTTTTTCGAAGAGGGGCTTGTTGGCTTCGCTGTAGGACCAGTCGCCGCGGATGTTGCCCTGGGGGTCGATGAGATAGACGCGCGGGAGGTCGATGCGGCTCGAGCGGACGTAGGAATAAGCGACTTGGCCCATGTCATAGAGCATGGGCGAGGTGGACTTGGTTTCGGCCATATAGGCCTGCATGGTCTGCGGCGACTCGGGCGGATTCACCATGGCGATGACGGCGAGCTTGGCGCCGTGCTTGGCTTTCAGTTGCTCCAGCACGCCGGTGAAGGCCTTGCAGTGGGGGCAGGAGGTCTTCATGATGTCGAGGATGACGAACTTGCCGCGGTAGTCGAGCAGGTCGTGGAACTGGCCGGTGGCGTCAGGCAATTGGAAGCTGGGGGCGCGGCGCGCCTGGGGCGTTTGGGGCGCGGGCGTTTGGGCCATCAGCGTGGCGAAGGAGAGGGCAAGGATCAAAAGGCGCATTGCCTTCATTATGCAGCAAGAAGCCGCAGGCTATCTGTTACGCCATCGATCAGATTGGTGACTATCGTCGTTTCAAGATGGCTGACGACCGCTCAATTTACGTGAAGGGGCCTTGACACCGAGCTCGAAGCGCATCGGTGGGGGCCAACGTTTGGCAATCCGCCTGAACTTCTTCTACCCAAGGTGCCGAGACAGCCGCAGCGCCAGCGCCACCAAGGTCCTCACCGGGTTTGCCGCCGAACTAAACGGCATTACTGACATATCGCAGACATACAGTTTATCGGTGCCCGCCAGTTGCAGATCTTCATCCACTACCGAAGCTTCCGCAAACGGCAGGTTGTAAGCGGGCCGATAAGGCATCCGCAAAGTACCGGCTGCATGATGCACCGTACCCCAGCCGAACCCCTTGCCGCCGTCGCCATAGCGGCCATCCGGATGCGCTGCCTGGCCGTTTTGGCCAAATTGACGAAAGATCCTATCGGCCACGCCATTCATCACGTCGAATATCTGCCCATAGTCCTTCCGCCAACCGGCCAGTGCCGGAAAGCGCACATCCCGCAAGTTATCCATCCAACTCAGATTGCGAAAGTGAATTTCCGGAACGTAGCCAAAGGGAGTGGCTGCCGCAATGGCATTCCCGTCATCCAAACAGTTCCCAAAGCTGAATTTGATATCCACCCGCGAAGCGCCGCTGGGCGCTGGCACCCCTGGCGCGCTTGGGTCGTTTTCCCGCAGGTGCCAATACTCGTGGTTCACGTTCATCTCGACATTAAAGGGGAAGCGGATCTGTTCCGGATGATCAGGGTCGCGCAGGCCCTTCGAATAAAGCACTATCTTCGCGTGTGCCGACTTCGGAATAGCCACCGGACCCAGATTCGTCACGTTCGCCGCCAACTCATTCGAAGTGGGATGGTCTGTCAATCCACGCCCCAATAGATCTTTGGTTGCCTGTGGCAGCCACGGATACATGCTTGACCGCCGCAACAGTTTCGGGCTCTCAATTGAGCCGCCCGCCAACACCACCGTCCCCGCCCGGAATGTCCTGGTCTGGCCAGACAAAGTATTACGCACCACGAGCGCAAAATGCGTCCCATGATTCTGCACATCTTCCGCAAAGTAATTCAGCAGCAGATGCAACCCCGGGCCGTCACCATGGCTGACTCCTGGAGTTAACCCGGCCTGATTGATCAGTAACTCCGCCGTGTTGAAAACGCCGGTCGGCTCGGTGAAGAACTGATCGTGCGGCACACCATCGGCCGTTAGATAGGGTTGATGCAGCGCCCGCGGCGTCTCCTCAATCACAAAATCATCTGCCAGGTCGCTTCGCCGGAGCTGCGCCACCATGGCTTGCGCAGCGGTGCCCATTGTCCGGGACTCGTTCATGATCCCGCCCGCTTCCTTCAGCCAACCATCCGCCAAATCCTGCCGCACCCGTGGCGGAAAAAACTCCAACTCCCACTTCTGCGCCGAAGGAATCAAGCCCGACCAAAAAATCGACCGCCCTCCCAGATTCAATTGCGGCTTCTCGCCAATGAAGTTTTCGCTGTTTTTGTTGCCGGTTTGATAGAACGTGTCGCACCCAAAATGTTTCGCGATGCTGGCGTTGGGAAATCGGCACATGTTGTAGACATGCGTCGGATAGAGGAACGAACCCGCCTCCAGAACCAGGATCCGCTTGTGGCCGCCCATGCGGTCGGCCAAATCATCCGCCAGCACCCCGCCGCCCATGCCACTGCCCACAATAATGATATCGAAATCGTCACGCGGACCCATGTATTGCAGGAACAATCGCTGCTGGGCTTCACTGGACTGCGAAACAAGATTCACATATTGGGAACTGTCAAAGCTCATCGCCACAAACTCCTAACTCTTCGTGCCAGTCCTCCAATATAGCCTCTAATATAGCCAGAGCCCGTGTCGAACGTGTGACGAGCGAGCAGCGTTGCTAAATTTTCGATTTCGGTGCACTTAGCCGGTAGGGCCGGCGGCGATTATGGCCTTCGCGACGGCAGGCGCACCCCCCCCTCCCCGGCAAAGGTAAATGGGTCAAGCCAACCGTCCCGCGTGCCGCAGCGGACTCGGCCTCTACCCTCTCGCCTTGAATGCTCTTCCTTGCGGCGAACGGGGACTTTCTATGACGAAAATACGGCACGTGCTGCATAAACAGGTGAAAATGATTCGACATCAACACTTGCCCGTGCACCAAATAATTGACGCTGATCGGCGTGATGGTCGACTAAGCTGAGAAAGAACTCCCGGTCCTCGTCGCTGTAGAACACTGGTTGTCGATAATTCCCTCGCTACGTGATGTGCAGTGCATAATTCGGGGGCGCGAAACTTGGTTTTCGGGGCATTCACTAATCAGTGCTTTTCGCCGCCAATTCCTCTCATTTATTTTTGAAAAAAGATAAAAACAATGAGTGGGGTGCGCATTGGGGTACCCTTTCCTGATCCGCGGAAACGCACGATCCCCCCTCTTTTACGGATTTCCTATTCCTAAGTTGGTTCAGCATGACACACCGGCTTCTCGACCTTTTAGCACCTGCAAAAGCGTCTGGCACTATCCGCCGGCACTCGGTGCCTCGCGCTTAGATAAGACAACGTTATCTCTTGAACTTTTCCGTGGCTTGAAGTATCCTAAGAATTAGTGACGCAAGCATTCCAACCCGCAATCCATCTCCAACGTGAGTGGCATCCCCATCACTTGGCACACGGTGTGACCTAACCGGCTTGGAATAATTCCATTTTCCAGAGGGGCGGCCACTAAGTGGCCGCCCCTTTTTTGATTTTTCCGGGCATTTCTATGGAATAGACGGCGACGGGGCATTGGCCCCGACGCCATAAAGTGAGGTGCGTTCATGAGTCAGATACTTTGGTGACCAAGTAACACAATTTCATCGTTCGACATGTGGCCGTAGCCTAGTGGCTGAGGCAGCAGGCTGTGAACCTGCGTACGAGGGTTCAATTCCCTTCGGCCACCCCAATTTTTCACCGAGGTCGTTCTACGGCCGGCGGAGGTCTTTGAAACCTTCGTCTTGCGAGTTTGAGTGAGTTACGCCGGGATGCTCCTGGGAGAGCAGCTTGATTCCAACCCAAGCTTATGGGGTTCAAATCCTCATCCCGGTGCCAAATCTTCGCAAGTAGGGGCATCGCCGGGGTGCTCCGACTTAGGATCGACGTTTCCGGTAACGCTAATTCTGTCAATAACATAGACGGATTTCGGCAGGCCCCGAAATGCGGTGGTCCCGGACCCCGCCGCATTTTCGAGCCATCCGAAGCAGTGAGATCTGCTGGCAGCTTGTCGCGGGCAAAGCTGTTGACGGCAACACGAGTAACCTTAAGCAAGGGCGGGGGCAAACACACCTGGAAAACAGGACCACCCACGGGATACACCGGGGCGGTACACCTTCCCCAAGTACTTCCGCCGCGTTGACCCTGGAGAAGTCTCTCGCACGGCACTTTTGATTCGGGCTAAAATGGCGATCATGACGACAACCGCGGTCCTGGTATCTCGCGACGAGTACGATGCTCGCACTGCCGCGGGCGAGCGCTTGGACTATGACGACGGGGTGATCATTCCGATGCCGAACAACGATGCTCTCCACGACCGGATCAAGGCTAAGTTAGCCCGGCAACTGAATCGGCAGTTGGACGACCCTTGCGAAGCGGCCAATGAACAAGCGTTCGAGATCGCTCCCGACCGCGTCCGGCATCCGGATGTCGCGGTCTGCCTTCAGCCCCGCGCGCCGACGCCAGGGCGCAAGATGCAGGGTCCGCCCGACCTCGCCATCGAAATCGTTTCCGACTCTGACATCGCGAAGGAACTCGACGAAAAGATCCGGCAGTATTTGAACTATGGGGCACGCGCAGTATGGGTAGTCTGGCCCGACGACCGGCGCATCGACATTCACCAAAGCGGACAACCCACCCGCTCGTACGCGGCATCACAGACTCTAGCGAACGAAGAGCCGGTCCCTACTTTCCGGCTGTCTGTCGCGGCTTTGTTCGAAGCTTAGTTGCGGCCCGATGGCGTCGGCCACGGTGAGCGTAGGGTCGGGTCGCGAGTCCCGACCGCATCTTTGTCCGAGTGGGGCCGACTTATCCATCCGATTTACAGAATGGAATTACACATAGTGTAATTCCATATGTTGACAATTCATAAAATCCCGGCCATGATGCAATAGTAATGGAGGTAATCTTCGGCGACATTCGATTGGACCGGTTGGAAACCGATGCCAGATTCGAAGGCGGGTACCCAACCGCGATCGTAAAGTCCTTCAGAAAGCGTATGCAACTCATTCGTTCCGCAGACGACGAGCGCGTTTTCTATGCAATGAGGTCGCTTAATTTTGAGCGGTTGAAGGGCGATCGGGATCATCAGCATTCCATGAGATTAAATATCCAGTGGCGGCTCATTCTAGAGATGCAAGGGACTGGCAACGACAAAAAGATTCGAGTGATGGGGATTGAAGACTACCACTAAGGAGGTGGTGTGGCAATGAGAACACCTGCAGAAGTTTTCGCCCCTGGAGACTTCATCAGCGAGGAATTGGAAGCGCGGGGATGGAGCCAGGTGGAGTTGGCTGAGATCATGCTGCGCCCAGCACGCCTGATCAGCGAGTTGGTCGCGGGAAAACGGGCGATCACGCCCGAGACAGCGAAGGGGCTGGGGGCGGCATTTGGAACTGGCCCCGAATTTTGGATGAATTTGGAACGCGATTATCTGTTGGCCCGAGCAGTTCACGATGATGCGGCGGTACAGCGTCGGGCGCACCTCTACGAGATGGCACCCATCAAAGAAATGGCGAAGCGGAAATGGATCGAGCCCTCAGACAACGTGGCGGTTTTGGAGACGCGCGTCCAAAAGTTCTTCCAGGTCGACGACCTCGGCGAAACTCTGTCGCTGCCTCATGCTGCTCGCAAGTCTGGCTCCTCTACCGGCAAAGTGGAAGTGAATTCCTCACTTCGAGCATGGCTTCTTCGTGTCAAGCAAATCGCCAACGCGATCAGCGTCCCGGCCTACTCAAGGGCGGGGCTCCAGGCCGCGCTTTCCACCTTGGAGACCTTGATGGTCTCGCCGGAAGAGGTCCGGCATGTCCCTGCAGTTCTGAGCAATTGTGGGGTGCGCTTGGTCATTGTCGAGAAGTTGCCGCAGGCCAAAATCGATGGGGCTTGTTTCTGGCTAAACGATGAATCGCCCGTGGTTGGGATGTCGATTCGGCGCGACACAATTGATAACTTCTGGTTTGTATTACGCCATGAATTGGAGCATGTCTTACGGGGGGACGGAAAAAATGATTGCATTCTGGATGACCTCGAAGGTCAAAACGCAGGAGATGGCGAGGAACTGCCGTCAGAAGAACGTATTGCCAATGTGGCAGCCTCTGAGTATTGCGCGCCTCGACTCGAATCTTTTATGGCGCGAAAGCACCCTTTCTATTACGAGCGGGATGTTCTAGCTTTTTCCCAGACGATCAGTAGGCATCCGGGGATTGTCGTTGGCCAAATGCAATTTCGGCTCCAACAGTATGCGTACCTGACTAAGCATCTTGCGAAGATCAGGAATTCGCTCTTACCGGCTTCGATATACGACGGATGGGGACAGGTACCATCGATATGAGACATCTAAAGACCTTTCGGCAACGAATAGAACCAACCAAAAATGAGCAACTTCAGCACGCTTGGCGGCAGTATGAGCTTGCTCACCATCACTTGCCCACCAGCGCCCGTCAGGCCGTCGAGTGGGGCGTCTCAAAAGGGATCTTAACCTTGCCGGAACTTGATCCCTACGACATCCTCGCCGGCAATATGGCCAGCGCCCTCCGCGAAGAATACGAAACGGACAATCAAGGGAGGCGTTACCGGTTGAACCATGCGGTTCGAGTGACGAAGGGTGGCGTGCAATATACGTTTTGGGCTATGCTCGATTACGCTCCGCATTCCCATATGGAGAAGGCATTCGCCCAGCGGAGAGAACAGATTGTCGGCGACTGCGATCAGTTGAAAACGGACGTAGACGTCTATAACGACATGAATCTCGGTAAGAATCCCCCAATTCAGATTGTCTTAGATTTTGGAGACGACGTGATCGAACGGCAGATCGCAAGGGCGCCAAGACGGAAGGCTGCCTAATTTGCGTGAAAATAAGGCCATCCACTTGGGTGAGTATTATTTGTCCACTTGAAAAATTCAGTCAGCTGGTGATCCCTGGGGCAGTTCGAGCTTCTTTCCGCCCTTTGGTAAGTAGGGGCATCGCCGGGGTGCTCCGACTTAGGATCGACGTTCCGGTAACACTCCTTTTTATCAAAAATATAGACCCATTTCGGGGCCATTCGAAGCGGTGAGATCTTTTGGGCGGGGGCGCCTGGCGTTGCGTGAAGGTGGGCTTTCGGGCTAGATTTGGAACGGGATAAAAATCTAAGGAGATCTATGGACTCGATTCGGGATACCGCCACGCTTTTCTTCGACGCTTGCGAGACCGGCAAAGGCTGGGCCGGGTGCAGTGCTTACTGCCACCCGGACGCGACGTTCTCCGCGCAGGCGGGCGCGCTGGCAAGCGTGCACACGCTTGAAGGGTACACCGACTGGATGAAGGGACTGCTGACGCCCATCCCGGACGGGAGTTACGAGATTCGCTCCTTTGCCGTGGATGAGACGCGCGGCAACGTGGCCGCCTATGGCATCTTCCGCGGCACGCATACAGGCGAGGGGGGGCCGGTGCCGCCTACTGGTAAGAAGGTGGAAGCCCACTACGTCTATGTGATGGACTTTGCCGATGGCAAGATCCGGCATATGACCAAGATCTGGAACGACACCATCAGCCTGCAGCAGCTTGGCTGGATGTAGCCAACCCGCTCGCGGTGGCAAAGCACCAATCAAGGTACACTACCGTCATGGCGATCCGAACACTTGTTGCGCCTGAAGAATACCTCAAAATGTCCTTCGAAGGCCCCGACCGCGAGTTCGTCGACGGCGAGGTTTTGGAGCGGGCGATGCCTACTTTTCTGCATGGTCGAATTCAAATGCGGCTGGGGTACATCTTCGAGTCCTTGGCGCAGCGGTATGCGCTGTATGCCGCTAGTGAAGTCCGCCATGCCTTGGACCCATTACGGCTCTATCGCATTCCCGATGTCGCGGTCTTTGCGGATCGAGAGCCCGTGAAAATTTACCCGGACACCCCGCCGCTGGTGGCCATTGAGATCGCTTCGCCGGACGACCGGCTCAGTGAGACGCTGACGAAGCTGGAAGAGTACCGGCTTTGGGGTGTGGAGCATGTCTGGCTGATCGACCCCGAGGAGCGGAAGCTCTTCGCTTACGACGCCAGTGGGCTCCATCCCGTCGCCGCCTTGCAATTGCCGCGCTATGAATCGAGTATTTCGCTGGCTGACCTCGGACTGTCGCTGCAGTAAACCCCATGCCCCATCCCACGCGCCGGCAACTCTTAGCTGCTCCCTTTCTGGCGGCACCCCTGATTGCCGCACCTTTGGCTACCGACGTCCGCGTCGTCAGCATTGAGCCTCAGTTCGAAGAGTTCTTCTACCGCACGCCCTACATGTTCGGCGGCCGCAAAGTGGACCGCGTCACCATGCTCAACGTCCGCTGCGAAGTCGAAGACCGCCGCGGTCGGCGCGCCCAGGGCTTCGGCGCGATGAGCCTCGGCAACCAGTGGAGCTTCCCCTCCAGCAAGATGAACTATGACCAGACTCTGGCGGCCATGGTCCGGTTGGCGAAGCGCGTCGGCGAGATTACCGGCGCGCATAAGGACTTCGGCCACCCCGTCGACCTGAACTATGCGCTCGAGCCGCAATGGCTCGCCGCCGCTGCTGAGGTGGGCCGCCCCGATCCTGAGCCCATCCCCAAGCTCTGCACGCTGGTAACCGCCAGCCCCTTCGACGCCGCCATTAGCGATGCCTATGGCAAGCTGCACCATCGCAGCAGTTACGCCATCTATGGCCGCGATCTGATGCGTTTTGACCTCGCGCATTACCTCGGCGACAAGTTCAAGGGCGAAGAGCTTCAGCGCTACATCGGCCGTAAGCCCCGGCCCTTCGTCTATCTCTTCCACAGCGTCGGCGCCTCCGATCCGCTCACGACGGCCGAAGTCACCAGGCCGCTCAACGATGGCCTGCCCAATGCCTTTGAAGAGTGGATTCCGTTCTCGGGCCTCGAACGCGTCAAGATCAAGCTCAACGGCGGCGACCTGCAGAACGACCTGACGCGCATTCTGGCTATCGACAAGATCACCACACAAGCCCAAGCCAAACGCGGCCTTAAGGAATGGTTCTATTGCCTGGACTTCAATGAGCGCTGCCCCAATGTCCAATACCTCATCGAGATTTTGCGCAAGCTGAAGGAAGCCACGCCCGCTGGATTTGCGCGCATCCAGTACATCGAGCAGCCGACGCAGCGCAACCTGAAGGCCGACCGCGAGAACGTGATGCACGAGGCGGCTAAGCTGCGGCCGGTGGTGATCGACGAATCGCTGACGGACCTGGAGACGCTGCTGCTAGCGCGTGAAATGGGCTATACCGGCATCGCGCTCAAAGCGTGCAAGGGGCAAACGCAAGCCATGATGATGGCCGCCGCCGGGCAGAAATTCGGGATGTTCCTCTGCGTGCAGGACCTGACGTGCCCCGGCGCCGCCCTGATTCACTCGGTGGGCATCGCCGGCCACGTGCCGGGCGTTGCGGGCGTGGAAGCCAACGCCCGCCAGTATGTCCCCGCAGCTAGCCAAGCCTGGGAAGCGCGCTACCCCGGCCTCTTCCAGGTCCGCAATGGCCGCCTTAACAGCGGCCAACTCACAGGCTTCGGCCTCAGCATCCGTGCCTGATCAGTCTTCGGCGGCTTAGATTGATTGACCAGTCCGGAGTGGAACTTCCGGACTGGAACCGCATAGCCTGCCGTCCTACTGGACCCTGGCGAGTTTCCGGCCGATACTACTAGCGAGACCTCTCACCAAAGGAATATCCATGCGTTTTTACCGAGCAATCGTGATCGCGGCCCTCGCCGCCGCCGCCTGTTTCGCCGCCGATGTCGATGGCAAATGGGCGGGGAAGATCAACACGCCCCGCGGCGAGGTCCCCATGTCATTCGACCTGAAGGCCGAAGGCGAGAAGGTGACCGGCACCGCTGTCGGCCCCCAGGGCGAGGTGCCGGTGAGCGCCGGGCTTTACGCGGATGGCAAGCTTGCCTTCCAGCTGAGATACCAGGTTGCCGGACAGACGATGGTTTTCCACTACCAGGGGGTTCCGGCGGATGATGAGATGAAGATGACGTTGGCGTTCGGCATCAATGAGCCGGTTTACTTCTCGGTAAAACGGCAGAAACCCGCAGCCACAACCGGCAAGAACTAGGGCCCGGCCAAAATGCGGCGGGGGCCGGACCTCACCTCAGCCTCACCTCAACGACTCACGCAAGATATAGGCGTTCAAAATCATGAGCGCTAACGCCGGAAGGCACACGAGCAAACCATCTCCGATTCTGATTCGGACTACGAGCCCGGCCAGCATCAAGAGCGCAAGGCCCCCGGAGGACAGCCACAAAGCCGGGGGCCACCTCAATCCGACCAACAAGCCCACGCCAGCCAGTACCTCGAGAAAACCGGTAAGCAATCTGAGCCGTTCCAGGCCAAATCGTTCGAACTCGTCTTGCATCGACAAAGAACTCAAACATAGGGATCCATAAATCAGGAAGGCCGCGCTTGACCCCAAGATGGCCAGGGTGTGGAAGCTCATCGACGGCCGCTCAAGGAGCGGCGCCGGTCGCGAAGAAAATTCTCGCGCTCCCCGAGCACATATCTTCTGAGCATTAGCATCCCAGCCTTAGTATAAGGGCTTTCGTTCGCGCAGTCGCCTCGCTTGAACGGGAAAGCAGCGTCGATGTGGCGTATGATGAGGGGAGCAGCCAAGTCGAATGGCTGGCCGGATTGCAGTTTTCCTCTACTCACGCGTAAACTCGGCTGAGGAACCCATAGGCTACATGAGGAGTGTCGAAATGGAATGGCTGGTCATCGCATCACAGCTCGTAATCGCGCTCGGCTTGCTGAACGTGTGGTTGCTGCGGACGGGAAAGCCGACACCGTGGCGCGGTGGCAATGCGAAGAACATGCGCGAGGAGTTTGCCGTGTATGGCCTCTCCCCTGGCTTCATGAAAGTGATCGGCTCGCTCAAGGTCACCCTGGCATTCTGCTTGATCATTGGGCTCTGGGTGCATATGGTCACCCGACCGGCCGCCATCGGAGTTGCCGCCTTGATGCTGGGCGCTGTGGCGATGCATGTGAAAGCGAAGGACCCCTCCCAAAGAGCTCTTCCCGCGGTCACGCTGCTCGTTCTTTCGATACTCGTCGCGATTCAGCCCAGCGGCTACGTGAAAACGTAGGCAGTCGCAGAACCCGATCTCGGATGGCACGCCGAGCCACTCTTATCCCCCCCACAAACCCAGTTTATGAAGTTAAAGATCGTTAATCGTTAAGCTTCGTACTGAATTGTGATAAAATCTCCCCTAGCTCCATTCTGGAGATAGCCTGTTGCACTTCGCAACAAACAAGGGGACTTCTATGACGAAGCGATCTAAGCTGATCATTCCAATACTCGCGCTGCTGTCCACCGCAGCGTGGGCGCAAGAGTTTCGTGGCACCATCACCGGGCGCGTGCTCGACGGTAGCGGTGCCACCATCGCCGGCGCTACGGTGAGAGCCGTTAACCTCAACAGCCAAGAGGCGAACACCACTACCGCTGATGCGAGTGGCATCTATTCCATTCCTTTCCTCCGTCCCGGGCAGTACAACGTGACGGTTACCCAGGCCGGCTTCAAAACCGCCGTCCGCAGCAACATCACCCTCAACGTCAGCCAAGTCGCCGGCGTCGACATTGTGCTTGAAGTCGGCCAACTCACCGACTCAGTGACGGTGGAGTCGAACGCGGCCCTGCTCGAAACGCAAACCGCCTCGCGCTCCGGAGTCATCGACAACAAGACTATCGCCGACCTGCCATTGAACGCGCGCAACCCCTTCATGCTCGGCGCCACCCAATCCGGCGTCACCTTTCGCGGCGCCGCCATCTGGCAACGGCCTTTCGATAACGGCGCCATCGCCGAATGGTCCATCAACGGCGGTCAGCAATCGCGCAACGAATTCCTCTTGGACGGCGCGCCCAACAATGCTCAACTTGGAGGCAACAACATTGCCCTCGTCCCGGTCGTTGACTCAGTGGCAGAATTCACCATCCTAACCAACACCTACGATGCGGCCTATGGACGTACCGGTGGCGGGGTCATCAACGTAGTGCTGAAGTCCGGTGGCGCGAAGCACCACGGCGCCGCGTGGGAGTTCCTCCGCCGCGCGCCGCTGAATGCGAATTCTTTCCAGAACAACGCCCGCGGCCGCACGAATGGCATCCCGAACGCTCCCCGCCCGAACGGAAATATGGACCAATACGGCTTCCAAGTGGACGGACCCATCTACATCCCCAAGCTTTTGAAGAAGGACGGCCCCGTGAAGCTCTTCTACATGGGCACCTACGAAGGCTATCGCGAAGGCACGCCCAATCCGCTGCGCAATAGCTTCGCCCAGCCCGAAATGCGCACCGGTGACTTCAGCCGGCTCACCCAGCCCAACGGCCAGCCGATCCGCATTTTCGACCCGCTCAATGCCTCGCTCGACGCCACTGGCAACCCCGTCCGCTTACAGTTCCCCAACAACCAGATTCCTGCTAGCCGCATCGATCCGGTGGCTCGCCGCGTCACCGCGTTCATGCCCACGCCCAACAACATTGAGCCCGGCCAACGTTATTCGACGACCAACTTCATCCTGCCCACTTACGTGAATCAGGATAACTTCTACAACTTGGGCTTGAAGTTCGATTGGAGCTTCGGCGACAAGCACCGCGCCTTCATCCGTCACGCCTCCAACGACCGTACGGAAGACCGTTGCGTCAATGGCATCTGCGCCGGCCCCGGCACGGACGGTCAGCAGCCCTTCCAGCGCATCAACGACGCCTACGTCCTCGACTGGGTGTCGACCATCAACCCCACTACCGTCTTCAACGTGCGTGCCTCCTACAACCGGTTCGTCGAGAAGGGTTTCGGACGGGCCAATGACAATTTCGATCTCACGAGCCTTGGCCTGCCGGCGTCGCTGGTGAGCCAGTTGCCTTCGCCCGCCTACTTCGGCCGCTGGAACTTTGCCGGCTATAGCCCCTTGGGCCGCGGACAAGGGATCAACATCACCAACAACTACGGCATCATGGGCAGCGTTACGAAGAACTTGCGCAGCCATACCATCAAGGCCGGCGTTGACTTGCGCCGCATCCACTTCATCCAGCAGAACAGCGGCAACATCCTGGAGTTCCAGTTTAATGACCAATGGACGCGCCGCAACTGGAACCAGGCTGAAGCTGACGCCGGCGACTCCTACGCCAGCTTCCTCCTCGGCATGCCCAGCAACTTCGGCGGCGACCGCACCCTGGGCGGACAGCAGTTCTTCCCGCTCTTTCCCTTTTATCAGAATTGGTACTCGGCTTTTTACTTCCAGGACGACTGGAAGGTGAGCCGCCGCCTCACGTTGAACCTCGGCTTGCGCTACGACATTAACGCCCCAGCCACTGAGAAGTATAATCGCATCAACCGCGGCTTCGACACCGCCGGGGCTTCGCCCTTGCAGGTCCCGGGCTTGCCCCTCCGTGGCGGCTTACAGTTTGCCGGCGTGGGTGGCAACCCCGCCAATTCCGGCAATCTCTACCAAAACACGTGGCAGCCGCGGATCGGCTTCGCCTATTCGCTCAATGACCGGGTGGTGGTGCGCGGCGGCTTCGGACGCTACTACATGAACCCCAGCAACAACAATCTGCGCAGCCTGGGCTTTGAAACGAACACGCCCATCGTCGCCAGCCTGGACGATGGCCGCACGCCCATCACCGGCGTGTTGAGCAATCCGTTCCCCAATGGTTTTGCCCGGCCCGCCGGTGCTGGACTCGGTGCCAATACCTTTGTGGGCCGCGACTTCCAGCATTGGTCCACCGACTTCAAGCTGCCCGCCATCGATCAGTTCTCGCTTGGCTTCCAATACCAGGTAAACTCGCGCTCCGTGCTCGATGTCTCCTACATCGGCAGCCGGACGCGGAATCACGAAACCCAAATCGAGCGCAATATCCCTAGCGCCACCTTCATGCGCCAGTGCGATGCGCTACAGGGCGGCGTTCCCAACTTCTGCAACGAGCAGCTAAACAACCCCTTCCGCGGCAACGGTGCCTTCACCGGCACGCCGTTCTTTACCGCCAATACGCTCTCCCGCTATCAGTTGAACCGGCCCTTCCCGCAATTCAACGGCAACCTGCTGCAGCAAGGTTTGAACGATGGCAACATCAACTACAACTCGATGCAGATTAACTACAACGTCCGCATGTCCGGCCTCACCATGATCACCAACTACACGTGGTCGCGCATGCTGGAGCAAGTTGGCTTCGTCGATCCCTTCAACCGCGTCGAACAGCGCAGCCTCTACTTCAACGACCGTCCGCACGTCTTTAAGTTCACCACTTCTTATGACCTGCCGGTCGGCAAAGGTAAGAAGTTTGGCGGCGGCATGAGCGGCTTGGCCGACAAGTTCGCCGGTGGCTGGCAGGTCACCAGCTTCTTCCAGTGGGCTACCGGCGAACCGGCGGACTATCCTGGCAATGTCCTGCCCCTGCGCGACTCGGTGGTGAAGGATATCAACTGGAATCAGCACCAAGTGAGGGGCTTCGGCAACTGCGTCGTCCGTCAGAATAACGATGGTTCGCGCACGCCGATGCCGTATTCGCTCACCTCCGGCTGCGGCAACGACCTCGCCACGTACGACTGGCTCTGGGTGGGCGATTTCTCGCCTGGCCAAACCGCCCCGGGCCGCCAGACGCCCCTTAAAATGCCCAACCTGCGCCGCCATCGCGTGCCCACCTTGGACGCCTCACTGATCAAAAACGTCAACTTCGGCGAGCGCATGCGCGCCCAGTTCGGCTTTGAAGCCTTCAACGCGATCAATAAGTATTACTTTGGCCGCAACGATAACTTCAACAACAACCCCAACGATCCGAACTTCGGGACCCTGTTCCCGTCGCTCACCTCCAACCAGAACTTCAGCCCCCGCACCATGCAGGTCCGCTTGAAGTTCCTCTGGTAAGAAGTTCGCTTCTCCGCTGGACAGGGCCTCTCGTTTCACGAGGGGCCCTTTTTTACTTAAGCTTCCAATCTTCCCCAAAGAAACCCGCTGCCGCGATCTTGCCGGGGGCGTAAGCATCGGGCGGAGTGGCCGTATCCACTACGGCCCAATCCGGTAATTTCGGCACTTGGCGGGCGTTGTTTAAAGCGTCGAACTCGCGGAAGGTGAAGCCGCTATTGAGCACCACATACTTGGCCGGGTTCAGCGGATTCGGATAAATGAGCAAGGGCACGTGGCCGGGCGCGTAGGTCTTCGCACCCACCGTCACCCCGGCCGCCGTCCATTTGACGGGTAACCGCGAAGCGATCCGCGCCAACACCGCATTCGAACCCGGATCGCCCCATAACACTAAGTTGCTTGAGGCGATGTCGGCGTCGGTAACCTGAGCATCGTCCTTCACCGGCGCATCGCCCCGGAAGACCTTCCGCCACTCCGACAGAGCCCGCTCGCTTTCCGCCTTCACCCACGGAACTAAGCCGGGGTCCATCGGCGTCCCCGTCGGCTTCACCATCAGGAAGGCGTTCCAGAAGGCATCGTCAATCGGCCCCTGCAAACCATGCCGCTTCATCGCCTTGTCCGGCGTGCCGGGCGCCCATTTGCCGTTTTGCTTCACACCAGGCTTGCCGAGTAAGAGCGATCGGTAAACGGCGCCGGACCCGTCAGCGTCTGCCCATCGATCCGAATCGCGGGCTTGCTCGCCGCATCGAGCGAATAACCGCCCGGGCCAAAGTCGAGCCGCATGGCGGTGATGCCCGAAGTCTTCAGATCGAAGCCCGTCGGGCCATATTCGGCCTCCACCCGGCCACGCTCCCAATGCTGTTCGAGGCCATCCACTACGATCCACTTCATGCGGTTATAGCGCAGGGTGTAAGTGACAAACTTCACTTTGCGCGCGTAGGAGTCGCGGCCCTTGGCGGCGAGTAAGTCGAGCTTAGCGGCGATGATGGGCTTCGAATCCGGATGATAACGATGGCCCGTCTTGGGGCCAATTACGTGCGTCATCCGCATCCCCTCCGCCTCAAGCGCGGACGCCATAATATCGGCCGCCTGCTTCTGCCCGTCGTCTTCGCCGGAGTAAGCCACCACGGGGACGTTATACAAATTCGCGGCATAGTCGGTGGAGTTATAAAGCCGCCATAATTTCTTCTGCCAATCGGGAATCTTGGCTAACTCGTCGGGCTTCATCTTCAAAAATACCGGCGTCTCGGCGAATCCGGCGCCCGGTGCGGCGGCCGCGAACTTCCCGGCCGAATGCGTCGCAAATTGCCAGGTCGACGCGCCGCCCATCGAGAAGCCGCGGATCAAGACCCGGTCCTCATCGATCGGATAGCGCTTCTTCATATCGGCCAGCACTTCCGAGAGATCCACTTCGCCGGCGAACTTATTGGCGTTGCAAAAGCGGCCGTACAGGTGGACCAGGAAGGCGTCCGTCGGAATCCACTCCCCGGGCTGGCGCTGCTGGTTCCAAAGAAAATTCACTTCGCTCAACGTCTCATTGCGGCCATGCGCCCAGAAGTCCAAGCGCCGGGCACGATTCGGCTCGCGCTCGTAAGTCGGCGGCACGATAATGGCGTAGGGCTGCGGACTATGGTCAATCTTCGAAATATAGCCCCGCACCACCAGGCCAGTGGCATGCACCCAGGACGGCCGCCCGGCGGCGAGCTCTTCGGCCCGGGTTAGTCCTTGCTTCAGTAACTCCTTGGCGCGGAAAATCTCCTCGGCCTTAAAGAATTCGTTGTAAGTGAGCGCATAGCGCACGGCCTGATGAAAGATGGCCACATCGGCAAAGTCCGGGTGTTGGCGCAGGGGAGCCATTGCGTCGGCCAAACGCTTGAGGCCGCCTTCGATCTCCTTGCGGTCCGCCGCGGGGACCTCGACGCCGGGGGGTGGGACGGGCTTCACGGTGGTCTGGGCACAAGCCGAAAGGGCGAGCAGAAGAATAGGGATGAGTCGCATCATGGGGATTGTATCGGCTTTTGCCCACCGGATTCTAAGATGTCCGCAAAACGATCGGGGTCAACTCCGCCATGGCGTCGATCAGATAGTCCGGCTCCGCGGCACGCACCGTGTGTGGACTTAGCCCGAAAGTAACGCCGCAAGCCGCGACGCCAGCATTGCGCGCCGTCTCGACATCGACGCCGCTATCGCCCACCATCAGCGTCAGCACCGGCGACAGACCCGTGGTCTCCAGCAGCCGTTCAATGCCGATCGGATGCGGCTTCTTCAGCTCAAAACTGTTGCCGCCGTAGACCTCGAAGAAGTGTTCTTTCAGGCCTAAGCCTTCGACAATCCGGTGGCTGATGCGAACGGGCTTGTTGGTCAAAATCGCCAGGCGGCGGTCAGCCGCGTGAAGCGCGTCGAGCATCTCGCGCGTCCCCGGATAGAGCTTGGTCTCATCGAGACAATGCTGATGGTAGTAGCGGATGAAGTAGTCGAGCGCCCGCGCCACATCCTGCTCCGAAGCCTCCGGACCCAAGGCCCGCCGCATCAGCACCGGGGCGCCGTTGCCCACATAGGAAGCCACGACGGAGGGGGCCAGCGGCTCCCTGCCCATAAAGTGCCGAGTGGCATTTACGGAAGAGGCTAAGTCCGCCTCGGAGTCAATCAGCGTGCCGTCGAGGTCAAAGATCACGAGTGAGTAAGCCAACTTTTAGGGTAACGCGATACCGTGCTGAGTAACTGGGATCGCCCAGCCGAGAGGAACAGCCGGGGCGCCCTTTTGTGCGAAGCCCGGGCCAAGCGTTTCGCTCACCAGCTACGGAAACTCTTCCCAACCCGGCTCGCCGCACGCCGAGGACCAGCTACCGTTGGTGAGCGCGAAGAAACTGCGCACGGTATGGCGCACCGAGAAAGAGCTTCTCGCGAACCTCGAGAGTCAAACTCTAAAGCCCCCTCGAAAGCCCAGTTACCCGCCGGCGCCGCTGCGCACCACTTCCATTTCGTTCCGGAAGGTGTCAAGCAGTTCCTGCGCCTTGATCGGCAATCGATACGGCCGCAACAGTTGGGCTACGATCTCCACGGGCTCAGGTCCTGCCAGCACCGTGGTGGGGGGCACGACAAAGTAACCCAACGCGTTGGCGATGGAATCCGCCAAGGCCACCACGGCGCTCAGTTTCCCTGGCTCCGGTTGGTGGTGCGCCGCCACGGCCCGCCGGATCGGTTCGGCGATCTTCCACTGCTCAAGGGTGAGCGACGAAATGATCGCATGGTCAGTCGCCAGAACCTCCCGTTCCCACTCGATCCAGGTCCGCTCGCTATCCCCGTCCTCATAGCGGCGCAGCACCTCCCGATAGTCATTCGGCACCGCGACGACGATCAGCAGTTTGCCCACATCGTGCAGCAGGCCGGCCAGAAAAGCGCCCTCGCTAAAGTCGTTCGGCATGTGGTCCGCCAACACCGCCGCCAGGATCGCCGTGGCCAAACCATGCTCGTTAAAGTCGCTCGTTGACCACCCGTCGGCGCTCGGAATCTTCTTCCACATCTGGCTTACCGACAGCGCCGTCACCACGTTTCGCAAACGGTCCATGCCGATCAAATTGATCGCCGTCGCAATCGAAGATACGGTCTGCTTCTGCGAATAGAGCACGGAGTTGGCCAGCCGCAATACGCTTCCGGCCAGGATCGGGTCCTGTTCGATCAGGGTGGCCAAGGCCCCGCAAGAGGTGTTGGTTTGGCCAAACGTACCCAACAGCTTTACCAACACTGGGGAGAACGGAGGCAGTTCGGTTAGCTTGTCCAGAATCTGGGCTTCGGAAGGAGCAAGGCGCATGATGACCTTATCGGCACTGGCGACGACTTTTTGCGTGGAATTTTACTTTGCCTACCCTTGCACAAAGCCATCCGGGCGCTGCGCTCCACCTTTTGCGTCTAGCAACGGCTTGAAGGGCCTCGCCAGTGGGCGATGACCCTAAAGTGACGAAACGAACCCGGGAGTTGTTGATTCTATTCGGTCGCAGCTAAGCAAGCGAAACGTGGTCGACCCACCCTGCGACTACTCTTGAGTTTAGCAGCCGCCACCAAACGCTTTGAGCTAAGCTGTTGGTTCCAGCTAACAAGTTCGTGGTGAACGCGGAAATTTCCGATACACTGAGCGTCATGAGATCTCTGGCCAGTCTGCTCGTCTTCTGCACCGTCTTGGCCGGCGCCCAGGCGCCGCAGGAACCTATCTATTACCTCCTCTGGTTCGACACGGAGGATTACATTACCCCCGCTTCCGATGACGCCGCGCTGCGGCTGGCGAAAGAATTGGACCAGTTGGGCGTTCGCGCCACGTTTAAAGTAGTGGGCGAGAAGGCGCGGGTGCTCGAAAAACGGGGCCGGCGCGATGTGATCCAGGCGCTGGCGAAACACGATATTGGGTATCACTCGAACAACCACTCCATTCCGCCGTCGCCTTCGGTCTATTTGCGTCCGCTGGGGTGGCTGGAAGGCGCGGCGGAGTTCGAACGGCGGGAGGGGCCGGGGGCGCGGGAAGTGGCGCGGATTTTCGGCCAGACGCCGAGTTGCTATGGCCAGCCGGGGAATAGTTGGGGTCCGCAGAGCTTGCCGGCGTTGCGCAAGATGGGGATCCCGGCGTACATGGATGAGGCGAGCCAGGTGGGGCTGAATCAGCAACCGTTCTGGTACAGCGGCATTCTGCATGTGCTGAACCTGAGGCAATTCTCGCCGCGCGCCAACTTGAACCGGCCGGAGGACCTGGAGGAAGGGATCCGCAAATTCGACGCCGCCGTGGCCGAACTACGTCAGCGGGGCGGGCCGGGCTTTATCCAAAGCTATTACCACCCCACCGAATGGGTGACGACCGAGTTCTGGGACGGCGTGAATTTCCGGCATGGGCGCTATACGGCGCCGGCCGATTACAAAATGCCCCAAGCTCGCACTCCGGAAGCGACGGCGCAGGCCTATCGCATCTTTTTGGACTTCGTACGCCATGTAAAGCAGACGCCGGGTATCCGTTTTGTCACCGCACGCGACTTGCCGGGCCTGCTGGCCGACCCTGTCACGCGGCCCACGGCGGCCCAGGCGCGCGAACAGTTCCGGACCGCGATCGACATGGTGGGGGCGCACTCGGCGGCGGACCTGCTGCTCGCGCTGCTGGGCGTGGTGCCGCGGCAGGTGGATGGCCCCTCCGAACGAGTGCCGACCACGGTGAGCGCGCCGGTGACGCGGGTGAAGTTTGAGTACGCCAAGCGCCAGGCCGTGGAGCATATCGAACAAACCGGCCGCCTGCCGTCGCATGTCTTTGTCGATACGGCGACGCTGTCGCTCGCCGGCTTGGCGACGATGCTGGCTTACGACGACGGCGCGGCAGCGGTACCGGTGCGCGAAGGAAAGTTGGCCTTTGAGCGCCATATCGCGAAAGACGGGAAGAAGACGTTTGACTGGGTGATTCATCCGGAGGGCTTCGATGGGTCAGCGTTGCTGGAACTGGGGCGGCTACAAGCTTGGACGCTAAAGCCCGCTCGGCTGCGTCATTAAGGCCTTATAATTGAGGGATGCGCATCGCCTTGCTCGCGCTCTTCCCTTTCGTGCTTTCTGCCGCCGATTTTGCGCGCGATGTCGCGCCGGTGCTGTCGCGCGGGGGTTGCGCCGGATGCCACAACCCGAATGGTGTCGCGTCGGGCACGCGGCTGAAGTTTCCGGAGGAGCATGCACCGACGGAGGCGTTCGGGAAGTCTTTGTATGTGCTGGTGAACCGGCAGGAGCCGGGGAAGTCTTTGTTATTGGCCAAGCCAACGCAGCGGGTGGCGCATGCCGGCGGCAAGCGGATTGAACCGGGCAGTGTCGACGAGAAGGTATTGCGCGAGTGGGTGGAGTATCTGGCCACGGCGGATCTGGCTACGCTGCAAGTGAAGGCCGCGGCGAGCGAGGCCGGGCCGGCGAAGCGGGCATTGCGCCGCCTGACGCATGCGCAGTACAACAACACTATGCGCGACTTACTCGGCGACTCGTCGCGCCTGGCTGATTCTTTCCCGCCCGAAGACTTTATCAACGGCTTTCGCAATCAGTATCCGGGGCAGAATGCTTCGCCCATGTTGACTGAGGCCTATAGCAGCGCCGCGGAGAAGTTGTCGCGTCAGGCCTTTCGGACGGGCGACTCGCGAAATCTGATCCCCTGTAAGTCGCAGGACTTACTCTGCCGCGACCGGTTCTTGAAGGAATTCGGCCGCCGCGCGTTTCGCCGCCCGTTGACGGCACTTGAGTTGACTAGGTACCAGAAGCTTTTCGCCTCCGAGAAGAATTTCTACGCGGGTGCGCAGTTGGCTTTGGAAGCGATGCTACAATCGCCTTCGTTTCTGATGCGCGTGGAGCATGGAGTGGCCGCGTCGTTGCAAGGGTATGAGGTGGCCTCGAAGCTGGCGTATGCGCTCTGGAACTCAACGCCGGATGAGGCCTTGCTGAATGCCGCGGCTAAGGGTGAGCTCGCTTCACCAGCAGGGGTGGAGAAACAGGCGCGCCGGTTGCTGGCTTCAGAGAAAGCTCATGACGCGGTGAAGGAGTTTCTGGTGGATTGGCTGCGGCTCGATCGGCTGAATGGCACGATCCGGGAGCGGCGGCAGTTTCCGCAATTTACTCCCGAATTGACGGTGGCGATGGCGGAAGAGAGCCGGCGGTTGGCGGAGGCTCTGATCTGGCAACGCGGTAACTTTATGGAATTCTTTTCGGCCACGTACAGTTACTTAAATTCGGACTTAGCCAAGCTTTACGGAGTTACTGCCCCGTCGGACGAATATACCAAGGTAGAGTTGCCCGGGGCGACGGAACGGGCTGGCGTGCTGGGCCACGCGAGTTTCCTTACCACTACGAGTAAGCCCGCCGAAACATCCCCTACGGCGCGTGGACTGTTCGTGCGCGAACAGTTTCTGTGTCAGGAAGTGCCGCAGCCACCGCCGGGGGTGAGCACGAATCTGCCACCGATCACCAAGGAAAAGCCGGTGACGACGCGGGAACGCTTGGGGATGCACCTGAGCAGCCCCAGTTGCGCAAGTTGTCATACGTTGATTGACCCGATTGGCTTTGGCCTCGAAAAGTTCGACGCGATTGGCGCGCGGCGCGAGAAGCTGCATGTGACGGTGCAGCCTGAACGCAACAGCAAGGATGAGCCGGCCAACTTCGACCTGGAGCTGGACACGTCGGGCTGGTTGGCCGGGCTGGTTAGTACCAATGGCACCAGCGCCCCCTTCAATTCGCCGCGGGAACTCGGTAAAATCTTAGCGGGTAGCGCGCAGTGTCAGGAGTGCGTAGTGAAGCAGGCTTTTCGTTATTTGATGGGCCGGCATGAGGCGGCCGCCGACTCGGCAGCACTTGAGCGCGCCGCGCAGGAATTTCGGGCCTCGGGTTTTCAGTTTCCGGAACTGCTCGTGTCGCTCGTGAAGTGGACCACTTACCCGCCGCCGGCACCGACGCCAACGGCGGTGACCAGGAACTGAGTTTATATGGCCTCCGTACATACCAAAGATCGCGCCGTCTCTCGCCGGTTGCTGCTGCAGGGCTTTTCCGCCATGGGTGCACCCATCACGGTGGGCCTGCCGCCGTTAGTGGCGATGTTCAACTCGCAGGGCACGGCCTACGCGGCGGCCAAGGCGACACCGCCGAATCGCTTTGTGCTGTGGTTTAACGGCAACGGCGTCGTGGAACGCTACTGGATCCCGACGGAGACGGGCCGCGACTTTACACTGACGCCTTGCTTGGCGCCACTGGCCAACTTTCGCGACGACATCCACATTATCACCGGCCTCGACAATCCGGCCGCGCGCCTGCCAGGGCCGGGCAATGATCATCACCGGTCGATGTCGGCGCTGATGACCGGCACTTCGTTCACCGGCCGCGGCGCCGGCGGAGCTTCGGCGGATCAGGTGATTGCGGGCAAAGTTGCCGGCGATACGCGCTTCCGCTCGCTGCAAATCGGCGTTTCGCAGGAGAGCTTTGGCGAGAGCATTCAGCGCAATATGAGTTGGGCCGGGCATGATCGGGCCTTACCGCCGGAGATGCTGCCGCATAAGTTATTCGACCGCTTGTTTGGCGCGCGAGATGCCGGCTGGGTGGCCCGCAAGCGCAGCGTGCTCGATGCGGTGCAGGCCGATGCGGCGACTTTGAAGCAGTCATTGGGCAAAGAAGATAGTCTGCGCGTGGATGAGCACCTGGCATCGGTGCGCGATGTGGAACGGGCGATTGCCAGCTTGCCGCCCAATTATCGCAAGGTGGAAGAGCCGCAGTTTGACGGCGACATGAAGGATTGGCCGCGGATCGCCAAAATCCAAAGCGACTTACTCGTGCATGCGCTGGCGAGCGGGCAGACGAAGGTCGCGTCTTATATGTTGACCAAGTGCCAAGGGTTGACTCGTTTTCCTTGGCTGGGTTACACGGCCGCGCGGCATCATGATTATACGCACCAGGACGGCAAAGCCCCCGGCGGCGCCGACGGGCAGCGGATTATGCGCGATATCTGCCGCTGGCACGTGGAAGAATTTGCCTATTTAGTGGGTAAGTTGAAGGCGACGCCCGAAGGCGACGGCAACTTACTCGACCATACGAGCATTGTCTTTGTGCATGAGCACGCCGAAGCGAATGATCATAAGAACAATGGCCTTTCGGTGATCGTCGCCGGCCACGCGGGAGGCCTCGCCACCGGCCGGCACACACGGCACACGGGTACCATCGGGGACCTGTACCTGGCGGTGGCCAACCAGGCCTTTGGCGCGCAACTCAAAACTTTCCCGAGCGCGAGCCGGGAGCTGATGGGTTTGTTTGGATAAGCCATGTCGACCCGCAACGTCACCCTACCCGACCACCTTGACCACTACATCGACGAGGGCATCGCTTCCGGCCGTTTCACCGATGCCAGCGACGCGGTGCGGGAAGCGTTGAGTCTGATGGAGGAGAGCGAGCAGGCCAAGGTGGAGTGGATGCGCAGTGCGGTGCAGGAAGGCATCGATGCGATCGAGCGCGGCGATTATGTGACGCTGCGTTCCGGTAAGGAGATTAAGGACTTCGTTCGGCAGATTGGCGAAGAGGTTGAGGTGGAACTGGCGACCGAGCAGGATCGTGGCCGCTAATTTGCCCTTTGATCTACGCCTCACCCCGCCTGCCCGCCGCGATATCGCCGCTATCCTCAAGCGAAGCCGTAAAGAATTCGGCTTGGCAGCCCGGGAACGCTACGAGGCTCTCATGGTGAGGGCATTGGAAGACATCAGCCATGATCCGGAGAGGCCGGGTACGAAGAAGCGCTCCGATATCGCATTCTATGGTTGCCGAACCTACCATCTGTCGTTTAGCCGAACTCATGTGGCTGGGGTGGGGGTGAAAGAGCCCAGGCATTTCTTGATCTATCGACATCGCCGCGATCTGGTGATCGAGGTATTGCGGGTCCTTCACGATGCTCGTGATCTCGCGCGGCATTTGGCCCCCAAGTAACACCTTCAAATGGCACGCTACGTGCTCCACCCACGGCATGGATATTGAGTTACTGGGTTCCATCCTCTTCGGACTCATCGTCGGCGTAGCGGCAAAGCTGATCATGCCGGGGAAGGACCCGGGAGGCATCTTCGTCACGATCTTGCTGGGGATTGGCGGGGCATTGCTGGGTGGATGGGTACATACGAAGGTGGCGTCCGGGATGCCGGACCGGGCAGAGGGCTGGATCCTTTCGGTGTTGGGGGCGACGGTGATTCTGGCCATTTACCGGGTCTTCCGAACGCGCCAAATAGCGCAGCCGAAGCGCGATTAGGCGCAATCCATGCTATACCCGAGAAATGCGCTTTTGGCTCGGCATCCTCTTCACCCTAACCCTGACGGCGGCGACGCGGACGGAGTATCGGGGCTTCTGGGTAGATACGTTCAACAGCAATCTGAACTCCCATGCCGATGTGGTGGCAGTGGTGCGAGGCGCAAAGTCGGCGCAGGCGAATACAATCTTTGCGCAGGTGCGGCGGCGGGGGGATGCGTGGTACTTGAATTCGCTCGAGCCGCCGCCAGACTTTGTCCCGATCGAGGCCCGCTTCGATCCGCTGCTCGATCTGATCCAAGAGGCCCATGCCCAGCAGATGGAGGTGCATGCCTTCGTCATCCTGGGCGCGATCTGGAATAAGAACCCGACCTTCCCCGCGTCGGCGACGCTCGGTGCACCCACTTCTCCCAACCATGTCTTCAATCGTCATGGCGGCTTCGATGCTACGACGGGCCGGATTGAGGCGGGGCCGAATAACTGGCTGACGCGATCTCTGCTTCCCGATGGCACGGCGGGCATTAGTTTTCAGGGGCATCGATTTGGGTCGGACTTCTGGCTCGACTTTGGCCATCCCGAGGCGGCCACTTACACGGTGGAAGTGTTACTGCACTTAGTGCGCAATTACAACCTGGATGGATTACATTTAGATCGGATTCGGTACCCGGAATTTGCGGTGGCGGGACAATCGGTGGCGACGGGCGCGAATATCGGCTACAACGCGGTAAGCGTCGCGCGGTTCCAGGCGAAGTACGGCCTTGCCCCGGATGCGCCCTCTCCCGCGCCCGGCGATGAACGCTGGAGCCAATGGCGGCGGGATCAAGTGACGAACTTAGTGCGGCGTATTTACTTGCAGGCCATCGCCCTGCGGCCGCAACTGACGATTTCGGCGGCGCTGATTGCTTTTGGGGATGGCCCGGCGAGCGAGGCGGCCTGGAAGTCGGCCGATGCGTATTGGCGGGTCTATCAGGATTGGCGCGCTTGGACGGAAGAGGGCATTTTGGATCTGGCGATTCCGATGAACTACAAGCGGGAGCATATTCCGCAACAGGCCGCCTGGTATCGGCAGTGGAACGACTGGACGCGGAATCACCGATATTCGCGGGGGGCGCTGATGGGTTTGGGAATTTACTTGAATTCCGTCGAGGGAACGGTGAGGCAGATCGAGAGCGCGCTGGCACCGCCGTTGCTGGGGGTGGCGATGTTTTCGCTGGCGGTGCCGGATGGGGCAGTAGAGGAGAAGCCGGTGCGGGGTTTGGCGGAGTTGGCGGCGGCGTTGACGAAGCCGGAGGGCATATTCTTCGAGCCCGCGACAATTCCGGCGCTCGCCTGGAAGGTAGCGCCGGCGCGCGGGCACTTGATGGGGTTTGCGGGCGCGGTGGATAGCGCGGAGGTTGCCTTCTACAACGAACAGGGGCAGGTGGCGTTCATCACGGCGACCGACGGCAGTGGCTTCTTTGGCGCGGTGGATTTACCGGCGGGGCGGTATGTGGCGTTGGTGGAGTGGGGCGGAGAGCGGAAGGTGTCGCGCCCGGTGGAGGTGGTGGCGGGCAAGGTGGGGTTGGTGGGATTCGATTGAAAAGCTAGAGCGAGGTGAGCACGCGATGCTCAGCGACGAAAGGGGCCGGCAGGGTGACCGGCTGTGGCGACAAGAGGCCGAACTCGGACGACGGGCCCAGCACCATCATGCGGCGGAGCAGGGCCACGCCGCTCGACAGCAGCGGCGCGAGCGCGGTGTCCAATTCGGCGTAGCTCATCCCCGCGGGCTTGGAGAACCAATAGCTATCGGTGGACGCTTCCACCGCGCCGGCCCGGATGCCATACAAGCTCCCCACGCCGGATCCGTACAGCGCCGCGATCTCGGCGTGCGGCTGCACGAGCGTACCGGTGACGGCAGCGCTGTTGAGTAACTCCATCTGGGCGGTGGAATTCATCAGATAAAGGTCAAGGTACACGGGCCGGGCGGCGGGGCTCCAGGGTACGGCGTCCAGACGGTAGGCCGCCGGATCGCTCGCGAGACCCGAGTCGCCGGGATTCAACTGCTCCAACTCTTCCTGAAAACGCACCAGCTTCGCGGCGTAAACCACTTCGTCAACACCGGTGCGCGGCGTATGCCAGAACAGATAAGCGATCATGCAGCTATCGTAGCCCGAAACTTGCCTGCTAGCCGGTGGGAGGGCGATGGCCGAAACCTGAGTGCGATACGATGCTGGCAATGATCCATCGCCGCCAATTCCTGGGCGCGACCGCCGCGGCGGTCTTCGCGCAGTCCCCGAAGCCGCCCAATGTCCTGCTGATCTTGATCGACGACATGGGCTATGCCGACGTGGGCTGCTATGGCGCCAAGGATATCTTTACGCCCCACATCGACCGGCTGGCCCGCGAAGGCGTCCGCCTGACCGACTGCTACTCGAATGGCCCCGTGTGCACGCCAACGCGCTGCGGGCTGCTCACCGGCCGCTACCAGCAGCGCTTTGGACTCGAGTGGGCCCTGTCACCCGGCCAGAAGGGCTATGGCCTTTCGGCCCAAAATCACACGATCGCTTCCTATCTGAAGCAGGCCGGCTACGCTACGGGCATGTTCGGTAAATGGCACTTGGGCTATGAGCCCGACGTGGGCCCTAATCGCCATGGCTTCGACGAGTTCTATGGCCTCTTGAGCGGCAACGTCGACCATTATTCGCACAAGGAAATCAACAACGAAGAGGACTGGTACGAGAACACGACGCCCATCAAGGCGGAAGGCTACTCCACCGAACTGATCCGCGACCGCGCGCTGCGTTTCCTTGAGGCCCACGCAGAGAAGCCGTTCTTCGCGTACGTGCCTTTCAATTCGGTCCACTGGCCCTTCCAAGCGCCGGGCCGCCCCGGCGATATTCGCACGCGGCCCACTTGGCTCGAAGGCTCGCGGGAGAAGGACTATAAGCCGATGCTCGAAGCCATCGACGCGGCGATTGGCCAGATGCTCGCCAAGCTGGCGGCCAAAGGCGTCCTCGACGATACCCTCGTCATCTTCACCAACGACAACGGCGGCGAGCGGCTCTCTGACAATCGGCCCTTCTTCCACCACAAGGCGACGCTTTGGGAGGGTGGCATCCGCGTGCCGGGCATCCTGCGTTGGCCGAAGCGATTGCCCAAGGGGAAAGTGAGCACGCAACCCGCGATGTCGATGGACCTGATGGCGACGATTGCCGACGCCTGCGGCATCGCCATCGACAAGCAACAGCCGCTCGATGGCCGTACGCTGCTGCCGGTGATTACGGGCCAGAAGCCGGTGGAGGAGCGCACCTTCTTTTGGCGCATCAACCGCGCCGACCGGAGGCAGCGCGCCTGCCGCCGCGGCAAGTGGAAGTGGATTTCGGACTCTGAGTTCAACCAACTGTACGACCTCAGCGTCGACCCCGGCGAACGCAACGACCTCGCCTACCAGCATCCGCAACTGGCCAAAGAGCTTGAGAATCTCACCAACGAATGGGAAGCGATGCTCAAGAAGAACCCGCCCGTAAAGGTGATCGCCTAATGGACCGCCGCACATTTCTTTTGAGCACTTTCTCTTTAACGGCCTCTTTGAGGGCCTCTTTGACGGCCCAGGCCAGCGAGCGCCCCAACGTCGTCGTCTTCCTCTCTGACGACATGGGCTGGGCGGACTTGAGTTGCTACGGCGCCAAAGATATCCGCACGCCGCACATTGATCGCCTGGCACGCGAAGGTGTGAAGCTGACCGATTGCTACTCGAATGGCCCGGTGTGCACGCCCACGCGCTGCGGCCTGATGACCGGCCGCTATCAGCAGCGCTATGGCAAGGGCCTCGAATGGGCGTTGGTGCCCACGGACGTCAACCTCGGCTTGGACCCCAAGCACACCACGCTTCCTCGCTTGCTCAAGAACGCCGGTTACCGCACGGCCATCCACGGCAAATGGCACCTGGGCCGCGAAACGCAGTTCAACCCCATCCACCATGGATTCGACGAATACTTTGGCCTTACCGGCGGCAACGTCGATATGTATTCGAAAGAGGACCGCTTCAAGAACTACGACCTTTACGATGGCCTGGAGAAAACTAAGCAGCCCGGCTATCTGACTGAGATGTTGGCCGCGCGGGCCGAGAAGTTCATCGCCGCCAACCGAAGCCAGCCCTTCTTTCTGTATGTGCCTTTCAACGCCGTCCACTGGCCGTTTCAAGCACCCGGCAAACCTGACACGCAACGTGATTTGGAGAGCTGGTATACGGGCACGCGGCTGGGTGAGTACAAGCCGATGCTGGAGGCGATGGATACGGCAGTGGGCCGCGTTTTAAATACGCTCGACAAGCTGAAGCTGACGGGGAAGACGTTGGTCATTTTTAGCAACGACAACGGCGGCGAGCGACTCTCCGATGGCGGCCCGTTCCGCCATCACAAAGCGACGCTGTGGGAGGGCGGCATCCGTGTCCCGGGCATCCTGCGTTGGCCGGGGAAACTGCCGGCGGGCAAGGTGAGCGCGCAACCCGCCATCTCGATGGACTTCACGGCCACGATCGCCGCCGCTTGCGGAGTGAAAGCCGCGGAGAAGGAGCCGTTTGACGGCATCGACCTGATGCCGATCCTCTCCGGCCGCGCGCCAGCGCAGGATCGCGACCTGTTTTGGCGCATCAACCGCCCCAACGTTCGGGTCCGCGCGGTGCGCAGCGGCAAGTGGAAGTTCATCCTGGATGGCAGCATCAACAACCTGTATGACTTAGTCGCTGACCCCGGGGAAACCCGCGACCTCTACTACGTGCACTCCGAAATCGCAGTGTCGTTGAGGGCCAAGCTGGACGCCTGGGAGAAGTCGTTTGCCGGTGGTTAGGTGAGGGGAGTTTTGACGTAGCCCAAGGAGGTGAGGGTCATCAGCACGCCGAGGATCATGACGACGACGGCGGAGAAGATGGGGACCAACCGAAAGAACGGGTTTTGGGCGGTGCGTTCCGGTAGGAGGTGCTTGGCGTAGATCACGAGGCCGCCAATGGCCATGAGGACCATGGCGAGTCCGGCGCTGAAGGAGACGAGGAGGGCGAGGCCGAGGGCGGTGCGTCCGAGGGCGATGGCGCTGAGCATCAGCACTAAAGCTGAGGGGCAGGGGACCAAGCCGCCGGAAGCGCCGAGGACGGTGAGGCTTTTGAGGGTGATCTCTTCGGGGAGGTCGTGCGAGTGGGTGGAGCCGTTGTGGGTGTGCGAATGGACGAAGCCGCCGGGGTGTTGGTGGTCGACGCGCGTGAGAAAGCTGGGCTGGCCGGAGACGGCGACGAGTTCAGGCTCAGGCACGGATTCTGGCTCTGGGACGTAGTGCACATGGTGGCCGGATAGGTTCATCGTCCGCTGGTAAAGCAGGTAGGCGCCGATCAGGACGATGGAGAGGCCGGAGATGGCGCCCAAGAGCGGGATGATCTGTTCGGGGACGATATATTGCTGAAAGAAGAGCACCCCCAGGCCGAGCAGGAAGACGCTGAGGGTGTGGGTGAAGGTGACCATGCCGCCCAGGAAGAGGGCGTGTTTGAGGGTGCCGCGGCTGCCGACCAGATAGGCGGCGACGATGGTTTTGCCGTGGCCGGGCGAGAGGGCGTGCATGGCGCCGAGGCCGAAGGCGGCGGCGAGGCCGAGCAG
>ENA-ORBV01003519-ORBV01003519.1-microbial-mat-metagenome-genome-assembly--contig:-NODE-3519-length-31246-cov-10.685264_pt1 | contig 31246 bp, 25 predicted proteins | sample MGYA00237777_ERZ505514 | MGnify/ENA primary metagenome ERZ505514 (study PRJEB26160, sample SAMN06269048) | microbial mat metagenome | isolation source: Oligotrophic lake microbial mat | place... | reverse complement strand
GAAACTGCCCGACGACAGCGACGCACCATCCTTGATGTCCTCTCTTTAGTCCTCGCTCGCCAGCCTACCTTTTATGGGTAGGTGAATAAATACATTTGAAGTGATTACCCTGTTATATCCCCTGCCTGAAGGCAGAGGTTTTACGGCGCTTTTCTGATAAGGGGAGCAAGATAAGCAACGGACTGGCAGTTGACAAAAGCATCCCACAAGCGCGCGGGAGCGTGCATGAAAGCAAAGCCGCTTGCCATTTTTTGGGTTAACTCACAACGAAGCTGCATATAGACCGAAGTTTACTGTCATTACCGCACGAAAAGCGCAGATGAACTCTTGTCAAGTCCGCTTCAACTTTCGTGATTTACTGGGTTTATCTCATTCCGCTGCGTAACGTGAGTTATAAGCTCACCTTACGCAAGCCTCTTGTTTTCAGCCCTCACCCCCTGCCCCTCGCCCTCAGGGTACAGGACAGGACAGTTTTAACACAAGAGAGGTGCATCGGGGCGAAAGAAGAAATCCGAGTGCATCCGCGGCGCGGGCGCGGGCAGCCGCGATGGGGTGGATGATCAAGCAGCGCACGCTGATCGATTACGCGACGACGTGGCTGCCGCGCCACCGGATAGGCTCAAAAGGCGCACCTGATTAATATTTATGAAGCGCGTGCATTTCGGGCATTTTACACAACGGTTTTCACCACACCTGCTTGCGTTTCATCGTGTAGATGCGTATTCTTCATAGCGCACGTCTCTGTCATAAATCGTTTAAGAAAACATTGGAGGCTTTAACAATGAAGAAGTGGTTTAGTGTTCTCGCATTGACGGCACTGCTCGTAGCTGCATTCGGCGGCTTCGCAGTGACGGCGCAAGAAATGATGATGGAATGCCCCGAAGGCGAAGCAACCATCCGCGTTGCAGCCGGTGCAGTCGGTGTCGAATTGGAAGTTGTGCAGGAACAAGGCGCGCGTTACATGGCAGCCTGCCCGAACATCACGATTGAAACCGTCGAAACCCCCGACCTGGCGGATGACCGTCTCGGCACCTACCAACAATTGTGGGAGCAGCAGAGCGGTGACATCGATATTTATCAGACCGACGTGATCTGGGCGGGCATCATCGCCGAACATGTCGTCGATATGAACGACTACCTGACCGAAGATGAAGTCGCGGCATACTTCCCGGCAATGATTGAAGGTCAAACCATCGCGGGCAAGCTGGTCGCCATTCCGTGGTTTACCGATGCGGCGGGTCTGTACTATCGCACCGACTTGTTGGAAAAATATGGCGTCGAAGTCCCCACGACGTGGGATGAATTGACTGTCGCCGCGACGACGATCCAAGAAGGCGAACGTGCCGAAGGCATGAGCGAATTCTATGGTTACGTGTGGCAGGGCAACAGCTACGAAGGCTTGACCTGTGACGCGCACGAGTGGTTGGTCAGCGAGACGGGCACTTCGTTCGTTACGCCCGACGCCACCGTCAATGTGCTCGATGAAAACTGGCTGGCAGCGTTGGATCGCGCAGCGGGTTGGGTCGGCACGATCAGCCCCGAAGCCGTGACCACGTTTGGTGAAGAAGACAGCCGTGCGGTTTGGCAGTCGGGCAACGCCGCGTTCATGCGCAACTGGCCGTATGCTTACGGTTTGGGCAATGGTGATGACAGCGCCGTCGCTGGCAACTTCGGTTACGCCCCGCTCCCGATGGGTGCAAGTGGTGCAGCCGCAGCGTGCCTCGGTGGTTGGCAGATTGCTGTCAGCACGTACAGCGAAAATGTTGACGCCGCCGCCAGCGTCGCCAAATTCCTCGCCTCGCCCGCCGAACAACTGACGCGCGCGCTCAGCCCACAAGGTGCCAACCCGACGGTTCCGGCGCTGTATGAAACCGAAGAACTCTCGGCAAGCCCGTTGTTCCAGGCGATGGGTCCCATCCTGACGACCGCGTTCCCGCGTCCGTCGGGCGTCACGGCGGATCGTTACGCAGTGGTATCGGAACTGTTCTATTCGTCGGTTCACAGCGTGTTGACGGGCGAAGCCGAAGCGAATGAAGCGATGGAAGAACTCGAAGCCGACCTGCAAGATTTGCTGACCGAAATGGGCTTGATGTAATCGCTCTTGGTGTCAGACACAAATACAGCTAGTGTGGGGGCGGGTCTGCGACCCGCCCTTACTTATTAAAAAGAGGTTGGCTTATGGCAGCACAAGCACAAAGTATTACGCCCCAACGAAACGAAACACAAGACGGGTTGAACAATATCATCGCTATGTTGGTCGCAGCGCTGTTCGTCATCATAGCGATTGGCGCACTGCTCGTCATCGTCACCAATGTCAACGCCGCCATTACCGCGCGTGGAGAAGACGAAGCCGTTGGCACAACCGTGCTGCGCTTCTTGAACAACTACGGCATCATCGTCCCGATGATCCTTGGCGGCTTGGGAATTTATTTTTTGGGGTTGGGCTTACGCCTGTTTCGAATGGAAGCGTCAGCGGCGGCATGGGGCAAGCAGTTGTTATTATGGCTGCTCGTCGTCGCATCGGTTTTATTTTTGCAAGCCTACAATTCAGGCACAAGCGGCATCGACGGCACAGCCGGACGTGGCATTCAATTGGCACTTCCTTTTGTAATCGCAGCATTCGTATTCGGCATCGCTATGTGGTGGATGAACAATAATCAAACGTTGTATCGTGGTAGTGAGACGCTGGCAGCAACCAGTTCGCGCACCGCATGGAACTTGCTGCTGCCGACCATCGCTGTACTGGTCGTCGTCGCGCTGCGTCCGCTCGAAGCCACGTTCGTCGCCAGCCTGACCGACCGCGAATTTGCCAGCGCGCGCGAACCGAATTTCATCGGCTTCGATAATTACGCACGACTGCTCGGTTTTCGGATCGATACGATTCCTTGCGCGCGCGACGCTGCCGGCGCGTGTGCGCTCGACCGCAACGGCGAGACCGATTTTCCGTCGCCGCGCAGTTATTTTGAAGATGTCGGCGCTGACCCTAATTATCGCGCGCTCGGTTTCGACCCGGTTAATCGCGTGACGATAGGTGACAATCAACTCGTCTTTAGCGCGCGCGATGCCAACTTTGCCGATTCGGTCGGGGATACCCTCACGTTCACGATTTTTTCGGTGATCATCGAATTGATCCTTGGCTTGGGCATCGCCATGATCATCAATTCCAAGTTCTCTGGGCGTGGATTGCTGCGGACTGCGATGCTCGTGCCGTGGGCGATACCGACGGTGGTGAGCGCGCGCTTATGGGATATTATGCTGCGCCCCGATCAAACAGGCGTGATCAATCACTTTTTCGTCAACGTGATCCCTGTCTTCGACCGTTCGCAAGCATGGTTGGCGAGCGCTGAATTGCAGCTCCCCGCCTTGATCGCTATCGACGTGTGGAAAACCACGCCGTTCATGGCGCTGATTTTGCTCGCGGGTCTGCAAGTGATTTCGGGCGACATCTACGAAGCGGCGGATGTGGACGGCGCGAGTAAAGTGCGCCAGTTCTTCAGCATCACCCTGCCCTTGCTGCGTCCGACGATCGCAGTCGCGCTTGTCTTTCGCACGCTGGATGCGATCCGCGTCTTCGACTTGTTTCAGGTGTTGCTCAACGGGCGCTACTCGATGGCGACTTACAATTATAATGTTTTGATCCGCCAGCAAGACTTTGGCTATGCATCTGCCGTCGGCGTGATCATTTTCGTGATCATTCTGGTGTTTGCGATCGCGTATGTACGGATTTTAGGAGTGAACCGAGAATGACCGCTCAAGCGACTAAATCGACAACATTTGTCGCCCGCGACGCCGAAAAACCGCGCGATTGGCGCTTCCGGCTTGGGCGCGCTGGTTTCTGGTTTCTTGTCATCATGGTACTCGTGTACACGCTGTTCCCGTTTTATTGGGCGATCAACTTGTCGCTTAAGACCGAAGATGAAATCTTCGCCGGAACGACGTATATCCCACAGCAGCCGACGACCGCCAATTACGAAGCCGTTTTGGGCAGCCCCGACTTTATTCGCAGTCTGGGCAACAGTACCGTCGTGGCTGGCACAAGCACCCTGCTCGCGCTGGTGGTCGGCGCGTTTGCGGCGTATGCGCTCGGACGAATGCAATTTCGCGGGCGCTCGTTCATGCTGTATGCGGTGCTGGCAATGACCATGTTCCCGCAGATCAGCGTGTTATCGGGCATCTTCACAATCGTCCGCGAGCTTGAACTCGATGGCACGGCGGGCGCGATGATCTTGACCTACCCGATCATCACACTGCCGTTCACGGTGTGGACACTGACCAGTTTCTTCAAAGGCTTGCCCGCCGAACTCGAACAAGCCGCACTCGTAGACGGCGCAAATACGTTTCAGACGTTCTATATGATTTTACTCCCGCTCACCGCGCCCGCGCTGGTCACGACCGGTTTGCTGGCGTTCATCAGCGCATGGAACGAGTATCTGTTCGCGCTCACGTTCACGCTCGTGCAGCCGCAAGCACGCACGGTTCCTGTCGCCATCGCGCTGTTCACGGGCGTGGTACAGCGGCAAGACCCACTACCGCAGATCATGGCGGCGTCGATTGTCGTTACGATCCCGTTGATCGTGCTGGTGTTGATCTTCCAGCGCCGTATCGTCGAAGGATTGACGGCGGGCGCGGTCAAGGGGTAAAAAGCAGTCGTGAGTCATAGGTGGTGAGTACCATCAAATGGGGTTGTTTACTCGAACCTCACTCCCCAACCCCATCTCCGTTGGGTAAAGGCGGAGCAAAAACATGTGCGAGCAGCGCGTAAAGTCCTTCTCCATAGGAGAAGGACTTTGGGTGCGGTTTGTATTACGATTTACGTATAGGGTTTGCTCGCTAACGAGGTCAAATACATGCCCGATTTGAAAACACAGATCGCTGATTTAGGCGAAATCGGGATTCATTTGAAGTCCGACATCAGCGTTGACGATCTGCTCGATTTTCACTCGCAATATGCTTATGAAGACGAGCCTTATCTGCGATTGCTGCGTACAATGGGCGAATATGCAGAACTGAGCGACCAATTTTTCTATCTCGATGACACTGAAATGATTGAGGATAACAACTCGTATACATCGTTGGCACGACGACTGATAGAATTGACCGAAGGCGATTTGGTCGTTGAAAATCTTCATAGTCATGTCGATCATGACGCACAAATAGCGTGGATCGCGTTTTCGCTGTCTGGAAAAGACTATTATTGGAAATTGAAATATAACAATGATTGGCTGGATCGGGATATTATTGGTAAATTCGCGCAACTTTTGAAAGAACAACCGACATCAAAACGTTATATTCGCCATGACACGGAAATCCTCATCGGCTGTGTAACTGAAGTGCAGCTCGATGCGCTCGTTCAAAGATTTAACCTGAAATTTAAGCTGGTGCATTGGTGATGAACTGGCATAAAAACGCGATTTTCTACGAACTCCGCTTACGGGCGTTTCAAGATGGCGACGGCGACGGCATCGGTGATTTTGAAGGCTTGCGAATGCGCCTCGATTATCTGCAATGGCTCGGCGTCGATGTGATCTGGATCATGCCGTTTTACCCGTCGCACCGCACCGATGACGGCTACGACGTGGATGATTACTTCAAGATCGCGCCTGAATACGGCTCGCTGGAAGATTTCAAGGCGACCCTTGCCGCGATTCATGCGCGCGGCATGAAAGTCATCACCGATCTGGTCCTGAATCACACGTCCGATCAGCACGAGTGGTTTCTCCAATCGCGCATAAGTAAAGACTCGCCGCTCCGCGATTATTACGTGTGGAGCGCGACCAATAGCACCTATAATTCGCCCGACTGCGATGTCATTTCTGCAAGCATGGAAAAATCGAACTGGGAACTTGACCCGACGACGGGTGACTATTTTTGGCATCGATTTTACAAAACCCAGCCCGATTTGAACTACGATAATCCAGCGGTACAAACGGCGATGCTCGACGCGGTGCGCTTCTGGCTCGATCTGGGAATCGACGGCTTTCGACTCGACGCGGTGCCCTTTTTATTTGAAGAAGAAATCACACAGCCTGACGGCACGACGCGCGTCATTTGCGCCAATCACCCGCGTACGTTCGCGTATTTGCGTCAGATTCGCGCCTTGATCGACACGCACTATGGCGCGGATCGCATTATGCTGGCGGAAACCGATATGCCCGCCGCCGACGTGCTGCACTATTTTCACCACCCCGATTACGGCGACATCATGCACACCAACTTTAATTTTCCGCTGATGCCGCGCCTGTTTTTGGGCATGGCGACCGCCGACAAAACGCCAATCCAGCGTGCCATCGATGCGATGCCCGCGCTCCCCGAAGGCGCAGCATTCGCTAATTTTCTGCGTAATCATGATGAATTGTCGCTGCACCGTGTCAATGACGCTGAACGCGCCGCCATGTACGCCGCCTATGTAACCGACCCGACGCGCGATCAATATGGGGTCGGCATTCGGCGGCGGCTTGCGTCATTGATGGGTAATGACCGCGCCAAAATCGAACTCATGCACTCGCTGTTGTTTACGCTGCCCGGCACACCCGTGCTGTATTACGGCGATGAAATCGGCATGTGGGACGATTTGACGCTCGATGATCGGTATCCTGTACGCACCGCGATGCAGTGGGATGCAAATGCTAACGGTGGTTTTACGACGCACCCCGACCCCGAAACGCCGATCATCCGTGATGCCGAACACGGCTTTATCTCAGTCAACGTCGCGGCACAGCGCGCCGACCCCGACGCGCTTATTCATACCGTGCGTGCCATGATCGTGGCACGTAAGCTGCTTCCCACCCTGGGGGATGGCGCGCTGACATGGTTCGACACCGACTCGAATGCGCTGTTAGGCTTCTGGCGTACTGGAAACCCCTCCAGCGCGCTTCCCACCGGACGATTGCTCGCGCTCCATAACCTGAGCGCCGCCTCGATTGCGGTTACGTTGCCCGACGGCGCGCGCTTTGCGGGTGCGCTGAGCGATCTCGGTATCGTCGAAAACACCGTCATGCTGGAGCCGCATGGTTATCGCTGGTTGGTGGAAATTTGAACCGAACGGCACAGTCAACGCTATTTGAACCAAACTCAACCGTGATTTAAGTGAAGGAGTATTATGCTGCGTAAACGTCTGTTTCCCGTAATCGCGTTAATCTTGATCGCGTTCCCGTTGATAGGTTACACCCGTATTCTGGCGCAGCAAGACGATCCGTGTCGTTTCAACCTCAGTCAGTTGGTCGCCGGATTGGTTGAAGCACAAGCGGCAGCATCGAGCGGCGAACCGGCGGGCGCGCTGCCGGTATTGCGCGCGGCGGCGGAAGCGCTGACGATTTTGGCGGATCGCTGTGAGGCATCGCTCTCAGGCGCGATGGCAACCGACCCTGGCGCGGTCACCGTGACCGAGGTCACGCCAGAAGCGACCGTAGCCATCAGCGTGCCGGGCGTATTCGTCGCTTCCAACGGCGCGTTCACGATCAACTACCCGCCCGAATGGATCGCGAGTGACTTTTTGCCACTCCCGCCCAACAACGGCGCGGTGACTATTGGCAGCACCGCCGAATCGCTGACGGCGATCAACACACAGTCACCGGTGATGACGACTGGTCAGCAAGGGTTGCAGATTATCGTCGGGACAGGCGATGATTTGACCAATTTTGAACTTAATCAGGCGACGCTCGAAGAAATGCTCGGTTACTTTATTGGCACATTCGAGCGGACTTACCCCGAAATCGGCACGCCCGAAACAGTGACCGTCGCCGATCGTACGGTCGGACGTTTGACGTTCGGCGGCGAGTCATTCGATGCTGTGTTGTATCTGGTTGAACTCGAACCGATGACACGCTTTGCCGTGATTGCGGGCATTGGCGCGAAAGGCGAACGTGATGCCTTAATTCCGATTGTCGAAGCCGCTGTAAGTTCTCTGGAATAGCCGACGCTTTTACGCACACGCACAAAAAGACGCAGGAAGAATTAAACTATCCTGCGTCTTTTTGTTTTTCTTTGTGTTTCTAACTTACCTTACGCACATAGCCCTCATCCTAAATCCTTCTCCCTCAGGGAGAAGGACTTCCCCTATCGCGATGGTTTTTCACCCCTCGCCTCTGAGGGCTGAGGGGCAGGGGGTGAGGGCTGAAAACGAGAGTCATGCGTAAGGTGTGTTTCTAAGGTTCGTCGGTCACTTCGCCCGTCGCAGCATCCCACAACGTCGCATCACCCATCAGATTTGAAGTTAACAACCGTGTGCCATCGGACGAAAACGCGACCGTCGGCACGACTTCGCCGTCACTTTCTAAAATAAAAAGGGCTTCATCGGTGGTAATGGTTTGAGCAGAGAGGCTCAAGATCGGAAACACGAACAGCAAAAACAACCCGGCAGCGCGATACGCGATGCGGCGTGGCGATAACTTCATGGCTGAACATTCCTCAACTGACTACGTGTAAGCGAGTGGTATGCGCGCACTTTCTAAATGCCCAAAATACCACTTTCAGGTTCACCGCTTTAGATGAGAAACTGAAAAGTTCGCCCTAGCCAAACCGCCGGTTGGTGCGCACACGTGTTTCGAACAACGCACGCACGCGCGCCACATCATCCGCGACAATCAAATCGAAATACACGTTGGGGTACGCCTGTCGGATGCTCGTTTCCATCACATTGACGAGATCGGGCGGCGCAATTACGGTTGCGCCCAAACTTTGCGTATAGGGGATGAAGTTGAACAGCTCGCTCTGCATGGTGACAATCGGGCGAAATGTCTGGTAATACGACTGCGCTGTATCAAAGAACCATTCGACACTTAAACCCGCGCTCAAAATCACGATATGATAATCCGCTTGCCCATGAATGGGTCCAGGACCCGTTGGAACTGCCGTCGGTTGTGCTTGCGGCAGTGCGCCCATTGTTTCGAGCGGTGGCACCTGACGCAAAATCGGCGCGGTCTGTTCGAGCAGATCGATGGCGCGCGCGCGCGTCGGCACAAAATAATCATCTTCTTTCCACAATGTGACGCCAAAAAACCAGGGCGGCGCTTGGGCGGCGATCCATTCATACATGGCGACGGTCGCTTCGGCTTGGCTGTCGCCGTTGTATGGCGGATAGCGGTTATCCTGTTGATAAACGGTTTGCGTGCCGCGAAACGGAAAAATCCCCCCTTCTGTGCCAACAACCGGGATCGCCTGTGAACCCCAGATCGTCGCGCAGCGCTCATTGAACATCTGCCCCATCGCCAGTAACCCCACCGGGTCGCCGTTCGGTGTCAGCGCTGTGCCGCCGTAAATCGTGCGACCGGGATCGTCACGCTGGCTGATCGGGTCATACGGATACTCGAAATGCCAACCGCCTTCGCGCGCGCGCTGCTCGCTCGGTTGACGCGCACTGGTCGCACCGCGTCCAGGAATCTCTTGATAAAAATGATTCAAAATATACGGGTGCGTCGCGCAGTACATGCCGTTTGCCAGCACATTCCGAAACCGCTCGTAATGCGCCGATGCCAGATAATTCAGAAACGCGTCCATCCAGCGCACCGACGCATAGCGGAAATTATCGCTTTCGGCAAGCGGAATAAAACCCGGATAGCCACCAATGCTGATGGTGAACTCTGCCCACGACAGCCAATTATCCATGAGTGGGCGAATCACATTGTCGGTGTCCTGCCAGCTTGGATCAAAGCCTTCCTGCCATTCGACGTCCAGATTGGGCTCGTTATAGAACTCGAACCACTTGACGCCGACACTGCGAAACGCCTGCATGATATCGAGCAAACGACGGTTGGCGGGCGCAGCGCCCCATCGTCCCAGATACAAGCGGACGATCGGCGTGATGCCGCGTGCGAGTAGTTCCACCGAATCATCGACATATTCTGTTCCCGCCGCCAGCAGTTTCGCCCAGCCAAAACGCGGCGCGCTGTAACGGTCGATTTCCAGCGGTGTTTGGTAAATGCTGTATACATGCAAGCCGCGCGGGTTGCGCGACCATTGATATTCATCGAGTCGCATCGTTCTTTATCCTCCCGTGACGGGACCTGGCGTTGCAATAATCGGTGTCGCCGCCGAGTCATCCGTTGTTTGCGCGGGCACAGCGGGCGTCGCCGTGACAAACCCGGCAGGTGGGCGTAGGGTCGGTAAATTGGCGGTGGGAATCGCGGCGGGCGTGCCAACGATAGCGTTGACATCGACCGTTGGGAACGGAGTCGCCAATGCGACCCCGAACGGCTGATTGCGATCCACGCGGGCATTGAGCGCGGCGCGCGTCTCTTCAACCGTCTCGTATACAACCGGATCGAACGCCGCCAGCGGTGACGCTTGACCAACCTGCACACCCAATTCATTGATCAAATCGCGGCGCGCGACGACCGTCACGGTGACTAATCGATTGGGGGGAATAAGTTCGATCAAGCGCGTATCACTGATGATCGTCGGGCGAAACCGATCCCAATACGCACGCGCCGCATCAAACAGCCATTCCGCGCCCAAATTCGGCGCGACCAACAAAAAGTGAAAATCGGGCAAGCTTGTTAGTTGTCTCATAAGCGCTCTATGGTAGCGGCTTTATGTGCGGCGCTCAAGACAAACATTGAATTTCAGTGAATCACGGATTGAGGTGACACGAACACCGATAACTACGATTTCTTTTATCTGATGGTGTTCAACCCGCTCCACGACGAGGACGTTGACGACTGCACGTATGTCACCTATACCCTCGATATTATCGCGGCGCAGGGCGCGTCCGCTTTTCCGATTTGGAATTGGGACGCGCGCTACTTTACGCCGCCGGGCTAATGTTTAAGGGATTTGTCGAATATGGGGCGTGCTGAATCGAGTGGACATCTTTCCTGGCGACAAGGCACGCCTTGTCCAAAAAACACCAGCATATTCACCACGCCCTCAAAATTTGTCAATTTGCGGTGTAGCATAAGCGCGTCCTAAACTGTGGTAAACACGACCATTCAAGCGGTGTCGGCACGCGCACGTTTTGGCGCGCTTGCGGGATCACATAGAACGTTTCCCACGTCGCTTCTGCGATCCAGCCGCGCCGCCCGTTCGGGAGTTCGACGCGCCACCAGTTATAATGCCCGTTACAGCTCGGACCTCCAACGATGGTCAGCGCGTTGCCGTTGTACAACTGGGCGTTGACGCCCGTATCGACCGCCGGGAGTGCGCGCAGGTTCAAGCCGTCGGCGTACACGACCGCGACCATGCCGACGCGCAAGCGGGCAGTCGGCGCGAGCGGACACATGTCGATCAAGGGTGCGGCATGGTTCACATGGGCATTGGCAGCGACGATAAAAAAGAGCAAGATCAAGCGAATGAATTTCATGATGAAGTGCATCCTGTGATGAATGATCATGATTGTAGCTGGGGTCGCGCGTTTATAACCGCACGATCACACGACGTTTGACCGACGAGAAAGAGACGCCCATGCGTTTTGAAGACGAAGCCGCCGCGATTACCTACGTTTTTCGCTCGTTGGCAGCGGCGCGCGCCGCCGACCCGACGATTGAACGGCAGCCGGACGAGATCACGCGCGATGTGACGCCTACGCGCGAACTGCTGCGCGAAGCCGATTTATTGGCGCACCCGCGCGAATACGCCGTGATCACGGGCAGCAAGGGCAAAGGCTCGACGACCGCCATCACTGCCAAACTGCTCCGGCATCTGGGGCATACGGTCGGCATGATCAGCAGCCCGCATATGGTCAGCTATCGCGAGCGCATCCGCGTCAACGGGCGCGCGATCCCCGAAAGCGAATTACTGCGGATTTTAAGCGACCTTGCGCCGTTCATCGACCGCGTCGAAGCGGCCCTGCCAGCGAAACGGTATTTTTCGCCGCAGGGGATATTTTTGGCGGTCGGGCTGCGCTGGTTCGATGAGATGGGGGTCGATGTCGCTGTGCTGGAAGTCGGGCGCGGCGGACGTTTTGACGACATCGCCGTCGTACCGAACAAGCTGTCGCTGTTCACGCCGATTATGATCGAGCATCCCTATCAGTTGGGCGCGACTCTGGAACGGATCGCATGGCACAAAGCGGGTATCATCAAGTCGTATAGTTATGTCTACAGCGTGCCGCAAGCGACCGAAGTCTTGAGTGTGATTCAGAGTGAGTCTGATGCGCTCGACGCCGAATTCGCGTGGATCGCCCCGACCGACATGGGCGAATATTTAGGGCGAACCGAGCGCGGGTTGATGATGCGGCTTGGTCGGTATGGCGATGTGGAACTCTCGCTGACAGGCAAGTATCAGGTCGAAAACGCGACCTTGGCAGTGCAGGGCGCGGGCAATTTGCATGGGCGTCTTGCTGGCATCGCGCACGGATCGCCAGAATATGTTGACTCGATCCGCGCTGGTTTGGGCGATGTCACATGGGCGGGACGGCTGCAAAAATTGGCGGCTGACCCCGCGATCTATATCGACGGCGCGACGACCATGATTGCCGCCCAGTCGTTCATCGAAAGTCTGGAAGGTGCGCTCACGCAGCCGTTGGTGAGCATTATCGCCACACCCGAAGACCGCGATTATGACGGCGTGTATCGGACGATGAGCCGCGTTAGTGATCATGTGATTTTAACCGATAACACCATCAACCCGAAAGTCCGTTTTCCAGAACGGGCGGCGGCGCTGGCGACAGCACAAAAATATCATGCACATGTCGAATATGCCGACGATTTGATGCACGCCATCGAACGCGCGCGCACCTTGAGCGGTGCAGCAGGCACAATCCTGATCGCGGCGGCGCAGCCTGTGGTTGGCGAAGCACTGCTGTTGTGGGGGCTGACGTATGAGGAAATTTAGCAAGCCAGTTCAACCTCACCCCTCAACCCCTTTTCCTACAAACGAGGAGCCATCGCCCGGGTGGTGAATTGCGGGGAGCGGGTGGAGAGCGCGGCGCGAAGCTGGCGACGGTGGTTAGCGAACCAAGCGCTTGACTTGAAACCTGTCCTCTCCTCAGAGAAGGGGTCGGGGGTGAAAAATCTTCGCGGTAGGGGAAGTCCTTCTCCCTGGGAGAGAAGGACTTAGGATGATGGCAATCTGCGTAAGGCGAGTTATGGAGATCAACGGGCGGGTCTGAGTCGCGCCGCTACAAAACCCTTTGCATCTTTATATTTTTCTTTGCGCCCTCATCCAACGCGCCAGTACGTCGCGCCCCACAAAATCGCGCCGACGCTCAGTTCATCCACCGCCGACCCTGTGCCGGGGATAGCGATCAGTTCGCTATCTCGATACAGCGCCGCCGCCCCGAATGCAGGGAACCCCAGAAATGCAATCGCGCGTCCACTCGGTGAGAGCGTCACCCGTGATGGCGCGCCCGGAAACGCGACCGATGCCGCGTCGGGCTGCATCGGATCGAACGCCTCCCAGAAAAATCCAGTGTCGTCCAGCCGCCCGAATGCCAGTGCGAAACTGATATCGGGCAAACGCTGCGCGGTGCGCTGTGGCAGCAGCGCAGTGGTGATCGGCGCGGCGTCCAGTTCGTCGAACAGCGCCCATTCGCCCGACGAATACAACAACGCCGGAAACGACTCGCCGCCTTGCTCGACCCACACCGCTTCTTCGATGACCGACTCGCTCGGCGGCACGAACTGACGCGCGATCAATACGCCATCGCTGCCGTCATAAAAGTTGAACAGCGTCGCGCCATCCGCCCCTGTGATCCATACCATGATCCCGCCGCTGCCCCACGCGACACGCGGCGGGTAGCCCGTGATCGGCAGAGACGAATCGAGCGGAATCGCGCCGCTCACGCCGACACCCAGCTCATAAATCACTAACTGCGCTTGCGTCGCGCCAAAAGCGAACTCGACCCATGCTAATGCGATAAAATTAGGCGACCAGGCAGGCGCAGACCGGATCAGTGCGGTATCCGCCGCGCCTTCGACCAGCAGCGACGCATTATCCGGCTGCGCCGCAAGCTGGGTTGTCTCGCCCGTTGCAATCTCGTACAGATAAATATCGGCGGGCAGGTCGAAATCCGCGATCAAGCCGTCGGTCTGCACACGGTCGAGCGCATCCAAGCCAACTTGTGCCGCCGCTTTATAGGCGATGTGCGTGCTATCGGGCGAGAGCGACGGCGCTGAGATCGTGCCGAGCGTCGTAATCTGCACAGGCGGCATAGCCAGCGTGAGCGGATCAAACTGCCACAAATCGCCGCGCACCCACAAAAAGATCGGTTCGGCGTCTTGCGGCGCTTGTGCGATTGTCGGCGTCAACATCAGCATCAACAGCGCTATCACGCTGAAAATCGAATAAATCAGGCGTCGAAGAGTCAAATCTCATGATCCTTTCAAGGGCGCGCACGCTTCAATAGTTACAAATTCGTTATTTCTTCACGAATCCCATCGCAAAAATTGAGTATAATCCGAATGATATGCATGGTGACGCATCGATTCTGCGTAGCGCCATAATCAACTATAGGTCTAAAGTCTTACGGTTGAACCTGCACATCCTGATTATACTATCGCTTACCCATAGAGACTCAAGCTGGTGCGGAGCACAAACATGATGATGGTGGCAGACGACCCAACACTACCCCCGCGCTATATTGTCGAACACTTCCGTAAGGCATATCACGGCGTACATAAACGCGACCCGATGGTACGTTACATGGGCAACCACTGGTATTATGTCAACGGCGAAACCGTGCATCGCGGCACCCTCATCGAAGAAATCTCGCGCTTACGCGATATGTCGCAGCGCCAAACCCTGATCAAAGGCGATCGCACGCTGATCCAAAAATTGATCGCTAAACTACGCAATATGTAATGTGCCACTTTTGCAATGATTAAATCTTCTGTACCGCTGGTCTTTGCGCGGGCGCGACTTTCCGTTCGCGGTGATTGCGAATCGTGCCTTGCGCCAGATCATAAAATCCGCCGACATTATCCACACGTGGAATCCAGTAGCGCTTGACGCGCTGAAACTTTTTGCGCTTCGGGTTGTAGCTTTTAATGATCAGCGACTGACGCCGCATGATCACCGCCATCTCAATCCAACGAACCTCACGCTTGCCGATTTGTACGCCACCCGGATACACCGTCAAATCGGGGTGTAACTGCACCGGCTGACCCGACCGCAGCGTTTGCCCGATCTGGATCGCCGTGACATACGCGGTATGCGGGCGCACGCGGTCGGCGAAGCGTTTCAAACTGCCATGATACGGCTTGACCTTGAAGATTGTCCCGTCGCGCATCTCCAGCGTATGCGCGCCCCACTGCAACAGCGGGCGCATCCCGATATAAACGCCGCGCCCCCCTTCTCGGTAACGGATTACTTCGGGGTACGGGTACTTGAACGACTCGTCGCCGCGCACCCAGACAAAGCCTTTGGTATAAAAACGCAGTTCTTCGCTGCGCCGCGTCAGCGCATAAAACAGATACACGACCGCGCGTACAACGAACAACGCGCCGAGCAAAATCGCCGCCAGCCGCCCAACATCCAGCGCCAGACCGTCGATCAACCCGCGCGCCGCCCCTTCGCTAATCGCAAAATACGCGCCAAGCGTGGCGGCGAAACCTAACACCTGGCGAAAAAAGCGACGAACCGAGCGCCCGCGCTTGATGTCACGTTGAAAAATAAGCCTGCTTTTTTCGGAAGGGAGCGGTGCACCATCCATAATCACGTTCCCACTGAGCATGATTTTCGGGAATAAAAAAGGCATTCACACACGGTGAACGCCCTATTGATAACCTAATTTGAAAGATCGTGCCAACGGACTTTAGTCTATAGGCGCGCGTTACAGCCGAGTCCCCGAAAGCGACAACAAGGGCACCAAACGTTCATGTCCAACGCTGCGCACCAAAATACCGCCGCGCTCTGCATCCTGAAACGAGTAGAATGCGCGCACACCATCGGTAAATGCTGCCTGAATATCGCCCAGCAGCGGGCGCGGATCGTGCGTATGCGTGAACACGATGAAACGTTCGCCATCGATGCCGACAAAATCGTCCGGCGTCCCGCGAGTCGCTACGTTATCGTGGATGATGCGTGCCGCGAATTCAAAGACCTGATTGGCAGCGATGAAGCCGTACACATCCCGAAACGTATCATAGCCTTCGAGCGCGAAGCCAAGCGACAGATACGAACTGCGCTCGTAGCGCCGCCGTACTGCTTCTTCGTCGATCAGGTGTCCGGTCGGCAGTCCGGTGCGCGGCTCGTGTAGTGCCTGGCGCGTCGCGCGCATAATCGAACCCTGCACACGCAAGCGTAATTCTTCAATGTCGAAAGGCTTGGTCACATAATCATCCGCACCCATCTCCAAGCCGTGCAGCCGATAAATCGCTTCGTCGCGCTGTGTCAGGAAAATGATCGGGATATAGCGCGTGAATGCGGTTTCGCGCAGCGTATGAAAAATGCCGTACCCATCCATATCGGGCAGCATGACATCGAGCAAGATTAAATGCGGGAACTTGATCCGCGCCAGGTCGATGCCCAGACGCCCGTTTTCAGCGTGCAGCACTTCATAATGGTGATCGCCGAAGTACATAAGGAGCATTTCAGCGACATCGTAATCGTCTTCGATAATCAGCAGTCGTTTCTTCATTGTGCCGCCTGCACGCCTAGTCGTCGAGAACTGCACTGACTTTGAATTGGTTTCCTAGTGAATCGTATGCGTTTCGCAGCGATTCTTCTGGCGTCAATGTCGCCCCCGCTACATCCTCACGGAACACGTTTTTGAGCGGCAGCACACTCGCGGTCGGCGCAATATCGCTCGTATCGACCGCTTGCAGTTCCCGAAAATAATTGAGGATATTGCTCAATTGCGCTGCGTACAAGGTCACTTCGTCGTTGGTTAAATCGAGTTTGGCAAGTTCCGCGATTTTGCGGACTTCATCGTGGGAAAGATTCACACTATATCCTTCAATGCGTTAAGCAGCACACCCATCGGCATTACAGGCTAACCGTATTATAACATCACAAAACGCGCGCCGAAATAGTTAAGAGATGGAGGATTTATTGCACGCGCCCTCGATTCCGCGTAAGATGGCGGCACATCCGCTAAATTATTTACGTTTTTTCACCTCCAGAGGGACTGATTGTGAACCGTTTGTCCATCGTTCGCCCGTTTGCCGTCGTGATCAGCGTCATCATGATCGCGTTTGTGATCATCGCACCGCTGATCGCACAGGACTCTATTCCGCTCACCGTTGAAATCACCGGTGTAGACGCGACTCAACTTCCACTCGCGGTGGTCACCGCCAACGTGTTCGACCGACTGCGGACGCCGTTTTCCGGCTTGACCGCCGACAACTTCGCGCTGCGCGGTGCGCTGGCGGATGTTGGCACGATCGTCGATGTACAAAATCTGAGTGATGATAGTATTCCGTTCTCGGTTGTACTGGTCATCGATACCAGTTCGAGCATGTCAGGGACGCCGCTCATGCGCGCCAAAGAAGCCGCAACCGTGTTCGTCGAAAATTTGCGCGATACCGACCCGATTGCGTTGATTGAATTTAACAGTGATGTGCGCGTCGTCAGTGATTTCACCACCGATAAAGCCGCTCTGTTAGCGGCGATTGATGGCTTGACCGAAACTGGCACGACCGCGCTTTACGACGCCAGCACCGAAGCTATTCGGCTCGCCGCCACCGCGCCGACATCGCGCCGTGTCGTCGTGCTGTTAAGCGACGGACAAGAAGATCGTGGCAGCGAGTCGGCGCTGCGTTCGACCGCCGCCGAAGAAGCCGCTGTTCTGGGCGTCTCGGTGTTCACGGTCGGGTTCGGCTCGGTCGATCAAGCCTATATGCAGAATCTGGCGAACGCGACCAACGCCGAGTTTTATCTCGCGCCGGGACCCGATCAATTGGTGGCAATTTTCGATAATCTGGCAACTGCTTTACGCAGTCAGTATGTGATCACGCTCAATATCCCCGTCGCGCTCGATGGCACCGAATATCCGTTCGATCTGGTTGTGACCACACCCGACGGAGAAGCACTCATCAGCAGCAGCTTACGCGCGCCGATCCCCGTGCCGATTGTCACGCTGCCCGATTTACCGACTGACCCCATCACAGAACCGACGACGATTCTTGCCGATGTGCGCGCCGACGATGCGATTGCGGCAGTCGCCTACCAACTCGGTGACGTGGACACGATCCCGCTCACCGAAGCACCTTACACGCTGACAATTGACCCCGAAACGCTGCCGCCCGGCGATATCCCACTCATCGTGACGGCGACCGACGAAACCGGCGATTCTGGCACGATTACAGCGACAATCACAATTGCGGCGCTGCCGTCGCGCGTCAGCATCGAGCCGGATATTACGACGCTCGGTGACATCACCGACCCACAAAGTATCATGGCGACGGTGGAAGGACAAACGCCGCTCGCTGACTTTACAGTGTTCTATAACGGCACACCGCTCCCACCCGAAGCTTTCGCCCAGGATGCAGGGTTAATCTTCCGGCTCGACCCGCAAAACTTCATTCCTGGCGAAAATTTACTCAGCATCGAAGTCACGAACGAAGGCGGCATCACCAGCACCACCGAGTTCCCGTTCCAGGTCGCCGCACTCGCGCCGCGCGTCAATATCGTCGGTTTGACCGATGGACAGCAAATCGAGTTGCCAACCGATGTCGTGATCGATGCACAGGGACAAGTTTCGCTCATGGCGGTGACAGCATTCATGACGCGCCCAGGTGAAAGCATCGAACTCATCCCCGCATCGCCAGAGGTGCCGATCTTCCAAATCGACCCGCTCCAGTTTGCGCCCGGTCAATGGACGTTCTCGGCGACGGCGATCTTGGAAAATGAGCGCGGGGCGGATCAATCAGTCGATATCATCATCGTCGCACTGCCGCCAGAAATCATTGTCGATGGCTTGCAGGACGGCGACGAATTAGACAGCGACCGTGATATTACCGTCACATTGAATGGGCAAACTGCCGCCACCGATATCACCTTCACCATCGACGGCGTTGAAGCGGCGGTCGAAACAACCGAGCCGTTCACGTTTACGCTTGAAGTATTGAATTACGATCCGGGCGATCATGTGTTGCAAATCACCGCGAATACGACGAGCGGACAAAGTGCGACCCGCGAAATTCCGTTCTCGGTCGGCGGCGCGCCAGCCGCAAGCGCGACCGCACAGGCGGCATCCACGCAAGCCGCCAACACACGCCTGACAGCGACCGTCATTCAATCAACCGCGCTCGCCGAGATCACCAATGCGGCGCGAACTGCCATCGCCGCCACCGATCAAGCTGCATCAGTGATCGGGACGCAGCAAGCCGCCGAAAGTGGCACCGCGATTGCCGATGCCAGCCAAACATTCGTCGCTCAGCAAGACGCGACACAAACACAAATCGCCGATTCGACGACCAGCGCGGTCAATGCCGCGAACGTGCAAAGCACGACGGATGCACAGACGACACAACGCGCAATCGACACGCTAAACGTAGACCAGGCAACCGCGGACGCTGTCTTGACGGATGTGCAAAATACACAGGATGCCGTGCAAAGTACCGAAGTGTCCGCCCGCAGCACACAAAGAGCCGAAACCACCACCAATGCGCAAAATACGCTCGATGCACGTGCAAACGCGACCAGCGACGCCGCCACCGCGATCCAGGCTGAAGCTGCCACACGGGCAAACGCGACCAGCGACGCCGCCACCGCGACCCAGGCTGAAGGGGACGCGCGCGCAACTGCGACCAGCGATGCCGCCACCGCGACCCAGGCTGAAGGGGACGCGCGCGCAACTGCGATCAGCGATGCCGCCACTGCCGCAGCACAAGCCGTTGCTGGCGCGACCGAAACCAGTATCGCCGCTACTGCCGAAAATCAGGCGACACGTACCGCCGTGCAAGGCACGATCCTGGCGCGTCAGGCGACCAACACTGCCGCCGCCGAAAGCACCGCCGTTCGTCAGGAAATGGACGACGCCCGTACCGCAACCTCGAACGCGATTGTGACAGGAACCGTCGCGGCACGCACCGCCGCCGCCGCTGTTCGTACGCAAGCCGCCGCCGCCGCACTAACCGAACAAGTAACGGCTGACGCGGTTGGTACGACAACCGCAGACACCGAGATCGCCGCGCAAACACAAACCAGTCAAGCCGCTGTCACGCCGGAAATTGAGACGCCGACCGTTGACGCAGCCGAGACGGAGACGCAGGTCGCCGCCACGCCAACGGTCACACCGACCGAAGCGGCGGTGTTTACCGCCGTCGCACAAGCCGCGACCGAGACCACGCCGACGATCACGCCGACACTGGCACTCGTCGAAATTCCGCAAAACGACTTGTTCAGTCCAGACAATCTGCCGTTGATCCTGGTCGGGTTTGGAATATTGTTGATTTTGCTGGTGGTGATCTATCTGATTTTGACGGGGCGCCGCCAGCCACGGCGGTAGGGAAAGCTAAAAGGGAACTGCTCAGCCCTCACCCTTAAATCCCTCTCCCACAAGGGGCTGAGGGACTTTCTACGGCGTTTCTCCCCTTCTCCCACAAACGGGAGAAGGGGACTAGGGATGGAGGGGTATCTGAGCAGTTACCTTTTAACTGTTTTGGGGGCTGATGTTTTAGTTCTCGCCTGATAAGTGCGCGCGCAGCATCCACGCCATTTTCTCGTGGTCTTCCATTTTGCCGGTCAGGAAGTCGCTCGTCCCTTTATCGTTCAATGCTTCCGTGTTATCGACATCGACGCGCAGCAGTTGAATGATCGCCTCGTGGTCGTTCAACAGGTTGTGAATCATCGTATTCGCATCGGGAATGACGCCTGGGTCTTCCTGCAATGTGGCATTTTTGATAAATTCGCGCATCGTCCCGAATGCAATGCCATCCAACTGACGCACGCGCTCGGCGATTTCGTCGATGCTCTCTGCAAGCGCGTCATATTGTTCTTCAAAGAACACATGCAGCGTGTGAAAACGAGGACCCGTCAAATTCCAGTGATAATTGCGCGTTTTGACATACAACACGTGTAAATTCGCGACGTGCTGGTTAAGCAGTCGCACCACGCTGTCGCGCTGTTCGTCGTCCAAACCGATGTTGGGTTGAATAGTCGTGTTTTGTTTTGTCTCAGAAGCCATAGCGGTTCATCAAATCGGCGCGAGATACCCCTGCCTTTAGGCATGGAGGGATAGCGCCTTGTCCTTTCTTAATAGGTGTAACCGTCTGAGTGGTGTATCCCCGAAGGGAGACCGTTTTTTTAAGTTACCTATGGAAAAGGGTCAAACCTGCTCCGCTTGCGCGGGGTAAAGTTCACCTCGACAATGTTATGCGGTAGTTTAGTGTGAACGACACTGTTTGCTCCCAAGCATTCTGTTTAATCGTTCACCGCAGCGTTCGGAACTGGTGAGGCATTCCGAAGTGCCTATGTATTTACCGCTAACGTAGCCCTTGCGGGCTGAGTCTGGTAAGCATTAAGAGCTAAAAGCCCCGCCTTTAGGCATGGGGATGCTTACCCTTTGCTGTGTCTGTTGTACAGACGATCTAACCACATCAGTCAACGACCCCATAGCTAAAGCCAGGGGCTTGCAGTTATGGCGGGCGCGAAGCCCAAGACACGCACCGCGTATGGCGGATTGACTGCCGCCCGGCTCGCAATTACACGAGCCGCGTTCTGGAACTCCCGTTCCGTTGTCGGTCTGGTGTTGAGCCAGAAGAAACCGTTTCTCTGCCTGAGCAGAGTGCCTTATCGACTATTCTGATTTTACAACAGAAAGGAAAAAGGCGCTATCCCTCCCCATGTCTAAAGACAGGGGTATCTTGCGCCGATTTGATGATCCCGATTAACAGCGCCGTTATTCCCATCTTCTCATATGCGCCCCGGCAAACGGTAAATAATATGGGAGGGTGTACGCCCTCCCGTGCGACATTTCTTCATGCCTTCGTGTTATGTTTTTCGCACTTGCATTGGGTATTCAGCTTTTCGTTACGATGAAATGTCCAATGGCCAGCGCGTCCATTTTGGTACGCATAAAACAGTCGATTGCCTCGGCGGGTGTGCACACGATCGGCTCGTTTTCGTTGAACGACGTGTTCAGTACGATCGGCGTTCCGGTCAAATCATCGAACGCCTTGATCAATGACCAGTAACGCGGCGCGGCAGTTTGATCGACCGTTTGCAGCCGTCCTGTGCCATCGACATGTGTCACCGCTGGAATTTCGCCGCGTTTTTCGGGCAGCACGTTATACACCTTGATCATGAACGGATCGGGATAATGCTGATCGAAGTATTCACCCGTGCGCTCGATCAAAATGCTCGGCGCGAACGGGCGAAACTTTTCGCGGTGTTTAATGCGCGCGTTCAGAATATCTTTCATATCGTCGCGACGCGGATCCGCCAGAATGCTGCGGTTGCCAAGCGCACGCGGACCCCATTCCATGCGCCCTTGAAACCAGCCGACAACGTTGCCACCTGCGATGAGTTCGGCTGCCTGCGCCGACAACTGATCGTCGTTCACCTCGTGCGCCATCAACCCGTGTTTATCGAGTTCGGCTTTGATCACGGCGTCGTCATAGCCAGGTCCTGTATAGGCGTTCGTCATCACATAACCGACGCCCTTTTTCGGGTCGCGCGGCATATTCAGCACCTGATGATGAATGTAATAACACACGCCGAGCGCTGTCCCCGCATCACCCGCCGCCGGATGAATGAAAATATCCTCGAACGGCGTGTTCGGCAGAATTTTGCCGTTGAACGCGCTGTTGAGCGCGACGCCGCCCGCCATCGCCAGCGTTTTCGATCCGGTTTGGCTTTGCACGCGGCGCACCAGCGCGAATTCGGCTTCTTCCAGCATCGCCTGCAAACTGAAGGCGACATCCATGTGCTGCTGCGTGATTTCGCTGCGCGGGACGCGCGGTGCGCCCAACAGGCTGACCAACAGTGGCGAATACAGCGTGCCAATCGTCGGCTCGCCGCCCTCCCAACTCATATTCGCGCCTTCGGCATGATGCACGAAATAATCGAGGTCGAGTTCAAACGTACCGTCACGCTGAATCCGCACCAGCTTCCGCATCGCGTCGAGATAGCGCGGCTGACCATACGGCGCAAGCCCCATAATCTTGCCTTCGTCGCCATACTTAGGGAAACCAAGCCACTGTGTGACCGCGTTGTAAAAAATACCGAGCGAGTGCGGAAACTTAATCTCGTCTTGTACGGTGATCTGATTACCGCTGCCCGTCCCCCACATCGTCGTGACAAAATCGCCCGCGCCATCGACGCTCAAAATCGCGCCGTCGTCATACGGACTGACGAAAAATGCGCTCGCCATATGCGCGCGATGATGTTCGACGTTGTGATACTGCGCCTTGAGCGTATCGGTGAACCCCATATGTTTAGCGAACTCGGTTTTAAGCGAGCCGACCTTCATACTGTTGTTCAGGCGGTCGCGCACCATGTTGAGCGATGGGCGGCGCGCGAAAAAATACAGCGCGGCTTCCATCAGATTGGCTTTCGGGTCGCGGCTGATACCGATATGATCGACCTCGTGCGCCGTAATTCCGGCGGCGCTCAGCACGTAGTGGATTGCTTGCACCGGAAAGCCTGCCCAGTATTTCGTCCGGTTGAAGCGTTCTTCTTCGGCGGCGGCGATCAGGTGTCCGTTGTGGATCAAACACGCGCTCGCGCCGCCGTGATAGGCGTTGATTCCAAGAATGTACATGCAAAAAGTCCGTCCTGAGTTGGTAAAACGAGTACATTATACAAAAATGGACGCGCTATACTCATGAACAGTTTTAATTCAAAGGTTTTGTATGTCCCGTCAATGGCTTGACCCGACCCCGATCATCATCCCGCCGCAGATCGCCGCGCTAAATCTGCATCCACTCGTCGCGGAGACGCTGATCCGGCGTGGAATCACGCGCGCAGACAGCGCACGCGCGTTTCTTGATCCAGCACAGTACACGCCGAGCGATCCGTTCACGCTGCCCGATATGGATCGTGCCGTCGAACGGTTGGCGCGCGCAATTCGCGGCGGCGAGTCGATTCTCGTGTGGGGTGATTTCGACGTGGACGGGCAAACCTCGACAGCGCTGCTGGTATCGGCGCTGCGCGCGTTCGGCGCGCAGGTACTTTATCACATCCCCGACCGCGACAAAGAAGGTCATGGCATCAATGTAGCAGTATTGGCGGGCTACTTGGCTGCTGCTGAAAGCGCCGACCGCGTTTCTCCCCTCGCTGAATTCGGGCAGGGGTCGGGGGTGGGCTTACTCCTCACCTGTGACACCGGAGTCACTGCCCACGACGCGATTGCGCTCGCCAACGCGCACCGCGTCGATGTCATCGTCACCGACCATCACTCACTGCCGTCACAACTCCCGCCTGCTTACGCCGTCGTCAACCCGCGTCGTTTGCCCGACCCAGATCATCATCCGCTCGGCACGCTGCCCGGCGTCGGCGTCGCGTATCAGTTGATCGCCGCTTTATCACACCATCTAAGGGCGGAAAATATGCCGCCTGTTGATCTACAACCCTACGTTGATCTCGTCGCGCTCGGCGTGGTCGCAGACGTGGCGCTGCAACAAGGCGACGCGCGCTATCTGCTTCAGCGGGGCATCGCGGCGATCCGCGCCGACGCACGACCGGGAATCGCGGCTTTAATCGAACTCGCCCGCCTGGACGAAAGCGAGCAATTCAGCGAAGAACAAATCGGCTTTCAAATCGCGCCGCGCCTGAACGCGCTCGGTCGCTTGAGCGACGCCGCGCAAGGCGTCGAACTGCTGCTCAACGACGATATCGACGACGCCCGTCAGCGCGCCGTCAACGTCGAACAGTTGAACGCGTATCGGCGCATGATGAGCGACCAGATTTTCGCCGCCGCCATGAGCCAGATCGAGCGCGACCGCGATTTGCTCGATGCGCCCGTGCTGGTCTTGGGCAGCGCGGCATGGATTCCTGGCATTGTCGGCATCGTCGCCAATCGCGTCGTCGAACAGGTCAACCGCCCCGTGATTTTATTCGGCGCATCCGCCTCGCGTGATGACGACACTGCCCCCGCTCCGAAATCGGGGAGCGGGCAAGGGGGAGCGGTCGCACTCCTAAAAGGCTCCGCCCGCTCTACGGCTGGGATCGATATCACGGCGGCGCTGACCAAAGCCGATGCCGATCAACCCGGTCTGATCCATGCGTTTGGCGGTCACACGATGGCGGCGGGCATGAGCATCGACGCGGATCGCCTGACCGAATTTCGCTACGCGATCAACCACGCCATGCGCGCACTCGGAATCACCGCCGCCCCACCTGCCACCGTGCAAATCGCCGCGTATGTCGATTTCGCCGCCATCACCCGCGACACGGTCGAAGCAGTCGCAGCGCTCGCGCCGTTTGGTCCCGGCAACCCGCCGTTGATACTCGCAACCAAAAATGTTCGCATCGAAAGCAAGCGTGGCATGGGACGCGGCGGCGCGCATGTCCGTTTTACGCTCAGCGATGTGCGCGGCGATAAACGAACGGCGATCTGGTGGCGCGGCGGCGCGCTGGCGGACGCGATCAGCGAAGGCGGCATTTACGATCTCGCTTTTGTCGCCCGCCTGGATAATTACCGTGACAAGCGCGATGTATATCTGGAATGGATCGATACGCGGCTGGTCGAAAGCGCACCGATCATTACACAGCGCGAAATCGAACTCATCGATCAGCGCGGCGTCGCGGACGCGGCAGCGGTTTTGCGTGATTTACAAGCGCGCTATCCCGATTTGGCGGTCTATGCCGAAGTCGATAAGCCGGAACACGTGCGTATCATCGGGCGCGATCATGCCGAGCCAGTGACAACGCTGATTTTATGGACAGCGCCATCGTCGCGCGCCATGCTGCGTGCGTTGATCGAACACACCAACGCGGGGCATGTGGTCGCCTTTTTCCACGATGCCGCGATGGACGCATTTGATCCGTTCGTCAAGCGGCTGGCGGGGTTAGCGAAATATGCAATTGCACAGCGCGGCGGCGTGGCAGCAGTCGATCAACTGTCCACCGCCACTGGGCAACCCCATACGACCGTCATGCTCGGCATGAGATGGCTCGCGCATCAAGGCATCGTAGACGCGCAGCTTGACGGCGATCACTATGTGCTGCAAGTGGGTTCGGCGCTCGCTTACAGCCGTGCCGAAACCAATACTGTGGCGTTTGTGCTGCGCGCACGGCTTGCCGAAACCGCCGCCTATCGCGGGTATTTGCGAACAGCGACCGCCGACGCCCTGCGCCGCCAACTGACAGGATAGACGCGAGTCTTGCCCCACCCCTACTTGTGTTATATTACCAGGTGTGTCTGAAAAAGGATTCGTACCATGCGCAGCTTAATCATCCGCATCATCATCAGCGCGATTGTCATCGCCGTCGTCACATCCGGCGTCGTGCCCGGCATCCGTATCGAAGGCAATATCCCGACGACGTGGATCGCGCTGACGGTGATCTTCACGGTGGTCAACGTGATTATCAAGCCAATCCTGGTCCTGCTGACATGTCCGTTCATCGTGCTGACGCTCGGCTTGATCGGATTTTTCATCAACGTCGGGCTGCTCTATCTGACCGCGTTCCTGGGCAATCAGTTGATCAGCCTGACGGGCGGGCGGCTGGTGATCGAAACTTTCTTGAACGCCATGGTCGCGTCGGTGATCATCACGTTGACGACGATCTTCCTGGAGCAGTTTTTGCAGGTCAACGGACAGCGCCGCCGCGAACAGGTCAAAGTCCAAAAAGTGACCGAAGTCCGCTATGTGGTACAGCAGCAGCGCGCCGAACTCGATGCTGATTTTGAGCGCCGGATCGCGCAAAATAACCCGCCCACACTCGGCTTCAACGATGTCAGCGCGCAAAACGCGCCGTATGGTTATCAACCGCCCGCACAACCGCCATCGGGGTATGCGCAGCCACAGCCACCGCAAGCGCCGCCCCCACAAGTCCCACCGAGCTACGATCAGCCGCCGCCGCCCGCCGCACAGCCGCCGCGTCCGTTTGGCTCACAGGCGCAAACACCACCTCGACCACGCACAGGCACGCCCGACGATTGGGATTTCGATGATCCGGCGTTTCCGAAAGGACGATGACGAGAGCGCGTGCAAACGCAGCCCGTCATCGATGAAAACGAACTGCCGTTGGGCGCGCAAATCGACCTCAGCGATGTAAAAATTTATGCTGAAGAAGACTGGCTGCCGCCGAGCGGACGGTTATATCTTTTTGCAGAACCGTTCGATTGGAATGCGGGCGTCGTCTTGTACGATCAAGGCAATGTGGATACGTTGGAACGCAAAGCATTTCCCGACGATGTCATCCTAGAGGACAGGTGGAATGACAACGAATGCTACTCACCATGCGCGTTGACGTTCATGCCAGAAATTAATATCCCCGAAATCGATGCCGCGTATGAAAGACCCACAAGGCAAAACCTGGCAGGATTTCAACGATATGCAGTTCGCTTCAGCCGACAACATACCACAGTACCCGCGCGGTTTTATCAAACGACTGCTCGGCGTCAATCCGCACAGCATGAATGGCGCCGATTATGCGCCGTGATGACCTTAAAGCGCGTCGGTTTGACCGTGCGATGCTGCCATCGTTCACGTCGTAAGCACGCGCGCCAAAACATCCTCATCGACATTGCCGCCGCTTACCACGATCACCGTCTGTTTATCGAGTGGAATCACCCCGCCCAGTACCGCCGCAATCCCGACCACGCCGCCGCCCTCACCAATGATGTCGTGATGCGTTTTGAGCCAGCGCATCGCGTCGCTGATCTGGCGTTCGCTGACCAGCACAATTTGATCGACCAGCGCGCGCGTGATTTCCAGCGTGATCGATCCGGCTTCGATCATACCAGGCAGCGCGTCCGCCAGCGTATCGGCGCTGCCTGGGCGGTCTTGAGCGTAGAAAAAGTTGTACATTTCCGGCGAGACTGCCGCGTTGACGCCGATGATCTCGATATCCGGGCGAACTGATTTGAGCGCGACCGCGATCCCACTGATCAAGCCGCCGCCGCCAATAGGCACAATCACACGCTCGACCGTCGGTACTTGCTCGATCAATTCCAGCCCGCATACCCCTTGACCCGCCGCCACGCGCACATCGTTGTACGGCGATAGATACGTCAAGCCCTCGTCGCGCTCGATGCGCCGCGCTTCGGTTTCGGCGTCGTCGTAGCTCGCGCCGAACAAGATCGGCTGCCCACCATAATGCTCGACTCCGGCGATTTTGCGCCTGGCGGCGTTGGTCGGCATGACGATCCGCGCGCTCACGCCTGATAAACGTGCCGCATACGCGATTCCTTGTGCGTGGTTGCCCGTCGATGCGGCGATCACCCCGCGCGCTTTCGCGTCGTCGTCGAGCGACAACATCGCATTGAGCGCGCCGCGTACTTTGAACGAATGCGTCGGCAGCAAGCAATCGAGTTTCAGCCACACATGCGGACCGAGCGACAACGCAGAGTCGATCGGCGAAGGCGGCACATGCGCCAAAATCCGCGCACGGGCAGCAGCGACATCAGAAACCTGTAAAGGCAGTGCAGATAAATTCTTTACGATGTCCATGATACAAACCCACGCCAGGATGCGATAAATTAGCTATAATCGACAGTAACGCATTAATCGAACGGTGCAACCGTAAATGATTCCATCTCAGAGATCAGAGGCGCTGATCGATCAATACAGCACGGATATAAAGCTGCGTATGCGGCAGGATACCCACGACCGCTACAGCGTGCCAAAACTCAATTTTCCAGAATGGATACTCAGCCGCCACCCATGGCGCGGCGACGAGTCGATACTGGATGTCGGCACTGGCACTGGGATATTTGCCGACGCAGTCAGCCTGCTCATCCCCAGCGGACAGTATCACGCCTTCGATCAATCGATTGGCATGTTGGAGTCACATCCAGCGCGTGCGCACGCGGTCGTGGCGGATGCGACCGCGATTCCGTTTCCCGATCACAGCTTTGATGTGGTGCTGGCGAATTATGTGCTGCATCATATCGCGGATATCGACAAAGCCGTGTACGAAATGATGCGCGTTTTGAAGCCAAACGGCGTTTTGATCGCGGCGACCAACAGCGTCGGTACGATGCCCGAACTCAATTTTTTGTTTCAACGCGCCATGGTGCTGCTCAGTCAATCGGGCGGCGCGGGGACAATTACCCCCTTACACAACGCATTTTCGCTCGAAAGCGGCACACGCTTGCTCGCTCGTCATTTTTTGACGGTGATCCGACACGATCTCACGTCGGCATTGGTGTTTCCGCACGCTGATCCATTGATCGCCTACATGGATAGCACCCGTTCGCTGCGTGAACCCGTGCTGCCGCGCGGCGTGTATTGGGATGACGTGATGCTCGTCATGCGCGAGCAAGCCAACCGTGTGATCGCTGCGTTGGGTGATCTCACGATCAATAAAGTGAGCGGCGTCCTCATCGCCAGCGACGGCGGCGGCGCGGTGTGGGATTTTATCCGGCGGATGCGGCTGTAAGAAAGGCAATTTTTTGCGACTCAACCTGGTAATCGTATTGATCGGCGTGTGCATGTTGATCGCCGTCGTTCCAACGTCCGCGCAAGACATCAGCACACCCGCCGTCCCGCTCGTCGTGTGCAACCCGTTACAGACGGATGTCAGCGTTGTGCTTGAACAAGTCGGCGGCGCTATCGAGGCGGGCGACGCGACAGCAGCGCTCGATTTACTCTCGTGTGCGCTGCAAATCGACCCGAATAACCCGCTCATCTACAATGATCGCGGCTTCATCTACCAGCAGTTGGGCGACATCGACGCCGCCGGACAAGATTTTGCGCGCGCGCTCGGTCTTAATCCGTACTCGATTTTGCCGCGCCTGAACCTGGCGGGTCTGCAATTTGCCCAGCAAAATTTTGTCGGCGCGTACAATAATTATCTGTTGGCAATTCGTATCGATCCGTCGCGGACGAACGGCGCATTTTTCGGCGCGGGGCGTGCATTATATTCGCTCGAACGCTACGGCGAAGCGATTCCGTATCTGCTGCGCACGTATCATGCCAGCGAGCAAACCACGACCGAGACACTCGACGGACTGGGCTACGCGGGTTACGCGATGCTGCTCGAAGGACGTTACGACGAGGCATGGGACGCCTTCAATATGCTGACATCGGCGGTCGGCGGTCGCGCAGTCTTGAGTCAGTTCTTGCAGGACTTGATCGCCGAAGTCGAATCGCTGACCAACCGACCGATCCCCGATGCGCGCGAGGCATGCGGGCAGCAGTTTATCAACGTTGACCCAAAAAATGCCGCGTTCAGCACGTTCGTCGAACCGGGCAGCGAACTGCTGCTCAATGGCGACGCGGCGGGTGCGATCCCGCTGTATCTATGCGCGCGCACACTCGACCCGTTTGACCCAATCATCCATAGCAATTTGGGCATCGCCTACGACCGTAACGGCGACTCGGAGTCGGCGGTGGTAGCGCATAACCGCGCGATCGATATTGACCCGTATTATGCAGGCGGGTGGATCAATCGCGGCGGTCTGCGCGTGCGCGTCGCTCAATATGACGATGCGTTCAATGACCTCAATCGTGGGCTGCTGCTTACGCCAGAGGATGCTAACGGATATTACTGGCGCGGCATCGCCTATCTCGATACCGAACGCCCCGTGCTCGCCGCCACCGATCTGCGCGTGCTGGAAGCGCTGCAACTGCTTCAGTTCAACGCGATTTTGGATGAACCAACCGCCGTGCTGCTCGCCAGCGCCGAAGCCGAAATCGACCTGACGGCGTACACGACGACCGTGACGCCGCCCAACAGCACCTACAGCGTGCGCGTGCCCGATGACTGGATCAGCCAGATCGATGATGCCGCACCGGATCAACTCGTGATCACGCCGCCCGACGATGCATACACCATCACGATCCGCCTGGGCGACTCCGCGACGCTGACCGGACGCGCGGGATTATCCGATGATTTGATGGCACTCACGCTGGCGGGCGCGGATCAAGGTGAGTTTTATGGTAATTTCGCGCGCATCGTGCTCGGCGTTAACGGCGGTTGGCGCGTTACATCGGTCGATACAGCTCAACAACCGATTTATCACAGCGTCTTTGATATCGAGGGCGATTTATACCCGGTGTTTCAAGTCTCCAGCAGCGCGACTCAAGCCGCGCACGAAGCCGGATTGACCGCGCTCTACACGATCATGGAGACATGGACGTTGACGACTCCATAATGCGTAGGCGTGTCCCTACACACGCGGCGCGGGTTGTGGCACACTAATGCGAAGGGTGGGCGAGTTAAACGATTTGCCCCTACACGGTAAGCATCCCCACGCCTAAAGGCGGGGGCTTTTAGCCCTAATGCTTACCAGACTCAGCCCGCAAGGGCTACGTTA
>ENA-ORBV01003517-ORBV01003517.1-microbial-mat-metagenome-genome-assembly--contig:-NODE-3517-length-31249-cov-26.933594_pt1 | contig 31249 bp, 35 predicted proteins | sample MGYA00237777_ERZ505514 | MGnify/ENA primary metagenome ERZ505514 (study PRJEB26160, sample SAMN06269048) | microbial mat metagenome | isolation source: Oligotrophic lake microbial mat | place... | reverse complement strand
CAACTGGGGTGCGCCAGCGCTTGCTCACTCAGGCCGGATCGCATAACGCTTGATGGCATCGCGATAATAAGTCGATTCCCGGCGAATGGTCTCGGCAAATCCAACGCCACGCAGGCCGACGACCTCGAACCCGGCCTGCTCCAGGCGCGTCCGTGACTCCGGTGCCTGAAGCAGGCGCGCCAGTTCGGTTTCCAGCCGCGCCAGCACCGCGGCCGGGGTTCTGGCTGGCGCGAAGATCGCGAACCAGGCCGGTGTCGCGATATCGTCAAGGCCCAGCACCTCTTTCGCCGTCGGCACCTCGGGCAGCAGGGGTGAGCGCTCGTTTTGCAGTACCGCCAGTGCGCGTACCTTCCTGGCCTTCAAGTGCGCCATCAGTGGCGGGGTGTTGACCACGGCGACGCCGATCTGCCCGCCCAACAGATCGGCCACCGCCGGCGCGCCGCCCTTGTAGGGAATATGCAGGAATTGGCCATGTACCTTGGTATTGAGAATTTCCATCGCGATATGCATCAGGCTGCCATGTCCGACCGTGCCGTACGGCAACGCCGCCGTGCGCGACAAGGCGACCAGTTCACGCAAGCCCTGCGCGTTCACCGAAGGGTGGACCGCAATCACCGTCGGGACCGCTGCGACGAGCATCAGCGGTGCCAGGTCCTTTTCGGCGTCGTAGGGTGGTGTCGTCAGCAAGTTGGGCAGCAGGGTGATTTCGGACTTGCCGCTCACCAGCAGAGTATTGCCATCGGGCGCGGCGCGCACCACGGCTTCGGTGCCGATCGCGCCGCCACCACCAACACGGTTTTCCACGACCACCGACTGGCCGAGTGCCTCAGCCAGGCCCGGCGCCAGCAGGCGCGCGACAATATCCGCGCCGCCACCCGGCGCAAAGCTGACGATCAGCTTCACCGGCCGTTGCGGCCAGGCTTGCGCACAGGCACTGGCTGCGGTCAGGAGAATGGCAAAGGCGGCGATGGTCTGGCGCCAACAGGCGCATAGCCGGCGAAATGGCATGAGGGAAGTCCGAAAACAATTCGTCATCCCTTGACTCAGCACGTTCCATGCCACTACGCACCGTGCCGGCGCGCATGACCCCGCCTGGCGCCATCCCAGGCCAATCGCCGGTTCAAGCCAGCTTGGCCGCCTTCTTGATCTGCGTCAGTCGCACCATCTGCGGCGATTTCTTGTAGTGCGTATCGAGTGGATAGCAGCCAGACACCATGCCGTTGCGCGGCGCGGTGGTGCAATCGCTGAAGGTGCGGCACAGGCGCTTTCTCTGCATGCCGCGCCCGGCCAGCACGTCGGCCGGCAACTCGGGGTAGGCCAGCACCATGCGCCCCAGCCCCACCATGTCGACCCAACCGGCGCGCAGCACCGCCTGCGCCACGTTGGGCAGGAATTCCTGCAGGTAGGTGTAGCCGCTGCCCATGAAGGCCAGGTCGGGAAAAGCCGCCTTCAGGTCGCGCACGGTCTCAAGGTGGCGCATCACGCCGATCAGAGGGTCTTCCGGCGGCTGGTAGCCGTCCGAGGGTGGATACAGCGCCGGCCGTGTCAGGTGCGGGTTGTAGTACGGGCTGCCCAGGGTGATGTTGACGAGGCGCATGCCCAGACCCTTGACGATGGCAAGGAAGGCACGCGTCTCCGACAGGTCGGCCCTGATCGGCACGGCTTCGTCGGTACCGAAGCCATAGCGATACGGCAGGCAGTGCGAGAAGTCGTCCGGCACGCCCGCTCCCAGCACATCGGGATCGGCACTCTCGGGGTCTGCCTTGAAAGGCACGAAATCCAGCGCCGAGAGGCGCACGCCAAGCTCGAGTTGCGGCACCTCGGCGCGAATCCCCGCCACCAGCTCGGCCAGAAAACGCGTGCGATTGGCAAGCGAGCCGCCGAATTCGCCCGGACGCGACTTGGCCGACAAGAACTCGTGACCCAGGTAGCCATGGCAATGCTTCAAGTCGACGAACTGGTAGCCGCAATCCCAGGCGCGCTTGGCCGCGATCACGTAGTCGTCGATCAGGGCGCGAATCTCGCCATCGGTGATCAGTGGATGATCGGCGGCCAGGTGAAATTTGCGATCCAGAATCGGGTGGCGATACAGAATGCGCGGCTCCATGCGCGACTTGTCGTTGGGCTTGCAGAAACGCCCGGAATGCGTGAGTTGCAGGCCGATGACCAGTCCGGCATCGTCGCCCATGGCTTCGCGGTGCGCCGCCACCAGGGTTTGGCGCAAGGCAGCGATGCTCGCCTGGCTGGCGGCAGTCATGGTGAGCTGGTTGGGATTGGCGCGGCCGTCGTGGCGCACCGCCACCGCCTCGCCGCCCCAGATCATCTTGGCACCCGACAGGCCGAAATTGCGCCAGCGGCGAATGGTGTTGTCCGAGGGCCTGCCGTCTTCGAGGCCATCCCAGCCTTCCATCGGCTGGATCGCGAAACGGTTGCCGATGGTGAATTTGCCCACCTGCAAGGCCGCGCCCAGCGGCGATTGCGGGCCGGATTCGACCGTTTCGTCACACGGCATCGCAAGGCCCAGGCGCTGCAGGTTTTCCTTGAAACCGGCGGCGTTCTGCAGCGATTTGATCTTGGCAAAGTCGCCGAATTTCATGCGCTCAACTCCTTGGGAGGGGTGCGGAACCGTGCATTACCGCAGCGCCGCTGCCGCGAACACCAGCGCAAGTCTGGCGACAGGCGCCGGGCCGGGACCCTGCGGCGAAAACGAAGTAACTATCCGGTTAATTATTCCCAATTGCGCGCACGAAGTCAATCCCGACGCCACGAAAACACCCGTCCATGCGCCAGCGCTACGACGATCCTGGATCAGAAAAACGTGTTGGGCTCGAGGAAAAATCCGAGGATCAGCGCGCCATTGGGTGCACTGGCCACATGCCGGCTGCCGGCCGGGCGCCACACAAAGTTGCCAACGCTCGCTTCACCTTCGTGATCCTTGAGGCTGCCTTCGAGAATCCAGCTTTGCTCGATCTGGTTGTGCAGGTGATCGGTCAATACCGCACCCGGCTCCATTTTCGTCAGCACCGTTTGCAGCCCGGTCTCGGGGTCTTCCATCAGGACCTTGATCTGTACACCAGGAAAACGGGTCGGCTGCCAGGGCAGCGCAGGAACATCGATGTAACGCGAAGACAGCGCTGCAAGCTTGGCGTGCTGCTCCTGCAATCCGGGGGTTTGCTGGGCCATGGTGAAATCTCCTTTCGAAATAGCGGGACGGTGCGATGCGGCCGGTCGCAGGCGACGGATCGTCGCGAATCGCCGCTTCTGCGGCGCTGATGCCAGCATACCGCGTCTCCGGCACGCGGTGTGTGGCCAGCGGCCGGCAAGCGCGAATCGCACAGCCATTGCCCATCGCGGGCCGGCATCAAATGCGGGCCGGCGCGGCACGGACTTTGCATATACCATTGGGTCCGCTCGCATTCGCCGCCCGCCCATTTCTGCCCGAGGACCTCCATGAAAATTGCCCGGCTTGCCATTCTGATAACTGCCATGACCGCCCTGCTCCCTGGCGCATGGGCGCAGCAAAAACGCATCGCGGTCACCATGATTGTCGAAGTGCCGCAGTTGCTCGATGTCAAGCGCGGCCTGACCGAAGAGTTGGCGCGACTGGGCCTGCGTGAAGGGCAGAATCTGGTAATCGACTACTCGCATGCGGCCGGCAGCTTTCCCACCCAGCAGCAAATCGCCAAGAAGATCATGGGTGACAAACCCGATCTGATCGTGCCGATCACCACGCCGTCGGCGATCGTGATGGCGCAGGCCGCAAAAGACTCCACCATTCCGATCGTGTTCTCCACCGTCACCGACCCGTTGCGCGCCAAGGTGGTGGGCACGCTCAAGAGCCCCGGCGGCCTGATCACCGGCGTCTCCGATCTGGCACCGATCGACCTGCACCTCAAGCTGATGAAGGAAATGGTGCCCGGCGCCAAGCGCCTGGGTGTGCTGATGAACCCCTCGTTGCCGAATACCCAGACCTACCTCGAAATGCTCAAGCAACTGGCGCCGGCGGCCGGGCTCACGATCGTCGAATCGCCGGCACCGCAAACCATCAACGTGCAGGCGGCCGCGCTCAACCTGGTTGGCAAGGTCGACATGATCTACATTCCCAACGACACCACTGTCTATGCAGCGCTGGAGGCAGCGATCAAGGTCTCGACCGAGAACAAGCTGCCGCTGTTCTGCGGCGAGACCCGCTCGGTTGAACGCGGTTGCGCCGCCTCGATCAGCTTCGACTACTACGATGTGGGTGTAGCCACCGCGCAGATGGTGAAGAAGGTGCTGGACGGCGCCAAGCCCGGCGACCTCGATGTCAACGTGCTCAAGGACACCTACAAGAGCTTCCAGCTGTGGATCAACGGCAAGACCGCTGCCGCCATGGGCATGAGCATAAGCGACGATCTCAGGCGCCGCGCCGCCCGGGTGTTCTGAACCGGTGTCGCTGGTCGCCTTCCTCGGGGCGATCGAGACCGGCCTGATTTTCGGTCTCGTCGCCCTCGGGGTATTCCTCTCGTTTCGCGTTCTCAATTTTCCCGACCTGACCGTCGATGGCAGCTTCGCGTTCGGCGCGGCCGTCGCGGCCGCGCTGATTGTCAAGGGCTGGGACCCGTGGGCCGCTTCGGCAGTGGCAATCGCCGCCGGTGCCTGCGCCGGCCTGGTGACGGCGACCTTGAACCTGCGCCTCAAGGTGCTGAACCTGCTGGCCAGCATCCTCACCATGATCGCGCTGTACTCGGTCAACATCCGCGTGATGGGCGGCCCGACCCTGCCCCTCCTGGGACAAAAAAGCGTGCTGAATTCCGCTGCCTTCCTGGGCATCCCCAATCCATGGCTGGCACCACTGTTTTTCCTTCTGGTAACGAGTGTTGTCTGGCTGCTGTACGCCTGGTTCCTGCATTGCGAAACCGGGCTGGCGATGCGCGCCACCGGTGCCAACCCGGTGATGGCGCGCGCCAATGGGGTGCGCACCGAGCGCCTGGTTCTGGCCGGTCTTGCCATCAGCAATGGCCTGGCGGCGTTCGCCGGCGCGCTGCTGGCGCAACTGCAGGGAGCGGCGGATGTCACCATGGGCATCGGCACCATCGTGGTGGGCTTAGCCGCGGTGATCGGCGGGCAGACCATCTTTCGCGCCAAGAGCCTCTTGGGGCTGACGCTGAGCTGCGTGGCAGGATCGATCGTCTATCACGTGATTGTGGCAATGGCGCTCAACGCCACCACCCTGGGATTCACCGCTTCCGATCTCAATATCGTGACCTCGGCGCTGGTCTGCCTGGCCCTCGCGGTCGCAGGCAAGGGTGCTGGTGTGGCCAAGGCGAAACGCGCATGATCCGCGTCGACGGCGTATCGGTGGTGTTCAATGCCGGCACGGCATTGGAAAACCGCGTGCTCGACAACTTTTCGGTCGATATTCCGCAAGGCCAGTTCGTCACCGTGATCGGCTCCAACGGCGCCGGAAAATCCACGCTCCTCAATGTGCTGGCAGGCGAGGTAGCTGTCGCCAGTGGCCGCGTGCTGATCGCGGAGCAGGATGTCACCCGATTGCCGGCTTCGGAACGCGCAGGCCTGGTGGCAAGGGTGTTCCAGGACCCGCGCGCCGGCACCTGCGAAACCCTGACGGTCGAGGAAAACTTGGCGCTTGCAGCTTCGCGCGGGCACTCACGCGGCTTTGGCCTGGCCCTGCGCCGGGAACGACGAGAACGATTTCGCGCCGCGCTGGCAAGGTTGGGACTCGGGCTTGAAGACCGTCTGAATGACCAGATCGGCCTGCTCTCGGGTGGCCAGCGCCAGGCCACCAGTCTCTTGATGGCATCGATCGAGCCGATGCAGATACTGCTGCTCGACGAGCACGTGGCGGCACTCGACCCGCGTACCGCCGGCTTCGTGCTCGACCTGACGCGCCGCATCATCGAGGAACAGAAACTCACCGCGCTGATGGTGACCCACAGCATGCGCCACGCGCTCTCGCTGGGCGATCGCACCCTGATGCTGCACGAGGGCCGCGTGGTGCTCGATGTGAGCGGCGACGAACGCCAGCGCATGACGGTGGACGACCTGATCGCGCGCTTTCGCGCCCAGCACGGCGAGGAACTCGATTCCGACAGCCTGCTGCTGGCATGACCCGGCAACACTGATGCCGCGGGGCGTTCACTCCGCAGCCCTGCCAGTACGCAAACCAACACCGAACCCTTGACGGAGGCATTCACATGACGCAGCCAGCCAGCTTCGATCCGACCACCCTGCCCGTGCGCCACGCATTGGCGCATGAAATCGAACGTGGCTGGCGACGTTTGGCCGAGCCGGGTACCTGGTGGACCGGCTCGCAGCGACTGGCGATCGCGGCCGAAGCGCGCAATGCACCTTTCTGCGGCCTGTGCCAACGCCGTCGCGCAGCGCTCTCGCCCTACACGGTGGCTGGCGAGCATGTCAGCCTGGGCATCCTTGACGCACCCATGGTCGAAATCGTGCATCGGCTTGTCAACGATGCCGGCCGCTTGACCAGGACCTGGCTGCAATCGATGCAGGATGCCGGCGTTGCCGAAGAACAGTACGTCGAGACCATCGGCGTGATCGCCATGATCACCGCGCTGGATACCTTCGACCTGGGCCTGGGGCTGCCGCAGCGTACCCTGCCGGCGCCGCTCGCGGGCGCACCGAACCGCCAGCGCCCGGCCGGCGCCCGGCGCGATCTGGCCTGGGTTGCCACTGTGGCCCCCGAACACCTGAGCGCCGCCGACCCCGACCCCTACACGATTCACGGCAACAAGAATATCCACCGTGCCTTGAGTCTGGTGCCGCAGGAGGTTCTCAACTTTTTCGATCTCGATGTCGAGCTGTATCTGAAGGACCACGAGATCCGCGACTTCGAGCATGAGTACCGCGCCTTGACTCACGCACAGATCGAATTGCTCGCCGGGCGCGTCTCTTCCCTGAACGGCTGCTTTTACTGAACGGTCAGCCATTCGGCGCTGCTCCGTGCGAGTGGCCAGCATGCAGGCGAGAGCTTCGAGATGGGTGCAGCACTCAATGGCGACGGTGCTGCCGTCGGTGTGGCGCACGGCGCGACGTTAGTCGAGTACGGCGAGGCGATGCTGCGCGGCGACGCGCGGCGACGCGCAGCGGCGCGCCTGGCGGTTTATCAGGCGCTGGGTCCCGCCGCCCTGGTCGATGCTGCGGCGATCGTGGCGTCTTTCAACGCGGTGGTGAAGCTGGCCGATGGCAGCGGCATTCCGCTCGAGGACTTCAAGGAAAAAGCCACGCAGACGCTGCGCGCCGAGCTCGGGCTCGATGGGCTCAACCAGGGCGCGGGCACCAGCTAACCGCAGCCTTGGCCCAAGGCACCTGAACCACACTCTTTCAGGCCCGCCCCAGCGCCTTAAGGATCGCAACCGGCGTGATCGGCAGTGTGGTGATGCGCACGCCGATCGCATCGTGCACCGCATTGGCAACCGCGCTTGCAATCGGCAGGATCGTCGCTTCCCCGGCGCCCTTGGAGCCGAACGGCCCCGGCCCATGGCCCTGTTCCTGGGTGATGGTGGCGAACCCGCGGCTGCGCCGGCTTGTTGACCCCGCCGCCATCCTTGAAGCCGACGGCGATGCCCATGCCGCGCTGCTTCGGCCCGGCGGCGCTTTTCTTGTGATCGTGATAGCCGATCGCCTCGCACACCACATCGAGCCCCAGCTTCAGGTCGCTATCGACTCCGCTTTCGCCGGGCATGAAAGGTGCGTGCAGGGCCAGCAGGTTGCGCACCCGCATCCGGTAGGGATCGAGCCCCAGGCGGCGCGCGATCATGTCCAACTGCGATTCCGAGGCCCAGCTTGCCTGCGTGCCGCCGAAACCGCGGAACGGCCCTGCCGGCGCGGTATTGGTCATCACGCAGGCGCAGCGGGTGTCGACATGCTGCCAGCGATAGGGGCCGGGCACGCGGTAGCCGGCCTTTTCGGCCACCAGCGGGCTGGCGTCCGAGTAGGCGCCGGCTTCGAGCAGGATTTCACTATGGCGCGCCACCAGCGTGCCCTCGGCCATCACCCCGGTTTTCAGCCGCAGGATCGCGGCATGCTGGGTGTTGGTGAGAAAACCTTCTTCCATGGTGAGGCACAGGCGCACCGGCTTGCCGGTCGCAAGCGACAGCATCACCGAGATCGCCTCGGTCTTGACATTGTTCTTCGAGCCAAAGCCGCCGCCGATGTAGGGCACCCTTTAAACTGCGCCGGCACCGGCGCGGCAAATGCCGCTCGCGGGCGCGCCCGTGCCCGCGAGCGTCGGTGTTTACGCCGGCGTCAACGCAACCCGGGCATGGGCCTGATCGGCAGCCTGCTTTTCCAGCATGCGCCGCACCCGCGCCAACCCCATGTCGTGTTCATACAGAAACTCCCGGTCGCGCGCATTGCGCGGCATGCTTTCCAGCACCAGGCGGTCTTGTTCGAGCACATCCCAATGCAGGCCTTCGAGGCGGTTGCGGTAGAGAAAGCGCCACACATTGCACTGCCAGCCGCGCACCTTGCGGGTACGCCAGAAATACACCTGGCAGTGATCCTCGTCGACCGGGGTGGCGAAACCGATGATGCCGAAGCTGCCGCCCGGGCCGTATTTTTTCTGGTACGGAATGGTCAGGCGCAGCCACATGCAGCCGGTGTCGCCCAACTCGACCCAGTCGAAATTGACGTCGCGCTGGCCGACCTTTTCGAACACCAGCCCGACCGGCGTCTTGCGCACCTTCATTTCGGAACGCTTGTCGCCATCGGCCATCGAATGCGAGGCCGCGTGCAGATAGGCGCCGTGCATCGGGTCCATCACGTTGTCGATCGCATAGCGGTAGCTGGTGTTCCAGTTCGACATGCACAGGAAATGCGAATACTCTTCCGACACCAGTTCCAAGGGCAGATCGAGCGCCGGCGCCGCAGCGGCCGGATCGATGCCGAACCACAGGAACACCGCACCGGCGCGCTCTTCCACCGCATAGCTCTTGACGCAGCTCTTGCCCTCCAGCGGGCAATTGGCCGAGGCCGGTACTTCCCTGACCGTGCCGCTGCCGTCGATCTGGATGCCGTGGTACCAGCAGGCCACGCGTTCACCCAGGTTCCAGCCCAGCGACAGGCGTGCGCCGCGATGCGGGCAACGATCCTCCAGCGCATGCACGCGGCCGGCGGCGTCGCGCCACAGCACGATCGATTCGCCCAGGCGGGTGATGCCCACGGGCGCATTGCGCACCTGCCAGGAAGGGGCGACCGGGTACCACAGGTCGCGGATGCCGGTGGCCAGTATTTGTTGCGCGGCCGTGGCGACGGGGTCTTTTTGCTCGATTGTTTGCATGCTGTTTCTCCGTTGACGGTCAGGCGCCCAGGCGCGCCATCTCGGCCTCGAACGAGGCACTTGTCCATTGCCCGCCTTCGGCTGAGCGAAAGGCTTGCGCGTTGAGGCCGGCAACCACTTCGTCGATGCTGACGGCACCGTCGGCAAACACCCGTTCGAGCACATCGCCCAGCGCGTTCTCGTAGGCGCTGGGCAGGGCCGCACGGTTTTGCCAGATGATGTTCGGAAGCTGGCCGGGGACTTCGATCTGCCCCTTGCCGGCGACGTTGTTGGGTTGCGCGGCCAGCCAGGGTTGGAGGTGGGGGTTGTAGTTCATGCTGTGTTCTCCTGTCTAAACTGCGGTAATCCGGATTTGAATTTCTTGACCGAGCACACGCACCGGAAAGGTTTTCAAGTCGCGACAGGGTTCGCCGCGCAGGTGCTTGCCGGTGGATACATCGAACACCGCGTTGTGCAGCGGGCATTCGACTTCGCAACCCTCGGCAAAACCCTGGGTGAGCAGGGCTGCCGCATGCGGGCAGATGTCCTCGGCGGCATGGAGGGTGCCATCGACATCGTAGATGCCGATCTTCTGCGTGCCCACGGTCACGCCCAGCGGCGCATCGGGCTCGACCTGGTCGCGTTGCCCGACGGCTGTCCAGTCGCTCATGAATTCTCCTTGTAAATGATCAGCCGGCGCTTGATACCGGCAGCTTGTTGAGGTCGGCGGCGGGATCGACCAGCGCATCGAGCGCCGGATAGCTGTCCTGCGCGATCCACCGGCGCACCACCCGCATGTCGCGCCCGGCGTTGACCGCGGCCACCGCGCGCACCCTGGGACCTTCACAAAAAAAGAACAGGCGCGAGCGCTTGGCCGGGATTTGCCGTTCGATGACCTGCATCGAATCATCGGGCAAGCCCAGCAGTTGCAGATTGTCGTCGTACTGGTCGGACCAGAACCACGGCGGGCCGTCGGCCTCGTTATCATGGGCAATGCCCAAGGCGGTCCTGGCTGCGGCCACCGCCTGGCGCTGCGCGTTTTCCCAGGATTCGATGCGCAGGCGCGTGCCATTGGCGCGCGCGGCGTTGGCAACATCGCCGACGGCGAAAATCGCCGGGTCGGCGGTGCGCCCGCAAGCGTCGGTCAACACGCCGTTTGCCACCGCGAGGCCGGCGGCCGCCGCCAGTTCGTCTGCCGCGACCAAGCCGATGCCGACCACCAGCAGGTCGCCATCGAGCCTGGCGCCGCTGGCAAGATGCAGCGTGACGCGCTCGTCACCAGCCACCACTTCACGCACCGCGTCACCCAGCAATACCCTGACACCATGAGCCGTGTGGGTCTCCAGCAAATGGGCGGAAACACAGGCCGGCACGGTGCGCATGCACAGGCGTGGCGCGGCTTCGATCACGCTGACCTCGCGTTCCAGCAGGCGCGCCGATGCGGCAACTTCAAGCCCGATCCAGCCCCCGCCCAGCACCAGCACATGGCGCGCAGCGCCAATCGCCTGCTTCAGTTCGAGTGCGTCCTCATAGGTGCGCAAAGTCAGCACGCGCGCATGCGGCGCCAGCCCCGGCAGCGTGCGCGCACGACCGCCATTGGCAAGAAACAGCATGTCATAAGCGACCGCCTCGCCGCTTGCCGTGCGCAGCGTGCGGGCAGCACGATCGATCGCCACCACACGCTGGCCGGGCCGCCAATCGATCGCAAGCTCGCTCCACTTCGGCTCCGGCAGCAGCACCAGTCGCTCAAAGCCCTGGTTCTCCTTGAGCACCGCCTTGGACAAGGGCGGGCGCTCATAAGGCACATGCGCTTCGTCGCCGAACCAGACGATGCGCCCGGCGAAGCCGTTCTCGCGCAGGGTCAGCGCGAGCCAGCGGCCGGCCTGGCCGGCGCCGACGATCACAAAGCTGCGGGACTCGGACATGGGCGGGAGGGTTTCCTTGCGCTGCGGCGGGCGCGTGTTTAATCGGCGGTGATCTTCAGTTCGCGTGCGATGCGGGCGTAGCGCTGGTCGTCCTCACGCATCAGCGTGGCCAGTTCCTGCGGCGTGCCGCCACGCAGTTCAATCCCGGCATCGGACAGGCGCTTGCGCACATCGGGCTGGCGCACCGCCTCGTTGAAAGCCTCGTTCAAGGCGGCGATGGTCGCCCCCGGTGTGGCCGCGGCCGTGAACACGCCGTACCAGGCATTGACCTCCACCCCCTTGATGCCGCGTTCGGTAAGCGTGGGCACATTGGGCAGGAGCGGCGTGCGCGCGCGCTCGGCCACCGCCAGCGCCAGCAGACGGCCGGATTCGAGGTGCTGGGCGGCACCGCCCAAGGCGACAAACAACAGCTTGACCTCGCCGCCGATAGCTGCGGTCACCGAAGGGGCCACGCCGCGATACGGCACATGCGTCAACTTCAGGCCGGCGGCGCTGGCGAACATTTCGCCGGCGAAGTGCATCGGCGAACCGTTGCCGGCGCTGCCGAAGGCCAGGTCGGGTTTGGCCTTGGCCTGCGCGATCAATTGCTCGATCGTGGTGGCGCCCAAGGTCGGGTTGGCGACGATCAGCATCGGCGTGGTGGCCACCGCGATGACCGGCGCCAGGTCCTTTTGCACATCGATGCCGCCGCCCGCCCCTTTGGGCAGCACATGCGGCGAGATGGCCAGCGTGTTGGGGGCCAGCAGCAAGGTGCTGCCGTCGGGCGTCGCCTTGGCCACCGCGCCGGCACCCACCAGCCCGCCGACCCCGGGGCGATTCTCCACCACCACCGCGCGCGCAAGCTGCAGCGCCAGTTTTTCGCCAAGCACGCGCGCGGCCAGATCGGGGCCGGCGCCGGCGGGAAACGGCACCACGATGGTCAGTTGCTTGCCGGCGGGCTGTGCATGAGCGGCGCCATGCGAGAGGATGCAAGCGGCCATGGTTACTGCTGCGGTGAGGGCGCGGCGCGTTGAGGTCAGGGGGCAGGTGGTCATGGCGCTTGTATGTGAGGGGCAGGTGGTCATGGCGCTTGTATGTGAGGGGCAGGTGGTCATGGTGCTTGTATGTGAGGGGCAGGTGGTCATGGTGCTTGTATGTGGGGTGCCGGTGGTCATGGTGCTTGTATGTGAGGTGCAGGCTTAGTGTGGTTTGTCGGTCAGGAACTTGGCGTCGTTCTGACGGCCCTTCTGGCGCCGCGTATGGCCATCGATGCCACCATCCACGGCCCACTCGGCGAAAACGGTCGGCCCGGGTTCGAAATCGCGCGGCAGCCAGGCCTCGGTAAGCTCGTCTTCATCGGCGTAGTACTCGATGAGACCACCGGCAGGATTGCGAAAGTACCAGAAATAGGCTGACGAAATCGGGTGCCGGCCCGGCCCCAGTTGCGTATCCCAGCCGCAGCGGCTTACCTGCAGCCCGCCGCCGAACACCTCATGGATATCGCGCACCGTGAAGGCGACGTGATTCAGGCCGCGCTTGCCATCCGGCGTTGCGAGCAGAAACAGGTCGTGATGCCCGCCGCGCGGGGCGCAGCGCATGAAGGCACCGCGCCCGGGGTAACGATCGGAGGCCACGAAACCCAGCTCGGCGTAAAACGCTTCGGTGGCGGCCAGATCGGGCACGAAGAACACCACATGCCCCACCTCGATGGGCGTGGCGCGCTCGTAGATGGTGCCGGGCTGATCCACCCGCAGGCGCTGGTCCCAGGTGTTGGCGGGCGTGCCGCGCACCTGCACCGCGCGCTTGACGCTGACCTGAAAGCGCAGCGCGAAGCCGTTGGGATCGGTGCAACCGATACGTGCACCGGACTCGACGTAATCCGGCTTGTGCATCAGTCGCTCACGCAACATGGACAAAGTCTCTGCGTCACTCACGCCCCACACCACTTCGCGCAGGGTCGGGCCGTCCTCGATCGGCGCCGGCAATGAGGCATGCGCCGGATCGGCCACCAGCACGCGGCAACCGTTCAGGGTTTCGAACACCAGGCGGCGGTCGGCATCCTGCACCAGCGTCAAACCCCAGTCGGTGAAAAAGCGCCGGCAGGTGTCCAGGTCGGCCGCGCCGTAGGTGATTTCATCGATACCGAGAATGCTCATGAGTGCTCCGCTTTGCGTTCTATTCGGCCTTGATGCCGAATTCCTTGACCAGTTTGCCGAAGCGCTCGTCGTCGGCCGCGATCTGCTTGACCAGCACTGCGGGGTCGCCACCGATCGGCTCGATGCCAAGCGTGGCCATGCGCGTCATCACGTCGGGCATCTTCAGGACTTCATTCATGTGCGCATTGAGGCTCTTGACCACCTCGGCCGGCATGCCCCTGGGGCCGAGCAGCCCCATCCAGGCGCTGATGTACAAATCCTTGTAGCCCAGTTCGATCAGGGTCGGCACCGTCGGCATCAGCTTGGTGCGCTGCAATTCGGCCACCGCCAGCGGTATCAGCTTGCCGGTGCTCACGTATTGGCCTACCGCACCGGGCGTGATCCAGCCCACGGTGACTGCCGGACATCCTCCGCGAGGGAGAATCAGGGCTCCCTGCGGGCGGCCGGGCGGGAAGGTGCATGATCAAACCTTGACCGGCGGGCCGGCGAACGCGGTCTTGAAGGCGCCCACTGCAAGCATGTCGACCTCGAGCATCCTGGGACCGGGGAAGCGCGCGAGTTCCGCCAGCATCGCCGGGGCCTCGGCCAGGCTCTTGATGCGCCGATGCTCGAACTTGAGCGATTGCGCCAGCAGCGCATAGTCGGGCGTGTGCAGTTCGGCATAGACGCGGCGCCCGCCGTACTGTGCATCCTGGATGTTCTTGATCACGCCGTAGCTCTGGTCGTTCATCAGGATCACGGTGAAGTCGGCGCCCTCCTGCACCGCGCAGGCCAGCTCCCCCAGGTTGAGCACGAAGCCGCCATCGCCGGCCAAGAGGAAAGTCTGGTTGCCACTGGCGTAGGCCGCCGCAGCGGTGGCGGCGCCAATGGCCATCGCAAGGCCCAGGCCGATGCCGCCGCCCAGCGCATGCACGCCGGCACGCGGCCCCGGCAGGCGCAGCTCGCGGTTGCCCCAGGTGCTGTTCGATACCGTGACGTCGCGCACCCAGTTGAATTGCGCGCCGGCCGCGGCCTGCACCGCATCGACTAAGGTGGCATAGGGCCCGAGACCGTCGCGCAAATCCGCCACTGCCTTGTCATGAGCGCGCCGCAGGTCGGCGGCGAAGCTGCCATCGATTTTCATGCGCCCTTCGAGCTGGTCGGCCAGCGCATTCAGGCTGAAGGCAGCGTCGCCGCAGAGGAACTGTGCATTCGGGTAGCAGCGGCTGTTGGCAGCCGGATCGGCATCGATGCGATAAAGCGGCTGCGGCAACTTGAGCTGGTACTTCAGTGTCTCGTTGCCGCGCAGGCGTGACCCCACTACCAGCAGGGCATCGCAGGTGGCATAGAAAGCCTCGACCGGCGGCGCCACGTTGTAGGCACCGAGCGATTGCGCATGGGTCTCGGCCACGATGCCGCGCCCCTGGGTGCTGCTGACCACACCGAAGCCCATGGCCACAAGGCGTGCCACCGCCGGCCCGGCACCACGTGCACCGCCACCCACCCACAACAGCGGGCGGCGTGCCTGCGCCAGCGCATCGGCCAGCCGCGCCACGTCATGCGCTGCGGGCGCAGCCGCAAGCGGGGCCAGCGGTTCGAGGTCGTCGGGCAGTTCAATCAGTGCGGCCTGGATATCGATTGGCACCTCCACGCTGACCGGCCCGCCGGGCGCGCTCTGAGCGGTGCGCACCGCCTGCTTGAAAGTCGCCAGGGCGGTGTCGGCACTACGCACGCGCCATGCCTCTTTGGACACCGCCTTGAGCATGGCGAGCTGGTCGGGCGCTTCATGGATGTAAGCCATGTCGCGATCGAGATACGCCGCTTCAATCTGCCCGGTGATGTGCAGCAGCGGCGTGCCGGCGGTGAGCGCCTCGACCATGCCGCCGGCGGCGTTGCCAGCCGCGGTGCCGGTACTGGTGATGCACACGCCCAGGGTGCCGGTGGTGCGGGCGCAGGCGTCCGCCATGCTGGTGGCACCGGCCTCGCCGCGCGCCGAGACAAAACGGATGGCGCCGCGCGTGGCCATGGCATCCAGGATAGGCATGTTGTGGATTGAAATCACGCCATAGGCGGCCTTGACCCCGCAGCGCTCGAGGAAGGCGGCAATCACGTAGCCGACAGTAACTTTCATGGAAGCTTTCGTTTTCGAGCGAACAATGGCGGATCGCGAAAGTGCGTTACGGCGCTCACGCCTTGGCCCCAACCACACGCAACTTGAGCGCTCTGGCCTCGGCGTCGGGTTGTTGGCGATAGTCAAGCAGGGCCGACAACTGCGCCGCCGCGCCGCACACCTGCGCCACCAGCGCCGCGCGCTTGTCGGCCGCGATCTCGGCACCGGGCACGGTAAGTCCGATGGCGGCGATGACGTGCCCGTCCTGGCCGCGAACGGGCGCTGCGACAGTACCGATATGCGCTTCGAAAAAGCCCGCCGCCAGCACCCAGCCGCGCTTGCGCACCTGCTGCACTTGCTCGAATAGCGCCGCACTGTCACGCGGGGTCTCGCGACTGCGGCTTTCCAGCTGCGGCTCCGGGTACAGCGCGCGCAGCGCGGCCAGCGACAGATCGCCCAGCAGCACATGACCGAACACGGTGGCATGCGCCGGCAGGCGTGTACCGACAGAGACGGCGGTGGCGAAAGGCGCGCGCGAGGCAGAGCGGTGCAGGTAGACCACGTCACGGCCATCGCGTACCACCAGGCTGGCGGCATAGCCGGTGTCGTCGCGCAGGCCATCCAGCAAAGGGCGGCCGAGTTCGACCATGTCAAGCGAGGCCAGGTATTCGAAGCCCAGGCGCAGGATCGCCAGGCCCAGCCGATAGGCACGGCCGTCGGGTGTGCGCTCGACGAAATGCATGGCTTCGAGCGTGACCAGGAGGCGAAACACGGTGGAGCGCGGCACGCCCAGGCGGCGCGCCAGTTCAGGCGCGGTCAAAACCGCTTCCTCGCGACTGAATTCACCGAGGATGCGCAAGCCCCGTTCCAGGCCTGGCACGGTGTAGCGCTCGGGATCGGTTTCGCTCATGGCGGCTTCCGCTGTCGGTGCTTCAGGCAGGGCGGGCAGGCGACACGCGGACATAGGCGCGGACATAGGCGGACATGCGCGGACATAGGCGGACATGCGCGGACATAGGCGGACATGCGCGGACATGCGCGGACATAGGCGGACGTAGGCGGACGTAGGCGGGCAACTTCGCGGGTCGGATACGCATACCTTGACTTTTTGTTTTAATGTTTTACTAATAAATCATTGGATCATATATGGGTAATCCTATAAAAGCCAAAACCACTTGTCAACAACTATTTTCAGTGTATACATTCGAGAAAGCCAGTTGCTGCCCCTTCTTCAGGCTCGGGCAGTTTCGTAAGCGTCTCACTTTTTGATTCATTAGAAACATGTTGTTTAACATATAAAACACAATGCGCGGGTTGACGAAGCGTGCTGGCTCAAGTGAAAACGGGCGCGCGCGCAGCACATTCAGTACACTGGTTTGCCACGGCCAGCACGCAGGGTTGTGCGCCCCGATTGGCTGCTTTCAAACACTTCAAAAGGAAACCCGGCATGTCCGACTGGCAACCCGCGCAGCGCTACCCCGACCCCGCGATCGTGGTCCTCGACCCCTCGTTCGAACGCTATCGTTTGGCGCTCGCCAAGGTCGAACGCATCGCCCACGGCATGCGCTGGGCCGAAGGCCCGGTGTGGCTGGGCGACTCGCGCACCCTGGTGTGGAGTGACGTGCCGGGCAACTGCATGTACCGCTGGGATGAGGAAAGCGGCGCCGTCGGCGTGTTCCGCAAGCCGTCCAACAATGCCAATGGCAATACGCGCGACCGCCAGGGGCGCATCGTCACCTGCGAACACCTGTCGCGGCGGGTGACGCGCACCGAGCCTGACGGGCGCATCACCGTACTGGCCGACACCTACCAGGGCAAGCGCTTCAATTCGCCCAACGACGTGGTGGTGAAGTCCGACGGTTCGATATGGTTCACCGATCCGGTGTTCGGCATCGGCGGCTACTACGAAGGCGAGAAAGACACGCCGCAACTGCCCTTCAATGTCTATCGCATCGATGCGAAAGGTTCGATCACGGTTGCGGCCAAGGGCATCAACCAGCCCAACGGACTGGCGTTCTCGCCTGACGAATCTTTACTCTATGTGGTGGAGTCACGCGCGCTGCCGCGCAAGATCCTGGCCTACGACGTGATCGGCGGCCGCAAGCTCGCCAACCGGCGCGTGGCAATCGACGCCGGCCCCGGCACACCGGACGGCTTGCGCTGCGATATCGACGGCAATCTGTGGTGCGGCTGGGGCATGGGGCAAGCGGGCCTGGATGGGGTGCATGTGTTCAATCCGGCGGGCAAGCTGATCGGCCGCATCGACCTGCCGGAACGCTGCGCCAACCTGACCTTCGGCGGGGTGCACCGCAACCGCCTTTTCATGGCGGCCAGTACCTCGGTCTATGCGCTTTTTGTCAACACGCAGGGTGTGGGCTACGCATAACCCGCCTGATCGATGCGCCGCACCCGCCGGTTGCGCGCGCTTTCGGGGATAAGCGCGGGCTCACTGATGCGAGTTACTCGCGTCGCATGCTCTGCGCAAGCATGTGTCAAGGCAGGCCATTGCGCCCATGGGCGCGGTAGGCCGCTCGTTCGCCAAGCAGTTCGTAATAGGCGCTGAGCGCCGGATAGTCCGGGCGCTTGACATCCTTCAGGGAGAACCAGCGGTTCACCACCAGCCCGAGCGGAATGTCGGCCAGGCTGAAGCCGGGCCCCAGCACATAGGGACCATTGGCGGCGAGCGCTTCATCGAGCAGTTTCATCTGCGCTGTCAGGTCGAGGCGGCCCTGTGCGAGATTGAATGAATTGGCGCGTCCGAGAATTTTCAGCATCAAGATTTCCCTGGTATTGCGGGTGTTTCCCTGCCGACTCCGCTACTCCGCCTTGATGCCGAAATCGCGCACGATCCTGGTATAGCGCTTGATGTCCTCCGCCACCAGCGCATCGAGTTGCTCGGGTGAGCCACCAATGATGCGACCGGCCTGCGATTCGACCCGCTCCTTGACCTGCGGCGATTTCAACGCCTCCAGCGTGGCCTCGTGCAACTGCTTCACCACCGCAGTTGGCGTGGCCCGCGGCACGAACATGCCGATCCAGGTATCCATGTCGTAGCCTGGAAAGCCGCTCTCGGCAATCGTCGGCACATTGGGCATCAAGGGCGAGCGTTCGGGAGATGTCACCGCGATCGCTTTCAACTTGCCGCTGCGGATGTGCGGCATCAGGCCGGCCGTGGTCGACAGGATGTAGGGCACCTGGCCACCCACCACGTCGATGATGCCCGGACCGGCACCGCGATACGGCACATGGGTGAACTTGACCCCGGCCAACGACTCAAGATAAGCGGCGGCCAAGTGCCCCGGCGAGCCGACACCGCCGTTGGCCATCAGCCGCTTCTTGTTGGCGTCCGCTGCCTCCAGCTTGAGGAACTGCTGCAGGGTGTTGGCCTCGGCACCCGGATGCGCCGCCAGGGTCTGGCCGAGAGAGCCGATCAGGGTCACGCCGCGCAGGTCGCGCTCGGTGTCGTACGGCAGCTTGGGGTAGAGCGCCTGGTTGATGGCGTGGGTGTTGACATTGAAGCTCACGGTGTAACCGTCGGGGGCGGACTTCGCCACTGCTTCGGTGGCCACGATGCCGCCGGCGCTCGCGCGATTTTCAACCAGCACCGACTGCTTGAGAATTTCGCCCATACGTGTATTGAGCGTGCGCGCGATCGCGTCGGTGCCGCCGCCGGGGGCGAAGCCTACGATCAAGCGGATCGGTCCCTTGCCCGGATACTCCTGCGCAGTTGCCAGTGATGCGGCAACTACGGCCAACGCCGCCAGGCCGCTACGGATTGCTTGTTTCATCTGCTCTCCTTGATCGATGATGTGTCTTGGTTGACCTTGCGCCGGGGTCTACCGCCACTGACCCCAGCCAATCCTGCCAGCCTGTGAGCAAGCGAACGCGGCCGCAGCGTTCATGATGGCACAGGCTGCTAGTATGATTATGAATGAACAGTGCGGCGTACGGAGCGCGAAGTCAGGGCATTCGGCCGCTGTCCAATGAGCTGTCGCAACGGAGGCATCCCGGCATGATCACAGGCGCGACTTACGAGCAGATGCTTGCCACGCGCAAGCCCATGGTGCTGCCCAACGGCACCAGCGTTTGGAAAAGCTATTACATCCGCTCGCCCGAAGGGGGCTTTCCCTCGCCGCAGGCGTTCCTGGTCGAGCAGGGTGCCAACGAGGTGGTTCTTCCGCACTTTCACGAGCAGAATCAGTTTCAGGTCATCGTGCACGGCGGCGGCTCGGTCGGTCGCAGTGCCGTCGCGCCGATCACCGTGCATTACGCGGGCGCCTACACCGGCTACGGCCCGGTTTCCTCGGGCGCTGACGGCCTTTGGTACCTGACACTGCGCCCGATGATGGATAACGGCCCGCTGTACGTGCATGCGTCGCGCGACAAGATGAAACCCGGGCCCAAGAAGCATTACCAATCGGCAGCGCTGGGGGCGACGCCTGCGGACGCCCTGGCGAAACTTGCGCAGCCCGAAGCACAGACCATCAACGCGGATCCACATGGGCCGACGGTCGAGCTGTTGCGGCTGCCACCACGGCAGCAGCGGACCATGAGCGACCTCGATCGCGGCGGCGGGCAGTTTTTTTTCGTCACTGCGGGAAGCCTCGTGGCCGATGGCGTGGAGTATCCAAAATGGAGTTGCTTGTGGAGCGCGAGCAATGATCCCGCCTTTGAAGTGGTGGCTGGAACCGGCGGTGTCGAAGTGCTGCTGCTCGGATTTCCGCAGACCGAGTATCGCGCGACCTACAGTCCGGCGACGCAAATCGGCTTGTAAGGGAAGCAACGCATCGTCATGCCGCAACGCCACCGGCCTGGCTGACCAGTCATCCACCAGGCGCCCGATCAGCCTGCATTTGCTGTTTGCGATACTTCACGCTAATCTGCCGCCGCCGGCCCGATCGGCGCCGCACATACTCGCATCAGCAGAGGAGGAAACTAACAATGGCAACCCATGCAACCGGTGATGGCGGCATCCCGCCGCGCGACGCAGCCCAGCGCGGCCTGAAGCGCGTGATGAGCTTGGGCGGCGCCTACGGCACCCGCAACTACACGGTGAAGGACCTGCGCGACGTCAAGGGCAGGCGCGTGCTCACCGAGACGCTGCCGTTCACGGTGGAAGAGGCGGCGGCCGCCGAAGCGGCCGGGATCGACACGATGAAAGTGCGTTTCGACCCGAAACGCCCCGAGTTGGCGGCCGAGATTCGCCGCGCCGCACCGAATACCTTCATGTCGTTTTCAGTGCCGTTGGTGGCCGCGGCCACCGCAGCCGAAGCGGTGCGCATCGGCTATCAGGCAATGGAACTGGGAGCGGACGGCATCATGTGCCAATGGTCGCCGGGCTTTATAGCCGCGGCCACGGAGGCCGGCATTCCGGTCGAGGGCCATGCCGGGCTGGTGCCGCGCAGAAGCACCTGGACCGGCGGCTTGCGCGCGGTGGGCAAAACCATCGAAGAGGCGCTGTGGGTTTACGAGGAGATCAAGAAGCTCGAAGCCGCAGGCGCCTGGGCGGTCGAGGTCGAGGTAATCCCGGCGGAACTGCTGGCGCAGATCAGCAAGCGCACCAGCCTGCTTACGTCATCGATCGGTGCCGGTGGCGGCGGCGACATCCAGTTCCTGTTCGCCGAGGACATTCTGGGCAACAACGGACCGCCGTATCCGCGCCACTCGAAGCAGTACCGTGACATGTTCAAGATGAAGCAGGCGATGCAGGCCGAGCGCATCGCCGGCTTCAAGGAGTTCATCGAGGACGTACGCTCGGGTGGCTTTCCGGCGCCGCAGCATGTGGTGAAAGCACCGCAGGGCCTGATCGAGGCCTTCCTGGAGAAGCTCGGCTATAAGGCGTGAATCCCGCACCAGCCCCGGCGCCTCTCCGCTGGCGCGGCCCGGCTTGCCTCAAGGCTAGCGGCTGAGCGACTCCAGATAGCCCACGATGTCAGCGCAATCGACGACATCGGCGAACTGCCGGTCCATGTCGAACAGGCTGATCGCATGCGATACGGGGATGCGGTCGAACACCGCTTCGCGCGCGACGATGGTGCGAAAGTTGTAGGACGAAGCATCGAACACGGTGGCGCGCACGCAGTTGCTGGTGGCGCCGCCGCAGATGATCAGCGTATCGATCTGGCGGTCGACCAGATAGGCCAGGAGAGGCGTACCGAAAAATGCGCTGGGCTTTTTCTTGACGAACACGATGTCCTCGGGCACGACGCCCAATTCCGGCACCAGCTCAGCGCCGGGCGTGCCTTCGAGGCACCAGTTCGGGCTTTTGAGCAGGGTGCGCTTGCGCCCATAGACGCCGATGTCGGCGCCACCGGGATCGAGCGCGAAGCGGCTGAAAAATACCGCTGCCGCCGCCGCCCGCGCCGCGCGTGCCAGGCGCGCGGCCTGATCGAGCGCCGCCCAACCTGCGGCACCGCAACTCGACGGATAGAGCGGGTCTTCAACGCCGCGCAGGCCAACCATGTAGCGCTGGCAATCGATCGCCAGGAGCGCCGGCCGGCTGCCGAATCCCATGCGCCGACCGAACTGCGCGCGGGCGATGACGGCACGATCTTCCGCGCCGATGTAGCGCTCCCATTCCGCCGTGGTGCCAGTCATGCATGCCCCTTTGAGCCTGCCGCCGCGGGCACTGTCGCGAAGCGATCGATACCGAGTTCGGCCGGCGCCGGATGCTGCGCGCGCCAGTGCTTGGCGATATCGAGCCGGCGACAGAACCACACTTTGTCATGACTCATCGCATGGTCGAGAAAACGCGCCAGGCCATGCGCGCGCGCCGGCCGCCCGGATATCCGCGCATGCAGGCCGACCGACATGATGCGCGGCGCGGTCTCGCCTTCGGCGTAGAGCTGATCGAAGGTGGCCTTCAAATACGCGAAGAAGTCATCGCCGGTGGCGAACCCGGCTGGCGCGCTGAACTTGCCGTCGTTGGCGTCCATCGTGTACGGCACCACCAGGTGCGGCCGAGCGCTCACCGCTACCCAGTAGGGCAACTCGTCGTTGTAGGCGTCCGAGTCGTACAGGAAACCGCCCTCTTCCACCAGCAGGCGCCGTGTGTTCTCACCCGGACCATAGCGGCAATACCAGCCAAGCGGCCGTTGCCCGGTCAGTTTGGCGATCGAAGCCACCGCGCGCGCAATCTGTTCACGCTCTTGTTCTTCCGACATTTTGAAATGCTCGACCCAGCGCCAGCCATGGCAGCAGATGTCGACAGCGGCCGCGGCAACCGCGGCGGCGACACGCGGGTTGCGCTCCAGCGCCAGGGCACAGCCAAACATGGTCAGCGGCAATCCACGCTGGCGAAACAGTTCGAGAATGCGCCAGACGCCGACGCGGCTGCCGAATTCGTACATGCTCTCGAAAGCCAGGTCGCGCGCGCCCGCCGGCACGCGCCCGCCCGGCGCCTCGGCCAGCCCGACCTCGGTACGAGCATCACCGTCGCCGATGGTGTACTCGGAACCTTCCTCGTAGTTGAGCACCATGTTGATGGCGACACGGGCGTTGCCCGGCCACCTGGCCTGCGGCAGGCGGTCGGCATAGCCAACCAGATCGCGCGTGGGCGTCATTGGACTACCCTCCTTTCACTGCGTGACATCCCCCCCGAGGGGGGACGAGCGACCCCTTCGGGCGGCCCTTCGGGCGCGGCAGTCTGCCACGGCCCGCTTGCGGACCGGACCGCTCAAGCGAGCATGGCGGGCTTTCTGGCTGCATGGTTCGGTGCGGCGGCACGCGCCTGGCGCGAACCCATGCTCGTGCGTCGCCGCGTTGGGAAAAGTGGGCATCCGGAATTGTTGGAATTGTATGCGCACGCGGCACCGACATCGCCCATGAAAAGGACACGCTGCACGTGCACCCGAAGAACCTGCACGGCATGTTGCCGGGGATTTCGCGCCCCGGGTTCGCGTGGACCTGGTCGGGCAGCCGGCGCGGAGTCCGCCGCACGCGGCCACCACGCCCGACTGAACTCAGTCGCCCTTGATGCCCGCGCGCCGAATCACCTCACCCCAGCGCGGCGTGTCGCGGCGGATGATCTCGGCGAATTCATCCGGCGTGGTGCCGGTGACCAGCAAACCGTACTTGAGGATCTGCTCGCGCCCCTCGGGGCTTTGAATGATCTTGTTGATTTCGGCGCTCATGCGTTCGATGATCGCCTTGGGCGTGCCGGCCGGCGCCTGAATCCCGTTCCAGCCAGCGATGTCGAGCGGGAAGCCCTGTTCGGCGAAGGTCGACAGGTTGGGTAGCGCGGGCCAGCGCTTCGGCCCGGTGACAGCGAGGGCGACCAGTCGCCCGCCGGCCAGCCCGGCTGCGACCGAGGCGAGGTCATGAATGCCGGTCTGCGCGTGGCCGGCGATGATGTCTTGCACCGCCGGGCCGGCGCCCTTGTAGGCCACATGCACCATGTCGATGGACGCGGCGCCTTTTAGCATCTCGCCATACACATGCGAGGAGGAGCCGTTGCCGAACGACGCGAAGCTCGCCTTGCCCGGATTTTTTTTCGCGTAGTCGATGAATTCGGGCAGCGTCCTGACGTTGAGCGAAGTCGGTACCACCATCGCCAGCACCGACAAGCCCAGTTGCGTGACGGTGGCGAAATCGCGCAGGCCGTCATACGGCAGGTTGGCCTGGATGTGCGGGTTGATCGAGATGTTCGAGACGTTGGTATAGACGAAGGTGTAGCCGTCCGGCGGCGCGCTCCTGGCAGCCTGCAGGCCGACGCTGCCCTGGGCACCGGCGCGGTTCTCGGCCACCACCGGCTGCCCCAGCACAGGGGTCAAGCGATCGGCCAGCCAGCGCGACACGATGTCGGTCTGGCCACCCGGCGGGTAGGGAATGATCAGGCGAATCGGCTTGGCCGGCCAGGTCTGCGCTGCGGCCTGCATGGGCAGCGCGGCGAACAGGATTGCCAGTGCAAGAAAACGCATCAGGATGTGCATCGATGGGCCCGCTTTGGTTGTTGGTCGAAAGTTGCTGGAGAACCGCAAAGTCAGGCTATCACGCAGGCCGGCGTTTGCGAAGCACGTGGCAGCCGACTTCAATGCCGCGTTGCAACACAACCGGCGTGAATCAGGCAGGCTTGCGCCCAACAGGCTGGCGAAAAAGGGGGTACACCCCCTTTGAATCCCCCGAAGTTCGAGGCTGTCAAGACCGAGGTGGCGTTGCACCATTGCGCTCAATACGGTCATCGGGTGCGTATTTCAACAGCCTGCCAACACATCCAAGGAACCTTCTCCCATGCATGCCTGCCTTCGCCTGTTGTGCCTCTTGCTGTGTACGCTGACCGGCAGTGCCTCGCAGGCCGCCTGGCCCGAGCGCCCGATCCGCATGATCGTGCCCTACGCACCGGGTTCGTCGCCGGACAACATCTGCCGCCTGCTGGCACAGGAAATGGCCAAGTCGCTGGGTGTCAACATCGTCATCGACAACCGCGCCGGTGCCTCCGGGTCAGTCGGTACCGAAGCAATCGCCAAGGCCGCAGCCGACGGTTACACCATCGGCTACGGCAACATCGGCACGCTCACCACCAATCGCTTCATGATCGCCAAATTGCCTTACGACCCGGATCGCGACCTGACCCTGATCGGCAGCATGGGCGCGGTGCAGAACATGCTGGCGGTCAACAACAACCTGCCGGTGAAAAACGTCAGGGACCTGATCGCGCTGGCGAAGAAAAGCCCCGGCAAGCTGGTGATGGCCTCGGGCGGTGCCGGCAACACCGGGCACTTGGGCGGCGAACTGTTCAAGTCGATGACCGGCACCTTCATGCTGCATGTGCCCTATCGCGGCAGCCCGGCTGCGATCACCGATCTGATCGGCGGCCAGGCCGACCTGATGTTCGACAATCTTTCATCGGTGGGCACGCATGCCAAGGCCGGCCGCGTGCGCGGCATCGCGGTCTCCGGTCTGAAGCGCTCCCCGGCATTCCCCGACCTGCAAACCATCGCCGAATCCGGCGTGCCCGGCTACGAAACACTGGCCTGGGGCGGCCTGGTCACGCCCGCCAACCTGCCGCCCGACATCATCGCGCGCCTCAACACCGAACTGAACAAGGCCCTGCAAAGCCAGGCGGTCAGGGATGGCTACTTCACCATGGGCTTCGAGCCCGCAGGCGGCACCCCGGCCGCGTTTGCGGCCTTGGTCAAGAGCGAGATACCGAAGTGGGAGGCGGTGATCAAGCGCGCCGGGGCGAAGATGGAGTGATCGCGTCTGACCAGGGTGCGCTGGACATGGGGCAGACCAGGCAGGCTTCGGCTACATCAACGCGATTGTCCAGACCACGGCGACCAAGCCCGGTGAAGCCTCCGCGATAGTCTGCATGGCCTACAAGCGCGGCCAGTTCGCGCTGATCGCGCAGGACTTTCTGGCAGAACCTCAAGAGCCGTGTTTGCGTCGGACCCGGACCGCTACGCTCAGCGCGTTGACCAACCCCGACTTCAGGCGGCAGTTACCTCGGGCACTGCTCCCAGTTTGACAGCCCGGCGCACAAAGGCTTTGTCAAACGTCACGAAGGATTGGTCGGCGCGGCTCAAAGCGAGGTGCAGGGCGTCGGCAAAGTCCACGCCTTGTGCGTAATGCGCCAGTGCGGTTCTGACAACGCCTGCCTGGACCGGTTTGAAGTTGCGCAGGCCCAGGAGCAAGTTCAACCCTCGTTGGATTTCTGCAGGCGTGTAGTCGTTGGCTTCCAGGACCCACACCAGTTCGAGAAAGACCGATAGCGGCGCGGTAAACACCTGCTGACTGGCCAATAGTTCCTTCACGCAGGCGTGTTGAACCTTGTCGTCCTGCAGCAGCAGTCGCGCCAGCAGGTTGGTATCGAGCGCGATCACGGCGCGTGACGCGCCTTCAAGCGCATTTTGACGTTGGCCTGCGCCTTCGTATCGCTCACGCGTTTGCGCCCCGGTTTGGCCAGGCAACCGGCAACTTCGTCCAATGCGGTAGCGCGCAACGAGGGCAGGGCGCGCAAGCTAATTTCACCTTCAACGTAACGCACCTAAAACAGTGTCCCTGCGGAAACCTGGGCATCGTCGCGCACTGCCTTGGGGATGACCAATTGGCCTTTGCTGGATAGGGTAGTGGTTTCCATGGTGACGGCTTGTTCAAGAAGTAAGACGAATGGTAAGCCAACCATTGAAAGACTGCAACAGGCGTCCGGCATCTGACAGTGCCTGGTCACATCAATTTCCGGATGCGCAGCAACCCTGCACACCTGTTCGCCATCGGCGACACCGTGGGCCAGCCCATGCTGGCGCACAAGGTGGAAGGTAGCGCAGGCCGGGGCCCTTGCCAGCGGTGGAAATCTTCCCGGTTTCGGCCAGTTCAGCCAGGCGGCGTTGCAACGTGCGACGGAGGTAGCGCGTCGTCAATCAACTCAGAATGTGAAGCTGTTTCAGAGCTGCGCGCAGTTCGGCTTCCAGAGTGGCGAACGCTGAAAGCTGGCGCAGGCGTTCAAGTGAAACCTGTTCCCCAAGTGCGTTGAGCATCGGTGATACACCCTGCCGGCGTCTCTGTGGGGAAGGCCGCGTAATGTCAAACGCCGCTTTCAGGATCGCCTTTGCGTCTTGGGCCGCTTCGACCGCTGCCATTGATTGGGGGAGTCCAAGTGCAGCATCGGAAAGATTGGTGCCGAAAACCTGCCGCAAGGCTTCGCCATCCCTGATTGCCCATGCCTCGGTTTCACGGACCGGAACGACTGCCACGCCGAAACCTTGATCGTCGAATTGTTGTCGCAGCGCGACTATCGCTGGCTGTGTCTGGTGGGCGCGCGCATGCGCCGCATCGCCGTCTGCGTCGGCATGCACGAACAGCACCCGCCACGCGCCGCGTGCCTGTTCCGCCGCCTCTACGATGCGCACTTCGCGCGGCGCGCCTTTCGCCGAATCGGGGTGATTGAGCGCGAGAACCGGGCCGACTTCAACCGATTGTTTCGCCTCCTGGGCGCATATTTCCTCACACAAGCGCTGCAGCAAAGGGCTTAGAAACTGGTAGTCCGTCTTTCCTTCCGCATACAGAGCGAGATCCAGATAACGCATCCTCAATCCTCGGCTTCGACTGTTTCCAGGACTTTCTGCACTTCATAGTCGGAAACAAAGCTTCGCGGCGATTCATCAACGCCCGGCAAGGTGGGTTGAGACTTCTGGCGTACCAAGCGCAATCGCGTTCTGCGGCGGGTTTCCTTCTTTTCCGGATCAGTCACCGTGGCGGTATCGGCGAACAGGATCGATCCCGTTACCGGGTGCCGTTCCCGGTCTACCAGCGCCGCGAGGACGACAGGTGAATGGCTATTGACCAGCAGCTGGCTCAGTGGCGCGGGATTGTCGACCGGGATTTCGTCGCCAGGGACCGTCACCATATCCCGCAGGCATTGAACCAATTGCCGGAGGCGTGCCGGGTGGACTCCGTTCTCCGGTTCCTCGAAGCAAATCAAGCCACGATGGCGCGGGTCATGCAGAAGCGTCAGCAACGCGAGCACGCGCAGGGTGCCATCGGACACCACTCGTGAAGAAAACGGCAGGCCATCGCGCATCGTCAACGCGATCCGATACTCGCGGCTCGCCGGGTGCAACTGCGCGTCGAGTTTGGTCACCCCTGCAATAAGGTTGTTCAATTCGGCCGCGATGTCGCTCAGCACACCGTCCGGCTGCGTGCTGGTTGCCGTTTCCACCTTCAACTGCGCCAGCACGGCGGCCAGATTCGAGCCATCTGCGCTCAACACATCGGTGGCCGTGGCCGGGGCAGGCTTGCGCAGCAACACCGGATCAAGCTGCAACAAGCGCCAGAAGCGCATTTCCTCACGCAGCGCGAACAGATGCGGAAATTCCGCCGCATTGGTGACGCCGTACAACACTGTCGCTTCAGCCGCACTGGCCGGCCGCGGCTGGTTACGGCCTTGCTTCCCATCTTGATGAATGTTGAAGGTCAGGCCGTCGGTGGTGAGCCAGGGCTTTGAGCGTGCGTATTTCAGATACGCCGTCCGAAACGACTTCGAAGGTGCGATCCCATCCGCCCAGTGGTCATCCTTGCGCAGGATCGGCAAGACCTCCTCCCGTGCCACCTGAATGCGCTCGACCCCCGGCTTGATGCTGCGCAGTTCCAGCGTCACTTCGTACCGCATCCGGGTGTGGGTAATGCTTACCTCGCTGCCCCAAGGGTCGCGCACCACCGGGTCCACCAACACTTCGGCCGCCAGGCGAATTTGCGTGCTGCGGCCCTTTGCCGTCTGGCGAAATAATTCCAGCGGTTCGCCTCGCATGTCCTTCACCGCTTCGGCAACATCCCGCGACGCGAGGTTCGAGAGCAACTGGATCACGTCGAACAAATTGCTCTTGCCCGCCGCGTTGTTGCCGACAACGGCGGTGAATGGCGACAGATCAACCTCAAGACCTTCGAAAGTCTTGAATCCATCGATCTCTAAGCGTGTGAGCACGTCAGCCTCCCCGGCAAGTCAAGTGACGGCACGGTAGACGAACGGGAAAGATTCGCGGTCCATGCGTACCCAATATCGCGGCGTCTCGTAGAACCCCACGCCGTAGGTAAGCGTGAGATTGTAGAGGTCGCCGGCACCGGCGCCAGCCCGAACGGGTGGAACCCTTGAACTCAGGACCTGCGTCTTCACCCGACGCCCGCAAATGCGGGCGTTTTTCTCCAGCATAGCCCGGCTTCGTGATTTTCATGCTGCGTCGTCCTTCTTGGCCTCGCTCACGCCCACGGGGTTGCGGTTGACGAAGAGCACGTAGTCCGCCGGGCCGGTGTCGGTGGGGTATTCGCGCACCGCCACCTCTGTGCCAGCGGCGAGGTTGATCTGTTTTACGTCCTGGATGACCCAGCCCGCCTGCTCAAGCTTGCGGTCAATGTGTTCGCGTGCCCTGGCTGCGGGAGTCATGGTGTGCTTGGGACGCGGGCGCAGGGGTTTGTGAGGGCGGTGGCGAGTGTAGAGGTTTTCGGTAGGGGGGTCTCTTGCGCTGCAAGCGGCAGGGTCTACGTCAACGCTCGTCCGCTTCGTTTAGCGCAACTCATACCAAACCCCGCGCCCGCTTCCCCGCTGCGTGAGGGTCCCCCGCTCCACCAGCGCCCGAAAATGCATCTTCAACGTATTCCGGTTTGCCTGCGTCAAGCGCATCGCTTCGCCGATGGTCACGCGTCCATGCTCGCGTGCGAACTCCACAATCGCCAACGACAGTGCCGGCAACGCGGCCAGCACGATTTTTTCCCGCTCGACTTTTGCTTCCAGCCGTCGCACCTGCTCGGCCAGTGACCGCAGGAAAAACATGAGCCACGGTTGCCAGTCGGGTGCTTCGGTGCGGATGCTGCCCTGGGTCTGGCGCAGGGCCAGATAGTAGGTTTCCTTGTTGAGTTCAATTACGCTTTCCAGCGAGCTATAGGGCACGTAGGCGTAGCCGGATTGCAGCAGCAACAAGGTGGTCAGCGCGCGGCTCAGGCGCCCATTGCCGTCCTGGAAGGGGTGGATTTCCAAAAATACGACGATCGCGATCGCGATGATGAGGAGCGGGTGCAACTGCTTCGATTCCCGCTCGGTGTTCACCCATGCGATCAGTTCGCTCGTCAGGCGCGGGGTGTCGAAGGGCGTGGCGGTCTGGAAGACGATGCCGATTTGCGCGCCGTTCTCGTCGAAGGCGGCCACGTGGTTCGGGTGGGTTTTGTAGTTGCCGCGATGCCATTGGTCTTTCTCGCTATGGCCAAGCAGGGTCTGGTGCAGTTGCTTGATGTGGTTGTCGGTGAAACGGATGTCCTGCCACGAGGCGAATACCAGCTCCATCAATGCGGAATAGCCGGCCACTTCCTGCTCGTCGCGCGTAGCCAATGATTTGACGTCGAGGTTCGAGAGCAGGCGCTCGACCTCCCGGTCGGAGAGTTTGCTGCCCTCTATGCGGGTGGAAGAGCCGATGCTTTCGATCGTTGCCACCCGCCGCAATGCGGACAAGCGGTCCGGCGCGAGCGTGCCCAAGGCGCGCCAGGCGCCTTTGAATTCGTCGATCCTGGCGATCAGGCTGAGGATTTCCGGGGTGATCCGGAGAGTGTCGATACGCGGCATACACCCAATATTACACCCAATAACAACCATTTATAGGCGAAAATCTCCGATAACTCACCCATTTACACCCAATTCGCGCCGTGGCTAAGCTTGACCTTTTCGACCACTTTCTGAAGCAGGGAGGACATATCATGGTCTTCGGGCTGGAAAAAGGCGCCGCCTACATTTGCCGCGAGGTGGACACAGCTCACAAATTTGGGTTCTTCACGAAATCAAGTGGGCGATTTTGATGCGTCAACCAACGTCGCGCATACCGCCCGTGCGACGAGAAATAGATGCACTTGAAGGTGCTCACGCGCATGCTTCCTCTGCTTCGAGCAGCAATGCCTTCTATGTTCCATTGTTTTACGGCCGCAGCGTTTGCCGATCGATGTTACCAGTAGTATCATCTCTACATGAATACGGCGACGAAGCTGCTTGCAGCTATGCGCGGCAATGCGCTTGACTGGACCATCGCCCAACGCCAGACCGTCGCAAAACAACATGGCATCGATTGGCGCCACGATGGCGGAAGCCACTGCATCTTTGTGAGAGCGGATAGGAAGACACTTCCCGTGCCCGCGCGCCGCCCGATCAAGCCGATCTACGTCAAGAAAGTTGTCGCCCCGTCGGTGGAGCATGAAGCATGAGCAAGCTCGCCGATTACCCTTTCGAGATTCGTCCGCTCAACGCGGAGGAAGGCGGCGGATTCCTGATCTCCTATCCGGACTTCTCCGAATGCATCTCGGATGGCGAAACCGTGGAAGAGGCACTGAAGAACGGAAAAGACGCCCT
>ENA-ORBV01003513-ORBV01003513.1-microbial-mat-metagenome-genome-assembly--contig:-NODE-3513-length-31279-cov-5.166944_pt1 | contig 31279 bp, 16 predicted proteins | sample MGYA00237777_ERZ505514 | MGnify/ENA primary metagenome ERZ505514 (study PRJEB26160, sample SAMN06269048) | microbial mat metagenome | isolation source: Oligotrophic lake microbial mat | place... | reverse complement strand
AAAGTGATTGCACTACTACTATTAGTAGTAGTATTACTTAGAGATACAGTACTGTAGTATCGATACTCTGGTACATTCGATGTCGTAGACAGTCTTGTTGTGTAGCAAGTGCAATGTCTTGTAAATGTCGTAGTGACGTAGCTTGTGTCGTAGTGACATGCATCTGAGTACCGAATGTTAATCAGTTATAACGCGCGTTCTGTGCCACATAACGCCCGTTTATTACGCGCGTGATGTTGGTTAATGTCCGGTACTCAAATTAATGTCGCTACGACATATATGTATGCCACTACGACATCTTGACCGGCACTCAATCAAAATCATCCCTTTTTAAATTCTCGTGGCCTACTGTACGTACACGACAGTTGACACGGCTTAGCTACTGTATTACATTATTCTTCATCTATGGCCGGTCTTGTAACCCAACGCAATTTGGCACATGCTCCGGAAGCTACCACTAGCTAGCTAGGTCTTACAATTGGGATGGCTGCCCCAAGCAACACGATGAGTTCTTCTAACATTGTGCAGACTATTCCGCATGCTTCGTCACTACTACCACTAGGTTGGCATTCCGCCATGGATCCAATGACGGGTCGCATCGACTTTTCCAATCTTTCCACGGGTCAATCGTCGTGGGAAATTCCTGAAGTTGTCCCCCAATGGTCATCCTCGGGCTTTCTTGACACATCATCATCATTGTCATTATCATCTGGTTTTGTGGATACATCCGTGCCAGTGCCAGTGTCGCCTGTTGTTGGAACCTTGAGTAGTGGGGCTTCGACAACTTCCACCATTACCACTACCAAAAGTCACAAGGAAATACGAAAACGGATTCGACAACGACTCCTCGTAGAGTTGGAGACTTCGAGGCAGCATGGGTCGGACAAGATTGAATTGGCACTGGTGCGATTGGATTGTGTCAAAGCGGTTGCTTTTCATCAAAGCAGTGAAGAGGAAATACTCCACAAGTGCTTGAAAGAAGGAAACTCTGCTACCAAACAAACGGCAGCCAGAAGACGAGAAAGAAGACGACAACAACAACAACCGAATCTACATTATTGAATGTACATTGTTGAATGGAGCCCGCTCATCATTCGGTTGCAAGTTTTTCAAGGAATATGGCTACCAACAAAATGAGCTAATGGATGAATCAATGAATTGCTTTTCCCACAAGTTTCCATGATGCCTGTTGCTTAAGTGGTCATGCCAGAGCCATCCCAACTCCCCAAAGAAAAACTATTTTGAGGCATCCATCATGGCGCCGAAAAAGACAATGCCTCTTGCAACTTTTTTTGCTCAACGCCATGATTGGGTTTCCTCTAGAGATCGGGCAAGTCGTCCCAACACGAGGAGTACTGTACCTCGCCTTCTTGGAGGCAGATGCTACTACTGCATATTTGCAACCACAACGAGTCCCTCCCTTCCGAACGAATGTAAACAAGAAAGGGCGCACAAGGATTTTTCTGCCATGGCTGTGACTGAAATCTTCCATTCGGGAGTCTTGATCGAGTTGCAATTATGAAAGCCCACTTCGGCCTGCCTTCCCTGAATGAAAGACCTATCCACCACCACCACAATCATTCATGACAGGAATAACTGTACTCGATATTATAATGTTTAATGCGGGGACAATCATTGTGTCGTTGCTTCAGTGCTACCACCTTTGTGGCCCATACAAACAAAAACTGGCAATTCATACTCATACTCGGTACTTATACTTTTAGCCGACAGGCAACATGATGCATAAAGTAGGTGCGGGGACACTACATAGCACCCATGATACCTCGCTGGTCCTAATTAAGAGCGGGGGACTTGTTCTCGGCCTTGATGTATGGTACTGTACTTGGCAAGGCGTCGGTCGATGATAGGTCGCGGTCGCTGGCAGCTGCCGAGATACGAGCTTTAAATCAAACAGCGTAGTATCCCCAAGGTGGTTTTACTTTAGTAAGAGTATTAGCAGTGTAGTGGCAATAGAAATCCGTAAAAGCCAAAACGAGGACGTAGAGAATCTATTGTTACGTCGCAAGGGCATACGGATTATTTTCAGAACGGCAGTAGAAGCAATTCTGACTGGTCTATTATTGGTCGCCGTAGTTAGATACGCGTTCTTATGATCTGAGACAGCTCGTAAAGCAATTACCGTCGACACCCTGTAAATCACCCGTGGCATACGTGCCGACACCTTCCCCGTTTTCTGCCGGACAGTCGACTATGAAATTTTGCAAATTGCCTTTGTCGAACAGCGAACACAATTCAGACGGGATGGTGCCCATCAAGAAGTTTTCTTGCACCAAAAGAGTTTCTAGGGTATTTGTTGGTACAGGTGCAAACAGCATTGATTGTGTGGATGTGAGACAGTTGGTGCTGCAAACGGAAGAAGCAACATTAATAATAATGTAGGCGTACCTAGAAGGGTCAATTGACCAAGGAAGGAAGGCACCGTTCCAGTTACTCCAAGTGTAGCAAGATTCAAGTCCCTCATATTAGTCAACGCCCCAAGCGCTACAGGGATGGAGCCAGTCATGAGATTGTGGGCCAAGGAGAATCTTTCCAGCAAAGTCAATGATTCCAAAAAGGACGGTACGGTTCCAGAAAAGCGATTATTTTCCAACGACAATGACGTCAATTTGGTAAGCTGCCCCAATTCACTTGGAAGAGAGCGCCAAAAATCATTGTCGCCAATCGTCAACTCTTCCAGATGCGTCAGAAGGCCCAATTCCGATACAAGTGCGCCGGTCATGAAATTGTTTTCCAGTTTAAGGACTTGTATATTACTGGCCAGACCAACTTCGGACGGCAAAGCGGAGGATATATTGTTGGCATAGAGCATAAGGTGCGTCAAATGAGGAAGCGAAGAAAAGAGCGAGGGAGGGATGGCGCCGCTTAGATGGCCTCGGGTCATGGAAATCCGTCTTAATTCCGATAACAGTGCCAATTCCTCATGTGGAATCTGGGACAACACGATACGTAAACGAGTTTAGTTCAGCAAATGAGAACAACCCTTTATTTAAAAATTCTTGTCATTTTCGTTCACAGTAACTCGGCACTTACCACGCCCATCACATTGGCGGTATCCACGGACAAACCAGTAACCTGCTGCGAGGCCCCGTCACACTCCACGCCCATCCACTCGCACTCGGATACGTCCGGGGACAGCCACTCTGTCTTTTGGCCATTGCCAGAGGGATCTTGGTCGTTCTTAGTTTCCCATTGGGTACCATTCAAGGCAAAATAAATGGTCGCAAGTGCATATCGTTGAGTTAAGTTTCTTCCTTGTTGTCGGTTGCTTTTCGGTCCACTGGCCAACCAAAGCAAGGCTTGATTGTGAGGGTCACACGAGGTGACGGGAAGATTGGCAAATTTTTCTTCTTGCGACATGTAAATCTCGGAATGAACAGTTCCTTCCTTTAATAAATAATACATGTCCTCGACATCTTCCACGACAAAGGTAATGGCACCATTGCAGTGACATTGAAGGGTGACATGAGGTTGAATCTGATTGGTAAAGTCACATCCGCTGTCAAAAGGATCCATCCGTGTCGTGTCACGATCATATGGAGTCTCCTCCATCGTATCAGGAGGAAGCGTCGTCCCATTGAGCATGTTGTCGTTGTCCTTGTAGGTAGCATTGGTCAAATTGGCGAGGCCAATCGCCTCGTCCCGCACTGGCATGGATGTCATTTCAGGTGTTGCTGTTGTTGTGTCTGTTTCTTCCTCGTCTGCAGCAAAAACGTCTACACCATCTTCCTCGTCGTAGGTAGTACCATTGGTGGTCAAATTTAGAAAGAGATCGTTGTCGTCGTAGGTGGTATTTATGACCGCCTCGTCGTCGCCCAGAAAAGGCATGGATGTGCTATTTGTATGTGTTGTTGTGTTGCTTTCATCTTGGTCCGAAATAAACGTATCCGCATCGTCATCGACTATTGTGACATTTGTATCATTGGTAAGGTCCTTGTCCACCTCATCCTCGTCGCCAGTAGCCGGCGGCGGTGACGGCGGAAAGGTTTCTGGAGGAGGCAAGTCCGTCATGACAGTGACGTTTTCCACCGACACTTCAATATTGGCATCGGCAAGTTCCTGATTCAAGGCCTCTACCAAAACCTCGTTACTGATATTCAGTCCCCCGATGGGTTGAAATGACGTGATTCGAAAGCTGACACTCACCGGCCGTTGAGCAGTATTGTTGTTGGTTGGTTTTCCCTCCTCTTGTTGTGCTTGCAAATCACGAACAAGCTTTCGTCGTTGATACTCTACAGTAGTTGTATCGAGCTGGGAAACATTCAGGAGAGCGGGGGTACAATTATATTCCGCGTCGTCGATATTGGGCGGCGCATTCAATAGAGTCGTTTCGTAGGCTTCTGCCACGTACGATTCCAACCAATCCTCTAGAGTCGCCCCGTCCTCCACCCAAAACGTAAAATTATAGTACGCTTCCGTAGTTTCATTGCAAGGCATCCGTTGTGTTGTGGGCGACGCCGAGGGTGCATTCGTCGGGTTGCTGTAGTCGATTTGAGGCTTGGTTTTCTTTAATCCAACACCCAACCCCACTGCCAGCGTAATAATCAACAAAATCAAGCCTAAAAATTCCATCATGAAACATCGCAGGCTTTTTTTGTTAAAATTCTTGGGGGTTTCTGGTTCTTCTTCTGGTGGCGGTGTTGGCGGTTTTCTTGATTTCGATGATTTGGATCTGGGTGTATTCTTGGGTCGCCGTATCCTTGACTCGTTAGCATTGGGTGGATCTGGTTTGGGAGTCGGCCGATCTTGACTGTCTTGACTGCTTTGTCTCCTCCAATCGCCCTCTCCAGTACTACTCTCCTGATTACTACTGCTCTGGCTCCTATAATCACCTTCCTCACTACTCTCCTCCCGACTACTGGAATTATCGCCTTGTTCTTCGTCTTCCTCCGAGTAGTACAGGTCTTCGTCTTGGTATGAGAAATGATCATCATCTTCCTCTCCATCATCATCATCATCTTCTTCTTCTTCTTCCTCAAAATAATCTTCTTCACTACTTTCGTCTTGGCTGCCGTTCACAACCACACCTTCTTCTTCGTCGGCCGAGGAGTCGTCGCTGTAGACGTCTTCCACTATTATTGGCTGCGGCATACTAGTGTGTAGAACTGGGAATTAGAATTATGACAGTATCAAGAATTGTTTTCCACGTTCCAACATCACGAGTAAATGCAGTATTTCCTCGTCGTCTTTTTCTCTCCCTTGTCTTGTATGATAAACTTGTTCCTGGGAGCTAGCTGCTCTGTGCCCCCTTTGCTCTGACAATCACAAGAACCTAAACTAAAAACTTTTTAGAGTCTGTTGTACTTCATGCATAAAATGTAACTATCATTCTCATAGCACATTTGACTATTCAAGTGTGAGCATGTGGCGCCTGTTATCTAACCACTTGATCGAATCGTGTTGATGTTTCGCTGTGTGTATCGCGTTTCGGTTTCTGACTACGACTAAGTGACTGCATATATATGGATGGAGTTAGAAAAACCAAACACTCATTGTCCTCTGTCTGCTTTTTGCACTGTTGACTTTCTTCTTGATAGATATGAACAACACTGTGAGAAAGCCAACAAGATTTCAGTTGCATTCTTGGAAGAAATATTGTTTAAAGTTACAATGTTGTGGTGCAATGGACGAGATCAGACTGATCATTGAGCTTTTTGTGCATTTGATTGATCAGGATGACAACTTCAGTTCACTTCATTTGATGATGTTCATAAAAGTACATTTATAAACTTTCAAAAAGCGCCTAATGTTTTGTGGATCTAAAGATAATGATCCCCAATTCTTGCTTCTCAAAGACCATCAAATGCTCCCAAAAGCATTGCAAGTTGACAATGCAAATGTTGATCATGTTTTTGTGAGCATCATGTCTCTTTTAAAAAGTTTACATGCTAATATCAACATTTATTTCAAAATCTGTGTGAATGTTAGTAGTGATAATAAAATTAAAATCATTTGCAACAATGTTTCGATGTCTATCTCTTTGTGAAATTGGCATTGGAAACGGCGTCACTGTGACCACAATCAACATTTGATGATCGTTTTGTCTCTTTCAATTTCCCTATGCCTGATTTTCGTTTTCTTTGGGTGTTCCTTTGAGGTTTAGGTCAACAATTGTGGGATGGAGGAAAGAAGGAATTCACACAGAGGTAAACCAACACCCAACAAATGCATTTTCCTTTGTTGTTGCTAATGAGGGGGGGTCCACAAAGTGCACCATGCCAAATGACCATCCGACATTGTGCAACAGGTTGTTAACCAGAGCCAATTTCTGGTATGTGATTCTGTGTGCAGCAAAAAGGAAATCGGAGATTAGGAGGACAAGGAAAGGTTTAACACTCTATCAACATCCATTTTGAAATTGGTGTTGAGTGCCAATGAATGGTTATTTATCCTGTTGAGTCATGAAGGAACCGTGACTAAACATCAGAAACTAACTAGAGTATACTACAATTATTGTAGCAGGCAAATGTTTTGTAGTACAGTAGCCTCGAAACCGCCTTTGACTTGGTATCGTGGACGCCGTGGACGCCGTGAACGCGACACTATCCGACAGGAAACGTCCTTAGCTTTCGTAGACCTCGATATTCATCATCGATTATGTTAGTTTCACTCAAATTGAGTCCCACCGATGTAGGCTAGTTCCCTTTTCCCCGTTTTGTTCGTTTTTAACCCAGCCAGTCGGTAACCAGAGGGCCCGAAAGAATATCACTTATACTTTGTCGAGCTGCAAAGGAACCATAAAACCCTTCGCTGCAACCTAACCTCCGCTATATCCCTTCAATACCGAACAAAGTAATCGAACTCAACATGTCAATGCCAGTGAGCGAATCGAATAGCCCTTCTGATCTTGTCGTCTTTTTGGATCTCGACAATACCCTCATCTTCACCGAGATTTCTGACATCCATCACAGCGACGACGACAAAGAAGAAAGCGCTGCGGGCGAGGAAGATGTCCTTCTTTCGTACAAATCGAAAAGCGACAAAGATGGTATCTGCAATAAGGTAGTTGTGTACAAGCGTCCTCACTTGGATTTATTCTTACAGCAAGTCTCACGTCGGTATGCTAGCGTTCATATTTTTACGGCTTCTCAAAAAGAATACGCGGACACTGTTTTGAACCTTTTGGATCCCACGGGCACTATCTTCTCCAAGCGTTTCTACCGTGATTCCTGCCGTGGACCCTATGACGATCCCCGCAAGGGTATCCTTTCTCTTGCTGGAGTCGAAGTCGACCCAAATCGCTTTGTCCACGTTGACGACAATTGCTTTTGTATGATGGATCATCCCTGCAATGGAATAGTCGTATCCGGATTCAACAAGGAAAGTCTTGGAAAGGGAGACAAAGTGCTGCTCAAAGTGCTAGAGTTGCTCGAAGAACTTGACGGTCATCAAGATGTGCGTCCATACTTGGAGAAAAAGTTCGAAATGCCCTTCTGCAAGATGATGCTAGAAGACTTGGGGACGAGGATTGGTGCTACCCCGATCGAGTAATTCATTTTATTTCGCCACTTGCGTAGTTGCATAGCATCCATGCTTACCAGTAACAAGCAACCGACATATATATTAAAAAATAGTGTCTAAAACTATCTTGTGCACACTGCTTTTACTTGGCTCTCCTGTGTGATCCGGAGGATGGCACTGTGGCAACCACTTGCGACGACAAGATTGAACTTTCTTCTTTTCGAACTGCGTTTTGAAACTATTCGTTCCCATATCGATTCCATTGGTTTGCCATCAGGACGTCCCTGGACGATCCGGTGGAGGCAAAACGGTAATACCATACAACTATGATGGGACTTCCTTTTTCTTCTTCGTAAGTCTTCTGAAGCTTTTGCTCCAGTATCGATTCCATGGATTCGCTGTCAATTGAATATCTCTGTTTGTCTTGGTTTTGCCATGCAAGAAGGCTATCCAAAATGATGCGGCCCACAACAACTTGCTGCCGCACATCCTCACTTGTAACTAGCCAAAAATGCCGAGGGCCGACGACATTGCAGGACAAATAGGTTGTGGAGCTCGTGCCTCGATGGGACGAGATCGAGTGAAACACAGCAAAGGCTTATCCTCCAGCCCGGCTTATTGTTCGCCTATCGTCTTCTCCGCCGTTGTAGTCCACCGCCAGAACCATTTGCAGGGTTATGATTGCTTCTGCCACTTGGTTGTCGTCGTTGTTTATTATGTATAGTTTGTGGTTGTGGCCGCTGATTATCTGCTATCAATTCTCGTGGTTCATAGAAAAGTGCATGTCGAACTTCTTCGCTGGACAAAATACGCCATTCTCCTTCCTGGACGCCGTCCAAGGTCAAATCTTGTCCAATCGCCGTCCGTTGCAACTTCATGACTCCGGAACCAATGGCATGAAACATGCGACGGACTTGTCGATTTTTTCCTTCACTGATAGTCAAGGAAACGACGGTCGATTTGTGATTGGGACGCTCGAGGATTTGTAGGTCGTGGACGGGTTTGGTCATGCCACCGTATTTGGCACCAATATCGACACCCTGTCGAACTTGTTCTAGTGTTTCTTCGGTTTGATGTCCCATAATCCAAGCTTGATACGTCTTGGTAATAACTTTAGGTGTTGTTTTCTGCTGATTATCATCGTGTTTTGCCGAAGGATTCGTAACATGATGTACCAGTCGTCCGTCATTGGTCAATAACAACAAGCCGGTCGTTTCGGCATCCAATCGTCCAATGGCATGCAATTTGGATTGGATGCCCGTCGCTTGTTCAAACGATAGTCCCTCCTTTGACGCCACAAATCCTTTCATACTTTGAATTTCATCATACACGGTGGGGCGTGCATCTTCCGAGTGGACATGAGATGTCACCACATTGGCTGGTTTGTTGTACAATAGGACCACGGTGGATTCCGAGGTGGAAGTAGACTTGTGGCTGTTGTTGTTGTTGTTGTTGGGACGAATTGGTGTGGTCAATTTTGCAGGAGAAGGAGTGGTCAGGCCACGTACTTGTGTTGCCACAAACAGGAAGCACACCCCAAACACCAATGCTCTTGTGGCGATCATTATAATCACCCGACAAAGAAGGATGCTTCCACTACTACTCTGGGTTGCATCCGCCGATAGAAAGGAGAAAAGCTGCAAAGAAAAGGATTCTACTACTCCTGCCTGCACCTCCATCCACACTTCTAGCTAGTTTCAAAATGTTTCAATTTTTCGCTCCAGCCACCACTACTATTAGGTAGTTGTAGTCTTATCTAAATGGCAAATCCATGTCCAGCCACAATGAATCAATCAATATGGTTGTTGGGTACGGTGTGGTGAAAGGGTGAGGGGGTGTTGAAGTCGTTGTGGTTACGGTAAGGTTCGATGGATGAGGAAGTGTGCGTATAAACATATCAGATGAGCCAGTGTGTGTCTAAAAATCGGGTTTCACTATGTCATTCGGCAGAGCTGTCGGCAGCAAGTATTACTTGTATGTACCGCCAGCGCGTCACGTTCCAGAAGCACAATATCCAATGCAAATTCTGGGGCAAATTCTGGGCTCGGCATGTAGTTTGTAACATTGGCATCCTTTTTCACGTTGACAAGAGTTAGTCATGAACTGGCTACCGTGCTACTAGTACACTACATCACGACTCCAACTGGGATTTCATTCATACTACTGTAGGATATACGATTGATTGGTGCAAAACATCACCACCACCACGACGAATTCTCACGCCATAACTTACTAAAGATTGGTCGCAATCAGAATTGTAAATCAAAGAGGTTAACCAAGAACAAGAACAAGATATCAATCCTCCACATCAAGAGACACCACCAACATGTCAATGCATACAAACGAACGCACAACAACCGCCATGAAAGATGAATTTGGGGATTACTCCTTTATGAGAGATGTGGATGTGGATGCTTGTCTTCTGACGATGATGCCGTTTTCATCGGAGGAGCACCATGAGACGTCCACCACCAACCCAAAAAAGAGAATGGCGGCTGTCAATCCTTACCAAACGCCTCCTCGTCGCACCTTTCGTCCCAACGACACAAAGACAACAGCCACCAACAACAGCGCAATTGTTCCTAACACTACTGCTGGGATCCTAGCAAATGCTACCAACAACACAGCAACACCGCCAAAAGCGTCGCCCAAGGCTACCCATTCTATCTCAGATACCTCAAGTCCTGCGGAGCAAACGATCCAGCGGAGGATTGCCAATCCCTACCAGAAAAGGGTGATTTCCACCAAGAGTATTGGCATGCTTGTGTCTCCTAAAGACAAGGTGGGCACAAAGACCACATCACCATCGTCGCCACAAGCTCCTGGTGTAGGCATGCCATTGTTATTTGTCAACAAGGAGAACCAACATCATAATAGTGCAGCCCAACCAAACAGGGTGGTGGTCAATCCATACAAAAAGAGCCACCAAAACAAGGCAACAGGTAATAAGGTAGTATCGACAAGCCCTTCCAATAATGCACACATGACCAAGACCAAGGGCGACACACAAAAATGGCGTGCCAGCCAAACAACCAAGGCGACAGTAGTCTCACCCATCCCAACGAGTCATCCGGGAGTATCATCGACAGCTGCTGTCGCCTCAACAAAGGCAGGAGTCGTTTCTCCAGCAGCAGCAGCAGCAGCTGTATCGGCGTCCAGTACGGATACTACTAAACCAGTAGCCATGCCGAGAATGGCGACCGCCGTATCCTCTTTGAAGGTACCTCCTCCAAAATCATTTTCGTCCACCCCAATCACAGGAAACCACGATGACCAAGAGTGGGGTACAAAAGGTAGTCGAGACGAAACTATCATTGAATGGGCCTTGTACAATTATGAAGGTTTTTTTGGGTTACCCCGTGGTTCTGTAAGCTTTGATCAGGTGCAGTCCTCCGCGGCTGGGATTTCAGGTTGGGCGGCGATGATAGAGGGTGGTGGTGGTGGTGTTAGTGGTGGCGACAAGGCCGAGACAACTGCTCCGTCCCCAGAGAAGAAGAAAACTCCGACCATCAAAGGAGATGCAGTGGAAGATCGTCAGCTACAGAATGCATTGCTCGAGTCCATTGGTGCCTGTCCTCCTCGTTCTGACTACTACTACTATCCGGATCCTGACGTACAAGATGGCAACGATGACGACCATTTCCTTTATGATACCCAGTCAACTCAATGAGCAGTGATGTATGCAAAAGACACAGAATCGACCATAACTTTTGCATTTACTGTACTGAGAGTAGTTAGCTACAATCGATGGCTAATATTTACTACTACGATTAATAGCTTTTATTTTACAAGAAAGACGAAATACTCTTTACTTATTCAGAATACGTGAGACTCGCACACATTTTCAATGAAGCGCTCACTGATAGTCGTTGCATATTATCGACCTTAGCTAGCCACTTACACGAATCGTTGTATGAGAGGGGGTGTTTTCACAGTCATAAACATTCCGTTGGGACATCTCACTCACTCTTCGTCAGTCAGACAGCTTACCAATCTTCAGCACTTTCGCCAAGACCGTATCCGCATCCAAATCTTCCAGTGTATCAAAGACACTCATGGTCTTGCCGGCTTCTGTTTCTCCTTGCACCGTCACTTGCGTGTCAGCCACCCATTCTCGAATGGTTTCCGACGAAATTCCTTGCGCCAAGAGTGCTTTGCCAAAATTATCTTCTTCCAGAGACACACCCAACCAATTCATGCGTTCCGCCAATCCTTCCAGAGGACTCGCACTGGCATGGACGCCATTGTTGCCAGTATTGGGTTGCGTATCCAATCCGAGGGATTTGTAATTCCAATAAATGGATTGTCGAATCGAGCTCTCGGGGGCCGTGGTGGGATCGGTCGCGCCCAAGACTTTGCCACGAAAATCGGCCCAAGACAGGGCATCGCTGGGCCAAGAGACGGTATACCATTTGATCTTTTCACCAGGATTGCAGTAGGCTAGTCGCAAACAGATAATCAATATCGATTGAGATGTTGTCAAACTATGTGCGCGTAAAAACTGAATAGCATCCCAATACAATCGTTTCCTTCATAAAAAAATATATTGGCATAAATACAAAGTACGACTGCCGTACTTACCAGCTCGCATGGCCATATAAAACGCATTCATGACGTAGATATCGTCCACTTTGCCACAATAGAATCCACCACCAAATTTGATTAAATTTTTGCCGGCCTCCAATTTGCGCCATTTCACTTCCAAGCCGGCTCCATCGACGCCCAATTTCGCGGCTCCATCCTTGGCATTATAGACGTTTCCCGCCGCGAGAGCGTCTTGCCACGATTCTCCAAACATTTCTTGAAAGGCCGCTTTGCCTTTATCGGGAACATTGAGTTCATTTGGTTTCAAGACCACAGCCTTGCTAGCAATGGCACCGTAATGATTGTCAATCAATTGCTTTTCGTCGATAGTTTCGGCCGAAATTTCTCCCTTGCCGGTAATGCGAATTCCAGCCTTGGCCAATCCATTTTCCACCACGGCTTCGACCTCACCAGGATTGCCCTTGCAAGCGTGGGGCTTGATAAAGACAAAGGCACTGTTGGTTTTACCACTCAATTGAACTTGAAGATTATTAATTTTGGATTGGAAGGATTCCGTCAATTTTTGGTACAAAAAGGCACAACATGCTCCAGTCAAAATCAAACTACCGGCAATGGGCAACAACATCTCGTTGATCCCGTTGATACTGGAGGATGAAAGATCGCATGTTGTGGATCCCTCTACCACGGGTGGTTGATTTGGTTTTTTTCCAAAGGCGGCATCGACACTACTGTGCTCGCTGGTAGCCAACAAGACGGCTACCAACAAGAGGTAGACGATGAGCGAGTTGTTGTTGGGGACGGCCATGGTTGGTGCTGGGGTTTGTTTTATGTGGTGGCCAGCACTGCATGTACTAGCTAGTATGGTTGAAGTGGTGGGGGATCGGTCGGATGATCGATATGTCTTTCTCATTGATTCTCGGTTTAGCTCGCCATTCGTGCGTGGAATTGCGTCATTATCTTGTCAGCCGAAGATACGCTCACGAGCTACAACACACGATAAACAAGCTAATGCGTTTTTGGGCGCACAGGGACTCGAAGCCCAGGCCTGGCACGAACACTTCGCTCTGTATTATTCCGCTTCGTCGTCGTGCTACGCCAATAGCTACAGTATGCCACTTCTAAACAGACAGAAATCAGGGGTCAGACAGTGGGCAACTAGCTAGTAGCTAAAACGTCGCCAGTCCCGTGCGGTATGGAAAAGATGAATATGTATTTTTATTCCGAAGTATGTTACTTGGACAAAGATAGGGTAGGCGACTGCAGGGGCATCCTCATCCAAAAGAAGGGAGTGAAGTGTGTCTCCGAAAAGTTCATTGTTTGTTGCTCATAGCTGTGCCGATGCGTCAAAATGCTGGATGTAGGATCGAGCCATCATTTCTTTGACATGCAATTCGTCCTACTGTTCATCGCCATCAGGCTCCTCCATCAAGGCACGCATATCCATCAACGCTTGCTGTAATTGCTTGCACATTTGGGAAGCATACTTGGTTTCCTTGAGAGCCGTGACTACAAAGTAAAACGAATCAGAGGATGGCATGCTGTACCCAATGCCAATGCCATCGGGCACAACCGGACCAAAACCAGGACAGTAGGGCAAAGAGCTGGTGGAGAGCCTCCATGTTTTGGACCGCAGAAAGGCCGGATGAGAAAAGAGTTTGGGAAATGGTTTCTCCTCGTCATCCCCTTCACTAGACAATAAAGAGAGGCCCAAAAAATGACGATCCACACCCCTGCCATTGGATGCCGCTTCGGTGTATTTTTGGTGAGCCTCGGTGGCTTGGCGCAAGAGTGACAGCTTGGTGGATGTTGGCAGGTCTTTTCCGTCATTGTTATCCATTGCAGTGACAAAGGCCTCACTCTGCAAAGAAACCGCTCTAGTTGTCTCGGTTCGTCCATGGAGGAATTTCCGCGTCTGAGTAGCCTCGTATGTGCCTACCTGTGTTCCAAACAGACGATGACTGGCCAGTTGAAAGGCCATTTGTAGGTAGGCATCGGGGGACATACCAGCTTGTTTGACAGCACTTTTGCCGTAGTCTTCAAAGAGAAAGGCCTGCAGTTGCACACTGTTGGTGAGTGTGTCGTACTTTTCTTTGGCCTCGGCGACCAGGGTGTTCAATTGGCTGACAACCTGGGGGTTGGATGAACTCTTTTCAAAAATGTGTGACACTCCACCTTCGCTGACTTGTTTGGAAGGATTCGCCATGGCATCTCCACTTTCTCCTACTGTTACAAGTGGTTGCTTTTTCTCTCGTCGTTGAATTTTTCGATAATTGTTCTTGATCATGTGGGTAATCAATGTCATGGAAGTCATACCATCAAACATGGAGTGCTCCGCCACCAATCCCATTTTACCATTCTTGGTGACGACCAGTTGAACAGACTTGTCAAACCATCGATTGAGCTCGAGGGATGACAAGTGGGAATGACTATCGGCAGGATGGTGATGATTACCATCCCAAAATTCCGTGGCCGCATCCGTATTGGCTTGAGGTCGATCGTCATCCAGACAAATGACAAAGGCTCCACTTTCAAGAATGGACAAGGCATTATTCAAATCCTCCGAGGCGCCTCCACAATCCTGGACCATTTGCTTTCGAGCGTCCGCCCAATCATCTCGATCCCCCGTCGTCAGCCATCCCAGTTGGGGAGCAGCAGTCACTCCCTCCTCTTCCAAGTGTTGGGCCTTTTGCTCGCATTGTTGCAAGCGCTCGACCAAAACATTCAACGGCAAGGCATCCCCAGTTTGCTCCTCCAAAAAATCGACAGCAAAAAAGTATCCTCGACTGGCGACAATGCAATGATGATGACGGGATGGATCGTAGATGCGAACCTTGTCCTGCAAGCGTTGCGGAATCCGACAGGCATGGAAAAAGTATTTGTATCCCACCGAACACAATGGCTCTCCATCCGCTTGATCACAGGGCCATTGACCGCTGCACACCAGTTTTCGAAATTCGGCCGCCGCCGTCATGGCGGCAGCGGCTCGATACAATCCACTCGACACACTACTGTCAATAGGATTCTCTTTTTCTTCTTGTTGTTTGGGCAGGGACGGATCATCCGGTACAGTGAGAAAATAACTGACATGAACCGGTAAGGGATCTCGGAATTTGAGATACCCCTCGGTATTCCACCAATGTTGCAACCAAGATGTACCATTTTGTTGGCTGTCGTCGCGGCGTTGTTCGAGACACTTCTGCAATTCCTTGGTCTCCTCCACAAACTCCTGGGCCGCTTGCAATAATGAGTTTCGTTCCGCTTCATTCTCACAAAGTGGCAAGGCTGTGGGTAGGAATCGATCCATGGTTTCTTGCAAGCTAGGAACGGGAAGACTTGGGAGTTGTTGTTGCTGTCCGTATAGATTGTTGTTCTTTCCACCGCCAATGATATCCTCGAGGAAGGCTTCTTCTCTATAATTCCCATGGGATTCCATCATGGGGGAAGGCCACTTGTGAAATGGACTTTGTTGTTTCTTGTCTTGCTGAACGTGTTGATTGTAGGGATCCAGGTCAATGCGAATGGGCGATAATGGTTGCTGCTGCTTCTTGGGCGTTGTTTTGGATGGCTTTTCAAGAACCATGGTCATCATGCCACCCGTAAAGGCATCGGCGGCCACCGCCCAGGCCAGGAGCAAAGTGCCCATCGAATTCCAAATCATCATCCTATGAATTCGTTTGGCTTGGTTAATGGATCAGAGTATGTACTGTATGTATGCCAGCGCCAAGCAGTATTATCGATAATTCCTACTTTTGTATTGGTTCTTTGATTTTGTAAAGGACACTGTATATGATTTGAGGAGGATGGTGTTTGCAAGGCTTATAGTTATTAATGAAGCAATTCAATTGTATGTAGCTACTGTTGCCACTTGACTGTTCGAGTCGGATGGTCGTGAAATTACGCGGATCGAAGCTAATTCTCACCCCGCCCATTCTTATTGTGGGATATGATGAGATCATTCTATCCTCCGACCAAAAGCAAGAAGATCAAGAGGCAATCTACGTATTGATTGGCTTGTTGTTACTAACTTGCTGGAGTAGAGGAGTAGCGCAGTGTTGAATTCTACCACAACTAACACAGCAAAATTGTGATGAGAATCAATGGATGAGAATGCGAACTCGAAAGGCGAACCCCAAGAGAGAAAGATACTTTCCTCACAACATGCATGTTGTTGTGGGATCGAGAACACCAAATCTTGTGAACAGAGTAAAGTGAAGAAAAAGACCTTCTTCACGGCCGAGTGAGCCTAGATAGTAGCTCTAGCTAGCTACTAGTAGTTCAAAGTAGCTTCAGGACGAATGAGGATCCAAGCAAGCATCGGTTCATTAAAAATCTGCTTCCGCCAAGAAATCCTTCCTCGGTAAAATAATGAACCTGACCAATCGTCGTGTTGGTCGTCTCTGCTTCCTACTCTATTTAACCTTGTTGTTGGTACCCATTCACTGTTCCAGTGGATTTGCGACTTCGCCGAGTCCGCCCAAAGCACAGTTACGTCCTGCCCAAACGAACCATTTGAATCATAATAATAATATTGAATCCTTGCCTCCTGCTGCTGTTGTTTTGGAAGCATCCACCACAGCCATCATGGACGACGCCAAACCTCCCAAAGAAGAAGGCTTTGCCTGGACTCGTCCGACCCTCAATTTGGCCATTCCTGCCTTGGTGGCCACCATTGCTGATCCCCTGTTGGCCTCGTATGATACCGCCAATATTGGACGCCTCGGGGCCAATCCTTTGGCCGCTCTCGGTGTTTGCACGTCGATTTTTTACATGTCTTTTTACTCCTTCTTGGCGAGTAAAACCGCCACCACTACCTTGGTCGCTTCGGCCTCGACGCCTCAAGAAGCCGAATTGGTCACTTCCACCTCGTTGCAAATGGCCATGGCGGCCGGCATGTTGGTCTTGGGGATTTTGCGAACGGCAGGTCCCAAATGTTTGGCGGCGATGGGAGTGGCGGCCACCTCGGATATGTACCCTCCGGCATTGACGTATTTGAATATCCGATGTTTGTCGGCACCCTTCTTTTTGTTTTTAACCGTCGGAGAAGGAGCTCTCCGAGGTCATGGCGATACCAAAAGTCCGTTATTGGCCAGTCTCGCCGTGGCCCTGACCATGGTTGCTTTGGAACCCCTTCTCATGTTTACCTTGGGTTGGAAAGTCAAGGGTGCTGCTGCCGCCATGGGATTGAGTCAAGTTGTGGGTGCTATGGTCTACGCCTGGTTTTTGAAATTTCGACGTCCATCCACCGAAGTCAAGTCCGAGGTCAAAAAGACCAAAACTGTCGAATCGACACTGACCAAATCCGACATTGTCAAGACCATTTTAAAGGCCAATGCGTCCATGATCTTAAAGCAAGGATCCTTGTTGTTTACGTGGGCTTACGCCACCAAGTGTGCGACGCGATTGGGAGCCGAGCATGTGGCCGCCCATCAAGTTGCCCTGAGTTTTTGGATGGTGTTTGGGTACATCTTGGATGCCGTGTCGGTGCCAGCCCAAGTCTTGTTGAGCAAGGCAGCCGCCGCACGCAAGACGACTTCTTTCCAAAGGGGTCTCCGGGAAATGCGATCCTTGACCAAATACATGGTTACGGTAGCCCTGGCGCAGGGTGTCTTGGTAGCCATTCTCATGGCGGGAATGAGTCCCTATGTTCCAGCCATGTATACCAATGATTCCGGTGTGATTACACAGCTCAAGACATTGCTTCCTATTTTGACCGCCCAACAAGTTTTGATTTCACTAACGTTTGTCATGGAAGCCTTGGCGGCGGGTGGAAGTCAATTTCAATTCTTGGGCATTGGTACGGCATTGAGTGCCATGGCGGCTGTGTACTTGATGAAGGGCGCGACCAGTATCAATCAAATTTGGACCGGCGGTATTCTCGCCATGTTTGTGGGTCGGCTCGCAGGAGCCAGTTTGGGTGTCCTGAATGCCAATGACTTGTTGTTTGGAGTAAAACTTGGCAAACAAAAGACCGTATAAGAATAACTGACAAGAAGGAAGTATGACCTGACCTGACAACACAATGTCGTCTGCTGGAGGAAGAATTCGGAGGAACGCTTTGCCTTTTGACACTGCCCAAGATATCTGGGATGCTGTACCAGCAGGATAGTTTTGTCTAGGGTAAAAATGATACGAACTTTATATGTATCTTGATTCATCAATGTCACTTCTTTTCCACGAGTCCATTTCGATGGAATAAAATCTACTCCGATGACACAGATCATGGAAGCCCAGCTACGTAGTCCTTGTCGCTATCGCTTCTTGCTGGTTTGCGTTGCTCATTTTCAGAAGCCAAAGTTTCAGTAATGAAGTATACTACAGTACTACTAGTAGTACGTAATCAGCATGGCTACAAGTGTATGCCAATAAGACCATGGCGATGAGAAAATGAAAAAAAAAAACTCTACCAGCTAGCTAGTACTAGCTAGCTCCTAGTAGAAGGCAAAGGAAATGTCGCGTCAGTGTGCGAGCTAAAGTTTGTGTTCTTAGATTCGCACACTTACTCAAACAAAATTTACGATTTTCACTCATGACTAAAAGTTGACACCTTCTTCCGTTTGAACCCGGAACAAACGAGAACGAAACACACAGAACGAACACGAATGAAATAGAAGAAAAACAGGGTTCTTGTTGATTTTGAAAGTAATTTCAAATTCAGTAGCAGGTGATAGTAACCAGGTTTGGGTTGACATCATCGGGTGATGATGAGGACAATTTTGAATGCCAAAGGGTCTTGAACCGTCTCTTCATAACAAAAACGAATTATTAGCAAAAGAAACCACACAACAACAAAAAACAAACCCGACATTAGTAGCGAGACTGCAATTACCACAAATTCAAAGTGAAACAACCATGTGTTTTAGTGCCACAGCCTCGTTTGCTTCGGGGGCAATACTTTTATTTCTCGGACTTTGCAGCGTACTGCTAATTCCCTTTATGACAAGAACGAAAGATGATCCATCTACTACTAGCAGCATCATGACGACAAGCCAAAAAATGGCCCTCGCTTCCGTGGCCGCCATTCCTTTGATATTTGGAGGCCATCAACTTTCCGAAGGTTTTGTATGGACGGACATGGAAAATGAACATGCCGTTCGATGCTTTGCCTATACGGCGTATGTCTTGTGGCCGCTGTATATTAGCTTGTCCTTTGCCTTGGTGGAGTGGACACGACGGCCTATCACCGAGAACCACTGGTCCTATTGGCCTCAACACAGCACTAATACTGAAGATCATGACCATGGCGTGTTGTCGGTCAAGAGTCGACGGGGCATTTTAACCTTTCATGTGCTCTTGGCGTCTGGTTTCGTCGCCTTGGTCGTTCCCGAAATGATACGCATGGATCCCGAGACTGTACGCGACGTCAATGGGCGTCTCCAATACGAAGGATGGGGGCTGGACAACAAATATCTCGACATTTTGTGCAACGTGATTTATGTTTATTGTGTAGTGGGAAGTCTCTTGATATCATCTCTGCGATACTCGACAGTATTTGGGGCATTGGTCCTCGCGAGTCTAATTGCCACAAGGATTCTTTGGGAGAACCAATATCCATCGACGTGGTGCTTTTTCTCGGCCGTCATCAGCAGTATGGTGATTTTCATTGTTTGGAGCGAGTTGAAACTGTATACACAACAAGAACCAGAACAAGAGGAAGACGCAGGCCAAGTAACTGTGGTCACCAAGAATCCCTCAAGGAACAGCAAGCACAAAGCCGTCGACGAACTGGCCGTGTAAAGAATAGCCACGGCAAACCAATCCACTGATGTTATCATATTGTTTCGTTGAGTAAAAATCCTCAAACGTGGACGGTAAATGTATGTGATGGATGTTTTGTATCAAAAGTAAAAATGATACAGTATTGTTAGACTGAATAAAAGGCCTCGGACGCCGTAAATCAATGTGCGGGGGATGTGTTGTAAAGTAATGTAAAACTGTAAATGATTTTGGTACCAAAAGCCGCCAATCAATCCACTAGCTAGCAAAAGTCCAAAAAAGCGGAAATGTATATGCGACGATTTTAATCACCCTACAAATGTTTGTACATGTTCTGTTTACTTTGGGCAGAAAGGGCAAAACTTGAACAAATATTGTGCAGTAGCTGCTTAAAAGGTTTGCCTCTTTTTGTTTCCTCGCATAATTTTCTAGAGAAGAAGCTCAATTAAATTATTGGATTAATATAGTTTGTTGAAAGTATATCTGGGGGCCCTTGGTCTCATAGTGCATGGATATGTTAAAAAAACAATGACCAAATCAGAGGGGAGTAAAAATGCATCGTGTGCGTCCATCGCAAAATGTTTTTCCTTGCCGGCGCGGGGAGAGCATTGTAACGACGAACATAGTTTGTTTGAACAACAGAGGCGGCGACGGAGACCCAGAAGAAGATGGTACAATCGATGTACCTGGTACAAGTGCAATGCCGCACTAACTTGTTACTAGAAGAAGTGTTTGCTGAACTTACTATTCTAGCAGTGACCATTCTGTATTTGTATTTGTTCAACTAGCTAGCGCCAAGGAAGGACGTTTCTTACTCTTTGTTGGCAAAAAGGCAAGGCACGTTCTTGTCACAAGGCTTCGCGTAAAATCCGTGCAGCAACTTGCACCACAACCATGAACAACGAAGCACGAGACAAACGTAACTGCCTTGAACACATCAAACCTGCCTTCTTTTTGAAACAGATAAAATGACACCAGTGAAGCTAGACGAGAAGAGAATTTTGGATTTGGATTGGCTATTTGGTAAAAAGCCAATTCCATCCAACCTTCTCGAACGGCACGTTCGACGGCGCTGAGGACACCATGAAAGGTGAAGCCCATGCTGTGGTTCATTATGAAAGCTTTCCCGCAGATCATGAGCATCACGAAAATATCCATACCGATCTATTCAACCGCATTGTCGAGGCAGTCAGTGAATGTCCGGTTCTCGCAAAGACTGTAACGCCGAAGGGGTATTCACTTCTTAAGGCTGCTGTGGAGGTTTCATCTCCACTTGTTCATCCCTCAATCAAATTCCTCATTGAGAAAAACCCGACTGCCCTCATTTGGCCAGGGGGTGACTCCTTGACTAGACAACAGCCCCTTGCGACGATTGCCGGCGATCGATGTCACTACACGCTCATGCCTTGGATTGCCGAAAAAATCCCGTTTGTTTTCGACGCCAGTTACGATAAGTTTCAAGAAGAAATAGGAGGAAGTTGGTATCCTTCCCATACATATATGACTACAAACTGTAAACAACCCGGAGAAGACCAGTCACTCATTCGCCAATTCTACGAGGTCTATCCCCAGGGCCTTCGACAAGGTTGCCCCGGTGGACTGCCGATCCACATCTACCTATCTTGCGTGTGGGAGGAACCGCATGTTTGGAACGAGCCTGAGATAGATATAGTCAAGTTTATGGTTGATCAAAACCCGACAAGTTTGCGTGTTGCAACCTTGTCAGGTGAATTCCCATTGCATGTTGCCTGCTTCGGACTGATTTTTCATCCCACGGACACCATGGCAGAAGTATGTCTCCATCTGGCATCCAAATGCCCTGAAGCGATCCCGATTTTCCGTTCCGACGGCCTTTTGCCCATACAGATACTCTCATGTTGCATCAACCGTCCTGCCGTACAGAAGGTCGCCCTGGCTTTCCTACGATGGTATCCTGGTATTATTGATGCACCCGAATGCAGATCTTTGGTCAATGACGAGTTCAGCCCCGCCCCAAAAGATGTTCCCTTTTTGCGAGATGTACACACCTTTGTGGTAGAAGAAATCGCCGTCCAAAAGGAGGTTGACCCCCTTGCGAACTTATCCGCGCCCTGGCTTGAAGGTGTCAAGCTGTGCAACAATGATCGGCATATCCCGGTTGCGGATGCATACGAGAATTGGTTAGAGCTGCGCACGGCTCAACTACAGAATCGTCTCGAGCAAATTCATGAACTTGTGACAGAAGTCGGCCTCAAGTATCAGGGAGAAGGCCCGTTCAGGGTTGCGCGCGAGATCGATGAAGGAGGTAATGAGATTATCGTATGGAGACAAGATGGCCCTGGCGGTGAGCACGAGTTAGAATTGTAGAAAACTAGTTTGCGCTGAGTGAGGCATAAGGATGTTTCTTGGGCTTGTCACAAGACGAACGAAACACACCGACCAGGTCCACCCAGCTGGAAATGAGTTGCAACTTTGTTGATGTATTAGTTGTAGGTAACTGATGTACACGTCATCAACCAGAATTAGAGAACTTGCATTTTACCCAACTAGAAAGGAGTCTAGGCCCCATACCATCATCGCCTTCGGCGTATTTCCGGACTTGCCCACCTGTACAGACGAAAGGCAGAAACAAAATTATTAGAACCTCGGCCCTTTCTAATGAGAACCAATCTTGACCGATTGTCATTGCCCTTGCCAAGCCAACCGGGAAACAGGCAGAAGGAACTCTGACCGGCAGAGAAAAACAGATGAGCATCCACAGCGGTAGTCACTGCAACCATAAGCCGCTGCTTTATCCGCCAATATCGAGCTCGAAATGATTCTTTGTACGTCTCTACCGGGTACTTGTGTCTGCAAAATAGCAGCCGTAGCACAACCAGACTGTCCGAAGTATGGCCCTCGTCGCATTGAGATCGTTTGCTGCGACCTTTGATTTCACGCCGAATAGGATTTCCATACTACGCACCTTTCTCAATCATTCTTGTTTCAACATCCGAAATGAGCCCAGAAGACGAATGGGGCTCTCACGTTGCATCCGTCGGATGGCCAAGCTGAGCAGACAGAAATTGGACGGAGCGAAGCAGCTGGCTATCCGCAGCCACTGAGAAAGGCCGTGGGCCAAGAAAAATGCTGACAAGGATGTCACCGAATAAATTCCACACTAGTCCGGTCATGAAGCTTCGCTGCTGCTGGAAAGAGGACATTTTTTGAATAAAAAGTATTGTTATGTACCTTGTCCTAGCTAGAGCCCCCACTCACGGCCGGAAGGACAGAAAAATGGAATCAATGAGGAGGTAAGTAGGAGAGAAACAACCTACAGTACGAGCTGCAGTAGCTAGTTGAGGACCAAGTCGGAAAATTGATTTTGTAATCATCAATCCTAAAAACAAAATTGTTCTCTCACTTTTCATCGAACTGGTAGCTATTATTAGAAGCTAATGGGCCTCCTACTACTACTACTAGCTTCTGTTACTCTACTAGCTAGAGCTGTTACGTCCAGACAGTAACTACACGCCTAGTTTTTTGGTTCATTGTTACCCCGCACCCTGATGATTTTTCTTCACAACAATCTTGGGAACGTGCGAGACATAATCCAAATCCCACTGACCGAATTCTGGTGTGACTTGTCCTAGCGGTACCTTTTGATTTAACACATAGTTTGGCCGGGACAAAGGATTAGGGCAATTGCTCCTTGTGGCGGCAAGATGAGAATGAAGTGACTTCATGGATGACTGATGATGCAAGAGTTTGGATCGGGTGCGGCGGGATATTTATTGATAGATAAAAACAAGAGGTAATAGCTAGCTAGTAGCTACTACTAGCTAGTGCGTGGTATGGCGCTTGCGGTATCAGTACTACTATACCAGTTGTCTATCACACTGGTTGCTGATTGGTGGTGGTGTACGAGATAGCCAAGGAGCAGGTGACATCTCCCGACAACACTGAAGGAATTCTATTAGTAACTATTAGCTACTAGTAGCTATCTTGGTACCTTCTTAGGAGATTAGATTACTACCATAATAGAATATCTCTCCCCCTACATAGCTATCGGAGAGTTGTTAAAGATATCTGACAGCAAACGTCGACTACGTCGTACTGGTAGTAGTGAATCAATCCGTTTACAATAGTCATACGTCTCATCAGCTACAGAGCCACTTCACGGAGAAACGAGAACCATTGCCACTCCCTCCTGCTGTGAAGTTGTCGCCTTGGTATACCCGCCAACACACAGCAACGTAACAACAAAAGCAGTAGCATCAGCAACCACAAGCTGGCCAGAAGTAGAGTGAAAAATCAACTTACATACTACGGATAACCAGGCAAGATATCTCATCTTTCAAGTCACAAAGTATAACCACGTAGCAGCTACAAATCCTCCTCTGTATCACCTGCAACCACAACAATCGCAACAACCACTACTCCCTTTACAGTATACAATTCATCATGGCCGACGACAGCAGTAACAACAATCATGCCGGCCGAAAGGCCGGAAGTGGCCGCAAGAACAGGAGGGCGTCCGTCACCGTCCCGGAAAATGAACGACGCAAAACTTATGGCAAACAAAAGGATTTGTTCCCTGAAATCAGTCACATGCCCGAATTTACCAATTATGATCCCAATAACGATGACGACTTTAGTATTACTTCTGGCGCCACTCGCTACGAGTCGAAGGAAGATCAAGATGTGGCGGTATTCATGGCCCTGGCGGGACGCATGAATATTGATTCCTTGCTCTTCATTTTGAATGGACATGCCCGCGAACAGAATCTTCCGAGTGCAGAGTACCTACTACCGGAAAAACGAAAGGAGCGCGATGAATATTTGAAAAAGCTCAAAAAGGAATTCAAATGGAAAGAAAGTGAAGATGGCAACGTCTTTTTGGAGGTCTTCGAGATTGAATCGGTCAAGGACGCCGACATGTGGTGGGATGATGATTTTACCCAAAAGATTTTAATGTCGGCCATTCGCGATGTGCGATATTATCAAGCCAACAAACAGGACTACATAACAGCTGTCGAGACCTTGGCGACACAACAAGATAATAACGAGACGGAAGGGCACATGAAGACTTTGATTAATGACAAGCATGCCCGTGGTCTCGAGGTGCACATTTGTGGGTATATTGAAGAAATCCGCAAAGACTTTGTCAATGCCGTCTTGGACGAACAAGATGATTGCGAAGATGCTGGCGATGACTATTTTGAAACGGCTCAAAAGTTACGGCAGTGTGCTTTGGGGTTTACCGTCCAGGCGCAAGAGTTCGCTTACAAGTTGGCCAAGTGCGATCATATTGTGGCCTTGAAAGCTTCCCTCAGTAAATGGGATAAACCCAAACCTAGCAAGAAAAAGACCACCCAGAGTATCAAACGTGGTAGTGGCGGCAAGGAACAAGCCATGGCAGCAGCGGAAGCTGAAGCAGCTGCATAATATGAATCTCATCGATAGATCGATTAGGAACTAGACATGCAAAGAACGGCGTGATGTGTATTGTATGACTACGGTAGTGGGATACGAGAAATGACGAGACGGTATGGTAGGCAGGGTAGGTGCGGAGCTTGACGAGACTGATACTGGGAAGTATTGTAGTGGAGAGAGTTGAGTTGCGCTTGCCCTATGCAACCAGCAAAACAAAACAAAAACAAAATACGTATGTACCTTCTTGTGTGTCGCTGGCTAGAAAGGCGGCGCCAGGATGGTGACGTTCTGACTTTCACTGCATAAAGATGATTGTATGATTGTGAGAGAATTCAACCCTGTTGCTCTATTATAATTTGGTTTTACATTTTTATAGTTAAAATTGCTACACCTACGTTTGAATTTCTGCTCTCAACTTTGAATGGCTATTCTACTAGCTAGCTTCCTACTCAAGTCAGCCATAAGGAGCAGATGCTGTCAGAGCTAAGTACCCTAATGTACAGTACGGTCTTGCTAGCTAGCTAGCAATCATAGTACATCCACCTATCTTATGACGGCAGCGGACACTCGTGGAGGATGCAGTGATCCCACAACAAGAAATTGTGTGTTAGAATTTCGTGTCATCCCGAGGAACGTGGAGTTGGTGTCAATGGTCTGGAAGCCGCGTGCGTCATTCCCAAGTGTAGACGCAGACCCGCTCCAAAAATTTCTCGCCGGGTGCAATTTATTTATTTGGGGCTCTTGGATCCACATGCAGCACCGCGCAGATGAAGGCGGCAGCAAATACTGTACTTCAGCACTAGTCAGTTATCATAGCAAGCTAGTCTAGTTAAGTAGCTACTATTAGTAGCTAGCTAGCTAGACTACGTACCTAACGAGTTAGCTAGCTAAGGATAGTGGACGACAGAGTAGATATCTATCTAGTTAGCTAGCTAGCTATAGCTTCATTGGTACTACTGATCACTGGCGAATCGATTTTCTTGGATATGGCCAATGGTCGGAGCCAGGCAATCACTAAACCAAGTGAAAGACCGGCAGTAATGCCGTCAACGATAAAACGAACGTCTTGTCAACGAGAGAAAGTACGGGACAAGTTATAAGTGCTCTAAACGAGTAAAGGAAATGCAGCCTGTAAACCATGAAAGACCTTCTTATTTTAATAATCTACAGAACGAGTGAATGAATGAGAATGATAAGTGTGCTGTTGCGAGAGCGATTTCGTTCCTTGTTGTTTTGTTTGTGTGATGTGATCCTTTGGACCACGGTAGTACGGTATTCTTCTTCTTTGTGTTATATGATGATCATGTATTCATTTCTGTAGAAGCGTAAGTAATTGCAAGATTATGCAAACCAATACAAAACGGTGCTTTGGTAATAAAAGAAGACGGTCGCATTGGCTGTTCGAGACCACCTGCTTCTTTTCTCCCCTTCTAAACACCTGTACAAACACTAAACACATGTATATACCTCCAATAATATCCTCCCTTTGTACACCAACGACGACGGCAGTAGACTTTGACTCTTCCTTGATTCCTCCAAACATACGACCTCTCCCGTCCAGTACCAACTCCATAGCTAGCTATATATGAATACATCGTAGCTACCTCTTCCTGCCCTCTCTATGCTTGTTTGGCACTTTCTTTGGAGCCTTGGCTCATTTCATCGGCTTCCCATTTATTGGAAATACTTGCCTTCAAGGCTTCCACTTGATCACACTGCGCCAATTTGAGAGCAAAGGTACGGGATTGAATCGTATAGGCCATGCTTTGTTCTCGCAAGGACTCGGCGGTAATATCCGACGTGTCACCACACATGCGACATTCGGCTTGCTCTTCCAAGACGGCCCGTACCGTTTCTCGTCGCAGGTCGGACAACAAATTGACAATATGCACTTCCAGTCCGCGCGCATACGAATCTTCCATTAATTTTTTGAGATTGGCTTCAATCGTTTGCGGAGTAAAGACACCTTCTTGAACGCCCGCGTTGGCGAGAATCTCGACGGTTTGTTTGTAGTCGGCCCGGTATTTGCGATAATACTTAACATCTTGAATGGCGGCTCCCCGAATTTGTTTCATTTCCGCGTCGGTCCACCACATGTCTTGGCAATCTTTCACGCTTTCCACGACGTGATAGACACACTTGACCATGTCGTTGTTGGCCGTGGCAAACCGAAAGTTCTTGTCCACTTTGGCTTTGGCATCCTTGCCTGAAATTTTGGCGGCCGCTGCCACTTGGGCCGACACTGGTAAATTTTGGGTTTTGGCGTGTCCTTGCAAAATAAAGATTAGGGACGACAGATCCATTTTGTTGGCAATGTTCATAAAGACGGCCACATCTTGATCTTCTTTGGATTTGAATTGTTCAAACCGTTTCTTGACCGTTCGTTCGACGACTTCATCATCTTCTATACTGTCGTGGCCCGAAATAGAAGTATCGTCCAAATCCGGGGATGGCACAAACTTGTTGGCTTCATCGAATTGGAATTGGGGAAAGGAAGTATTGGCTACGAGAATCATTTTGGCAGTGTTTGTCTTTGTAGTTGAGTGAGAAGATGTGTTGGTGGGTTGTGATGGTTGTGTCTTTGTAGTGTCACAGTCCTCTTTGGCCCTTTTATTATTGTTGTTGGGTACACTTTGACTGCCAGAGTCCCTTTCGAGTAGAGTTTGTTTTAGATGAATTTTGAAGGATGTTAATTGATACTTGGATCAACTTGAGTTTGGTGCTATAGTTGAAAATCAATCAGCGTTTGAAAATAGTGCAAAAGGATTTGGATGTTGCCGTCTGTAATGAGGTTTATCAAGTTTGGCAGGCAGCTGAAGGCAGGGGGCTTATTTAGTAAGAGTAGTAGTCACCCTGCTGGATAAATATAACTAGACTACTTTCTTGATGCTTTTGCCGTCAAAAGTTAGTAACTGGCACCGCTCGTGTAACTATAGCTAGCTACGAGTAGAAGATGAGAAGCGGAGTTATCCTGGTTTGGATACTACAACACTGTCTCAGAGTCGGTTGCTGGGACGGCGGCCTGCGCAGTCAGATATGACTGCTGATGTGTTTTGAGTTGGTCTTGATATTGAGACCGAATAAGCTACGCAAGAGCTTACGCAAGGATTAACGAAGAACGTTCGGTGGGTTACAACTAAATAGCTAGCTAGAAGGGGTGACAGCGCAATCTTTCTCATCCATCAACAGTGGCATGGGCGTGGTGGGCGAAAGGCTCTTTGAGTTGATTCTAATTGGGGTCATTCCATCTGCCGGAAAGATAAGTTCGAAGACGTAATTCATCGAATCATCATGCATGCGGGACATGGACATGTTGTTGATTGGGTGACATCAGAAACCGAACCAGTTAGACATCTGACTCACCTTGCTGGAGATAGGAATACTAATACGTCGTAATGCCGGTACTCCTTTTACCACTACGACGTCGTAGTGTACTCCTTCGTATTTATACGTATGTAGAAATGGTACTTTATTATTGCTACTCCGAGAGTAGTGTACTTCCGCACAGTCAGGTACAGTTTCCCTCGCACCAACGAGAAGCGAGACGTGGTTCTTAAATTTAATTTATGTGTTGGGTCATTGCGATTTAGAAAGATTGTGTTGTCAGGAATTTGTCATCCGCTCAGCAATATTACTTTTAGTGCCGTTTCTATCGAAGAGTCATCGTAGTGTGTATAAAAATTAAGAATTTTGACTGACGTAATTTTCTATTTTATGACAGTTTCTATTCAAACAAGAACGAAATATCAATTAATGGTACAGTAGAGATAGGGTGACTGAAAACGAAACAGCTTCAAGATGCCAACGTCGCACACGTGTTCACATCCTATCCCAGAACGTTCTTGGCCTGGGGGCAGTACTTTAGCTCGAGCTTATCATCACTGGGAGATACACCCAAGAACATCCGCCTCTAACACCTAGCTAGCTAGTATTGTAGAATAGGGTTGTTCTATCGTGAATCCTGGGTGCATAGATCATAACTAGGCTTCCACAATCGGGCAGCTCGCGGGATTTCCTCCACAAGATACCCATTGAATCAGTGGAAAGAGACTATCAATTGTCTGGGGCCTCCACGCCATAAAAAGACAGAAGAGCGGCGTAGAACAAGCTAACCCCAGATAAAATGGCCTAAGGCAGCCGTCATCCCCTAGAACCCATTATTGGGTTTTTTATCCACAGGGTCGGCGGCTATGGGGTCGTTCCGAGGTGGCAGATGGCACCATAAATTGCTAACATCGTAGTAGCAGGTCGTTTGATTCAGAAAATATACAAGTTATGAGCATTACACACAACATCATCGTTGTTGGTGTCTATTTACAGCCGCTTCCAAAATGTAGGGAATCATCAAACTCACGGGCAGTTCCAACGAACTAATGACTTGATCTGTCCTACGCATACAGTGTTGTTTGAGCCAGACCCAAAAGGACCGAACGGGACGACACAGTTTGGTTTGACAAATGGGAAAGACCAGAATATCCGCGGTAACATATAAAATGGCATTGGCATTCCACAAGAGCGTCGAGCATAAATTGCACAAGGCCAGCGTCACATCGGTAATGATGGCGTTATGGGAAGATGCGACGAGCGCCGGATTGAAAAGATAGGAAATGACGCAATCCAAAATACTCCCCATTAAAAAGAGAATCATTCCACAAGCAATCAAGCGTCGTGCCAATGATCCTCCTGGATAGCATAAAAGACTGCGATCCTTGTGCACGACCAGCAGTCCACTGATCAGATAGGTATGCATGGCAATCATATTGACCTTGTAGTAGCGTTTTGCTGCCAAGTGCTGTTGGTTGTTGTGGACGACAGGTGATGATATGACAGTAATATCACTATCATCATCGTCACCGTCATCAAAAAAGGTACTGTAGAATTCCAAAACTGCCCCAATTCCAAAAGTAACTCCAGTCGCAAAATCCAAAAACTTTTCCATAATTTCCTCCTCCACTTGCACGTCGTGTTGTCGGCGAATCATCATATCCCACAAGGGCAAATTTCGAAAGGCTGTCCAAGCACTTCGATGTTGTTGTTCTCTTCCATCCTGTGGCAATGTCAAGGCCCACAGGACATCGACCATGGCATTCACAATAAAAACAAAGGGCCCCGCCGAATTGAGGACATTGTACAACATGCGGCTTGATTTATTGTCCGTAGTAGGATCATCATTAAGGTGTCCATCATCCATGACTTCATCGGGTTGGTCATCATCGGGACCATAATTTTCGTCGTAAAAGGCATTTGTGACATCCCAAATGGCCATGCCCGTTTGAATACTGGCTCCCACCAAAAACAGGACATTGGAGGAAAGACTGTACATCATATCTTGTGGATTATTGCTGGCTAGATTTTCGTCTTCGGAATTTTCAGACGACGACGAAGAAATAACAGATTGATCGTCATCATAGTCGTTGTTGGTATCTCTTGGTTGGAGTCGTCGTTCTAATAAACTCTGGTAAAGAGGGTCGTCTTCTTCCTCCTTTGACCGGCTGATTTTTCCCATCCTTCCCGGCAGTGCCAAAACATCCACAAGAGCAGCAGCCGATTGTTGTGCGCGTATGCGGCGAGCATTGTTCATGATATAATCATCATCACGAGTCCAGAGCTCCTGCTTTTGCGGTTGGGAATGCAACGAGTGCAAGGGAGATACCTTGGCCTTATGTTTTTGGGCTCCAGCTAGACGTTGGTCGCTATGACTGCTGTTGGTGATCCGCCATTCATCCTTATCGTCGCCCTGTTGCTGCTGCTCGTCGTCGCTATCAAACTTGAACTGCTTGACCAAGTCACGAGGCCGTTGATAACTGCGAGTTCTCCGGACTCCTTTGCGGTGAAACATCTTGGTGGTGGTGTGGATAGAGATAGATGTGCTATCTGCGTATGCATGTCCGCCCCTTTTTACAATCTTCTTTTTCGGCTCGACAGCATGCAGCAATGGTTAGTTCATACTGCAGTTGCCAACTTTTGCAATAGACAGATAGTTTATAGGTCGAATGGTGAATCAATGATCGAATGGCAAGGGTCTCTGAGCTGTGTTTACTTCGTGTAGAAGGAATCGCGGCTGCTGTGCATCAAAACAAAAAACATCGCATAGAAGAGGAGTGAATCAATGCGCGCCCCCAATTAAAGTAAAGGCGCGCATTGATTC
>ENA-ORBV01003512-ORBV01003512.1-microbial-mat-metagenome-genome-assembly--contig:-NODE-3512-length-31285-cov-12.499615_pt1 | contig 31285 bp, 21 predicted proteins | sample MGYA00237777_ERZ505514 | MGnify/ENA primary metagenome ERZ505514 (study PRJEB26160, sample SAMN06269048) | microbial mat metagenome | isolation source: Oligotrophic lake microbial mat | place... | reverse complement strand
GCCCTTCCGCGGGCAGCGTTGAACGCCCGGCAACCGGCGGCTTTGACCGCCCTTCCGCGGGCAGCGTTGAACGCCCGGCAACCGGCGGCTTTGACCGCCCTTCCGCGGGCAGCGTTGAACGCCCGATTGCCAATATTGTCGAGCGACCTACCCCCGGCTTTACCCGCCCCGGTGCTGGAACCGGCAGCGACATGACATCCGCACCTTCCCGGAGCCGTGTTGACCAGCGCCTTCCCTACACCGGCGTACGCCAGCCCGAGCCTGCAGGGGGCTATTACCCAAGCACCGGCGGCTCGCCCTCGGCGGCTCCCGGTTACTCCCCTTCCCGACCATCCCCCGGCTATGACCGCGGCTCGCGACCTAACGTGGGACCGGCAACTGGACCCTCTCGCAGTCCTTCTGCAGCCCCTTCGCCCGCAAGCCCCAGCCGTTCTTCGGGATCGGGCATGTTTGGCGGAAGTCGCAGCACGCCAAGCTCCCCGAGCCGGGTCAGCCCATCGTGGGGCGGCAGCCGTTCGCCGGGATCGTTTTCAGGTGGAGGCTCTCGCTCTTCGGGCGGCAGCAGCGGGGGCTCGCGCTCCGGTGGCGGTTCCCGTCCACGCTGATAGCGCCCTTTTCCCGGTGGCTCGGGCAACTGCAGTCCATCCGCCGTGAGGCAACGCTCTCACAAACGCTGGCCTTTAAGCAATCGTACCTTTTCTTATGATCAACGCGATCGCCATGAAATGCAAAATTTTCCTGGTTGGGGCGGCACTTTGTCTGTCCGTCTTCAGCCAAGCCCAAAACGATGCGGATGCTCTCCGCTACGCCATGCTGCAATTCGGCTCCACCGCCAGAGCACTCGGCAGCGGCGGTGCTTATGGAGCCGTGGGCGGCGACTTCGGTGGAGTCAGCATCAATCCCGCCGGCCTGGGTGTGTACCGGAGTTCTGAATTTCAGTTCAGCCCCGGCTTTTCGTTCACCGGCGCTTCGACCGATTTCAACGGAAGCCTGGTTAACGATTCCAGAGCCAATGTGCACATCGGCTCCATGAGCCTGGTCTTCACCGACCTGAACGACCGCTACCGCTACGGTTCCGGTATGCGGCGGGCGTCAACCAACTTCGCCATCGGGGTAAACCGTCTGGCCAGCTTCTCGTCCGGCCGCGAATTCAACGGATTCAACAGCGACAACTCGCTGCTCGACTCCTACACCGAATTCCTGAACAGCGGCTCCGGCACAGCACCGTCCGATGCCTTCAACGCCGATCCCTTTGGAGCCGGACTCGCCTATGATGCCTTCCTGCTCAATCCCATTCCCGGCGACACCTCGCGCTACTACAGTGTGGTCCCCGATGGCAACGTGTTGCAAAATCGCCGCCTGACTTCGCGCGGCTCGGTTTCCGAAATGGTCATCGCGCTGGCCGCCAATTTTGGCCACAAACTCTATATCGGCGGTTCAGTGGGCGTGCCCTTTTTAAAGTATGTCGAAGATGCCGTTTACTCGGAAAGCGACCGCGATGAAAGCATTCCGGGATTCAGCTCGTTCAGCCAGCGCAATTCGCTCGAGACCCGGGGCACAGGCCTCAACGCCAAATTCGGCATCATCGTCAGGCCAATAGAAGCCTTGCGTCTGGGAGCTTCCGTGCACAGCCCCACCCGGTACCGCCTGCGCGACGAATTTAGTTCCGAAATCAACGCCGACATCGAGACCAACAACTACCAGGTCTTCTCGCCCTTCGGCTTGTTTGATTATACGCTCCGCAGCCCTTGGCGCGCCGTTGGCTCGGCCACGGTGCTGGTCAAAGAGTATGGTTTTATATCGTTAGACTACGAGTACCTCGACTACGGATTCAGCGCTTTTGATTTCAGCCGCGGCGGTCTTGGCTTTGAATCCGAAGAAGCCGAACTCAACACCCAAATTGACGGCAAATACACCCGCGCCCACAATTTGCGCGGCGGTGTTGAAGGCGTTTCCGGCCCCATGCGTTTTCGCGCGGGGTACAGCTACCTCGGCACGCCTTTTGCTGAAGGACGCGCCACCGCCGATGCTGACCTAAGCCGGCACTCGTTCCACGGAGGCATCGGCTACCGCGGCGAAAGTTTTTTTGCAGACCTCAGCTACGTCCACAGCCTCAGCACCTTCGGCGAGGTGCCCTATCAATTGGCCGACGCCAGCGAGCCCATTCCCTTTGCCCGCACGGAGCAAACGGCAGGCACGGCGGTACTAAGCATGGGGGTGAGGTTTTAGGGGGGGAATGGAGAAGCTTTCCCGGTGTCCCGGCAGATCAGCTATTTTTGCAAGTAGCTGAAACCTTATCCATGGATGATATTTTGTTGCTGACGGATAAAGTTCGCACTACGCTTTTTTTGGGTGAGAATCATTTTAGGGAGTTTAAAACGGCTTACGAAGGACGGCCTGATCAAAAAAGACCTCGGCGGTTTGCTGCTATTTGTCAAGATATTGGAGAAGCCTTAGTTGCCTTTGCGAACGCAGACGGTGGAGCAATTATCATTGGTGCAGAAGACAGCGGACTCATAACCGGGATACCTCACAGCGATTCCCGGATAGCCGAGATGTTGAATGCCGTTCATACACATGTGTATCATGGGCAAGTTTTGCCATTGGTGAACGCAAATGAATTGGTCCTGGATGAACAGAGAGTTTTATACTTCTCTGTAAAAAAAGGGACCACCATGATTTATCAATTGCCCGATGGTCGCTGTGTCAAGCGAAAGGATAAAGTAACGTTGCCGGCTTCCATGCAGCAGATAGGTTTTGAAAGACAGGAAATAGTCTCACGAGCGTACGATAGTCAGTTTGTGGAAGGAGCTACTGTTGCTGATTTAGATGTGTCGCTCCTTCAAGGCATTGCCTAAGAGTACATTTCGGGATTAAGTGTTGAGCGGTACTTGCAACAAATTGGATTGGCTGAGTATGGCTTGAATGTGTTAAAACTCAGACGAGCTGCTCTTTTGCTTTTTGCGAGAAAAATTGATCGCTGGCACCCTCGTTGACAGATTAGGATACTCCAAGTAAACGGCAATACCCTTGAATCAGGCGAAAACTACAATGTTAATACCGATAGCGTAGTTTCAGGGAATATATTTGAATTAATATTTAAATCTTGGGATCTGATTCGCAACTTTATTGCTTATCAAACACAATTCGGGCCTAACGCACAATTTGAACAACGGTTCATTTATCCCGAGGATGCAGTTCGGGAGAGTGTATTAAATGCAATTGCTCATCGCGATTACAGCAGCTCTAATGCTATTGAAATAATATATATTTAATAATATAATGTAAATTAAAAGTCCTGGGGCATTGCTCTCTACCCTCAACCTAAGCAATTTATATCATTTGGAAGGTTCACATGAATCCAGGAACTCTTTGATTGCGATGGTTTTGCGTGAAAACAAACTCATGCGAGAACCGGGGGAGGGAATGAAGCGAATTTTCAATCTCATGCAGGAGCAGGAGCTTGAAAGACCTGAACTATACAGCAACGGTTTATGGTTTAGCGTAACACTTAGAAATGCCCTAAAGCTAATTTAGCAGCTCAACCCACCCGGTTCACTTCCGGCACAAGCGTTACGCCAAACTGCTGCAGCACAGCCTCGCGGATGTCGCAAGCCAGTTGCCAGATTTCTGCCCCGCTGGCCCCGCCGTAGTTGACCAGAACCAGCGCCTGCTGGGCGTGGGCACCCGTGTTGCCGATGCGTTTGCCCTTAAAGCCGCACTGCTCAATGAGCCAGCCGGCGGCGAGTTTTACCGCACCGTCTGCGGTTGAGTATTGGGGCATGCCGGCAAATCGCTCGGCCAACTCGCCGGCCAGTTCAACGCTGACCTCAGGATTCTTAAAGAAACTGCCCGCATTGCCGAGCACTGCCGGATCCGGCAATTTTGACTGACGTATATGAATCACCGCCTGGCTCACGTCGCGCACGGATGGTTCTGCAATGCTCATTTGCTCCAACGTATCTTTAATGGCACCATAAGTTAAATTTAATTCCGGGCTAAGGGCCAGTCGAACCGTAAGCGAAAGTATGGCGTAACGCCCGGCGGCTCCGCGCTTGAAAACGGATTCGCGGTACCCGAATTGACAGGCTGCCCGGTCAAAGTGCAGGACCGTTCCGCTTTGCAGATCCAGCGCTTCCAACTCGTGAAAAACGTCTTTGAGTTCTACGCCGTAAGCGCCGATGTTTTGCATGGGAGCAGCCCCGCACAAACCAGGAATGAGACTGAGGTTTTCGAGCCCGCCCCAGCCCCGGTCAACCGTGAATTGCACGAGTTGGTGCCAGCTTACCCCAGCGCCAGCGCGAACCAAAACCTGCGAACTGTCGCGGCCCACTTCGACCAAACCGCCCAACCGGTTGAGCAGTACTAAACCGTCATAGTCCCGCACAAACAACATGTTAGACCCGCCGCCGAGCAGCAGGCGCGGACGATCGCGGAACTCGGGGTGATTCCACAACCACAAGAGGTTCTCCGCACTTTCAGCGCTGGCCAGCGCGGTGGCGCGGGCATCGGTTCCAAAGGTGTGGTAAGGGCGCAGAGAGGCCTGGCGCTGAATGTCGGGAAGGCTCATGGCAGCCACAAAGCTAGGTTATGCGAACGAAGCAGTCTGGCAATCGCTGGCAACCTGCCGGGCCAGCGTCAGCCCTTCGCCCGTGGTCTTAGCCCCCAACTCTGTTCAAGCCCGCTTTGGCCTTGCTTTGCAGCGAGTTGCGGTACTCGTGGTCCTTCATTTTCAGGCTGCGGCGAAAGTAAGCGGCTGCTTTTTCCTCGTTGCCTTCCTGCTCGTAGAGGTAGCCCAAATGCAGAGCAGCACTGGCGGCGTAGTAATAGGGGAGGGTTTCACCGTTTTGCAGGGCGGCCTGGTAAAAGCCTTTGGCCTGCTCGGGCATACCGGCTTCGTCGTAGATGCGGCCGGCGCGGTAGGTGAATTCTACCTGCTCGGCAGGCGTTTGGAACTGCTCCATTTTCTTGCCTTCCAACCCTTGCAAGGCGCGCTTGTAATAGCCGCCGTCAAAAAGCAGACGCGTTTTGAGCAACAGCGCGTTGGGCGCCGCGCCGCGCTGGGCCTCTTTTTCTGCCTGTTTGTCGTCGTCGATGATGCTCACCCCGCGCTGTTTGCACAGGATCATGTACTCGGTGTAACGCTCGGGACGCCCCTGCACCAGGTGGTGCCAGGCCAGCTTTTGGTAGCATTCGCGCACGTAATTGCGCCCCTTAAACCCAACCAGGAATTTTTCTAAAGAAAGGTGGGCGTCGCCGTCTAAACGACGCAGCTTGGCCAGGCCCAGCATGAAGTCCAGGTAGGCGAAAGAGAGATATTCCGAGGTGCGAGGGGCATTGGTTAATAGCCGGATGGCCTCATCGTTGCGACCGGTGCGCATGGCCACTGACGCCGTAATAAAATGGTTCAACAGGTTGCCGCGCAGCGCCAGTCGATCCGTGCTGACCGTTTCCCACGCGCTCTCCGGATCGTTCTCCAGGTACAGCGACATCAGCGCGTAGTACACCAAAGCCTCCTGCTCAAATACAAAGTCGTTGCTCGACGACCAGCGCAGCAGCGCGCGCATCTCGCCCATTCCCTGGTCAATGTCGCCGTCCAGGCCCACCATGCGCGCGCCCCATTGGTACTGATCGGGAATGGCGCCAATGATGGCGTGCAGCAGCGCCAGGCTTTTTGCCGTGGGCTTGAAATCGGGGAAAAGCCGCTGATTTTCCTGCAACAGCAGGTAAGCTTTCCGGATTTCGCGGAACGCACTGAGGTACTCTTCGAACTTCAGGCGCGCCAACGCCCATTGCAGGTGCAGCTCGGCCTCGGTGTAGCGGTAGTAGGGCGAACTTTTGTCGCCTTTGCTCAGTTCGCGGAGGCGGCGCTCTTTGTTGGGTTCGCGTTTGTCAAATTCGCTGCGTTCTTCGCCGATGTAGCACACAAAAAAGTCGGCGTAATTCTCCAGAAACCAGGGCAGGCGGTTGCCGGGGTTTTCGCGTTTTTCGGCTTCCAGCAGGGCCAGCCCTTCTTTTATTCTCAGGGCGAAAATGAGGTCGTACGCCTGGCGACAGCGCGTGTTGAAATCATAACACTGGGTGCAGGGGGCGGGGGTTTCAGTGTTTTCGATGCTGGCGCCGGCCATCGCTGAGCCGAGACTTGGGCTGAGACTGGGGCTGAGACCTGAGCTGAGACTTGGGCTGAAGTTTGAGCTAAGATCCAGGCCAGCCGATGCGGCGGCCTTCAACGGCTGGGAAAAGCCCAGCACGCAGCACAGAAGCGTAATAAAACTTATGGAATTTGCGAAAGGTATCGCGGCAAGAGCGCGAGGCAGGGCAAACACGGCTCAGATTTCCTCCACCAGACCGGCGATCTCCGGGTCAACCAGGATGCGGCCGCAGTGTTCGCAAACGATGATTTTCTTGCGCTGGCGAATGTCCATTTTGCGCTGCGGGGGAACTTTAGAGTAGCAACCTCCGCAGGAATCGCGCTCGATGGTGACCACGGCTAAACCATTGCGGTAAGACTTGCGGATGCGGCCAAAGGCGGTGAGCAGGCGGTCGTCCACTTCGTTGGTGGCTTCTTCCAATTGCTTGTTCAACTCCTTTTCTTCCTTATCGGTCTCGGCGATGATTTTGGAAAGTTCGCCTTTTTTGGCGTCCAGGTCGGTGGCACGCGCATCAATAATGCCCTGGGCTTCGCTCAGGTACTGCTTCTTGCCCACCATATCGGTTTCGGCATCGCGAATGCGCTTTTCGCCCAGCTGGCTATCCAGCGTCTGCATCTCAATCTCCTTGGTCAGCGCGTCAAACTCGCGGCTGTTCTTGACGTTCTTCTGCTGGCCTTCGTATTTTTTGATCTGAGCCTGGGACTCTTTAATCACGTTTTTGCGGTCGGAAATGGTTTTGTCGAAGGTGTCAATTTCAGCCTTCAACTTATCCATGCGGGTCTGCAACCCTTCGATTTCATCTTCCAGGTCTTTAACCTCAATGGGCAATTCGCCTTTCAGAACAACGATTTCGTCAAGCTTGGTATAAATGGTCTGCAGGTGGTGCAGGGCACGGAGCTTGTCTTCTACAGTGTATTCTTTTACGACGGCCATCAGAAATAATTTACGGGATTGGTAACGATGCTGGTCAAACGAACGGCAAAGGTATCAAATTTCCTGGACAGGAACTCGGCTAAAAGCCCTGCGGTGAACTGTTCGCTCTCATAATGGCCCACATCGGCCAGCAGCAGTTTGCCTTCGGCATCAAAGAATTGGTGGTACTTGACGTCAGCGGTTACAAAAGCCTGAGCCCCGGACTGTAAAGCCTTGGAAATCAGGAAAATACCGGCACCACCACACAAGGCAACACGCTTGATGGGAAGCCCGGTCAGCGGACTGTGGCGCACGCAGGGGGTCCGGAACCGATCCTTTAAAAGCGCCAGAAAATCCGGTTCGGAAAGCGGCTCGGTCAACTCGCCAACCAGGCCGTGGCCAACCTGCGGGTGTTCGTTGAGCAGCGGGTAGAGGTCATAGGCCACCTCCTCGTACGGATGAGCTTTTTTCATCAGGCGAAGCACTTCCTGTTCTTTGTGCCGCGGTAGGATCACTTCAACCCGGATTTCCGGCTCCGCATGGTCCTGACCGCGCTCGCCTACATGCGGTTTAGTGAGCTCGTTGCCCCGGAAGGTGCCCTGGCCCTCGGTGTTAAAACTGCAGTGATCGTAGTTTGAAATGACACCTGCCCCGGCATCGAACAAGGCTTGCCTAAGGCGCGAGACCCCTTCGACCGGAACAAAGGTGACGAGCTTGAGGAGCAATTCCCGTTTGGGGTCCAAAATCTGCCGCTTGACCAAACCCAGCCGATCGGCCATTCGGTCGTTGACCCCGTTGTGCACTGCGTCCAGGTTGGTATGGGCGGCAAACAGGGCCACGTTCAAGCGGATGGCTGCCAGCAGGGCGCGCTCTGCGTACGTGCGCCCGGTCAGGCTTTTTAGCGAGCCGAACAGGATCGGGTGATGGGCCACCACCAAATTGCAACCCAATTCTGCCGCTTCGCGGATCACCTCTTCGGTGCTGTCAAGGCAGCAGAGCACTCCCGTGATGGGTTGTTCCGGGTCCCCACAAAGCAGGCGAGCATTATCGTAGCTTTCCTGATAAGCGGGCGGTGCCCAATCAGCCAGAGCCGCTATGACGTCGCGGACGCGGACTTGGCTGGCCATCGTTATTTGTAGCGGACCTCTACGCCCATATCGGCTTGTTCATCCAGCAATTCCAGGAAGTTGAAGCTGCGGGTCACGGTGCTGCCATCGTCGCTGATGGTGTAGTTCAACCCGCTGACTTTTTTGACCTTGCCGGGAAGGACGTATTCAACTTTGTAGGAGGCATCGCTCATCATCATCTTCATCATTTCCATTTCTTCGTCGGCCAATTCCTCTTTGCCGAGTTCGTTAGAATTTGCCTTGCGCGTCAATTGACCGGGCTTAAACGAGTATTGGTCTTCTGAGCCACCCAGCAACATGTTGTCTGCGTCGCCACCGCCAGATGCCAGCGGAGTATCAAAGGCGCTTAAACCCGTAGCCATATCCATGCTGAATTTGTTCACTTCATCGATGCTTCCGAAAGACAACCCCAGGGTGTAAACCATTTGTTGTGTGTTGCCATCCATGCTCAACCAAATGGTGCCGTTTTTGGTGATTTCCGGGTACTTCCAGAACTGTTTAATGGAGTCGGGCATGTCGGCAAAGCGGAGCGTGGTATCCAAGTTGTACTCGCCGGCCATGTCTTCTGCTGTACCGGTTGAATCGCTGAAACTGGAAAAGCTCATGATCATGCCCATCATCTGGCTCATGTCCATGGTGACCAGGTACTCGCCGCTTCCGTCTTTTTTCAGCGCAATGCGCTCCAGAATTTCAATGCAGGACGTTGAGCTGACCATGACCATCAAACCCAACACCGGAAGAAGCATCCGATGCATGGTCGGAACAAAAAAAAGTTTCATGCGTATTTTTTGGTTTTTATTGCAGTCTTGCGCTCAGGTCAGACCCTGCGATTTTGCCTGGGATCGCGAGCGGCAAACGCCGTCCCGAAGGTACACTGGTTTGGCCACATCGCGATAACTTCGGGTCATGAACGTCCCCCCTTCCCGCGCTTTGTTTTGGCCCTTTTCGGCGCTCTACGGCGCGGGCACCACCTTGCGCAACCTGCTCTATGACGCTGGCTGGCTTCGCTCCTTTGGTTTTGATTTTCCTGTCATCGTGGTGGGCAATCTCCAAGCGGGCGGCACGGGCAAGACCCCTTGTGTGGAATACTTGGTTCGAAAACTGTCCGAGCGCTATGCAGTGGCCGTGCTGAGCCGCGGCTATGGGCGCAACACCCGGGGCTACCTTTTGGCAGGACCGGAGGCTACCGCCGCAGACATCGGCGATGAGCCCTTGCTACTCAAGCGCCTGCATCCTTTGCTGGAGCTGGCGGTGAGCGAGCAGCGCGTTCCTGCTATCCCCGCGCTGCTGACGGATGCCCCGCAAGTGCAGGTGGTCATTTGCGATGATGCGTATCAGCACCGCGCCCTTCGCGGCGGGTTTAACCTGTTACTCACAGGATATGATTTATTGTACATAGATGATGTTATGTTGCCTGCCGGACGCTTGCGTGAATCCATTTCCGGCGCCCAACGTGCACACGCCATCCTGGTGACCGGTTGCCCCGCTGCTTTGTCGGCGCCAGCCCGCCAGGAGCTGACGGATCGCTTGCGCACGCGCGATGATCAGCCGGTTTTCTTTGCCAGCCTCGCCTACGGAACGCCCTATCGGCTGGGCCAGCCCACGGCGGCGTTGCAAGGCGAAGCGCCCTCGCGCATCGTGCTACTGACGGGTATTGCGCGGTCTGTGCGGCTGAAGCGGGCGCTGGAGAGCGGAGAGGTTGGTGCGGGTACGGGGGCCCTTGGCCCGAACGTTGCCTTAACCCATCTGGACTACCCGGACCACCACCGCTGGCAGCCCCGCGACCTGGAGCGTTTGCGCCGGGTGTTTGCCCAGCAAGCTGCAGTGGGCTCCTGCATGATTCTAACGACGGAAAAGGATGCGGTCCGGTTGGAGGCGCATGCGGCAGCGCTGGCGGATTTACCGGTGTATGTGTTGCCGGTGCGGATGGCGATACTAAAGGATTCTGAGCGCGAGTTTGATGGTGTTGTGGAGCGTTATGTGAAAAGTGGGGGATGAGAGGCCGTGAGATTGCATATGCCAACGATTTGATGGAGTTATCTCTCTGAGATTTTTTTACGAGGTCTCCTGAGATTATTCGTGTAGCCCCCCACTATGCCAGACGCGTTAAAATTTCGAACTTTGCGCCCCCGAACCTTGCGGTTGAAGCACCATTTTGGCAACGGGTTTTTGAACATTTCCTCCAGGACATTTCTAATACTACACAGTGCAACGAGTCATCGATAAAGTTCACGAGACGGTAAAGTTCATCCGCGAGAGGGCGGGCATAACGCCTGAAACGGAGCCAGAATTTGGCATCATTCTGGGCACGGGCCTTGGCGGTTTGGTCGGCGACATGGAGATAGAAGCAGAAATTTCCTACGAGGCCATTCCGCACTTTCCGGTGTCTACCGTGGAGAGCCACAAAGGCCGATTGCTTTTTGGGCGGTTGAGCGGGCGGCGGGTGGTGGCCATGCAGGGACGTTTTCATTATTACGAAGGCTATTCCGCGCAGGAAGTAGTTTTTCCGGTCCGGGTCATGAAGTTTTTGGGCATTCGCAGGCTGTTTGTGAGCAATGCGGCGGGTAGCCTCAGCGAAACCATTGGCAAAGGCGACCTGATGGTGCTCCGAGACCACATCAATTTGCTGCCTGAGAGTCCGTTCCGCGGGCCGCATGAGCCGGAGTTTGGGCCGCGTTTCCCTGATCCTTTGGGTACCTATGACCTGGCCATGGTTGCCCGCGCGCTGGAAATTGCGGGCGAAAAGGGCATCCGTTGCTTTGCGGGAGTGTACGTATCCGTGCCGGGACCGCAATTGGAAACTGCTTCAGAGTACCAATACCTGCACCGCATTGGTGGCGACGCGGTTGGCATGAGTACCGTGCCGGAGGCCTTGGCTGCCAAACAAATGGATATTCCGGTTTTTGCCATATCAGTGATCACAGACAGTGGGTATCCTCCTTCCGCGGTAGAGGCAACCAGCCTGGAAGATGTCATCCGGGTGGCGTCGCAGGCAGAGCCCCGTATGACGGCCATTTTGCGGGCTTTGGTGGCTGAAGCGGAGTAGACCGTAGTGCAGGAGCGCGGGGCTGAACGGCTTGCCCTGCCAGCGGTTATGGCCGGGGAGCAACCCTATGCTACGCCTCAGGTTTTGGGGCTATTTTTGAAGTCTATGGAATCCACCTCTTTTGTTGGCAACCTGGTGCGGAGTTTTCGCGCTGGTGTCGTGTTTTTTTTCGTGGCAGCGATCAGCCCGGCTTTCGCACAGTCGGCTTCGCTGGAACTGCTGTACAATTGGACCAACCCCAACTTTGCTCCATCCACAGTTTTTGCCAATACGTACAACGAGTGTTGGGGCTTCGTGCAGGACGGCAAGGAATACGGTGTCATTGGCACAAGCTGGGGTACGCACATTTTTGACCTCAGCGATCCGGAGAATATCCGTCCGGTGGATTCCGTGCAGGGGGCGTACAGTGGCCCGGGGGTCATTCACCGCGATTTCGAGGATTACCATGGGTATTTGTACGCCGTTTGCGACGAGGGTTCCGGTATTTCCACCTTGCAGATTATGGATCTGCGCTACCTGCCGGATTCGGTGTCGGTGGTGTACGACAGCAAAGACTTGCTTTCGCTGACCCATAACATAGCTATTGATACGGTCTATGGACGGCTCTATTGCTTCCTGGTTGGGTTTGCACCCGGCTTCTCGTCGCTGGCCATCTATGACTTGGCCGATCCGGAGAATCCCGCGCTGATGGCCATTTACAACGACGGCACACTGGTGCACGACGGCTACGTGCGCGACCATATTTTGTACATGAGCGACGGCTACAATGGGCGCATCCTGGTTATGGATTGGACGGATACGGACAACCCGGTGGTGTTGGGCAGCATTGACAGCTACCCCGATCGCGGTTATAACCACAGCGGCTGGTTGCACGACACCGAGCCTATTTTTGTGTTTGCCGATGAGAACCACGGTGCCCTGATGAAAGTTCTGGACGTAAGTGATCTTACGGATATCAATGTGTTGTCCACTTTTGGCAGCGAGGTGGATCCGATGTCAATTGTGCACAATCCGGTCTTTCGCGGCGATTACTTGTTTAGCGCCTGCTACCACGACGGCTTGTACATTCACGACCTGAGCGACCCGACGAATCCAACGTATGTTGCCCATTACAAAACTTATGTTCCGACAGACCACACGTCTTATCGCGGAGCGTGGGGGGTGTATCCACGCCTGCCCAGCGGCCTGATTATTGTCTCCGACATGCAGTTTGGTATGTTTGTCTTTAGGGCCAACGGGTTGGGCCTGGGTCAGGAAGTGGTGCCACCGTCGTTCCAGGTCACAGGCGTTTCGCCCAATCCTTTTGCCGACCGTGTGTCAGTGCAGGTGCATGCGCAGGAAGCTGTCAAGGGGCGAATTTTCCTCAGCGATATGCAGGGCCGCGTGGTCCGTGAACGCACGCTGAACCTGGTACCCGGTGCCAACAACCTCGATTGGGAATTGGGCGCGGACCTTGCCACGGGCCTCTATGTGCTTCGCCTGGAATCGGGGGCCGCACAATTCAGTGAACAATTGGTCAAGTTGGGCCGCGATTGAAGTGCATGAAGCCGGTATTCATTTGGCCACTTGGTCTGCTGACCGGCTTGCTGGTGTTCAGTTTCTCTTTCTCCAGCCAGGCTCAGTCCATTGACCCGTCTACCGGCCTTCCCTTCTTGGAAGATTCCTTGGCAGTTGGCGCCGACAGTTTGTTGCAGGATACCATAGAGTATGATATCCGGAACGCCCGCGCGGATTATTTTCTGCCCGGGCAGCCGTTTGCATTTTTACCGCTGGACACCGGGATTGAACGCTTTCAGGATTTCGATCCCGCCTTTCTCGGATTAATTGACCGCCAAACGCTGGGCAATATTGGACAGGCGTCCCAATCGCTGTGGCACGAGGCCAGGGGCACGGTCGGTATTGACCTCGCCGACGACCCGTATCGACCCTATCAAACGCCATCGGACAGTTTGCGCTATTACCGCGTCAACAAGCCCTACACCCAACTGCGCTATGCCTTGGGCTCGGGGGTTCAGCAGCGACTGAATTTTAGGCATGCCCAGAACATCATGCCCAACTTGAACGTGAGCCTGGATTACACGCGCACGGTTTCGGAGGGCCAGAGTAACCAGCAAAAAGCCGGGGTGCACGATTTGGGTACCTCTGCCTGGTTTCGCACCCGCGACCGGCGCTACGGCGTCAACGCAGGCTACCTGTTCAGCGCGGTCACGGCTGAAGAAAACGGCGGCGCTGCCATTGATTCCGTATTTGGCTTCACGCCCCGCGACGCAGCGCCCGTGCAATTAGCGGACGCCTTAACGGAGCATCGCCGGCAGTCGTTTCAACTGCATCAGCATCTTTTCGGGGGAAGGGCAGCCGGACCCGCAGCAGCCGATACCAGCATCTACCTGCCTTTGGACTCAACGCAGGTGGAGGATTCCACGGTCCTGCAGCTTTCCCGGTTAGCGACACCGGTCAACCCGCGTTGGCGAATGTGGCACAGTTTGGAATGGTCTACTGATCGAAGGGCTTATACCGATTCCCAGCCAGATACCACTTACTATGGTCCGTTTCTCTTTTTCCCCGATACCCTGCTGGCGGAATATGCCCTGCAACGGGTCCAAAATACCATTGGGCTGGCCAGCGTGGACGAAGCAGATACTCTGCCCAAGAGCCTGCATTATCAGGTAGCGCTTATTCACCGCTGGGATCGGGTGCAGCAAACAGCCGGATTTCGGAGCCTGCAGGATGTACTGGCCCAGGGCAGCGTCCGGTGGTTGCCGGGCAGCCCGCGGCCGGGTGATACGCTGCGCGGTGTTCATCCCTTTGCAACGGCTGATTTCCTCGGCAATCGTTTTGGCGAATTGGATGCGGGGTTGCGGCTCGGCGTTCGCACGGAGCAACAGCGCCTTTCGCTCGGATTAACCGCCCAGCGTTTCCAGCCCAGTGAGCAGCAGGACTTCTTTTTCTCCGCGCCGTACTTCTGGGAGCTCAATCTGGATGCCGAACGACGACTGATTCCGGAATTGCGGTACCAACATAAAAGCGCGGGCATGGATTGGGTTGTGAAGGTGCACCAGGTTCAAAACCTGTTGTATTGGGACGAGTCTGCTCAACCTGCGCAAGTCAATGGTCAAACTTACATTTGGCAGGCCCTGCTGCGCCAGGATTTTCAACTGGGGAATTGGCACCTGGACAACACGGTAGCGCTGCAACACACCGGGTCTGCGGTCATAAATTTGCCGCTGTATGTTGGGCGACATAGCTTTTATTATGAAGGATTCTTTTTTGAGAATGCGCTGTTTGCTCGCATAGGCACCGATGTGCGTTTTCAAAGCGAGTACACCGCAGATGCTTGGAATCCATTGACGGCAGCGTTCTATTTGCAAAATTCCGCCACCCCGGATACCTACCCGGTAGTGGATTTGTTCTTTTCGGCCATCATTGACCGCGCGCGAATCATGATCAAAGGGGTTAATCTGGCGCAGGGGTTGTTTGCGCCCGGCTGGTACCAGACCCCGAATTATCCGATGCCCAACCGGGGGTTTGTGCTACAAGTCGATTGGCGTTTCTGGTATTGAGGGAGCCCCCTTGCCGGTTGCAAAGATTACCGGCTCCCGGAAACCCGCGCTAACAAACCTTAACAAGTGCTTTCGTGGCAGTTTCTTAGCTTCGAGTCCGGGTTTCGATCCCTCGCCTTACGGCTTAATTTTAAAAATATTCATCTAGTTTTAATGAAACTGACCATTCAAGGCCTGAATAAACAATACGCCAATGGCGTGCACGCGCTTCTCGATGTTCACCTGGAAATTGGTACTGGCATGTTCGGATTGCTCGGTCCGAATGGGGCAGGAAAATCATCGCTGATGCGCACGCTGGCCACCCTGCAGGACGCGGACAGCGGCCGGGTCATGCTTGACGACCTGGATGTTCTTAAAGACAAGGATGCCGTGCGAAAGATTCTCGGTTACCTGCCGCAGGAGTTCGGGGTGTATCCAAGAACGTCAGCCACCGATCTGCTGCATCACCTGGCCGTGCTCAAGGGCTTTACCGCCGCCAAGGAGCGCTCAGCCATGGTAGATTACCTTCTTCAGAAAGTCAACCTGTACGAGCACCGCAAAAAGGCGGTGAGCAGTTATTCGGGGGGCATGCGCCAGCGATTCGGCATTGCGCAAAGCCTGATTGGAACACCAAAGCTGGTTATTGTGGATGAGCCCACGGCGGGCCTTGACCCCGGCGAGCGCAACCGTTTCTACAATATTCTGAGCGAGATCGGGGAGCAGGTTATCGTCATTCTTTCTACGCACATTGTGCAGGATGTGCGCGAATTGTGTGTGAACATGGCCATCATGGACAAGGGAAAGGTGTTGTATGCCGGAACCACGGATGATGCGCTTCAACTCATTCGCAACAAAGTGTTTGAGAAGCGGGTGGAGAAAGACAGCCTGGAGCATTACCAACGCAACTACCCGGTCATCAGCAACAAACTGGTGGGTGGCAAGCCCCAAATTCACGTTTACGCTGATGCGATGCCTGCTGATGGTTTTACCCCAGCCGAAGAAACGCTGGAGGATGTGTTTTTTGCCAAACTGCACGAATTAATCTAAGGCCATGTGGATATTTTTTAGGCACGAAGTTCAGTACTGGCTGAGCCGCCCGATGGTGTGGATTTTTTTGGGCATCATCACCTTGTTGGTGATGGGGGCCGTTTCGTCTGACCAGATCCAGATTGGCGGGGGGGTGGGGAGCGTCTACAAAAACGCTCCTTCCGTCATTCAGAATTACTACGGTGTCATGTCGCTGCTGTGTCTGCTGATGACCACGGCGTTCATGAACGCATCGGCCAACCGCGACTTTTCAACGGGCATGTACCAGTTCGTTTTTACTTCGCCCATCAAAAAGCGCGACTACTATTTTGGTAAGTTTTTCGGAGCCGCTTTAGTGGCCATGCTCCCGCTTTTAGGCGTTACGCTGGGGGCGCTGATTGGTCCGCTGATGCCCTGGGCCCAACCCGAACGCTACGGCCCGATCATCTGGCAAGGCCATTGGCAGGGTCTGGTGAGTTTTGGCATTCCCAATACGCTCATCACCGGGGTCTTTCTCTATGCGTTGGCTATGTTGTTTCGCAACAACATTGTGTCGTTTGTCGGGGCTATGCTCATTCTGGTGTTGTACGCCGTTAGCCAGGGCTTTACGGAAGATCTGGAAAAAGAGTGGTTGGCCAATATTCTTGATCCCTTTGGTTTTTACGCACGCGGTATCCTGACCAAGTACAAAACCATTGACGAACTGAATTCGGCCGCAACACCCCTTTCTGGCCCCTTCCTCCTGAACAGGTTGTATTGGCTGGGCATTAGCCTGTTGGTTTTGTTGGGGGTGTACACCCGGTTTTCGTTCAATGCCCGCAACGAAAAAGCCAGCAAGAAAGCCAGCAAAAAGACTGAAATCGAGGCCCAGGATCAGAACTCCACAAATCCACAAGCCACACACGGCCCACAAGTACCCCGCACGTTTACCGCACCCTTGCAGCGTGGATTTTCCTGGGCCACACTTTGGCACCTGATTGTCTTTGAATGCAAGGCTATTGTCCGCAACCAAACCTTTGTGGTCATTCTGCTCATCGGCATCATCAATTTGGTGGCCAGCCTGACCAGTTTCACGGGCCAGTACGGGTTGGCCAAATTTCCGGTTACCTACGACGTGGTGGACACCATTCGTGGAGCATTTTACCTGTTCCTGATTGGCATCATCACGTTTTACTCCGGCGTATTGGTTTGGAAAGAGCGCGACGTCAGCATCCACGATATTCAGGACGCCACTCCGGTCAACACCGGCGTGTATTTCAGCGCCAAGTTATTGGCCATGTTGTTTGCGGTGTTCCTGGTGTTGGCAACGGCCATGCTGGTCGGGCTGGTGGCGCAGCTCGCTTTTGGCTACACCACCTTCAAAATAGGGGTTTACGTGCAATCGCTGTTGGTGCTGGACATGCTGGAATTCAGTTACCTGGTGGTCATCGCCCTGCTGATGCACTACCTGATCAACAACCGCTACATCGCTTATTTCGCTTTCGTAGTATTTGTTGTGCTCAACAGTTTAATCTGGTCCGCGCTGGAGATTAACACCAATATGTTGCCCTTTGGTGCGGTGCCCTCTTCGACCTACTCGGACATGAACGGGTTGGGCCCATTTGTGCCTGGATTGCTGGGTTTTCACAGCTATTGGCTCCTGTTTAGCCTGCTGCTTTGCCTGGTCATCTACAGTTTTTATGTCCGGGGAAGGGAGACCGGTTTGAAGCACCGCATCCGCACCGCATCCGTCCGGTTGCGCTCCCGGGCAGGAGTGATTGGTGTGCTGGTGCTGCTCTTTTTGGGATGCGCGGGCTTTGTGTTTTACAACACGGAGGTGCTCAACGAATACACCTCTTCCAAAGAAGATCAGCGGCGCCAGAAAGACTATGAGCTCACGTATAAAAAGTACGAAGGCCTGGCGCAGCCGCGCTGGGTAGCGCTGGATTACAACATTGCGTTGGACCCCTACAGCCGGGACATGACCATACGGACGCAAGCGGTGCTGGTGAACAAAAGCGGGGAGGCTATTGAAGCGCTGCACTTCACCCTCCCGTCGCTGGGCGACTCGATGCGCATCGACATTCCAGGCAGTGAATTGACGTTGGACGACGAGCGGCTTTCGTACCGGATCTACACGCTGGCCCAGCCGATGCAACCCGGGGATTCACTGACCATTAATTTAAGCGCGTCCGCGAAGACCCGCGGTTTTGAGAACGAGGTGTCGTTTACACAGCTCACGCAGAATGGAACCTTCTTCAACAATTTCGACATCATGCCAGGCTTGGGCTACAACAGCGGCTACGAAATAGGCGATAAGAACCGACGCAGCAAACTCGGGCTCCCGCGCAAATTGCGCATGCCCAAACTGGCCCCGACCGATAGCTTGGCCCGCGGCAACACTTATCTCTCGCAAGACGCAGACTGGGTGCAGGTGCATACCATCATGAGTACCGCGCCAGATCAAATTGCTATCGCGCCGGGAAGCCTCCTGCGCGAATGGGAGAAAGACGGACGCCGCTACTTTGAGTACCAGTTGGACAAGGCCTCAATGAATTTTTACTCGTTTATCTCCGCGCGTTACGAAGTTGCCCGCGAGACCTGGAACGGCGTGGATTTGGAAGTGTACTACATTGCCGAGCACGCCTACAACGTGCCTAACATGCTCAAGAGCATGCGCAAATCGCTGGAGTACTACACGGCCAATTTTGGCCCGTACTACCACAAGCAGTGCCGCATCATTGAGTTTCCGCGCTACGCCAGCTTTGCGCAGGCTTTTCCGGGCACCATGCCCTACAGCGAAGGCATTGGGTTCATCGCTGATTTGCGCAAAGTCAACGAGGGCGAAATTGACATGGTTTTTTACGTGGTGGCGCACGAGATGGCACACCAGTATTGGGCCCACCAGGTGGTTGGCGCTAACATGCAAGGCAGCGAAATGCTTAGCGAAAGTTTCGCCCAGTATGCCGCGCTGATGGTCATGGAAAGCGAATACGGAAAAGATCGGATGGGCCGATTTTTAACGTATGAAATGAACAGCTATCTGGAGGGCAGAGGAGGAGAATTTGAAGCCGAGCGCCCATTGGCGCTGACTGAAGCACAGGGGTACATACACTACAACAAGGCGTCTGTTGTGCTGTATTATTTCAAAGAGATGATCGGCGAAGCGCAAGTCAATAAAGCGCTGCGGCAATTGGTGGATCGCTTCGCATACCAGGACCCGCCATACCCGACCTCGATGGATGCGCTGGAGGTCTTTCGTTCAGTGACCCCTGATTCGCTGCAATACCTGGTAGACGATTTGTTTCTGAACATCACCTTGTTTTCAAACCGGGTGGTGGATGCAGACGTGAAAACGGTAGAAGGGGGTTACGAGGTTTCGTTCTCCACCTTGTCTGAAAAGTTCCGCAGTGATTCGCTGGGTAAAACCACCGACTTGACCATGAACGATTACCTGGACATCGGGGTGTTTGCCAAAGCCGAAAAGAACGAAGAACTCGGTAAGCCGCTGGTTTTGAAACGCGTCAAGCTGAGCAAGGCGGAGAATGCATTCACTTTCAGGGTTGCCGAAAAGCCGGAACTGGTAGGCATTGATCCTTACCATTACCTGGTGGATCGCGTTCCGGATGATAATACCAAGAAACTGAGCATACCATAGAAAATGTTACTTGAAGGCAAGGCCCGCATCCGCTTACAAAGGGGAGCCTAAAAAAACACCTAACTAGGTTTTTTGGTTCTTCTTCTTTGCCGCCGGGAATAAGATGTTGTTCAGGATCAGGCGGTAACCGGCGCTGTTGGGGTGCAGGTTGAGATCCGTCGGTGGATCGCCAACGTAATGTTTGTAATCTTCCGGGTCGTGGCCACCGTAAAAGGTCCAGGTGCCGTAGCCGTACTCGCCGTGCAGGTAGCGGGTTTCGCCGGCGGCTTTGTTTTCGCCCAAAATCAACACCTGCGATTTAACCAGATCCTGCCTAAAGGCGGTGCTTTGGCCGTAAAAGCCTTTGATGGTGCGGGTGTGGCACTGCGTGAGCATGGTAGGGATGGGGTCCCACTTGGCGGAGAATTCAAAGAGCGTAAAATAGTCCACCTCCATGGATACCTGGCGGTCCAGGCTCACGTCAATGTTGGAATGTTCGTACTCGTTAGGGTTGGTGCTTAGACGAAAATCCTGAAAGGCAAAGGTCTTGCTGAAGTCGAGGCGCTCCTGGGCATCAGCATCCATGGGAGTGCCGTCAAAAGGCGCGGGGCAGATGTCAATGCCTTCGGCAGCCAACGCGATGTCGTAGGTGTCGGCGGCAGAGCACATGGCAAACAGAAAACCGCCCCCGGTTACGTAGTCCCTTATTTTATGCGCGACGGCTAGTTTCAAGTCGGCTACCCGGGTATAGCCGCGCGATGCGGCCAGTTGTTCCAACACAAGCTGGTTCTCCTGGTACCAGGCGGCGTTTTTACTCGACGCCCAGAATTTGCCGTACTGTCCGGTAAAATCTTCGTGGTGCAAGTGCAGCCAGTCGTATTCAGGCAGGCGGTTGTCCAGCAATTCATCGTCGTATACTACGTCATAAGGAATCTCCGCGTAGGTGAGCACGAGCGTTACGGCGTCGTCCCAAGGCAGTTTATTTTTGGGTGAATAGACCGCTACTTTGGGCGGCTTGTCCAGCTTAACCACATCCATGTTGGCCTCCGGATCGCCAATTTCCGACAGGATCTTGGCGTACTGAGCGTCGGCCAGCACTTCGTAACCAACGCCACGCACGACGCACTCCGTCTCAATCGCGCGCACGTACGGGAAGGCAAAACTGCCTCCGCGGTAGTTCAACAGCCAATCGGCCTTTGCCCCGTTTTGCAAAACCCAGAACGTGATGCCGTAGGCTTTAAGGTGGTTGGGCTGCCGGCTGTCCATGGGCAGCATGATGTACGAAGCCGATGCGGCATGTGCCAACAGCAGCAGCAGCGCGGCAAAGGGCAGCCGGATGCTTGGCAGCAGCCGGAATGGAGAGACGTTCATGGCAAAAAGATAGTCCTTATGCCAGTAAATACGCCTTTAAGCACCCGAATGTTGTGTGATCGAGGAGTCACCTTTAAGCTTCCACTAAGCTCATGCAGGAGATGATCTCACTTCCAAACTCCGAACACTTGAGCTCAGTGGCCCCATCCATGAGGCGGGCAAAGTCGTAGGTAACGCGCTTGCGGGCGATGGCGGCATTGACGCCCTGGTAAATGAGGTCGGCGGCTTCCTGCCAGCCCAGGTGCTCAAACATCATGGCACCGGACAAAATCACCGATGACGGGTTGACTTTGTCCAGGTTGGCGTACTTGGGTGCGGTGCCGTGTGTGGCTTCAAAGATGGCGTGGCCCGTGATGTAGTTGATGTTCGCTCCTGGAGCGATGCCAATTCCCCCGACCATGGCGGCCAGCGCATCGCTGATGTAATCGCCGTTGAGGTTCAGGGTGGCGATCACATCGTATTCTTGCGGGCGAAGTTGGATTTGCTGCAGGAAGGCGTCGGCGATGGTGTCTTTGACGATGATTTTGCCGGCGGCTTCGGCAGCTTTTTGGGCAGCATTAGCGGCGTCGGCTCCCTGCTGCTCGGCAATGCGGTCGTACTGGGCCCAGGTGAAGGTTTGGTCGCCGAATTCGCGCTCCGCCAGGGCATAGCCCCAGCTCTTAAAGGCGCCTTCGGTGAACTTCATGATGTTGCCCTTGTGCACCAGGGTTACCGATTTGCGTTTGTGGTCAACGGCGTATTGCAGGGCTGCGCGCACCAGGCGCTCCGTGCCGTCCAGCGACACGGGCTTGATGCCGATGCTGGAGCTTTCCGGGAAGCGGATTTTGCTGACACCCATTTCTTCTTGCAGGAACTTGATCACTTTTTTGACCTCGTCGCTACCCGCCATCCATTCAATGCCGGCGTAAATGTCTTCGGTGTTTTCGCGAAAGATGACCATGTCCACCAACTCGGGGCGTTTTACTGGCGAAGGCACGCCGTGGAACCAACGAACGGGGCGCAGGCAGGCATACAGGTCCAGTTTCTGGCGAAGGGCCACGTTCAGCGAGCGAATGCCGCCGCCAACTGGAGTAGTCAGGGGGCCTTTGATGGCGATGAGGTACTGGTTAATGGCATCCAGGGTAGCCTGGGGCAGCCATTCGCCGGTCTGGTTGAACGCTTTTTCGCCGGCAAGCACTTCCAGCCATTCCACCTGGCGGGTATCGCCGTAAGCTTTTTGAACCGCAGCATCAAAAACGCGAACCGAAGCGGCCCAGATGTCCGGTCCGATACCGTCGCCTTCGATGAACGGAATAATGGGGTTAACGGGAACCTGCAATTTGCCGTTCTGAATGCTGATGCTTTGGGCGGTCATGGGAAAAATTTGAAGGGCGAAACCCGGTTTTGGCGTTAACTTGAAAAGTAAGAATGTCGGCCTGTTTGGAGGCTTTTGCCAGACTGAAACAAGGTACAAAAATACGATTTCCCGGGGGAATGGCCGCTGCTTTCCTCGCAGTCTTTAGTGGAGGTTCACAACTGCGTTTGCCTAAAACGGCAGCGCGGAACCATAAGGGTTCCGCGCTGTCCAGGCAATCTAATGTGGTGGAGGCAAAATATAACGTGTGGAGATCAGATACAGACTAACCTTAAACCAAAACAACAGGACTAAGATAGCCGCACTTATCCGGCAGTCAAACCCTTTGCTCTGGACGATAATTCTGATTATTAGGATTCAAATCAGGGCTTGTCAGGAGGGTAAAGGCTCTTTATTTTTCCGTTTTAGGGATGTTTTTGGTGGCATCAGCCCCAGGCGGGCAGTCAGTTTTTAGTTTCAAAGGCGCAAAATGGCCCTAAAAAATGTCCACATTCGGGCGTTTTTTAACATTTCCTGACGCTTTCATGACGGGCAAAGCCGAGCTTTCGGGTGCGCCGACGGCCGTAGCTTTGCCGAGCCGATTTATGACCAATCCACACCTGGACCCCACTGACGACCGTTTCTCGCCCGCCGAGCAGGAGGTGGAGCGCGCCTTGCGCCCGCGAATGTTTGACGATTTTGCCGGCCAGCCGGGTTTGGTGGAGAACCTCCAGGTCTTTATTCAGGCGGCCCGGCAGCGCGAGGAAGCGCTGGATCACCTGCTGCTGCACGGCCCACCCGGGCTGGGCAAAACCACGCTGGCCTTCATCGTGGCCAACGAGTTAGGGGTGAACATTCGGGTCACTTCCGGGCCTGTGTTGGAGAAACCGGGCGACCTGGCCGGCCTTTTGACAGGTCTTGAGCCGCGCGACGTGCTGTTTATTGATGAAATCCACCGCCTGAGCACCGTCGTGGAGGAATACCTCTACCAGGCCATGGAGGATTTCAAGCTCGACATTATGATTGAAAGCGGACCCAACGCGCGCTCCGTGCAGCTCAAATTGCATCCGTTTACCCTGGTTGGAGCCACCACGCGGTCGGGCATGCTGTCGTCGCCGCTTCGGTCGCGCTTCGGCATTACCTCGCGGATTGCCTATTACCCGGCCGAGGTGTTGGAAGGCATCGCCAAGCGTTCAGCGGGTATTCTGCAGGCGTCTATCACGGCGGAAGGGGCAAGTGAAATTGCACGGCGCAGCCGGGGAACGCCACGCATCTGCAACAACCTGCTGCGGCGGGTTCGCGATTTTGCGCAAGTCAAGGGCAGCGGGGTCATTGACGGAGACATTGCACGGTATGCCTTGACGGCCCTAAACGTGGACGAGCACGGCCTGGACGAAATGGACAACCGTATTTTGGAGGCCATCATCGACAAGTTCAAGGGCGGCCCGGTGGGCATCAGCACCATTGCCACCGCGGTAGGCGAGGAGCCGGGCACGTTGGAAGAAGTGTATGAGCCTTACCTGATCCAGGAGGGCTACCTCAAGCGCACGCCGAGGGGCCGGGAGGCCACGGATCGGGCGTATCGACACATTGGGCGGACGCCGCCAAGCGCGGGCGGGGAGCTGTTTGGGTAAGGCGCGCCAAGCGCGGGCGGGGAGCTGTTTGGGTAAGGCGCGATGAGTGCGGGCGCGGAGCTGTTTGAGTAAGGCGCGATGAGCGCGGGCGCGGAGCTGTTTGGGTAAGGCGCGATGAGCGCGGGCGCGGAGCAGTTTGGGTAAGGCGCGATGAGCACGGGCGCGGAGTTGTTTGGGGTCCAGCGCGCCAGCAGCCAGTTTCCGAGGCCAACCAGTCGCCCGGAGCGCAGAAACCCTTCGCCCGAAATTAAAAAATATACGAACCCCGAAATGTGATGGCCCGGTTCGTAAGCCCGTTTGCGGACAGATTGTTGGACTCGCCAAAGGAGAGGACCGAGCCGGAGTAGCGCAGCCCGATACCGATGTGCTCCTGGACTAAAAAGGTGGCCGTGACCAGGTAACCGAACTCGCGGGGCTCGTAAAGCTCTTCGTCATTTTGCTGCTCAATGCCGCCTATGGTGCGCTTGAACCCAAAGAGGTTGCCGTAGCTGAAGCCACCGGAGAAGATCATGCGGTCTTTGTCGTGGTAGCTGAATTGAATGGGCAGGTCTACGTAATTGAGCACCAGTTTGTCAATGGGAAAGCTGCCCGGGCGGGTGCGGCTGCCTTTTTGGGTAAAAAGCAGTTCCATGCTTACGCTGAGCGTACGCGCTTCATTGAGCATCACGAACACGCCGGCGCCCGCGTGGAGGCCCACTTTGTGAAAACCGGCCAGGTTGTCGCCATCTACCTGGCTTACGTTCATGCCCACGACCGGGTAGCCCCGGAACAGCGATTGGCGGGGTTCACTTTGGGCGCTGAGGGGCTGGGCGGCTGTAAGAGAAAGGAGGACCAGCAGCAGCGAGGTCCGCGTTATGCGGGAGAGCTGGGTATTCAACATCCGGTGGAAAGCTTTTGACGGCAAAACGCAAGGCCTTGGTTATCTTTGGGTAACATCCGCACAGTTGACTATGGCTTTCAAATATACACCCGCAGCCCTCAAGAAACTGGAGACCCTGTTCAAAGAAGCGGGCTACATCGTGCGCTTTGAGCGCGGCAATTTCACGTCTGGCTATTGTGTGCTGGAGCAGAAAAAAGTCGTGGTCATCAACAAGTTTTTTGACCAGGACGCCCGCATTAACTCCCTGCTGGACATTCTGTCGCAGGTCAATCTTGATTTGAGCAAACTCTCGGTGGAATCAGCCGCGTGGGCCAGTGAATTGATCGCGATGCGGGGGCAGAGCACCGTTGAACTCAGCAATCAAGCGGTTTGAAGGTGACCTTGCTGGGCACCGGCACTTCCGGTGGGGTTCCGCTGATTGGGTGCGTTTGCCCGGTGTGCCGTTCCGATGACCCTCGCGATCAGCGCCTGCGGACTTCCGCGCTCATTACCACAGACCAGGGCCGCCATGTGGCCATTGATTGCGGTCCTGATTTTCGCCAGCAAATGCTTCGGACCGGTGTCGGCGATCTGGAGGCCATTGTGTTTACGCATGAACACAAAGACCATACTGCTGGTCTTGACGACATCCGCGCCATCAATTTTGCGCAAAAGAAGCCGGTGGCGCTGTACGCAACAGCATCGGTTTTCCATTCAATAATGTCTCAGTATCATTATATTTTTTCTGAGAATACCTATCCCGGCTTGCCCCAGGTCACGCTTCAGGAGATTGATGAAGAGCACCCGTTTCAAGTGGCCGGTTTGACGTTTTTACCCATTCCGGTTATGCATTATCGGCTGCCGGTATTGGGCTTTCGCATTGAAGATTTTGCATATGTCACGGACGCCAACGAAATTCTGCCCATCGGCATGGAGCGCCTTCAAGGACTGAAGGTGTTGGTACTCAACGCCTTGCGCCGCGAAAAGCACATTTCGCATTTCACCCTGAGCGAGGCCTTGGAAATGGCGGAAACGCTCCAGCCCGAGCAGACCTGGCTCACTCATATCAGCCACCAATTAGGGCTTCACGCTGCAGTTGAGGCAGAGTTGCCAAAGGGAATAAATTTGGGATTTGACGGTGTAGACTGTTATATTTAACGACTGCCCCGTTTTACAGGCGGGTTTTGTCATCTTTCTGCCATACCCTCAGCCGCTTTGAACCAAGTCTGATTTGGTTGTGTTGGGCTGAAAGGCATTAGGATCTTCTATTCTAAGAACCCCCTCTTAAACCCCTCTTTGCATGAAACGAACGTTGTACCTCGGGCTCTTGGCGAGCGCGTTTTCTTTATCAACAGGAGTCCTGACGGCTCAACAACACCAGGGCACCTGGTCGGAGTATAAGGTCAGCGACTACAACATTATTCATCGGAACAATCCGGTGCATCAGGCGGAGTTGCGCAAGCAGGCGGCCTGGCAGGATTTTCGCGCGGCAAATGGGGTTTGGTATGTGGAGTTTGACGAAATCAGCGGATTGCCCCTTCGCGCCTCCGGCCCCGCTTTTGCGGTGGGCGGCAGCAGCCCGGAAGACAAAGCAACCCGTGTTTTGGGCGAAACGCTCCGCGGCTTTGAGCTGCCTATGAGCAATTTGGAATTGACTTCTTCGCGCACCCACGGCAAGTTTCATTACGTTGATTTTCAGCAACGCTACAGTGGTCTGCCGGTTTTGGATACGCGCGCTACTGTTCGCTTGACGCTGGATGGCCGTTTGGTGATGTTCGGGCTGAATTTGCATCCGCAAATGGTTGCGGAGAGCACGCCAGGCCTTTCGCCCGAGGCTGCCGCTGCCGCATCAGGAGCGGGCATTCCTTACGCAATAACCACGGCTACGGTTAATCCCGAGCTGGCCTTTTTGCCCATTCTTGGGGCAGGTGGCGTGGAATATCGCCTCGTTTACCAGGTGGAATTGCACACCGAAGCGCTGAACGGCATTCCGGGCTATTTCACGGCCCTGGTGGATGCCCGCAGTGGAGAGGTGCTTCGCCGCCAAAGCCTGGTTCACGACTGTGGCCATTACCTGGCCGCCGATGCGGAAGTGGAAGGCACCATTACCGATAACCCGCTGGAAGCTACCGAGGTGCGCGGTCTGCCTTATGTACGGGTCAACGTGGCTGGTACCAATTACTACACGGATGAGCTTGGCATGTTGAGCATCCCGACCGTGGTGGCGCCAGAGGCCGCTACGGTTTACCTGGAAGGGCTTTATGCCAAAATCTTTGTTGGGGGGAGCTCAACAGCCATTACCTCCTTTGCTACCACCATCAATCCGGGTACCAACGTGATCAGCTTTGATGGTGCAGCGACCACGAGGCAATTGTCGGCGTACTACCACACCAACATCGTGCACGATTTCATGAAGTTGTACTTCCCATCGTTCACGACGTTGGATTTTCCCTTTACGGTTCGGGTGGATCGAACGGATGGAACCTGTAATGCTTTCTACGATGGCAGCAGCATCAATTTTTATGAGGCAGGTGGCGGTTGCCCTGCAACTTCCTTGTTCAGCGATGTGGTTTACCACGAATACGGCCACGGGCTGAACTATGACGTTTACGATTTCTTCGGCGACTTTTCCGGCATGGGAAATGGCGCCATGCAAGAGGCCTATGCAGACATTTGGGGCTTGTCCATTACCGGCGATCCTATTTTGGGTGCTGGTTTCTCCGGTGCCGGCACGGATGTGCGGCGCTACGACATTGATCCCAAAGTCTTTCCGGAAGACCTGGTGGGCCAGGTGCACGCTGATGGCGAAATCATCGCCGGAGCCTGGTGGGATTTGGGCGAAGAGTTTGGTTCGCTCAACGACATGACCGATTTGTGGATCGCTACGTTTCCCGCCACCGTCGACGGGCCCGATGGCGACGAGGGCTCTATTTACAGCGATGTGCTTCTTGAAGCCCTCATTCAGGATGATGATGATGCGGACCTGAGCAACGGCACCCCGCGGGATAATGCCATCATTACCGCTTTTGCGATCCATGGAATTACCCTGTTGGCCAATGCGGAATTGGAGCATATTCCTGTGCTGGCGGAGGAGGACGTTCCCGTTTCGATCAGTGCTGAACTGGACGTAGACTTTCCGGCTTACCTGGGCGATGTTACCCTGAATTGGCGCAGGCAGAATGAGCCGACCTGGAACCAGGAGTTGCTCGGCGAAGCCAGCAGCGGAGTTTATGCTATTGATTTGCCTGCTCAAGCTGCCGGGACCATCCTGGAGTACTTCTTTGAAGTCAGCGACATTTTCGGGGCCAAGGCCCTAACCCAGCCTTTTAATTCAAACCTCAGTTCCGATCCCAACCTGCCCTACTTTACGCTGGTTGGTTTTGCTCTCCAGGAGCGTGAAGACTTTGACAATTTTGCAGGCGCTTGGGAAACTGATCCCTATGGCACCGACAACGCAGCTACTGGCCAGTGGGAAATAAACGTTCCCCAAGTCTCATCCGTGGGTGCTGGTTTTGTCCAGCCGGGAATTGACAACACGGCCGACAACTTCCTTAATTTTTGTCTGGTCACTGGAGCGCCGGGATACACCGCAGGAAGCAGTTCCAATTTTGACATCGACGCCGGGGAGACCACGGTGAAGTCGCCGGACTTTGATGCCACAGCGTATGATGATCCGGTCTTCAGTTTTTACCGCTGGTTTTCAAACGACCGCGGGCTGAACCCTGGAAATGATCCTTTTGAAGTGTTCATTGCTAATGATGGCAGCACTTGGGTTCCCGTTCGCAACACGTTGACAGCAGACGCGTCTTGGCGCCAGGATGTGATCCGGATCAGTGATTATGTTGGTGCAACCTCAACCGTGTCTTTGCTGTTCATCGCTTCGGACCGTCTGGTGTCCGGCTTGCCGTCTGATGGCGGCAGCTTAGTGGAAGCTTTGGTAGACGACTTGTTCTTGTACGGTATCGGCGATCCCGTCATTGACACCGCGTCAGGGATCAACGATCTGCTTGCCGCTGGTTTTGTATCCGTTTTCCCCAACCCAACGGGAGGCGCGTTCCAGGTGAGTTTGCCGAACGGTTCGTCCGTGCAGGCGGTGGAAGTGGTGAATAACGTCGGGCAGTTGCTCTGGCAGAATAACCCTTCGCCCGGAAGTTCAACGTTGCGCGTGCCGGACCTGGGGCTTGCTCCCGGGATTTACACGGTCAAGGTGTTGAGCGGCCAAACCTGGTCCAGCCAGCGCGTCGTCATTACGCGCTAGGGCTGCGCAGAAGGGCGGCTGCCAAAAGCGAAGCTTACGGACAAAAGGATCGGCTGAGCCTTCAGCTATCTGGCCCGGCCCAGCCTTTCGACATAATTTGTATTTTCAACCCGGCTCTTTCGAGAGCCGGGTTTTTTTTGAACACTATCTTCCTTCTATGCGCTATTATTTTTTTCGACTACCGGTGTTTCTGCTGGCGTTGCTTTTGGTGATGCAGGCTCAGGCTTCGGAATCGCCGAGCCTTGACGATCGCATCAATTCGGTCGTGGCACCGGCATCGAACGCGATTGGAGGCTTGTTGTTTACCCCGCTAACGTTTCGGGCGCCGGAACTTTCGCCGGTGGCGGGCCAGGTCACGGGTGTAGACGAAGAAGCGCGTACGGTGAGCATCATGGCCGCAGACAGCACGGTTCAGACGATAACCTTGGAAAAGAAGGGGTTGATTCTGGCTATACCGGGTCGTGCAATGGCTCAGGGTGCAGCGCTTACCGCAGGCATCCAGATTCCCTTTATTCTGGCCTGGTTGATTGTCGGAGCCGTGTTTTTTACGCTGGTGTTTCGCTTTGTCAATATTCGGTTGTTCAAGTTGGCCATTGATGTGGTTCGCGGCAAACACGATGACCCTGACGAGCCGGGTGAGGTGTCGCACTTTCAGGCCTTGTCAGCGGCGCTTTCCGGTACTGTTGGGTTGGGCAATATTGCCGGTGTGGCCATTGCTATCAGCATTGGTGGTCCCGGCGCTACCTTTTGGATGATTCTGGCAGGGTTACTGGGCATGAGCACCAAGTTTGTAGAGTGTACGCTAGGGGTAAAGTTTCGGCATATTGATCCGGATGATGGCGAAGTGCACGGCGGGCCGATGTGGTACCTGAGCCGCGGCATCAAGCAGCGTTTTAACGGGTCGATGTTTGGCACTATCCTGGGCACTTCGCTGGCCATCCTTTCGGCCATTTTGATTATTGGGGGGTCCTTTGGCGGGGGCAACATGTTTCAGGTAAACCAGGCGGCATCGCAGTTCATAGCGGTGACGGGTTTGCTGCAAGGGCAGAGCTGGATTTTTGGTCTGGTGATGGCGCTGCTGGTGGGTGTTGTCATTTTGGGCGGTATCCGAAGCATAGCAAAGGTTACGGATAAGGTGGTACCATTTATGTGCGGCATCTATGTTTTGGGTGCGCTGGTAGTCATCTTCGGAAGCATTGATAAACTGGGTTGGGCGATCGGTGAGATTTTAATGGGAGCGTTTCAGGAGAATGCTCTATACGGCGGTTTTATTGGCGTATTGATTCAGGGCTTTCGAAGAGCTGCATTCTCTAATGAAGCAGGAGTTGGGTCAGCCTCCATAGCCCATTCCGCCGTTAGAACGGATATGCCTGCTTCGGAAGGCATTGTTGCTTTGTTGGAACCTTTCATTGACACGGTGGTCATTTGTACCATGACCGCACTGGTCATCGTGATCACTGGCGAGTACCAGAATTTCAGCGGTGACACGTCTACCACTGCGGGAGTTGCGCTAACTTCATCGGCCTTTGCACAAGTCATATCCTGGTTCCCGTACGTGCTGATGGTGGCCGTCGTGCTCTTTGCCTTCTCTACCATGGTTACCTGGTCGTACTACGGTTTGCAAGCCAGCAAGTACCTTTTTGGCGACAAAGTCTGGGTGGATTACGGTTACAAACTGATTTTTTGCCTGATGATTATTGTGGGTGCGGCCATGAACCTGGGCGCAGTAACCGATTTTTCAGACGCGATGATTTTGGGAATGGCTTTCCCGAATATTTTAGGTTTGTATTTGTTGTATCCTTACGTACAACAGGAATTGGATCGCTACCTCAAGCACTTGAAGGGCAGGCGCTGATTTTTTCCACATTGCGAATTTGAAGGGGTGCGTTGGGCGGCTGCAGGTTAGTGACTGCCTAAACTTGCCTTATGAAAATTTTCGGGCGAAGGGCCATCGAGGCCCTGCGGGTTCAGTGCGTCAATGGCCTGGATCTTGCGCGGCGCGAGCGCGATGGAATTGCCGTTCTCTTGCTGGCAGCATTGCTGCTGCTAGCCGTGCCGGAGTGGACTCGCCGATGGCAGGCGGCTAAGTACGAGTCATGGTGGGCCGGTCTGCCGGCCAATACCCAGCGTTGGCTGGATTCGCTGCACCAGGAATACCGGGTTGCGGATACCCTTTTTGTGTTTGATCCCAATAAGATTGGTGCGGAAGACTGGATGCGGCTCGGCATGGCGGCTTCGCTGGCCCGCCGTGTGGAGCGCTACGTGCAGGCCGGTGGTCGCTTTCGCGAGCCCACCGACTTGCTACGGGTGTATGGGTTTCCAGAGGACGAGTACGAGCGTCTGGCGTCCTGGGTGGCGATAGAGGCAGAGGGGGAGGGGCGAGGTTCGCGCGGTTGGGGCGGTGCCCAGTCC
>ENA-ORBV01003510-ORBV01003510.1-microbial-mat-metagenome-genome-assembly--contig:-NODE-3510-length-31305-cov-6.881036_pt1 | contig 31305 bp, 30 predicted proteins | sample MGYA00237777_ERZ505514 | MGnify/ENA primary metagenome ERZ505514 (study PRJEB26160, sample SAMN06269048) | microbial mat metagenome | isolation source: Oligotrophic lake microbial mat | place... | reverse complement strand
GCAGTCTCGTACAGGTCCGCGTACGCACGCCGCTGCGCCTCTTTGAAGGCTTTCATCAGCGACTGCGCGATCCAGCGGTTGGAGCCGCCGGAGCTTAAGGCGAAGGTGCAGAGCACTTTGCTGGATGCAGCGAAGCGGCATATCTGACGGGCACCCGATTAAACCTCCAGCCCCGCCAACCACCCCGCCGCATCCCGAACCTGCACCCGCCCTACATCAGACTCCGCCTTGCACTCCCTCAGCAGCTGCACCGCCTTCGCCTGCGGCCACTGCTCTGCAAAACGCGTCAGGGCGCGATGGGGCTTGGCGTCGGACAGTTTGCACTCCACAAGATGCGTCAGCGTATCGCCTTCGCTCAGTGCGAAGTCCACCTCGGCATCGTCTTTGGTGCGCACGTAGTGCAGGTCGACGGACATGCCCCGGGTGTCGTGCTGCCAGTGCACCTGCTTGAGCAGGTGGCAGGCCACCAGATTTTCGAAACGAAGCCCATCGTCGCCCAGCACCAATCCGGTGTCATAAAAGTAAACCTTGGGCGCCTTGAGTGTGGCGCGGGCAACGTTGCGGTGCCAGGGGCGCACCACAAACACGATGAACAGGGCCTCCAGAACGTCCAGGTAGCGGGCCACGGTGACGGGTGAGAGGTTCAGGTCGCGCCCGATGGACGCCAACGACAGCGGCGAGGCCACGCGCGAGCGCAACATTTCGGCAAACAGCCGCATGGCGTTGACCTCTTGCAGGCGCGAAAACTCCAGCACGTCTTCACGCACCAGGCCCGAGAAGTAGTCTGCACGCCAGCGCTGCGCATCGGCCTCTGTGCCCGCTAATGCGGGTTCTGGAAAACCACCGCGCGCGAGCAAGTGTGTCAGCGCAGCGGCCGCGTTGGTCTGCGTTTGTTCGGCCCATTCACGCACGCTCAGGGGGTGCAGGCGCAGCCTGAAGTAACGGCCGGCCAGCGAGTCACCGCCTTGGCGGAATGTGTCCATGCGGGCGCTGCCAGTGACCAGGATGTGCTGGCCCGGCGCGCGCCCGTCCCACACGCCCTTGAGCCAGGCTTTCCAGTCGCGCATTTTGTGCACTTCATCCAGCACCAGCAGGGGCGCGCTTTGTCGCCAGCTTTGTGCCTGCATGACGGCGCGGTGCGCCGGGACGTCAAAGTTCAGATACTGGCTGCCTGGCCGCTCTGCAATCAACTGCTGGCTCAAGGTGGTTTTGCCGACCTGCCGCGGTCCGGTTAGCACTACCATTTTCTTCAGCAAGTCTTGGCGGAGTCGGTGGTCGACGTAGCGTTTCATTCGACTATTTTATATAGTTATATTTATAAGTCGCGACTAATTGTTATTTATCTAAAAAATAGTCGGAAATGACGGCATCTCAATCCGGTTCCTGTTTCGCGCCACCTGTGCGCCGATGTCCTCGTTCACCGAGCCGTGTTTCCAGGAGGCTTCGCAGTGCCGGTGCTCCAGCCAGGGGATCGCCGGCAGGGGTTCGGCTTCCAGGCGCTCCAGCCACATGTCGCGCCAGCGGTCAGCACCAAGACGGGGTCCGGCGGCCGCGAGGAATAGGCAAACATCGTGTCCGACCAGCCCAGTTTCTCGTTCAGCAGGCAGCCGCCTTTGTAGTGAATGTCGTCGGTGTAGCGGTCGTCGGTGGAGCACAGCGTGAACACCGCCTTGTGCCGCCGGGATGCGTGGGACGCCGCAAGCCCACGCTTCGTGCGGGTGCCAGCACACGATGTCTTCACGCCGCTGAAGCGGCGATCACCGAATAAGTGATCGCTCCGTGCAGCCGGCAATATCTGCGCACCAAGCTGCAAGCTGCCATCTTGCGCACACGCGCGCGCTGGCAGGCGGCGGCGGCGGCGCCGGACGAAGACCGCCGACTCGAGGCATTGCGGCAACTCAAGCTCCTGGGCAGCCCGCCCGAGGAACGTTTCGACCGCATCACGCGGTTGGCCTCGCAAATGTTCAAGGTGCCGATAGCGCTGATTTCGCTGATCGACGCGGATCGCCAGTGGTTCAAGTCGCGCACCGGCAAGCGATCGCTATCGACAGCTTCACGGTCAGATCTTGAACGCCTCCAGGGACTCCGGCGCAAACAGTTCGCGCGGCTCGAGCAGGCGTTTGGACAAGCCCTGCTCGTGGTGGTAACGCAGGAAGGTGCGCAGCACCGCCTCGTTCTTCTCGAAACCGTAGGGCCAGAAGTCCTCGCCCATGTCGGCCCTAGCCTGTTCCACGTGCGCGGTCAGCCAGGGCAACATGGTTTTGAGCGCCGCAGTCTCGTACAGGTCCGCGTACGCACGCCGCTGCGCCTCTTTGAAGGCTTTCATCAGCGACTGCGCGATCCAGCGATTGGCCTCGTACACGTCGCGGCGTATCGCCACGGTGTGCATGATCGGGAACAGGCCAGTCTCCTTGAAATAGTTGCGCTCGACCTGCTCGTAATCCTCGAACAAGCGCCGGACCTTGCCCCCGCCATGCAGAAAACTCGACGGCATGCGGGCCGTGTACAAGGCGTCGATCTCGCCCTCACGCAGCATCTGCGACAAAGTCTGCTCGGGGCCGATCGGCTGCACCTTGATGTTCGGCGGCAGGTCGAGCCTGATCTTCTCGGAGCGCCCTGGCTCCTCCTCGCCGCCGGTGAAATAGGTCACGCTGTCGACCGGAACGCCATAGTGGTCGGACAGGATGCCCCGAATCCAGACCGGCGCCGTCATCTGGTATTCAGGGTTGCCGATACGTTTGCCGATCAGGTCTTTGGCTGAACGGATGCCCGCATCGGCATTCACATAAATGCACGAATGGCGGAAGAAACGCGACGGGAACACCGGGATCGCGACAAACGGACGTTCGGATTTGGACACCGACACTGAATACGACGATAGCGACAACTCGGCAACGTCGAACTCCTGGTGCCGCAACATCCGGAAAAAGGTCTCCTCCACCGGCATGTTGAGGTAATTGAGGTCGATGCCGTCGGGCACGACGCTGCCATCCATCAGCGCGCGTGTGCGGTCGTAGTTCCAACAGCCGAACGTGAGCTTGAGTCGGGACATGTGGAGTCATTCCTGCTTGATGCCGGCGGTTTTGATGGCTTTGGCCAGGCGCTCGTTCTCGTCGAGGATCGCCTTGCCGTAGTCGGCCGGCTTGCCGCCGACCGACTCGACGCCGGCATTGGCCAGCACCTGTATGGTGTCGGGCGTCCTGGCGACGGCCTCCATCTCGGCGGCCATGCGGTCGATCGCGGCCTGCGGCGTGCCGGCAGCCGCCAACATGCCGACGATGACGGCGAAATCGAAGCCCGGCACCAATTCGGCGATGGCCGGCACATCGGGCTCGTGCACCGAACGCTTGGCGCCATTGGTGGCCAGCAACTTGACTTTGCCACCCTTGACAAAGCCCGACAAGGACGGCAATGCTGAAAACGCGACGTCGACCTGCCCGCCAATCAACGCTGGCACCGACTGGCTCGAACCCTTGAAAGGCACATGCGTGACGTCGATGCCCAACGCTGCCTTCATCGCCTCCATCGTCAAGTGGTGCGAGCTGCCAATGCCCGACGAACCATAGTTGAGCGTACCGGGTTTGGCCTTGGCCAGGGCAACGAATTCCTGCAGGCTGTTGACGCCGGTCTTGGGATGCACCGCCAGGTACAGGGGAGCACGTGCCGCCAGCGACACGGGAACGAAGTCGCGCTTGTATTCGTAACTCAGGTTCTTGTAAATCGCCGGATTGATCGAGAACATCGACCCGTCGGTCAGCAGGAACGTGTATCCATCGGCCGGCGACGCAGCGATCACGCTGGCAGCGACGACGCCGTTGGCACCCGGCTTGTTGTCCACAACGACGGATTGCCCCAACCGGTCCTGCAGCCGCTGCGCAAAGATTCGCGCCACGGTATCGGGCAAGCCGCCGGCCGAATACGGCACGACCAGCTTGATCGCACGGTTGGGATAGTCCTGCGCCTGCGCCATCATGGGCAGGGCCATGCTGGCAACGAGCAAAGTGAAGGCGAAAACGGTACGACGGCGTGCGTGCATGGATGATCTCCTCTGGTGTTGGACTGGCATGACGGGAACACTCTGCCGGCCCGTCGAACCGGCGTTCGAACTTCAGGAACTCTGGCTCGGTGTCGAATACGAAGGCTCGAGCGCAGGCGCCTCGGTATCCCAGACATGGCGGGCGTCGAACGAACGCCAATCGGTGGTCTTGGGCACGATCGCCTGGAACGCACACACGGATGGGGAAATCGCCGCATCCCCCGTGCCAATGGCTGGGTCGCCGCTCTGGAATGCCCGCACCGCGTCGAGCATCTGCCTGCGGAACTCGACGATGGCCAGGTCGCTGGCGCCGAGCCGGTCATGCGTGCGATCGGCGATCGCGCCCATCGTCACCCACATCGCGACGTCCTGGTTCGGGAACCCGGTGATGCCGGTGAAGTTGCCCGCCTTCATGGCGGCGCGGTCCTGCCAGAACATGTTGTCGCGGTTGCGCAGCGGGCGGTAGGTCGCATCGAGGTCGACGCCGACCTGCTGGCCCAGAAACTTGCGCCATGCGGCAGTGTCCGGCGTCTGGTCCGGATGGCCCCAGGCCATGAAATAAAACGCGGTGTGTGTGTCGTCCATCGGCACGTTGATGTTGGCCACGTTGTAGAGGTTGTTCGGCGGAATCAGCGCGGTGGCCGGCGCGACAAAAACCGTCGACCGCACGTAGTCGTTCTTGGCCGCGTCCTTGATCGGCCGGCGGATCGCCGCATAACGAAAGCCGTAGGGCGCGCGCTCGACCTGCAGGCGCGGCGCCTTGTCGGTGGACGGGCGCAGCCACATCGAGTCGGTGGCCTTGGCGCTGTCCACGCGTGCGGGCACCATGTCGGACGAATGCAGGCTGGAACTGTGCGCCGAGTCGATCGCGCCTTCCAGGATCTGCGCCCAATTACAAGGGATGATGGCCTTGGCGATCGTCACGCGCACGTCGGCATGCGGCGCCCAGGCCGGTGGCCGGAACTCTGGCATGGTCTCGGCCGGCCCCATGTAGGCCCAGACGAAACCGCCCCACTCATGGGTAGGGAAGGCCCGGTGCTTGACCTTCTGCGCCATGCCGCTGGCAGCCGGTTCGGACACCATCTCCAGCACGTTGCCCGACACATCCATCTTCCAGCCGTGGTACAGGCAACGCAGACCGCAGTTCTCGTTGCGCCCGAACACGAGCGAGGCGCGCCGGTGCGGGCAATATTCGTCCATCACGCCGACCCGGCCGTCGGTGTCGCGGAAAACGACCAGATCCTCGCCGAACACTTTGGCACGGATCGGCGCGCCATCGGGCTCCACCGCCTCTTCTATCAGGCACACCGGCGTCCAGTGCCGACGCATCAATTGCCCCATGGGCGCCGGGCCTTCGACCCGGCACAGCAGATCGTTCTCTTCACTGGTCATCATCGCGCGCCTCCAAGGCTGATCTGGATCAACATACTTGCGCATTTTTACTTAGGGAGCTAAGATTATTTCCAGACCGCTACCATGTCAAGCTTTTTTTGATACCCGTCAACATCGAGGACGCACTTTGAGCGCCACTGCCCCCCACTCGGCCGTCATGCCCGAGCCGCCGTTCATGGAGCTGCAGGTCACCGCCAAGACACAGGTTGCGACCGGCACCTGGTGCTTCGAGTTGCGCCATCCGCACGGCGACAATCTGCCGCCATTCACCGCCGGCTCGCACCTGACCGTGCAGACTCCGGCTGGCACGCGGCGCAACTACTCGTTGTGCTCGGACCCGGCCGACGCCGGCCACTACCAGATCGCCGTCAAACGCGATGCCCAGGGTCGGGGTGGCTCGATCAGCATGGCCGCCGACGTGCACATCGGCGACACGCTGGCGGTCAGTGTGCCGCGCAACAACTTCGCACTGCACCCGCGTGCCGACGAATTCCTTTTCATCGCCGGCGGCATCGGCATCACGCCCATCCTGTCGATGATGCGTGAGCTGCGCCGCAGCGGCCGCGCCAAGTTCCGGCTCATCTACTGCACCCGCGACGTGGCCGGCACCGCTTTTCACGAACTGCTGCTGGCGCAGTTCGGCGAGCAACTGCGACTGCACCACGACCACGGTGACCCGGACCAGTCGATCGACCTGTGGCCGGAGTTCGAAACGCCGGGTCGCGCCCAGGTCTATTGCTGCGGGCCGCGTGGCCTGATGGATACGGTCGCCGACATGTCCGGCCACTGGCCGTCGGAATCGATCCATTTCGAGAGTTTTGGCGTCGACGCCAGCCAATACGCGGACAACCAGCCCTTCACGGTGCGGCTGAACCGCAGCGGGGCCAGGATGGCGGTGTCCGCCGACCAGAGCATCCTGCAGGCGCTGCGCGCGGGCGGCCACCCGGTGCCCAGCTCTTGCGAAAGCGGAACCTGCGGTTCGTGCCGAACCACGCTTGTATCGGGCGAGGTCGAGCACCGCGACATGGTGCTGCTCGACGAGGAGAAGCAGCACCAGATCATGGTCTGCGTGTCACGCAGCTGCGGCGGTGAATTGGTACTGGACCTGTGAACGCGCCCCTGCCACCCGCGCCGTTGCGCAAAACCGCTGACCCCGCGCCGGCGGTCCGGGACCGTCGGCCATGAACCATCCGCCCTTGCGGTTCGGCGTCGCCGGACTCGGCCGCGCGTTCACGCTGATGTTGCCCACCTTCATCCGCGACAAGCGCATCCGGCTGGTCGCGGCCGCCGACCCGCTGGTGCAGGCCCGAACGCAGTTCGGCCGCGACTTCGGTGCGCCGACCCACGAATCGGTCGAATCCCTGTGCGCTGACCCAGCGGTGCAGGTGGTTTATGTCGCGACACCGCACCAGTTTCACGCAGAACATGTGTGCATCGCCGCCTCCCACGGCAAACATGTGCTGGTGGAAAAGCCGATGGCGCTCACGCTCGCGCAGTGCAGCGCGATGATCGAGGCAACCGATGCCGCGGGCGTGGCGATGGTGGTGGGGCACAGCCACAGCTTCGACGCGCCCATTCTGCGCACGCGCGCTTTGATCGACAGCGGCGCGTTCGGCGCGGTGCGTATGCTGACGGCGCTGAACTTCACCGACTTCCTGTACCGGCCCCGGCGACCCGAGGAACTCGACACCGCGTCTGGCGGCGGCGTGATCCACAGCCAGGCCGCGCACCAGATCGACATGTTGCGTCTGCTCGGCGGCGGGCACGTGCGCAGCGTGTTCGCGCATACCGGCAACTGGGACCCGGAGCGGCCGACCGAAGGCGCCTACCAGGCCCTGCTGACGTTCCAGGGCGGCGCCATTGCCAGCGCGACCTACAGCGGCTACGGCCACTACGACAGCGACGCCTGGATGGACCAGATCGGCGAGATGGGCCAGCCCAAAATCGCCGAGGACTACGGCGCAGCGCGCAAGCGGCTCGTCGACCTGGCGCAAGGCGTGCAGGAAAGCGCACTGAAGGCGCGGCGCAACTATGGCGGCGACCTGTACACGCCAGCGCCCTCCGTCGCCTACGACCATCAGCATTTCGGCCCGATCGTTGTCAGCTGCGAGAAAGCCGATCTGCGCCCCACCGCAACCGGCATCGAAATATCCGGCGACACACAGCGCCGCTTCGAAGCCTTGCCGCGGCCGGTGGTTCCGCGTAGCGAGGTCATCGACGAACTACTCGACGTGGTGGTACATGGCAAGCCGGCGCTGCACAGCGGCGCATGGGCGCGCGCGACGACCGAGGTGTGTCTGGCAATATTGACCTGTGCTGCCGGCCAAACGCCACAGACCCTGCACTGGCAAACCGGCCTGCCCGCGCGCTGACAACGGCCACCGACCACCATGCCGAACCAGCACCAAACCCAAAACATCCTTCACCACTGGCGCGAGGCCGTGCCCAACGACCGGTTGGCGCACCTGATCCGCGACACCGAACGCGCGTTCCGGCGCGCCTTGCAGATCCGCCTGGCGCCCTATGGCGTCCCGTTCGGCCAATGGGCTTTCCTGCGCATCCTGTGGGAGTCGGACGGGCTGACACAAAGGGAACTGAGCGAGCGCGCCGGCGTCATGGAGCCAACCACTTTCGCCGCAATGAAGGCGATGGAGGCCCTGGGTTATGTGCATCGCAAGCAGTTGCCAACGAACAAGAAAAATGTCTACGTCTACCTGACCGATGCCGGCCGGGAGTTGAAACAACGCCTGGTTCCGATGGCCGAAGACACGAACCTGATCAGTACCGCCGGCTTATCGCCGCAAGACCTGGCAACCACGCGCAAGGTCTTGCTGGCCATGATCGCCAACCTGGCGCAGGACGAGATCGGTCAGTTGCCGCAGTCCGATCCGGAACCGTCGCCCGGCGCCCGCAGGTCAGCGCGCAGCCAGTCAGACAAGAAACCGGCTGGCAAACTGCGGCCCACCCTGCACACCGGCTAAGAGCGCCCCACACCGTCAATCGAGCAGACGCCGTTCCTGCATCCAACCAATACACAGGCGCGCCGCCCGGTCCAGCAGTTCCGGTTGCCCGGAGAAATAGTGCGTCGCGCCCTGGATACATTCCATGGTTTTGTCCTTGCTGGCACAGGCCTCGAAAATGCGCCGCGTATGGGGCTGCGGCACTGCGTCGTCGGCGCTGTGCTCGATCGCCAGCATCGGCACGGTGATGTGTTCGGCGCATTTCTCGCCATGCGCGTGGGTGTCGTCCGGCGACCACTGCGACAACCAGGAACGTAGTGTCGAGAAACGCGCCGAACCGACCGGGCCGGTATTGACCGTCTCGGGCTTGCCCATGAAGCAGGTGCCGATGGGGCGGTCGTTGGGATCGATGGCGGCGTCCAGGAAACGCGGTTCGGCCATCGTACGGTGGGTCACGAAGCCGCGCTCCATCTCCAGTCCGCCCTGCTTGCGCAAACGCTCCAGCACCTCGCGCACCCAGGCGGTTCGACGCCGGATACGTGCCATTTGGGCGGCGCGAAAACGTCGTAGGAAGTCGGCTGAATATGGCGGCTTGATGTCAGGGTGGTACAGGTCTAGCTCCGGGTCACGCCGGTCCGGATCGTTCTCATCCAGCACGCTGGGGTCAATCCAGTCCGACAACACGACCGCGCGCGACACATGGGCGGCCTGGAAGATGAATCCGTCGGCCGGCAGCAGGTTTGCCTGCACGATGTTGCACGGGTCGCCCGCCGGGGTGTGGGTGACGGTCGGCTTCTCGGCCTGCGACTGGTAGAACAGGGCCAGCGAGCCTCCGCCGGACCAGCCGGCGATGACAATGGTCTTGTAGCCCCAGACCTCGCGCGCATGGCGCACGTAGGCACCCAGGTCCACGACCACGTTCTCCATGATCAGCGCAGTGTCGTTGCGCGCGTAGCGGCTGGCGGCGCACAAGACGTGCACGCCGCGCTCGGCCATGGCCCTGGGCATCGGCAACAACTGCAGCGTGGACGCCGGGTGCATGTAGATCAGCAAGGTGCCCGACGGCTGGCCCTTGGGCAGATAGCGGATGCCCTCCAGGTTGACGACACCCTGGTTACCGGCAAAACCGTAGACCTCCTTGAACTGGCTGGTCTCGGCGTATTTCACATGCACCCATTCGGGTTGCACCTCGTAGCGGATCGGTGTGTCTGCCATCTGCGGGGCTCCGGTCGGTTCCTGTCGAAGAGACGGTTCAGTGTGTGGCCAGACGACGGCCTTTTTCTGCGGTCCAGGCGGCGCAGGCCGCATGCGCCTCGTCCTTGAAGGTCTGAAGCTCCTGCGCGTCGGACATGGTCAGCGTCAGTTCGAGCCGGATGCCGTTGGGGTCGAAAAAGTAGATCGAGTGCACGAAACCGTCGTGCGATATCGGCCCGATTACGTCGACTCCGGCCGCGATCAGGCGCGCCCGGGCCTTGTCAACCGCCGCTTGCGAGTCCACGCGCAGCGCGAGGTGGTTGACCCAGCGCGGCGTGTTCGGGGACGGCTCGGCAGCGGTGTTGTCACCCAGATCGAAAAACGCGACGCAACTGCCATCGGTCATTTCGAAAAACAGGTGAATGAACGGACACGCTTCACCGGTGCTCTCGACCGCGTCGGCACGCACCACGTGCACGAGCGGCAGCCCCAACAGGTCTTCGTAGAAGCGCCGGGTTTCCTCGGCGTCGCGGCAGCGGTAGGCGACATGGTGCAGACCATGGACGGGAACGGCTTGGGACATGGAAATTTCCTTCACAAAAGTGCCGGCATGTTTCAAAGGCTGGTTCATGCCGGCAGGTGGCGAGTGACCTCGTCGAGCCAGCGCGTGTCGTCCGACATCGTGCGCAGTTCGGCCAACGCCTGTTCGCGCGTCTGGGTCCACCGCGCGACGACACTGATGGCATCATCGTCCCCCTCCTGGAACGACAGTTCAAGCCGGATGCCGTTGGGGTCGAAAAAATACACCGACCAGGTTCCAGCGCCGACCGGAATCGGCCCGATCAGGGCGACGCCGGCATCGCGCAGGCGAACGCACAACTGCTTGAACCGCTCCTCGGTGACAGCGAACGAACAGTGCTGCATGGCCGCGATGGCATCGCGGTCGGCCTTGTCCTTGGCGCCTTTGGGAATCTCGAAAAACGCCAGCAGGCTATCGCCGCCGGCATCGAAGAAATAATGCCGCAGGTTCTCGAACGGCGGATTGCCCCGGTTGCCAGCGCCGGTTCCCAGCCCGGGCGGCACCTTGAGCGCATGCACCAGCGGCATGCCCAACACGTCACTGTAAAAATCGATCGTCATCTTCATGTCGTCGGTGTTGAGCGCGAGGTGATGCACACCCCGGGTCTGAGCCCGTCCGCCCTGAGCTCGGACTGTCCTGAGCCCGTCGAAGGGTCGAAGCCCTTCGACAAGCTCAGGACGGGCCCCTTCGACAAGCTCAGGACGGGGCCCTTCGACAAGCTCAGGGCGAACGGATGGGAGGTCTATCTCGTGATTTCCGGAATTGGCAATAGTCATGCTGCGGACTCCTTGGCAAGATCGAAATATAGCTGCGACAGCCGCGGGCGGGCGGCTAGCTGCGCACTGGCCTCGGTCAGCGCCACGCGGCCCTTGACCAGCACATAGGCACGGCTGGTGAAAGGCAACGCGATGTCGAGCTTCTGTTCCACCAAAACCATGGTCAGACCGGACGCGCGCAAAGCGTCCAGCGCACGGCGGATTTCTTCCACCACCAGTGGCGCCAGCCCGAGAAAGGGTTCGTCGAGCAGCAACACGCGCGGCATCGACATCAACGCACGGCCGATGGCGACCATCTGTTGCTCACCACCCGACAAGGTGCCGGCCAACTGTGTGCGCCGCTCGGCCAGGCGCGGAAACAGGTGGTAGACAAAGTCGAAACGGTCACGTTCGGCACGCGCCGAACGTTTAGCCAGACGCACCGTGCCCAAGCGCAGGTTGTCGCGCACCGACAACGGGGCAAACATGCGCCGGCCCTCCGGCACCTGCACGACACCGCGCCCGACGATGTCGTGGCTGGGCATCGCGATCAACTCGTCGCCGTCGATCCGCACGCTACCACTGCGCTGTGGCAAGGTGCCCGACAAGGCCGACAACAAGGTCGACTTACCGGCGCCATTGGGGCCGAGCAGCGCCACCGTTTCGCCGCGCCCGACCTGCAGGTCGACGCCCTGCACCACCGGGCCGTGTCCGTAACCGCCGACAAGACCGCATATTTCAAGCATCGGCCATGGCTCCCAGGTCGCCCAGATAGGCCTCGACGACCGCCGGGTTGGCGCGGATCTCCGCCGGCGTGCCCTGCGCGATTTTGCGTCCGAAATTGAGCACCACCACGCGATCGGCCAGCGCCATCAGGAAACGCATGTCGTGCTCGATCAGCAACACCGCAATGCCCTGGCGCGCGATCTGGCGGATGATGTCCGACAGCCGCTCGCATTCGGATGGAGTCAGCCCGGCCGCTGGCTCGTCGAACAGGATCAAACGCGGCTCGGACGCGAGCGCGCGGGCGATCTCCAACAATCGACCCTGGCCGAATGACAAAGTGTCGACGGGTGCGTCACGCCAGTCGCCGAGCCCGACAAACCCGACCAGTTCGTCGGCGCGTTGCGCCGCCTCGCGCTCGGCCCGCACAACGCCGGGGCCGGCGAGCAAGACCCGCCACAAGGAACCTTTCAGGCGCCTGTGCATGCCGACCATGACGTTTTCGCGCACCGTCATGCTGGCAAACGGCTTGTTGTGCTGGAAGGTGCGCATGATGCCGCGCTCAGCCATCGCGTGGGCAGGCAGGCCGGTCAGATCCTTGCCATCGAACATCAGCAAACCGCTGCTCGGCGCCAAGGCCCCGGCGATCATGTTGAAGGTCGTGCTCTTGCCGGCGCCATTGGGACCGATGACACCCAGAATCTCGCCTTGGCGCACGTCCAGGTCCAGCTCTACGACGGCCTGCAAACCGCCGAATTGCTTCGCCAACCCTTGGGCCACCAGCAAGGGTGTAACGCTCATAAGGTAACCTCCACGCAATGCGCTGCGGTGCGAGCTTGCTTGGGGCGGCCCGGCGCAGCGCACTGGAGTACCTTCGTGCTGCGCACTGCGGTGCGAGCTTGCTTGGGGCGGCCCGGCGCAGCGCTCACGTCAACCTCCGCCGCGCCGTCCAGCCGTCCCAGATGCCGATCAGGCCCTTGGGTTGGAACAACACCACGGCCACCATGACCAGGCCGAACACAAGCGCATGGTGGTGGCCGATCAGCGGCGATAGGAAAAACGGCATCAAATAGAGCAGGATCGCGCCGACGATGGCACCAGCCGGGCGGCCACTGCCGCCGACGATGACCATGAACAGCAACAGAAACGAATTCTCCAGACCGAAGATCGGCGGATTGACCGTGTTGTCGACGAATGCATAGACCATGCCGGCAACACCCGCCAGCGCGCTGGTCACCGCGTAGGCAACGATGCGGGTGGTCGTTACGTTAATGCCCATGGCCTGCGCGGCCTGCGGGTCGTCGCGCACGGCCCGGCAGGCGCGGCCAAACCAGGATCGGTCGAGCCGCCACAACACCGCCAGCGTGCCGAGCAGCAGGAACACTATCACCACGGTGTACCAGGGACCGGTCACGCGCACGCCCAGGATGTCGGGCAGCCGGTAGTTGGCCAATCCGCCCGGGCCGCCCGTGACAGAACCGCCTTCGTTGAGCACCACGATGAATAGCTGTGCAAACGCCAGCGTCGCCAGCGCCAGGTAAAAACCTTCGAGCCGTGTGGCCGGAATCGCCACTACCAGCGCCAGCACGACGCATACGACGATGCCGGCGACGATGGCCAGCGGGAGTGGCAAACCAACCTGGAACAGCAGGATCACCATCGCGTAGGCGCCGATGCCGTAGAACGTGAAATGCGAGAACGCAACCTGCCCGGCGATTCCAAACAGGAAGTTGTAGCTCAGCGCCAGCGTGATCCACAGCAGCAACTTGCGGTACACGTCGGTCTGGTAGGAGCCGAGCATGAACGCGAGGGCCGACAACACGAGGGCCGCAAGCAGGAATCCGGCGATGGACTTCATGCGCGCGACTCCCGCGCGCGCAGCAACCCGGTCGGACGCATCAGCAGGAACACGATCAGCAGCACCAGCGGCACGCCTTGTGCCAGTCCCGGAGGGATTGGCGCATACCGCACCGTGACCTGCTCGGCGACGGCCAGGATAAGCCCGCCGAGCAAGGCACCCTCGACCCGACCCACGCCGCCTATCACCAGCGCAGTGAAACCCTGAATTGCCAGTGGCAGGCCCATCAGGTAATGCGCAGAGACATTCGGCGACACCAGCAATCCGGCCAGCCCCGCGACGCCAGCGCTGCCAGCGAACGCGAGCGCGGTGACGCGGCGCAGGTTGATGCCCATCAGCGCCGCCGCGCGGCGGTCGATGGCGACCGCCTCGAACGAACGGCCGGCCAGCGTACGCTCGAAGAAATACCAGGCGGCACCGAACACTGCGGCGGTGACGCCGATGATGAAGAAACTCTGGTAGGAGCCCGCCACCATGCCCAACTCCATTCGTCCGTAGCCGAACATCGGCGGCACCGGTTGCGGATCCGGGCCCATCGTCACGGACACGAGTTCACGGAACACCACCAGCATGCCGAGCAAGGCCAGGATAGGCGCCAGCGGCGGCGCACCCTTCTCCACCAGCGGACGCACCGCGAAGCGCTCGGTCAGCCAACCCACCACCGCCAGCGCCACCAGCACGATGGCCATGCCGATGGGGTACGGCAACTCGAAACGCGACAAGGCCAGAAAACCTCCGAACGCGGCCACCATGGCCCACTCGCCCACCGCGAAATTGATGATGCCGGTGGGACGGGTGATCAGCAGGTAAGACAAGGCGACCAGCGCATAGATACAGCCGCTGGCCGCCGCCCCCACCATCAGCTCGACGAAGTCACTCATCAGCAAACCTCCGCACGCCGTGCTGCGGTGAGAGCTTGCTTGGGGCGGCCCGGCGCAGCGCTCATCAGGAAACCTCCGCACGCCGTGCTGCGGTGCGAGCTTGCTTGGGGCGGCCCGGCGCGGCGCTCATCCGGAAACCTCCGCACGCCGTGCTGCGGTGCGAGCTTGCTTGGGGCGGCCCGGCGCGGCGTTCATCCGGAAACCTCCGCACGCCGTGCTGCGGTGCGAGCTTGCTTGGGGCGGCCCGGCGCGGCGCTCACTTCGCGCCGACGTGCACGACCTTTCCTTGTGCGTCGCCTTCATAGACGCGCACCACCATGCCGTTCGAATCGAATCCTGTGCGCTTGCCATCGGAGAATCCATACGCGGTGCCCACGCCGCCCATTACGCCCTGGAAGCTCTTGGTCGCCTGCATTGCCTCGCGCACCTTGTCCTTGTCGGTGCTGCCGGCTCGCTTGATCGCATCGACGACCAGCATGACGCCGTCGTACCCATAGCCGTTGAGGTTGTAGGGCTCGGTACCGTTGTTGTCCTTCTTGTAGTTCTCGATGAACTGGCGTGTTTGCGGCTTGGCCGGATCGAAGGCGTCGACAAAGGTCAGTCCGTCAAGCAAACCCTTCGCCACGGCGCCGTAGACCGGAATCGAGAAGTTGTAGTTGCCCAGCAGCGGCTGCTTCAGTCCGAGTTGCCGGTACGAGCGCAGGATCAGCGCGTTCTCGGGCGTCAACACACCGGCGAGGAAAATCGCATCGGGATTGGCAGCACGCACCTTCTGGATCTGCGGGTCGGCGGTCGTCGAGCCGCGCGGCACGACCTCCTCGCTGACGATCTGGATATTGGCCTTTTCCAGCGCACCCTTGAAGAAGCGGTTTGTCAACTGACCGAGGTCGGAGTTGTCGGTGATCAGGGCGACCTTCTTGTAGTTCTTGTTGCGGGCATACGAAAGCAGCGTTGCGATCTGTGTCGAGCCCAGCGGCCCGGTCTGCCAGAAATTCGGGTTGTCGATCTGCGTCGTCAAGGTGTCGCCGCTGTTGGACGGCGTCATGTGCGGCGTCTTCGTCTCGAGCGTGACCGACTGCGCCTGCTGCGTGGCAGGTGTCAACGATACCGACAAGATGAAAGCCACTCCGGAGTCGACCAGTTTGCGCGCCGCCGTGGCCGACACATCGGGTTTGCCCTGGTCGTCTTCGACCAGCAGTTCGACCTGCTTGCCCAGTACCCCGCCCTTGGCGTTGAGTTCCTTGACCGCGTACACGGCGCCCGCCGCCACCGGCTCTGCATAACCCTTGGCCGGGCCGACCCGGTCGGTGATCATGCCGATCTTGATCGTGTTCTGCGCCATCGCCAGCGGTGCCGCCAACACAACGGCGCTGGCCAGCACCGAGCGGGCCATTGCAAGAATCGTCGTATGCATTTGCCTGTCTCCTTCAAATAGTTGAAACGTCAAACCACCTCACCTACCCAGCATCCGGCTTGTCCAGGCGCCGAACGCCACCATCTGGTCCGCCACCGCCTTGCGCGCCGCCGCATCCACAAGCCGGCCTTCGGCGTCGAACTTGGGGCCGCACAGGTTGATGAACACTTCGGGCTTGGGCATGACCAAAGCCTCGAGGCAGCCCAGAATCTTGCGCACCTCGTACTGATGGCGGGCTCCGCCCACCGGGCCGAGCGTGGCCGATATCAGCGCCACCGGCTTGTCTTTGAGGGGTTGTGGCTTTTGACGCGACAACCAGTCGATCGCGTTCTTGAGCACACCGGCAATCGAGAAGTTGTATTCGGGACTGGCGATCAGCAACGCATCGGCATCGCGGATCTCCTGCGCCAACTGCAGCACGGCCCCTGGGATGGCCTGCGCCTCCAGGTCCTGGTTGAACAGTGGAATCGCGTCATACCGGGTGATCGTCAGCGCCATGCCCTCAGGCATCAGTTCACCGGCCGCACGCAGCGCCCCGAGGTTGTAGGACTGCTGGCGCAAACTGCCGCAGATGCCGAGAACCGAGAAATTTGCCATGTGTTGCCGTTCCTCACTCAAAAAAGCCATCACGACCCGTTGGTTGCGCCGGCGTAATGGGACGCGACCCGAATCTCGAACTCGCCCACCTGCGCGACGCCGGCCCGGATCCGGTCGCCGGGAAGCACCGGCCCCACGCCTTGCGGCGTCCCGGTCATGATCACGTCGCCGGGTTGCAGCGTGTAAAACGACGATGCGTATTCGATCAGCCGCGCCACGTCGTACACCAGGTGGCGGGTGTTGGATTGCTGGCGCATCTGGCCATTGACACTGAGCCACAGATCGAGCTGGTCGGGATCGGCGATTTCGTCTGCGGTCACCATCCACGGCCCGAGCACCGCGTAAGTGTCGATGGATTTGCGAAAACTTTGAAACTCGGTACCGCGCACCGTCATGTCCAACGCCACGGCATAACCCGCGACATGGGCCATCGCCTGCGCGCGTGTCACCTGGCGGCATTGCGAGCCGATGACGACACCGAGTTCCACCTCATGGTCGTTGCGGCGCGTATCGAAGCGCAACACGATCTCCTGCCCGCAACCGATCAGCGCACTACCGGCCTTCAGGAACAGCCCCCAGTCGCCGATCGACGTGATGGTGCGGCCGTGCGCGATACCGGTGTCAGCCTTGGACTCGGCGATATGTTCCTGGTAATTGATCGGCGCGCCGATGATCTTGCCCGGATTGGCCACCGGCGAGTCGAAGCTGACGTTCTCGGGTGCATGGCGCTGCGCGCCTTGCAGCGCACGCGTCAATGGCTCACGCAAACTGGGTAAGGCCTCGATCAGAAGGTCTTTTTGGGGCAACGGATACCTTTGTGGTGGCAGCAGATCCAGGACCTGGGTTACGTCGTGCACCAAACCATCGTGCATGACGCCCAGGCGTCCACCATTGAATCGACAGATCTTCATCGGACCGGGCTCCTGTGTGGTGCACCCTTGGGTGCCGGGCCTTGCAGCCGGTGGGTGTGGTTCATGCCTGGATTTCCTCGCGCAGGTAACCCATCGTGGCGAGAAATTCACGATCGGTCATCATGAAGATCACGGCGTCATCGGATTGTGCAGTGTGGCTGATCCAGTTCCAGTGCGGCAACGTAAATACGTCGTGGCGCTTCCAGCCGATCGTGTGAGATCCGACCCGGCTGGTGCCCTGCCCACGTGCGACGACACAAATGGCGTTGCTGGTGCTTCGAAAATCCCGCGTCGGTTGTCCTGCACCACAGGCCAGTAGATAGCAGTCCAGCGTGGGCAGCACCGGCCCGCCGGAGAGCCCGTCGCCGTAGCGCAACCAGCGGCTGCCGTCGTCCTGCACGGACGCGCCTGCGATTGCATCCATCGCCCGGCCCCAGGAAAACCGGTAGCGGTTCGACTGCGTTCCAGCGTCACCATCAGGATCAGGATCAGGATCAGGATCGGGGCCGAGCACGACCGCGTCGCGCTGCGCCAGGGCGGCGGCGGTGGGTGGGGGTGTGAGCGGTTCCGAGCCTGGAGTGGGGATCTCGAAAAACATGCTGTCAAGATGGTGCAGCAGTGGCAGGTCGAGCCCGTCGAACCAGACCATGCGCTGCGAGCCCTGGTGGATATGTTCATGCCAGGCCCAGGCCGGCGTCAACACGAGGTCGCCCTCGTGCATCGGACACCGGTGCTGATTGACCGTGGTCACGGCACCGGAGCCGGACATCACGAATCGGATCGCCTGCAAGCTGTGTCGATGGGCCCGCGCAGTCTCGCCGGGCAACAAGGTCTGCAAGCCGCCCGAGAGGTTGGTAGTGGTGGCCACCCGCCCGCCGAAGGCAGGATGGGTCAGCAACAACACCCGCCGTTCGGCGTCCTCCATAGCCACCTCTCGCGCGGCGCGTTCAACCAGCGGCTCCATGTCGGCCCAGGCCCAGGCCATCGGCGCATCCAATGCGCGAGGCTCGCGCGTCGTGATTCGGTGATAGCGATCCCACAACGGCTGCGCATGACGCTCGGCCAGCGCGGCAATCATGCCCGCGTAACGCGAATCAGACGACGCTACATCCATGGTGTCTCCGTGTCTGCCGGAACTTGACCGGCTTGTGGAATGTCAAGTTTCAGTCTAGTGCGAACCCATATAAGCCGCAACCACGGACGTTTATCTGTGGCGCGCTTTTGCCGCGTTTTTGCCGCACTGCCGTTCCCGATCGCCCGCTCGGACCTGGCAACGGCCGCGCAAGGCAGCCTGAGCCTACTGCGCCGCGCAGAACCGACCTGGGCCGCGTTGCGTGAGGCGGTCGGACGCTTCACTGCGTCAGATCAGCGTGACGCCCGTGCGCTCCTGCAGCTGCTCGCGCGTAACCTCTGGCGCGAGTTCGACCACCTTCAGGCCCTCGGGCGTGACATCCAACACCGCCATGTCGGTGATGATGCGATTGACCACCCCCACGCCGGTCAGCGGCAAGGTGCATTTGGGCAGGATCTTCAGATCGAAGCTGCCGTCTTTCTTCTTCGCGACATGCTCCATCAAGATGATGACGCGCTTGACGCCTGCCACCAGATCCATGGCGCCGCCCATGCCCTTGACCATTTTTCCCGGGATCATCCAGTTGGCCAGGTCACCCTTCTCGCTGACCTGCATGGCGCCCAGGATGCTGAGGTTGATCTTGCCGCCGCGGATCATCGCGAAGCTGTCGTGGCTGCCGAAAATGGACGACCCTGCCATCGTGGTCACCGTCTGCTTGCCGGCGTTGATCAGGTCGGCATCCACCTCGTCTTCAGTCGGGAACGGGCCGATGCCGAGCATGCCGTTTTCCGATTGCAGCCACACCTCCATGTCCGCCGGGACAAAGTTGGCCACCAGCGTCGGGATTCCGATGCCCAGGTTCACGTAAAACCCGTCTTGCAGTTCGTTGGCCGCGCGTGCCGCCATCTGGTCTTGAGTCCAGCCCATGTATATCTCCTGGTTGCGTGTGGTTCGACCGATCAGGCGGCTGCCTTCTCGCGCATCGTGCGTTTCTCGATGCGCTTTTCCGGGTTGGCATTGAGCACGATGCGGTGCACGTAGATGCCGGGCAGATGCACCTGGTCTGGCTCCATGGCGCCCGTCTCGACGATCTCTTCGACCTCGACGATGGTGATCTTTCCGGCCATGGCGGCAGCCGGGTTGAAGTTGCGCGCGGTGTAGCGGAACTGCAGATTGCCCGACTTGTCGGCACGCTGCGCCTTGACCAGCGCCACATCGGGCACCAGCGAGCGCTCCATGACGTAGGTCTCACCGTCGAACTCGCGCAGTTCCTTGCCCTCTGCCACCAGCGTGCCCACGCCGGTCTTGGTGAAGAACGCTGGAATGCCCGCACCACCGGCTCGCAGCTTCTCGGCCAGCGTACCTTGCGGCGTGAATTCCAGTTCCAGTTCGCCGGCCAGATACTGGCGCTCGAACTCCTTGTTCTCGCCCACGTAGCTGGAAATCATGCGCTTGATCTGTCGCGTCTCGAGCAGCTTGCCCAGGCCGAAACCGTCGACGCCGGCGTTGTTGGAAATCACGACCAGGTTCTTGACCGCGCTGTCGCGCAGTGCGTCGATCAGCGCTTCGGGAATGCCACAAAGGCCAAATCCACCGACGGCCATCAGTTGACCATCCTTGACGATGCCTTCAAGCGCCTTGGCGGCGGAGGGGTAAATCTTGTTCACACGTGTCTCCCGAATTTGAGGCTTGAACGATACTACGTAATGACATACGTAGTATCTCGTACCGATGGGGGGCCAGGCAGGCCAACCGCCCTGATGCCAACAGCGCCATGAACGAAACCCTCGCCCGTGAAGAGATCTGCCGCATCGGCAAAAGCCTGTTCGAGCGTGGTTTTGTACATGCCAGCGCCGGCAACGTCAGCGTTCGGCTGGATGACGGCTTCCTGATCACCCCCACCGACGCTTGCCTGGGTTTCCTGGATCCGGCGCGACTGGCACGGCTCGACGCGAACGGGCATCAGACCGGCGGCGACCGGGCCAGCAAGACGATAGCGCTGCACATCCGCATCTACGCCGCCACGGCCGCTTTCGCGCAGCCACCGCGGTGTGTCCTGCACACCCACAGCACCCATTGCGTGGCACTGACCCTGTCGCCGCACGAGGGGGAATTGCTACCGGCGATCACCCCGTATTTCGTGATGAAGGTCGGGCGGGTGCCGATCGTTGCCTACCATTTTCCCGGCGATCCGCGGGCCGCCGAGTTAGTGGCGCAGACGATCACCCGTTATGCCGCCAATGGCATCGAATTGCGCGCCGTCATGCTTGAGCGACTGGGCCCCAATGTCTGGCACGATTCACCGGCCGCTGCCATGGCGACGCTCGAAGAGCTGGAAGAGACCGCGCGGCTCTATGGCATGGGCGCTGCGCCGCCCGCGCCACTGAGCCCGGCGCAACTGCAGGACCTGCAGCGCCAGTTCGGCGCGCGCTGGTAAGCTGTTGCTTCGCGCCACTGGCGCGAAGCAACAGCATCACAAGGAGCCCCAATGGCACGTTATCCCGCACCCGAACTCAAGGACCTGCCCGAGGACATCCGCACCCGGATTCTCGAAGTGCAGGAGAAATCGGGCTTCATACCCAATGTCTTTCTGGGCCTGGCCCGTCGGCCGGCCGAATGGCGGGCGTTTTTCGCCTACCACGACGCCCTGATGTTGCGTGAGGAATCGAACCTCACCAAGGGCGAACGCGAGATGATCGTCACCACCACCAGCGCGGCCAACAACTGCCTGTATTGCGTCGTCGCCCATGGCGCCATCCTGCGCATCTACGAAAAGAAGCCGCTGGTGGCCGATCAGGTGGCGGTCAACTACCGCAAGGCCGACATCTCGCCGCGCCAAAGCGCGATCCTCGATTTCGCGATGAAGGTGTGCCAGCACGCCGACGAACTGGACGATGCCGATTTCGAGGCCCTGCATGCGCATGGTCTGAACGACGAAGACATCTGGGACATCGGCGCGATCACCGCGTTCTTCGGCCTGTCCAACCGCATCGCCAACATGAGCGGCATGATGCCCAACCCGGAGTTCTACCTGCTCGGGCGCGTGCCGCGCCAGAAATGAGCGTCAGCTGACGAGGGCGCGCAGCCAGTCGGGCAAGGTCTTGGCTTTCTGGTTCGGAATGTCGACCCAAATCGTCGTGGCGCCGCCCTCGGCGCAGACCACACCGGGTTCATCGGCACGCTCCATCGTGACCCAGGTCTCGAAGGTCGTGCGCGCCGGGTCGCTGGCGTACATCGAGACTCGCACATCACCAGGATAGGTCAACTGGCGGTAGAAATTGCAGAACGCATTGACGATGACGATGCCCTCGATGGCGTCGCTCGGCACATGGTTGACGGAGGCCATCCAGTCGATGCGGCACACCTCCATGTAGCGGAAATACGTGGTGTTGTTCAGATGCCCCATCGCATCCATGTCGCCCCAGCGGATCGCAATCGTGCTCTCGAACACCCGCTTCTTGTGCTCTGGCAGCACGAATCTCATACCGCGAACCCATCGCCCGCCGCGATCACCGCAGGCTTGCTCATGCTATGCGCACCAATCTGCGGCACCACGCGCGGGCCAGCCATCGATGCGATGTTGACGATGAGAAGACCCATCAACCCATTATGGCGTTCCCTGTGCAGCGTCCGCATAAAATCGCTTCACTACCGCGACCCCTACCGATTCATCTGAAAGCCCGCCAACATGACACCAGCAGAAATCATCGAACGGTTCGGACCGCGCGAGGCCATGGAGTACGACGTCGTGGTCGTCGGTGGTGGCCCGGCCGGACTGGCCACAGCGATCCACCTCAAGCAGCTCGCCGCTGCCGCCGAGAAGGATCTGTCGGTGGTGGTGCTGGAAAAAGGCTCCGAACCGGGCGCGCACATCCTGTCCGGTGCCATCATGGATCCGATTGCACTGACCGAACTAATTCCCGACTGGAAGGAGCGCGGCGCGCCATTGAACCAGCCGGTCACCGATGACGCGATGGTGTTTCTCGGTGAAAAGTCGTCTTTCCGCACACCCAATTTTCTGCTGCCGGCCTGCCTTCAGAACCATGGCAATTACATCGTCAGCCTGGGCGCGGTCACACGCTGGATGGCTGAACAGGCTGAGGCACTGGGTGTCGAGATATTCCCCGGGTTCGCAGCAGCCGAGGTGCTCTACAACGACAACGGCGCGGTCAAGGGTGTGGCCACTGGAAACATGGGCGTGGGCAAGGACGGCAAACCCGGCGACAGCTTCCAGCTGGGCATGGAGTTGCATGCCAAATACACCGTGTTCGCCGAAGGCGCGCGCGGCCACCTGGGCAAGCAGGTCATCGCGCGTTTCAAACTCGACGCCGACAGCGATCCGCAGACCTATGGCCTGGGGGTCAAGGAATTGTGGGAAATTGACCCGCAGCGCCATGAACCGGGCTTCGTGTTGCACACTGCCGGCTGGCCGATGGACAACGATACCTATGGCGGCGCCTTCCTCTACCACTTCGATGACAACAAGGTCGCGCTGGGCTTCATCACCGGCCTGGACTACAGCAACCCTTACCTCAGCCCGTTCGAGGAAATGCAGCGCTGGAAGACCCACCCCAACATAGCCTACTACCTCGCAGGTGATGCGGCCAAGGGCATCAAACCCGGCAAACGCCTGGCCTACGGCGCACGAGCCATTACTGCGGGCGGTCTGCTCAGCCTGCCCAAGACCATTTTCCCGGGCGGTGCACTGGTCGGCTGCGACGCGGGTTTCCTGAACGTGAGCCGCATCAAGGGCAGCCATGCCGCGATCAAGACCGGCATGCTGGCCGCGCAAGCCGCCTTCGACGCCATTGGACAAGGACGCGCGCACGACGAACTCGAAGCCTACCCGCAGGCCTTTGAGAAAAGCTGGCTACACGCCGAGCTGCACAAGGCGCGCAATTTCAAGACCTGGTTCAAAAAGGGCCTGACCGTCGCCACGCTGATGAACGGAATCGAACAGTTTGCGCTGCGCGGCAACATACCGTGGACCCTGCGCCGCGACAAGGCGGACCACCTGTACCTCAAGCCTGCGGCCGAGTGCACCCCCATCAACTACCCGAAGCCCGACGGCAAGCTGACCTTTGACCGCCTGTCCAGCGTCTTCATCAGCAACACCAACCATGAAGAGCAGCAGCCAGCGCACCTGACACTCAAGGACGCCAGCGTGCCGGTGAACATCAACCTGAGCAAATTTGCGGGACCGGAATCACGCTATTGCCCGGCCGGTGTCTACGAATTCGTCAAGGGTGACGACAACCAGGATCGCCTGCAGATCAACGCGCAGAACTGTGTGCACTGCAAGGCCTGTGACATCAAGGACCCAACCCAGAACATCGTCTGGGTCACGCCGGAAGGTGGTGGCGGTCCGAACTACGCCGGGATGTAGAGCCGGGAGCAAAGACCCGGGTCGCCGGCTCCCGTCAGTCGCGCTCATGACAAGTCAGGTCCGCTCTGGCTTGGCAGTTTTTTGCGGTTATAGTCAAACGGTTTCGTCAGGAGAGAGTCCTCCTTGGGGAGGGCCGCCGAAGGCGCAGTGCCGGTTGATCGCAGCCGGTTGAACGCTCAGGCAAAAGGACTGGCAACCGCCCGTGGCCTGTAGCCGCGCGGCGTTTCCCCACTGGAGAGAGACGGCGTTCAACGCCGCCCACCGAAGGAGCAAACCACTTGCTTGCCGCACTACACGGTGCACCAGCAAGTGGTGAATCTCTCAGGTACCACGGACAGCGGGGGCAGCCCATGGCTTTTTTTGGCCATGGTTCAACAGTTGCCCCGGGAGAAGTCCACGTGTCCAGTTCCACCGACCCTTTGCGCCAGACCCCCTTGCACGCGCTGCACCTCGAACTGGGTGCCCGCATGGTGCCATTCGCCGGCTACGACATGCCGGTGCAATACCCCAGCGGCGTCATGGCCGAGCACCACCATACGCGCACCGGTGCCGGCCTGTTCGATGTCTCGCATATGGGTCAGTTGCGACTGCTCGGGCCCGATGCCGCAGCAGCCCTTGAGTCCTTGATGCCAGTCGATGTCATCGACCTGCCGGTCGGCAAGCAGCGTTACGGCTTGCTGCTCAACGACGCCGGCGGCATTCTGGACGACCTGATGTTCGTCAACCGTGACTACCAGCACAACGGCGATGTGTTCGTCATCGTCAACGGCGCGTGCAAAGTGGCGGATCTGGCACATATCGAGGCACGTATCGGTTCCCGGTGCGAGGTCATCGCCTGCCCCGAGCTGGCGCTGCTGGCACTGCAGGGCCCGCAGGCGGTCACCGTGATGCAACGCCTGGCGCCCGGCATCGAGAAGTTGTTGTTCATGAGCGGCGGCCGGTTCAGCGTCATGTCGCAGGCGCAGGGTACGCACCAGCAGATCGACATCTTTGCCACCCGCAGCGGCTATACCGGCGAGGACGGGTTCGAGCTCTCGGTCCATGAGAAAAAGGCGGACGCGCTGGCGCGGCTTCTGCTCGCGCAGCCCGAGGTCAAACCGATCGGCCTGGGCGCGCGCAACTCGCTGCGCCTGGAGGCGGGCCTGTGCCTGTACGGCAACGACCTCGACACGACGACCACGCCGGTCGAAGCCGGCCTGACCTGGGCGATCCAGAAGGTACGCCGCAGCGGTGGCGCCAGAGCGGGTGGATTCCCGGGTGCCGACATCGTGCTGGCGCAACTGGCTGGTGGCGACTCGGCGCCCAAACGCAAGCGCGTTGGACTCAAGGCGCTGGAGCGGATTCCGGTGCGCGAACACACCTTGCTGCAGGACACTGCGGGCCATCCGGTTGGTGAAGTCAGCAGCGGACTGCTGGGCCCGACGATCAATGAGCCGGTGGCCATGGCCTATGTGTTGACTGGCTGCGCCGGGCCGGGTACGCGTCTGAATGCACTGGTACGGGGCAAGTTGGTGCCCATGGAGGTCGTTGCAATGCCGTTTGTACCAACCCGTTACCACCGCGGCTGACAGCAGGCAGCCCATAGCATCCGATACCACCCCTGTTCCCATTTCCCTTTCTTCAACTCAAGCATCACCCAGGAGAATCTCATGGCAATCAAATACACCGAAGACCACGAGTGGCTCGACGTCGATGCCGGCAGCGCGACCGTCGGCATCACGCACCATGCGCAGGACGCGCTCGGTGACGTCGTGTTCGTCGACCTGCCAGAGGTCGGCAAACATTTCGACGCCAAGGAAGTGGCCGGCGTCGTGGAGTCGGTCAAGGCTGCGGCCGACGTCTATATGCCGGTCAGCGGCGAGGTCACCGAGGTCAATGAAGCCCTGCGCGCCGATCCGTCACTGGCCAACTCCGATCCGCTGGGTGCGGGCTGGTTTTTCAAGGTCAAGTTATCCGAGCCGTCGCAACTCGACGCGCTGATGGACGACGCCGCCTATGGCGCTTTCTCCGCGAACACCTGATCGATTCCGTGGCTGCCGGTTGCGGGCAGCCGGGATCCGAACCTGCATTTCTTCCAAATCCGTTGCACCTACCTTGTGAGACCCCCATGTTGATGCACTCTGCCAACTCACTGGATGCGCTGGAGCACCAGAGCGAATTCATCGGCCGGCATATCGGCATCGGCGCGTCCGACGAAACGCACATGTTGTCCGTCGTCGGCGCTGCATCGCGCAAGGCGCTGGTCGACGGAATCGTGCCGCGTTCGATCGCCCGCAGCACCCCTATGGCCATTCCCGCCGCCATTACCGAAGCCGCCGCGCTGACCGCGATCCGGGCGATCGCCGACGAGAACCAGATCTGGCGCAATTTCATCGGCCAGGGTTACTACGGCACCCACACGCCTGGTGTGATCCTGCGCAACGTGCTGGAGAACCCGGCCTGGTACACCGCCTACACCCCCTACCAGGCCGAGATTTCACAGGGCCGGCTGGAGGCATTGATCAATTTCCAGACCATGGTGTGCGATCTGACCGCGATGGCGATTGCGAACGCGTCGATGCTCGACGAAGCCACGGCTGCGGCCGAAGCTATGACACTGGCCAAGCGCAGTGTCAAGAACAAGAGCAACGCCTTCATCGTGTCCGACGATTGCCACCCGCAGACCATCGAAGTGATCCAGACCCGTGCGGCACCCCTGGGCATCGTCGTGCGCCTGGGCCAGGTAGCGGCCCTGATGGCCGATGGCGACTACTTTGGCGTGCTGGCGCAGTACCCCGCAACGACCGGGACCGTGCACGACCTGCGCCAGCTGGCCGACAAGGCGCACGCCAACAACGCGGCATTGTGTGTCGCTGCCGACCTGCTCGCACTGACGCTGCTCGCGCCTCCGGGCGAATGGGGCGCGGACATCGTGGTCGGAACCACCCAGCGCTTGGGCATGCCCTTGTGCAATGGCGGCCCACACGCCGCCTACCTGGCCTGCCGCGATGACTTCAAGCGCTCGATGCCGGGCCGGCTGGCCGGCGTCAGCGTCGACGTACATGGCAACACCGCCTACCGCCTCGCGCTGCAGACGCGCGAACAACATATCCGGCGCGAGAAAGCCACCTCCAACATCTGCACCGCGCAAGTCCTGCCGGCCGTCGTGGCGAGCATGTACGCGGTGTACCACGGCCCTGCCGGCCTGACCCGCATCGCCCAACGCGTGGCCACCCTGACCGCGATCCTTGCCCGCGGCATGTTGGCGTTGGGCTACCAGGTTGTCAATTCCAGTGCCTTCGATACGCTGACGCTCCAGACCGGGGCGGCAACGGCGGCGGTGCAGCAGCGCGCCCAGGCTGCGCAGGTCAACCTGCGCAGCCTGGGCGACGGCTGCCTGGCAGTGTCGCTCGACGAAACCAGCACACGCGACGACCTGATCTTGTTGTGGTCGCTGTTTGCCAACGCGGGCCAGGCGCTGCCCACGGTCGCCCAATTCGAATCCGGGACCACACCGCTGCTGCCGCAGGCTCTGCTGCGCAGCAGCAACTTCCTGACCCACCCCGTCTTCAACACCCACCACAGCGAGACCGGCATGTTGCGCTACATCCGGCGCCTGTCCGACAAGGACCTCGCACTCGATCGCAGCATGATTCCGCTGGGCAGTTGCACGATGAAGCTCAACGCGACCAGCGAGATGATCCCGATCACCTGGCCGCAGTTCGCCAACATCCACCCGTTCGCGCCGATCGCGCAGCGCCAGGGTTATGTGAGGCTCGACCAGCAGCTGCGCGACTGGTTGTGCCAGGCGACCGGTTACGCCGGCATCAGCCTGCAGCCCAATGCCGGCAGCCAGGGCGAATATGCCGGCCTGCTCGCGATCCGTGCCTACCATGCTGCCAATGGCCAGGCCAACCGCACGATCTGCCTGATCCCGTCGAGCGCGCACGGCACCAACCCGGCCAGCGCGCAGATGGCCGGTCTGAGCGTCGTCGTGACCGCCTGCGACGACAACGGCAACGTGGACATGGCCGACCTCAAGGCCAAATGCGAAAAACACAGCGCCAACCTCGCCGCCGCGATGATCACCTACCCCAGCACGCACGGCGTGTTCGAGACACAAGTCAAGGAGCTCTGCGCCCTGGTACATACCCATGGCGGCCGCGTCTACGTCGATGGCGCCAACATGAATGCGCTCGTCGGCATCGCAGCGCCGGGCGAGTTCGGCGGCGATGTCAGCCATTTGAATCTGCACAAGACGTTCTGCATTCCGCACGGCGGTGGCGGACCGGGCGTCGGACCGGTCTGCGTGGTCGCGGACCTGGTGCCGTATCTGCCCGGCCACGTGACCGGCGGACTGCCCTGCAATGGTGTCGGTGCGGTCTCGGCGGCCCCACTGGGCAACGCGGCGGTGCTGCCCATCAGCTGGATGTATTGCCGCATGATGGGGGCGACCGGACTGACCGCCGCCACTGAAGTCGCGATCCTGAGCGCCAACTACATCAGCGCGCGGCTCAAGGACCACTACCCCACGCTGTACGCCAGCGCCAACGGGCATGTCGCGCATGAATGTATCCTGGACCTGCGGCCGCTCAAGGAAGGCAGTGGTGGCGTCAATGGCGTCAGCGCCGAAGACGTGGCCAAACGTCTGATGGACTACGGCTTCCATGCGCCGACCTTGAGCTTCCCGGTGCCGGGCACGCTGATGGTCGAGCCGACCGAAAGCGAGACGCTGCAGGAACTCGACCGCTTCATCGACGCGATGATTGCGATCCGCGAAGAGATCCGCAAGATCGAACGCGGTGAATGGCCAGCTGACAACAATCCGCTGAAACACGCGCCACACACCGCAGCGGCTGTTGTCGCCGACAACTGGGATCGGCCCTATTCACGCGAAACCGGCGCGTTTCCGCTGGCCAGTTTGAAGCAATCCAAATACTGGACGCCGGTCGGGCGCATCGACAACGTGTATGGCGACCGCAACCTGTTCTGCAGTTGCGTGCCAGTGGCGGATTACGCCTGATCGTCGGTGCAGACTTGCACTGGCTGCATGTAGCACTACACGCCGAACCGGCCAGAGCGGATTGCCTGTCGTCCTACACCAAACTCAGGCATTGCCGACAGACCGGGCGCGCTGCTGTGATCACACTATGATCACGCCGCCAGCGGCGACGCCCGACATGACCACGCACCGACCAATGCCGACCAAGGGCGCAGTCGGGCCGCGAGATCCTGGTCCGGGCTCACCGTTGGAACGCCCGTCGACGCCGTCGACTTCCCACTTTTTTTGTCGGAGAACGCCATGACCCTGGGTACCATTTTGTTGATCGTCCTGCTGCTGCTGCTTGTGGGAGCCATCCCGACCTGGGGCCACAGCAGAAGCTGGGGCTACGGGCCCAGTGGCGCAATCGGCCTGATCGCCGTCATCGTCATCGTGCTGCTGCTGACCGGTCGACTGTGATGCGGGGTGTGATGCCGCAGCGAGGCACGGGCACATGATCGTGCGCAGCGCACTGGTCGTGCTGCTGCTCGTTGCGGCGACGAGCTGCAGCAGCCTGCCGACCATCGTGCCGGACCTCTCGCGCGGCGGCGGCCCGCCGGTGCAGATCGAGGGCGCCCGCGGGCCCCTGACGGCGGCGCAAAGCAAGGCGGTGCTCGACGCTCTGCAAAGAGGCGGCCCGCAGACGCTGATCTTCGATCGCCATCTCGCGCGCGAGGAGGCGATTGCCGGCAGCGCGCTGCGCACCGGCAACGACGTGCGTTTACTGCAGGACGGGCCGAATACCTACCGCGCGATGTTTGAGTCCATCACTGCAGCCAAGGACCATATCAACATCGAGACCTACATCCTCGATGACGACGAAGTCGGACAGCGTTTTGCCGAGGCCCTGGTCGCCAAGCAGGGTCAGGGCGTGCAGGTCAACCTGTTGCGCGACAGCGCGGGAACCTTCGGCACGCCAGCGGCCTTCTTCGACAAGCTGACCGCGGCGGGCATCCAGGTCCACGAGTTCAACCCCATCAATCCGCTCACGGCGCGCGCGCAGTGGCAGTGGAACCGCCGCAACCACCGCAAGTTGCTGATCGTCGACGGCCACACCGCGTTCCTGGGCGGCATCAACATCAGCAGCGTTTATTCCGGCGGCTCATTCAGCAGGGGATCGCGCGGCGCGCCCAAGAGTGCCAGTGGCGACGACCTGGCCTGGCGCGACACCGACCTGCGACTGCAGGGTCCGGTGGTGGCCGATCTGCAAAGGCTGTTCGTCGACAACTGGGCCATGCAGAAGGGCCCGCCGCTGGCGCCAAGGGACTATTTCCCGCCGCCCCGCAGCATGGGTCCACAGGTCGTGCGCGCGATCGGCAGTTCGCCCGAAGAAGCCTTCAGCCAGATCTACGCCACGCTGCTGTCGGCGATCGGCAGCGCCGAGTCCAGCGTGCGCATCACCAACGCCTATTTCGTCCCCGACCCGCAACTGCTGGCCGCGCTCGAAGCGGCGGCGCGGCGCGATGTCGACGTGGCCCTTATCCTGCCCAGCCAGACCGATTCGTGGCTGGTCTTCCATGCCGGGCGACGCTCCTACGACCAGCTACTGCGCGCGGGGGTCAAGATTTTCGAGCGGCGCGGCGTCATCCTGCATTCGAAGACCGCGCTGATCGACGGCGTGTGGGCAACGGTGGGCTCGACCAACCTGGACTGGCGCAGCTTCCTGCACAACTACGAACTCAATGCCGTCGTTCTGGGCACCGATTTCGGCCAGCAGGTGCAGGCCGCCTTCGACAAGGACCTGGCCGCCTCCAAGCCCATCACCTTGCGGGCCTGGCAGCAGCGCGGCCCCGTGCTTCGGTTGAAGGAATGGTTCTCGCGCTGGTGGGAATACTGGCTGTGAAGCGGTCTGGCGACTCGGCTCAAGGCCAGCGGCCAGGGCTTCCTGTGTCGTCGGCTTTGTCTGTCAGCGCACAGATCAGCCGCGCCGATCTGAGTAGGCTTTGCTCTTCTACGTTGACGACACCCGAGGAACCCCACATGAACACCTGCCGTCGCCAACTTCACCGGGCGCTGCTTGTCGCCGTGTCCACCTTGCTGCTGAGCTCACTCAGCAGCAAGGCCTTTGCCACCAGCGCTGAAGACCTTGACCGGGATTCCGCCCAGGCCTTGCAGGCCTTGTACAAAACCAACCCTACCGCCGAAGTCATCGCCAAGAAGGCCAAGGCGGTGTTGGTGTTCCCCAAAATCGTCAAGGCCGGGTTGGTGTTTGGCGGCAGCTACGGCGAAGGCGTGCTGATGAAAGCCGGCAAGGTCGACGGCTATTACAACTCGGTCTCTGCGTCTTGGGGCTGGCAGGCGGGTGCAGAGTCGTACGCCTACGTCGTGTTTCTGATGAGCGACAAGGCCGTGAACTACCTGAATAAAACCAACGGCTGGGAATTCGGTATCGGCCCCAACGTGGTGATCGTCAACGCCGGCGTGGCCAAGAACCTGAGCACGTCCACGCTGAAAGACGACGCCTACGGGTACATCACCGACCAACAGGGCCTGATGGCCAGCCTGAGCATCGAAGGCACCAAGATC
>ENA-ORBV01003505-ORBV01003505.1-microbial-mat-metagenome-genome-assembly--contig:-NODE-3505-length-31316-cov-12.490445_pt1 | contig 31316 bp, 25 predicted proteins | sample MGYA00237777_ERZ505514 | MGnify/ENA primary metagenome ERZ505514 (study PRJEB26160, sample SAMN06269048) | microbial mat metagenome | isolation source: Oligotrophic lake microbial mat | place... | reverse complement strand
GAACGGAATTGAAGGTGGCCGAGCGGTCGGCGCATTGGCGAAAGTTTTCGCGGATCTGCGTGACCCGAGCAGCACGTTGTCGGCGGAGCTTGATCGCGTCGGAATCTCAAGCCGCGATCTGGGCACTGTGATCGACGAACTTGGTAAAAAGGGCGGCGCGGCAGAAGGCGTGTTCAATGCCTTGGGCGACAAGGGAACTCTGGTGCTTCGCGCGCTGGCCAGCAACGGCGGCGAGTCGCTGCGACTGTTGCAGGCCGAGTTTGCAAACGTCGGCGACGTCGTGAGCAACCAAGCCAAAATCATAAACGATGAATTCGGTGTGTCGTTGGCCAACGTTGGGCGCGCCTTTGAAGAGGCGCGCAGGAAGCTAGCGGAGCCATTGCTTGGACCTATCGGAGAGGAGCTGGAAAAGCTGTCCAACGCGATTCGCGAGTTCACCGAATCGGATGCTTTCGCTAAACTGCAGGGTGCAGTGGTGGAAGCTTTCAAGGCCGCCGCGCTGGAGGCAGGAAAGTTCGCGGAGAGGGTCGACTGGAACCAACTTGCGCTCGATATCGGCAACTTTGCGGATGGCGCAGGAAAGAAAGTTGGCGAATTCGCCGCCAAGGTAGGGCCGCTCGTTTCAGACCTGAACAATCTGGCGATCAAGTTCGGCGGGCTGTCGGAAAGGTTTGCCCCGCTCCGCAGCGTTTTCGATACGGCCACAGACACCATTTATCGGCTCGGGACTGCATTCGGCTTTGCCGTCAACAAGTCGGCGGAATTCTCCACTGGGCTGGTCGGATTGGATGGGATTTCAGCGCAGTTTGGCGCCAATGCGGATGCTATTGCTGGTGGGCTTGACGGATTAACGAAGTCTTCTGATGAGGCCGCAAGTGCGCTAGACGGCGTCGGCAAAGAGGCCGCCAAGACCGGGCAGATATTCCGCGATGAAGCGGGCAACGTGGTGGTCGAGTCGGCGGCGGTTGCCGCTGCTACCGAAGCTGTCACACGCACCATGACCGAGCTTGTCGACGCATCGGCCGCCACCTACAAGGCGCTGCAAGACGCCATCAAGCGCGGCGCTGCAGCGGAAGAAATTGCGCGCCTGGAAGCTGACCTAAAAGGCGTCACCGCCGAGATAAATGCGCTGGAGGCCGGCAGCAAGCAAGCTTCAACCGCAATCAGCAATCTGTCACCGGCCGGGCAGGCGGTGGCCAAGGCTTTTGAGGATGCCGCTGCCGGCATAAAAAAAGCGGGTGACGAAGGCGAACGGACCTCCGAGTCGGTTCAGCGGATCGTCGTTGCTGCTGACAACGCAGCCGAGGCATCGCAGAATCTGGGCGACAATCTCGAAGGCGCGGCAAACCAAGCCAGATCAGTAAGCTTCACTCTCCAAGGCGTGTCTGATCGATACATAGAGCTTTTGTTGCTCGAATCGCAGCGTTCGTTTGATGGCTTCGGCGGCGGCAAGGTGGCGGAAGATCTTGCCCGGCAGAACGAACAGCTCGACCGGCTCATCAATTCAACGCGCGCCCAGAATGCGCAATACGACGAGACAGAGCGCCGCGTAAGACGGTTGCGCAATCAATACGAGCTGCTCAGCGAAGACAGGATAAGGCAGCTCGCCCAGGAGCAGGTCGCACTCGAGCGGAATCGTGAAAACATCAATGAGGAGCCACGGCCGGATTCGTCGCGACCGCCACCAACGCCTTCACCTGGGCAGCCGTCGAGCTTCACTGGCCCACTGGTGAACATTACTGTCAACGGCTCGCTGATCGGCACGTCACCGCAGCGCCTGGCGGAAGAACTGGCGAGGCTGATCGGACCCGAGCTGCGCAGGCTGCGTGAGCGTGGGCTACCGGTCTAGCCGTGGCCACCGCATCGGGAAGGGTTCCCCACGGTCAAGCTGTGACCGCGACGAAGCAACCATAAGGAGTTAGAAAAATGAATGCGCAGTTGAAAATGTTGCAGGGTGGGCTTGCCGATCAAATGAAAAAATCAGGCGGTGGCGTAACGGTAGACACGCTGGCACTGCTGCTCGCAATCGCGAGGGCTTCAAAGGGCAACGCGCTGCTTTCTTGTTATTTCCCGTCAATGGTGGAGCTCTGGGCGGGCGAGGTTCCTGGAATGGCGGCGGCCATGGATCGGGCGGAAATGCTGTGCCCCGGCGTGATCGAAAGGCTGCTGAAGCTGGGTGATGAACTGTCCAAACAGTCTTTGAAGATAACCGTCAATTTCGATTAGCGGCGATACAAATCCGCAGCGTTGACAAGGCCCGCAAGCGCGGGCCTTGTGCTTTGGGTGGGTCAAGTGCGGATCTGCGTTGCTCGCTCATAGCCAGCCATTGCAACTACCCTAAATTGGGTGCAACCTAGCGTTACTGCGTAACGGACAAGGGGCAGCAATGGCACGTACAAATGCAGAACGTCAGCGCGCCTTCCGGCAGCGCCATCTGGTTGAGGTTGACGGCTCACGCGCTCGACTGAACCTGATCGTCGAGGCCGATGCCGCGCTTGCCCTTCGCCGACTCGCCGCCCACGGCGGACATACGCAGGCGGACGTCTTGCGAGGGCTGCTGCTGGAAGCCAACAAGCTCGCTGTGGCAGCGCTGAATGATGCCGAGTGGAAGGCTTATCACGACGTTACGCAGTAACGCAGTAACGCAGCCGGTTTAATTCTCCTGCCAAAGATCACGCCCGCGACAAGGCCGGCGCTGTTTGTAAGCCCGGAATCATCACTGACCACAGATAGGTACTTCGTCGGATATTCCGGAAATACTCCGGAAGAAACAAAAAAGGCCACCCGAAGGTGACCTAAGTCTTTGCTTTTATTGGCGTCCCCACGGGGATTCGAACCCCGGTCGCTACCGTGAAAGGGTAATGTCCTAGGCCTCTAGACGATGGGGACAGTTCCTTCCAGTTTTTTGGTGGAGCCAGCCGGGATCGAACCGGCGACCTCTACAATGCCATTGTAGCGCTCTCCCAGCTGAGCTATGGCCCCACGGCTGGAAAGCACGCAAGTATAAAAACACATCGGCGATCGGTCAAGCATTTGCGACAACCGTCAATCGTTGGGCCTGATTGCTGCGCAACGGCGGTGAAGCCGTCGGCATCAATGTGAAATGCGAATGGCCTTGCTCGGCAAGGTATTCCAGCCACTTCGATAGAAATGCGTTCATCCGCAAGCGATGGCCGATGACGGTACGGGCGTCGGCATCCAGTCCCAGCACGTCTTGCCAGCGCGAGCCAACGTAGCAATGCGTCACCTCTGCCATCTTGGCATCGCGGTAACAGCGCAGGTAGGCCGAAGGATCGGGTTGACCGGTCAGCGGGTCTTGCAGCTCGTATGTCAGATAAAGTTCGACCGTGTAGGGATGGCGTTCGACGATGTCCAACCGCAAATCCAAGCCGTCATCAACACTTGATCGATAGGCCGATGCCTGCAAATTATCGACCCAGAACAATCGCTGCAGGCGAAGGTAATTCTCGCCGTACAAGCCCATCAAGTAGCCGAACCGACTCGGCGGTCTTGGCAACCAGATGGCGGGCTTGCTGATCATTGTGTGTGCATTCGATTGTCGAAGGGGCGTATTCGCTAAGACCTTAGAACATGTGCTTGTCGATGCCAAGCGCAGCCAGCATTTTGCTGGCGATTTCCTCGATGGACGTATGCGTGGTGCTGAGGACGGGAATGCCCTCCTGCCTAAACAAAGTCTCGCCGACGGCTACTTCGCGCCGACAGCGGTCGAGATTGGCATAGGAACTTCCAGGCCGGCGCGCTTCGCGCACCTGCTGTAGACGCTGCGGATCAATGGTGAGACCAAACAATTTGCGCCGGTGCGCGCGCAACTTGCGCGGCAATTCGCCGGACTCAAGATCTTCATCGGTGAGCGGATAGTTGGCCGCACGGACGCCAAAATGCAGTGCCAGATAGAGGCAGGTGGGCGTCTTACCGGATCGCGAGACACCCACCAGAATGATCTCAGCCTCGCCATAGTCCAGATCGACGCCGTCGTCGTGGGTCAGCGCGTAATTGGTCGCGTTGATACGCGCCTCGTACTGGCCCAGATCGACCATGCCATGCGCGTGTCCAACCAGTGGTTCGCGCTTCACCCCAAGTTCTTGCTCAAGTGGCGCAATAAAGGGCAGGAACGCGTCCAATATCAACGCACCGCTCTCGGCAAGGATCGCCGACAAGGCCGCGTCGACACAGGTATTGACGACCACCGGACGGCAGCCGCTGAGTTCGCCGGCGAGCTGGATTCTGGCGGAGGTCTCGCGAGCTTTCTCGGTGCTGTCGACAAACGGCACGCGCACGCTCTGGAATTCGACCCCAGCAAATTGGGTCAACAAGCTGTGACCGATCGTCTCAGCGGTGATGCCAGTGCCATCGGAGACATAAAAAACCGGGCGTGCCTGGGTCATTTCTCATACACGTGGGATAAGCGTTGCCCGAGTGTAGGCCAGCTTGCGGATATCCGTAACCGGACTTGTTTGCGCTTACGCTGCACCGCATCATTGGGATCTGGTCGACGGCGCGTGTGCAGACTTCGGGTCGCTGTCTGGAGCAAAGGCCCCACGGCGCTTCGACCTAATCCTCACATCTCTTAAGTGGAGCTGCGCCGTTGAACGCACACGTCCTTTGGCTGAATGCGCTTGGCTTGAACGATATTGACCAGGTCGGCGGCAAGAATGCCTCGCTCGGCGAGATGATCGGCAACTTGGCGCAACTCGGCGTCTCCGTGCCAGGCGGCTTTGCGACGACCGCCGATGCGTTCAAGGAGTTCATCGCTTTCGAGTCGCTGGCCCAGCGCATCCAGGATCGCTTGGCATCTCTGGATGTTGAAGACGTCGCCGCCCTAGTCAAGGCCGGGCAGGAAATCCGGCGCTGGATCATTGACGCACCGCTGCCACCGACGTTGGATACCGCGATCCGCGATGCCTATGCGCAGCTTGGCGCAGACGCCGGTCAAGCCGACGTTGCGGTCGCGGTGCGTTCCTCAGCCACTGCAGAAGACTTGCCGGACGCCAGCTTCGCCGGCCAGCAAGAGACTTTTCTCAACGTCATCGGTGAGGATAATGTTGTTCGCCGGGTCAAGGAAGTCTTCGCCAGCCTGTACAACGACCGCGCCATCGCCTATCGCGTGCACCACGGCTACAAGCACGAAGAAGTGTTCCTGTCCGCCGGCGTGCAGTTGATGGTGCGCTCGGATATCGGCGCTGCTGGCGTGTTGTTCACGCTGGACACCGAGTCCGGCTTTCGCGATGTGGTGTTCATCACGTCCAGCTACGGTTTGGGCGAAAACGTCGTTCAAGGTGCGGTCAATCCGGATGAGTTTTACGTCTACAAGCCGACCTTGCGCAGCGGCCACATGGCGATTCTGCAACGCACCCTGGGCTCCAAAGAAATTCGCATGGTGTATTCGGACACACCCGGCGAGCGCGTGCGCAACGAAGACACACCCGTCGAATTGCGCAAGCAGTTTTCCCTCACCGATGCCGAGGTGCAGGCGCTGGCCACGCAATCCTTGACCATTGAAGCCCATTACGGCCGGCCCATGGATATTGAATGGGCCAAGGACGGGGTTACGGGCAAGCTCTACATTGTGCAAGCACGGCCTGAGACGGTGAAGTCGCGCGCCAAGGTCAATCAGATCGAGCGCTACCATTTGGAACGCCGCGGCGAAGTGCTAAGTCAAGGCCGCGCCATAGGCAGCAAAATCGGCAGCGGTGTCGCCCGAGTGGTGCGCAGCTTGGCCGAAATGACTCAGTTTCAAGCCGGAGATGTGCTGGTAGCCGATATGACCGATCCGGACTGGGAGCCGATCATGAAGCGCGCCGCCGCCATCGTTACCAATCGCGGCGGTCGCACCTGTCACGCGGCCATCATTGCCCGCGAATTGGGCGTACCCGCCGTCGTAGGTACCGGTGACGCGATGCGCAAGATCGCCAATGGCCGCGCGATTACGGTCAGCTGTTCGGAAGGGGATACCGGCTACATTTATGATGGTCTGATCGGCTTCGAACGGGTGGTGACCGACCTCGGCAACATGCCGCCAGCACCGCTGAAAATCATGATGAATGTCGGCAATCCCGAGCGCGCGTTCGACTTCGCGCAACTGCCGCATCAAGGCATAGGCTTGGCGCGTTTGGAGTTTGTGATAGCGCGGCAGATCGGCGTGCATCCGCGTGCTTTGCTTGAATACGAAAAACAATCGGCAGACATCAAAGCCAAGATCGACGTCTTGATCGCAGGCTACGCCGACCCAGTGACTTACTACGTGGATCGATTGGCCGAAGGCATCGCGACGCTGACTGCCGCGTTTGCGCCCTACCCCGTCATCGTGCGGCTATCGGATTTCAAGTCCAACGAGTACGCCAACCTGCTTGGCGGCGCGCAATATGAGCCGCACGAGGAGAACCCGATGCTCGGATTCCGCGGCGCATCGCGCTATGTGCATCCGGACTTCCGCGACTGCTTTGCACTCGAGTGCCGCGCGGTGCAGAAGGTGCGAGTGGAGATGGGTCTGCGCAATTGCTGGATCATGATTCCCTTCGTTCGCACCTTGGAAGAAGGCCAAGCCGTCATCAACGCGTTGGAGGCGCAAGGCCTGGTGCGCGGCGCCTTGCGAGGCGAGCCCGACGGCCTGAAGGTCATCATGATGTGCGAGTTGCCGTCGAATGCGTTGATGGCCGATGAGTTTCTGGAGATGTTCGACGGCTTCTCGATTGGCTCCAACGATCTGACCCAGTTGACCTTGGGCTTGGATCGCGATTCGGCGATCGTGGCCGAGCTATTTGATGAGCGCAATCCGGCGGTCAAGAAGTTGCTGGCAATGGCGATTTCTGCGGCGCGCGCGAAAGGCAAGTACATCGGCATTTGTGGCCAAGGACCGTCCGACCACCCGGATTTGGCGGAATGGTTAATGGATCAGGGCATTGAATCGGTGTCGCTGAATCCCGACACTGTCGTCGACACGTGGCTGCGCTTGGCTAGACACCGTGCGGGGGGCTGATTGAAGTCCGCTGCTGCTCGAGCCGTGACCAGCTGATTCACGCCAATACGAGATTGCGACCCGCCTGTTTGGCCGCGTACAAGCGCTCGTCCGCGCGAATCAGCATGCGCTCGTGGTGAGTGAAGCCAGTGTGCGCAGCAATACCAATGCTGACGGTGATACGCAGGCCAGGCGCAATCTCGTTGGCGTCGAACTCGGCAATACCCGCCCGCAAGCGCTCGCAAATGTTGATCGCATCGCGCATGGTCGTGTCGGGGAACAGCAGCGCGAACTCCTCTCCGCCCCAACGGGCCACCAGATCAACCTCCCGACTATGCTTTTGCATGATCGCGGAGATCGCTTTGAGGATGGCATCACCCGCAGCGTGCGAATACGCGTCGTTAACGCGCTTGAAGTGATCAATGTCGAGTAATGCCAAGCAGAGCGGCCGATTGCTGCGCTGAGCGCGGGCGAATTCGCGGGCAAGCGCTTCGTCAAATGCGCGTCGGTTGGCGAGTCCGGTGAGCCCGTCCTCGCGTGCTTGCTGCGCAAACGCGTCCGACTGACGTTTGAGCTCAGCCAGCAGGGCAGATTTCTCCTCATCTGCGGCCACAAGTCGCTGCGTGTGACCCAACAGTTCGGAGGTGCGTTCGTCGACCAAGCAAGTGAGGCGCCGCGCATTGGTGTTCAACTGGCCGATGCGCCAGCGATAGAAGGCATAGATCAGCACCGCGGCAAACATTGCCAGCATTGGCAGGAAGGCAGTGCGTTGCCAGAATCGCGGGGTGACGACCAGCCGCAGGTGAGCTTCTTGCTTGCTCCACTCGCCATTCGGACGTGCTGCTGCCACTCGAAACTGATATTCGCCCGGCGGCAAATTGGTGAACTGCGCTGTGCGCGAGGTGCTGCCGTCAACCCACTCCGGGTCAAAACCGTCCAACCGATAGCGATAGCGCAAGCGCTTGGCTTGCAAGAACGTGAGTCCGGCAAAGCTCAGTTCGACGCGGCGCGCGCCGGCGGGCAGAGTTAAGGCCTCTGCAACGGCGGGCTGCTCATCGTCGACTCGAATCTTCTCGATAATCACCTTCGGCGCCTCAAGCACAGCTGCGCTTTGCCGACCCGGAGTGACCGCCGCAACGCCCTTGGCGGTGCTGAACCAGAGTGAGCCGTCGGCCCGGCGTACCGACGAAGGTGAGCTACCTCCATTACCTTGTGGGCTGGCCATGCCGTCACTGTCACCAAAAAGCTCGACGTCGATCCGCGGGATATTGCCATCAGCGGCCAAATGCGCTTGCTCGATATCCAATCGCAGTAAGCCACGATTGCTGGACGCCCACAGTCCACCCGCACCATCGACAATGACACCAAACAATGAGTCGTAGGGCAGTCCCTGCGCGGACCCGATGTGGGCGAACTGGTCGCGACCTTGAGCATCACGCCGATGCCGCAAGATGCCGCGGTCAGTGGCGAGCCACAGCGTGCCATCGTCTTCTTCGGCGAAGCCAAACACCCGGTGCGCGCCACCAAACGGGGACAGGTCGATGGGATGCAAGTGGTCAGACTCGATGAGCGCCATACCCTTGGTCGTGCCTACCCATAAACGACCTGCCCGGTCTTGGTGCATTGAGATCACCAACTCTCGCGGCAATCCTTCGGCAAGTCCGAAAACACGGACGCCGGCGGCGTCGATCCTGGCCAATCCGCGTGACGTTCCGACCCACACCACACCATCTGAAACCTCAGCGATGGCGCGCACGCTGTTGCTTGGCAAGCCGTCTGCCTCGCCAAAGGTCGCCACGACGCGGTCGTCTTTCAGTTTGGCCAGCCCGTTGTAATAGGTGCCTACCCAAAGCCCCCCGTCACGGGCAAGCCCCAATGAAAGGATGGAGTTGCCGGGCAGGCCAGACTCGCCGTTCAGCGTCGTGAATCGACCGTCGCGCCAGCGCGTCAAGCCATTGCTGGTGCCCACCCAAGTGCTACCCGAACGGTCTTCAATGACGGTTCGCACATAGTCGTCAGCAAGTCCGACCGGCAGGCCATAGCTGCGGATTGGCGCTTCGCGCAAGCGCACCAGTCCGGCGTTGGTGCTAACCCACAGACTTTCCTCGTGATCTCGCAGGATGGCCGCCACTCGCCCGTTCGGCAGGCCATCAGCAACCCCCAAGTGGTCCAGTTCGCCATTGGAAAACCGATAGATCCCGTTTGCAATCGTACCAATCCAGAGCGTGCCATCGACATCGACGAACAAGGTTTGAGCAGCTTCTTTGGCAAGTCCGGGATGTACCAGCGAGAAGACAAGATCCTGACTTGCTCGGTAAACGCCTTGCTCGGTGCCTGCATAGACTTCGCCAGCCGATCCAATCCGCACGCTCAACACTGGTCCTCGTGGCAAACCACTCGCTACCGACAAGCCACGTGCCGCGTCACCCTCCACCACGCCAAGACCTTCGCCAGTGGCGATGAGAATGCGGCCAAGCTTGTCCTTCACCATGCCGTAGGCGACATTGCTCGGCAGACCACTGGCCACATCGAAGCGCCGACTGACTCCATTGGCAGCATGCCGATCCAAGCCGGCGTCTTCGGTCAAGATCCACAGCGCGCCGTCTTCGGCCTCGATCACCGTCATGATCTGTGCCTCGGTCAGACCAATCTTTTGGCTGATAAAGGACCCTTCGCCGGCTTGTCGGCGCACCACGCCACCGCGTGCAGTCGCAACCCAGAGGCTGCCGCTGGGGCCGACGTGAAGCGCGCGGATGCCGTTATCGCTAAGGTCGGCCAAATTGGAGCGATCAAGCACCACAAACTCAAGCCCATTGAAGCGCACCAAGCCTTCCCAGGTGGCCAGCCACAGGTAGCCGTCCGGCGTCTGCGCCAAGTCCAAAACCAGGTTGTGGGGCAGGCCGTCGCGGGTGGTCCACGTCTCAACGAACAAGTCAGCCAATGGAGCCGCATTGGACGCACGCATGGATGCCACCACAGGAGCAGCGTCTGTCTTCGGCACCGACATTGCCGCAACCGATCCACCGCAGATACACAGGGCAATCAACCACAGGCCGCCGAATCGACGCCGTGTCAACATGATTCAGTCGGCCGTGTGCCCGCCCAGCGGGCCCATGAACGCGCGGTAATGCCTAAGTTCGGCCAGTGATTCGCGGATGTCGGACAGAGCCGTATGCGCGCCCTGCTTCACCACGCCCGCAGCTATCGCAGGTGCCCAAGCCTGGGCCAGCACCTTGACGGTGGAGACGTCCAGATTGCGGTAATGGAAGAAGCGTTCGAGGGTTGGCATGCAGCGGACCAGAAAGCGCCGATCCTGACAAATCGAGTTGCCGCAAATAGGCGAACTGCCGGGTTCCACCCACTCTTGCAGAAATGTCAAGGTGCGGCGCTCAGCTTCGGTCATGTCGACGTCGGAATCGAGCACTTGCTGCCAAAGTCCCGAGCGGCTGTGATGACTGCGATTCCAGTCATCCATTGCTTCCAACTTGGACAACGGATGCCGGATCGCCAGTGACGGCCCCTCCGCCAATACGTTCAGCTCACGATCGGTCACCAAGGTCGCGATCTCGATCACCGAATCGGCGAGCGGGTCGAGGCCGGTCATTTCCAGATCGATCCAGATCAGTCGTTGCTTGCGCAGCGCGGCGTCATCAGAAAAAGTGCTGCCTGTCGGTTCAGTACTCATGATTACTCATCTCTGGAAGGTCGAATCTAGCAAGCCGTCGATGGTCACGACGCGACTCGGATCACGCGGTTACAATTGTCTACACGCCGCTTTGCGACCGTTTACGCCGAAAAAAGTCACGCAGCAGCGCACTCGCATCCTCTGCGAGCACGCCAGAGGTGACTGCAATGCAATGGTTGTGCCGCGGATCGGAGAGCAAATCAAAGACGCTGCCACAGGCACCCGTTTTGGGATCAGCGGCGGCGTAAACCAACCTGTGAATGCGCGAATGCACCAAGGCCATCGCGCACATGGCGCAGGGTTCGAGGGTGACGTAGAGAGTGGTACCCGGCATCCGGTGATTGCCAAGCAGGCGGCCGGCGGCACGCAGGGCGACGATTTCAGCGTGCGCACTGGGGTCGTGGTCGCTGATATTGCGATTGAAGCCCTCACCTAGCAACTGACCGTGAGCGTCAACCAACAGTGCAGCGACCGGTATTTCGGAGTGCTCGCGATCTGCGCGTGCCGCCAGCATCAAGGCTGCTCGCATCCAATGCTGATCGGCGCCCGCTAGCGATGTCGTGTCTTCTGCTTCGCCCACGCTCATTCCTGCAAGCCGGACTGGGCCAGGAATGGCGCGATCTCGGAGGCGACATAGATCGGCAACGAACAGCGGCGTTGAGTGCAAATGAAAGCAGCAGCGCGCTTCACAGGCGGGTAGCTGACATCCGGATTGGGCAACGGGCCTTCTGTCGGATCCCACCAATCGAGTCGCTTGTAGGCGGCTGGCAAGCGCAACGCGGCCTCGAACAGGGTCTCGGCGGCCGCGTCCTGCTTATCGCCTATGACGGTGACGTGCAGCGGATCAGCCTCGATCTCATCGTCGACCAGCAGGATGCCCGCCTCGGTCAGCCGCGACAAAGCGATAGCCGGCGGGGCCAACCATGTGCGCGCGTGTACTGCCATTTTGGCGTGCCGAGCAGCGCCGGAATAACGCGCCAGCAGGTTGCCAAAGCGAGCCACCGAGATGTTCTCTTCGATGCGCGCAACCGGTGCAATCGGTCCGGCATTCGGCGCGCCACCTGCATAGCCACGTGGCAAGCGGAAGGTGGTGTCGATGAAATCGGCCGCCCGGCCCGCGTGCGCAAGCCAATCGCGGTTAGCCGTCACTCGATACAACTGCAAGAAGGCACGGCCTGCGGCCACGGAGTCCGCCAAAAATGGACCGCCAAGGTCATCGTGGTCATGCGCAAAGCCGGCATTGGGCAGACTGCGCTCGGCGACAACCCATTCAGCGGCACGCACCGCCACGGCCAAGGACGCGGCATCGCCACTCACCTCATACAGCACTGCATAGGCTTCGGCCATGTTCGCCGTTTGCTGGCTGTAGCGATTGTTATCGACGCGCGGCAAGCCCAGTCGCCGGCGGTCCGCGTCCGCCAATGCAAAGAACTCGGCGCTGTGTTCGCCTGGCCGCAGATCGGCGTCCTGGCTGACGTAGAACGCACCTGAATCGTCCAGTAGGAATTGGTTGCTGTACCGCTGCACGGCCAGTGCCACGTCCAGAAAACGCCGCTCGCCGGTCTGCGCATACGCAAGCGAGTAGATCCGCAAGTACTCGGCTTGCAGCGTGGTCAGTTTTTCGAAGTGCGGATGCTGCCAGTCACCGCCTGTCGAATATTGATAGAAGCCTCCCCACACCGGATCGAGCAGCGCGCGCGCCGCGTCCAGCGTCTGCAGCGCGCGCGCGCGTTCGCCCGCGTCGCCCGCCGCAGCCCTAGCAAGTGCGTACTCAACGCTATCGCGCTCAAGGTACTTTTGACTGGTCTTGAGCCCGCCGCGCTGGCTGTCGTAGGTTCGTGCATGACGATCCAGCAGTTCGCGGCGGACATCAGCACTGAGGCCCGAAGTGGACGAGCCTGGGTCCGGCTCAATGGATGCGACCGCTTCCGGACTCGGATCATCGACAATCGCCTGCAACAACTGGCGCATCGCCGCTGGCGCGACGAAGCCCTGTCGCTTGACGATCTCACGCCCAGCGGCATCAAAAACGATAGTCGCTGGCCAACCATAGTCGCGATAGCGATTGGCAAGATCGGGCCGCGAGTCCTGATCAATGCGCAGCGGCACAAAATGCCCGGCAATCAACTCGGCTACTTCAGCATCCGCATAGGTCCGCTGATCCATGACATGACACCAATGGCACCAGACAGCCTGCAGGTAAAGCAGCACAAAGCGCTGTTCTGCCTTGGCTTGCGAGAACGCTGCCTGTTCGCTGGGCAGCCAGCGAATGCCGCCCGCGCTACTGCCTTCGCCAATTGCCGCCGCCCCGCTAAGCGCAGGTGGCATGCCAAGCAGCAGCGCCCAAAGCAATCGACGTGCGTACCCAAGCCAGAGTTGATTCACATCAGTACCTCGCCGAAATATTCGCCGCACAACTCCTTTGCGCGGTTGGATTCCGCAGGTTTGCGCCAGTGAATGCGGGTGACTGCGCCAGCATCATTCCCACTCGATCGTCGCCGGCGGCTTGCCCGAGATGTCATAAACCACCCTCGAGATGCCGCGAATCTCATTGATGATCCGGCGCGATACCTGGTCAAGAAACTCGTATGGCAAATGCGCCCAATGCGCGGTCATGAAGTCGATAGTTTCCACTGCGCGCAGGGCGATCACCCATTCGTAGGCACGGGCATCGCCGACCACGCCGACCGACTTGATCGGCAAAAAGACCGCAAACGCTTGACTGGTCTTGTCGTACAGACCCGCCGCCCGCAGCTCTTGAATGAACACGTCGTCGGCGCGTGCCAACAGTTCGGCGTACTCCGGCTTGACCTCGCCCAGGATGCGCACGCCGAGTCCGGGGCCAGGAAAGGGATGCCGATAGACCATCTCGCGCGGCAAGCCGAGCGCAACGCCGAGTCGCCGCACTTCGTCCTTGAACAGCTCACGCAGCGGCTCCACCAACCCGAGCTTCATCCGCGCAGGCAATCCGCCGACGTTGTGATGGCTCTTGATGACGTGCGCTTTGCCGGTCTTGCTGCCGGCCGACTCGATCACATCGGGATAGATCGTGCCCTGCGCCAGCCAGCGGACGCGGTCGAGCTTGGCCGACTCCTCTTCGAAGACATCGATGAACAAGCCGCCAATGACCTTGCGCTTGGCTTCGGGATCTACCACGCCGGCCAACGCGGCAAAAAAGCGCTCACCCGCATTGACGCGAATGACCTTGATCCCAAGCCCGCCGCTATCGGCCTCGTTGGCAAACATGGTCATCACTTGGTCGCCTTCATGCAGGCGCAACAGGCCGGTATCCACAAAAACGCAGGTCAAGCGCTCGCCAATCGCGCGATGCAGGAGTGCTGCAACCACCGACGAGTCGACACCACCCGAGAGACCCAGCAACACGTCATCGTCACCAATCTGCTGGCGAACCCGGGCGATCTGGTCATCGATGATATTGGCCGCCGTCCACAAGGTGTCGCAGCCGCAGATATCGACGACAAAGCGCCGCAACATCGCGTTGCCTTGCCGCGTATGCGTGACCTCGGGATGAAACTGGACGCCGTACCAGCGACGCTGCTCATCCGCCATCGCGGCGATGGCGACACGATCGGTTCTCCCGCTCACTACAAAGCCCGGCGGCACCGCACTGACGTGGTCGCCGTGGCTCATCCAAACATGCAGACGCGCCGGCGCTCCGCTATGGTCATTGAGGCCGTCGAGCAACGACTCGAGGCAGATCACTTCCACCTCGGCATGTCCGAACTCGCGTTGATTCGCTGCCTCGGTCGCCCCGCCCAACTGTGCGGCAAGCGTCTGCATGCCATAACAAATGCCAAGGATGGGGATGCCGGCGTCGAACACCTGCTGCGGTGCCCGTGGCGCATTGGACTCGGTCGTTGACTCCGGCCCACCGGACAAGATGATGCCGCGCGGTGCAAAGCCGGCAATCTCTGCGGGATCGTGGTCCCACGCCCAAATTTCGCAATAAACGCCCAGTTCACGAATGCGCCGCGCGATCAACTGCGTGTACTGCGCACCGAAATCGAGGATGAGAATTTTGTCGGAGTGCAGGGTCATAGGGCCGGGATTCGGGATTTGGGATTTGGGATTTGGGATTTGGGATTTGGGATTTGGGATTCGGGATTCGCAAACGCGGCGTGAGGGTCAGCGAGAGAAAATGGTGGGTGTACGCAGCGTCACCGGCTGCGCTAAGTCGCTCCAATGAATCCCGAATCCCGAATCCCGAATCGCGGCTAGATCAACCCGCGCGGTAATTAGGTGGCTCTTTCGTAATCTGCACATCATGCACATGGCTTTCGCGGACGCCGGCATTGGTGACCCGCACGAAGCAAGGACGTTCGCGCATTTCGTTGATGCTGGCGCAGCCGACGTATCCCATCGAAGCACGAATTCCGCCGATCAATTGGTGGACGATGCTGCCGATGGCACCGCGATAAGGCACCCGACCTTCGATGCCTTCCGGGACCAGCTTGTCGGCGTCCGATGCATCCTGAAAATAGCGATCTTTGCTGCCCTTCTCCATTGCACCGAGGCTACCCATGCCGCGGTAGCTCTTGTAGCTGCGCCCTTGAAAAAGTTCGATCTCGCCAGGCGCTTCTTCGGTGCCTGCAAACAATCCACCAATCATGATGCTCGACGCACCCGCTGCCAACGCCTTGGCGACATCACCGGAGTAACGAATGCCACCGTCGGCGACCAACGGAATCTGGCCCTGCAGTGCCTCCGCAACCATGCCGACGGCTGTAATCTGCGGCACACCGACGCCGGCGACGATCCGTGTCGTACAGATCGACCCCGGTCCTACGCCCACTTTCACTGCATCCGCGCCTGCATCAAGCAGGGCCAACGCAGCGTCGCCGGTGACGATGTTGCCGCCGATCACTTCGATCTTGGGAAAACTACGCTTGACCCAGCGCACGCGATCCAGCACACCTTGAGCGTGGCCATGTGCGGTATCCACCACAATCACATCGACGCCGGCGGCGATCAGCGCTTCAACGCGTGCTTCGGTATCGCCGCCTACACCCACGGCCGCACCGACCAGCAACTGCTCATCAGCGTCCTTGGCGGCATTCGGGTTGTCGCGCGCTTTCTGAATATCCTTGACGGTAATCAGCCCGCGCAGGCTGAAACCATCGTCAACCACCAGCACTTTTTCAATTCGGTGACGGTGCATCAGCTCGAGCACTTCGTCGTCGCTGGCGCCCTCGCTCACCGTCACCAAGCGGTCTTTTTTGGTCATGATGTGACGAACGGGATCGTCCAGTTTCTTCTCGAATCGCATGTCGCGACTGGTGACAAGGCCCACCAAACGACCGCCTTCGACCACAGGCACGCCCGAAATATTGCGCGCGCGGGTCAATCGCAACACTTCACCGATCGTGGTCTCGGGGCCGACGGTAAATGGCTCGCGAATGACTCCCGCCTCAAAATTCTTGACCAGGGCAACTTCCGCTGCCTGCAACTGCACGCTCATGTTCTTGTGCAAGATGCCGATCCCGCCGAGTTGCGCCATGGCAATGGCAAGGCGAGCTTCGGTGACTGTGTCCATCGCCGCCGAGACGATGGGAATGTTTAACACGATGTTGCGGGTCAGACGGGTGCTCAGCTGCACATCCTTCGGCAACACCGTCGAATGCGCGGGCACGAGCGAGACATCATCGAAAGTCAGCGCCTCAGCATGGATACGCAGCATGGACGGCTCCGGCAGATAAAGCCGGCCATTATACGCAGGCCATATGACCCGCTCGCCGTCAGCGGCGCAGGCTTAGTCCAACAGAGCCAGTGACAAGCCCGGCCACATCGCAATCAACAGCGCCGCTCCAAGCAACAGCAGAAAAAATGGCACGCAGGCACGGACCAACTCGTGCAGAGGTGCCTTGAACCGATAGCTGGCGATGAACAAGTTCATGCCCACCGGCGGAGTGAAATAGCCAATTTGTAAATTGGCCAGCATCAACACGCCCAGATGCACCGGATGGATGCCAAAGCCCAACGCCACGGGCACCAGTAATGGCACCAGGATGACGATGGCGGAGAACACATCCAGGAGCATGCCGACCACTAGCAGAAACACGCTGAGCAGCAGCAGGAATACGATCGGGCTGGTGACGTGTGCGGATATCACCTCGAACAAGCGCGTTGGCACTTCCTGATCGATCATCCAATTCGACAGCGCCAACGCCATTCCAAGAATCAACAAGATCACCCCGACCATGCGCATGGCTTCCGCCATGACAGCCGGCAAGGCGGCCCATTTTATTTCGCGCTTGATGACCACGGTGACCAACAGGACATAGGCAGCAGTGATTGCGGCGGCCTCCGATGCGGCGAAAAAGCCTCCGTAAATGCCACCGAGTACGAGGACAGGCAACGGCAGCTCCCAGCCGGCTGCACGCACGGCGGCGCTCGCTTCCCGCGCATCGAACCGATGAGTGGCTTTGCTCAGCCCGCGACCGATCCACACCGCGTGTGCCATCAGGATTGCCACCATCAACAGGCCCGGCAACACGCCGGCAAGGAACAGATCCTGCACGCTCACGGGAGGATCGGTTCCCAGCTGCCCAGCGACGAAGCCATACAAGATCAGTGGTAAGGAAGGTGCAAACAACAGTCCCAAACTACCCGCCGACGTCAGCAAGCCCAGCACGTAGCGACGCGGATAGCCGGCTCCAATCAGCGCTGGATAAAGCAGGGCGCCGAGCGCAACGATGGTCGCACCAGTGGCGCCAGTGAACGCGGTAAACAGTGAGCAGGTAATGATCGCGACGATGGCCAGACCACCCGGCATCCAACCCAGCCACGCGTCAGACAAGCGCACCAATCGCTTGGGCGCATCGCTGGCACCCAACAGATATCCGGCCAACGTAAACAAAGGAATTGCCGCCAGCCCCGGCATGTCGGCCAAGCGATAGAACTCGACCGCCACCAAGGCGAGGTCATAGCCAATCGCGTAGAAGCCGAGGATGGCTGCGCCGCCAATCAGGGCAAACAAAGGCGCGCCCATGAGCGCTACCAGAACCAGCAGCAGGCCCAACATCACTTCAAGCGACATTGTGCTCAGCCGGTGGTGGCAGCATGGCTGCGACCAACATCCGCAGTGACATCAGCGAGAATCCCGCGGGCAGGATCAGCAGAGCTACCCAGAGCGAGACGCCGCTCACTACTTCCGACGCTGACTCTCGTTCCAGCAAGACCAGATCGACACTACCCCATGCCATCAGCGCGCAAATGAGCGCCGCAAACACCTGCCCTGAAGCCCACGCAATTCGCTTGCCCAAAGGCGGCAGCAGGCGCGGCAATACATCGATTGCGATGTGTCGACCGTCACGTGTCGCCGCCAATGCACCCAGCATGGCCAGCCAAAGGATGAGCAAGCGCATCGAAGGCTCGATCCACACACCGCCCGCATCAAACGCCATCCGCGCGAAGATTTGCCCCACCGATAGCAGCACCAGCAAGCCCAACGCGACTGCCAGCAAGCCATCCTCGACCTGATGCAGGCCGCGCAGCAGGCGCTCGAAAAATGGAGCTCGCATCCCTGCTCGCTCGACGCTAGTGGCTGGCGCCAGTCGGTTTCGCTCGATGTGCTTCCAGCAACGCCTGCAGTGCCGACAGCGGCGCCTCACTCAGCTCACCGGCCACACTCATTTGCTTGGTTACATCCGCGCCAATGGCTTGCCAGCGAGCGGCCTCGCCGCCATCGGCGGGCACTAACTTGATCCCGAGACCTTGCAAGGCCTGCAAGGCTTGAGCATCAGCGCGCCGGTTGTCGGCGTCGATGCGCTCACCGCTTGCACGGAACGCCTCGGCCACGGCGGTTTGATCTGCGACTTCCAGTTTTTGCCAGGATTTTCCGGAAACCACCACATAACCCGTTACATAGCTCAAGGGCAAATCGAGCACCTGCCGAAGCTTGCTGTGCCACTGCAATGCAATCGCACCCGAGGGTGTATTGCCAACCGTGTCGATCAGGCCGGTTTGCAAGGCTGTGAAGACATCCGGCAATGGCAGCGGGATCGGCGCAACGCCACCGGCGCGAAACACGCGTTCGGCCATCAAGTCGTTTTGTGGCACCCACACCTTGCGCGAAACCAGATCGCCCCCTCCTGCAATGGGTCCACTCGACATCAAATAGGCGAAGCCAACGCCACTCAGGTTCAGCACCTTCCAGCCGGCATCATCAAAGGTCTTGAACAACAGGGGATCGACAGTGGCACGAACCGCATCGACCTCGGCGCGATCCCGAAACAGAAACGGCAAGCTGTAGAGCTGTGCATCTTTGGAAACCAAAGACAGTTCGCTGCCAGTGAAGGCGCCGCCTTGCAGCTGTCCCAATTTGATCTTGCGCAGCACAGTGACGTCGTTGCCCATCACGCCACCGGGATAGAAGCGAATCTTGACGCGGCCTTCGGTGGCCTTTTCCGCCGCCGCTGCGGCCAATCGCATCTCGCGCATCCAAGTCGAGCCTTCAGGCGCAAGCGTTGCGATTTTCAATGTCTCCACCGCCGCAGCGGGCGAGATTGCAGACACCAGAAGCAGCGCTAGCAAGTAACGAATCATTGAGTCACTCCCATCAAAAGTAGTCGTCGGCGGCCGCGAGAAGAGCGGTCGCACGGGCTTGCGCCATGTGGTTGGCAAGCGTAAATCCGGCTTGCTTTGCGTCAGCGGCAAGCACCTCGTTCAGCAGTCGGTCGTGCAACTCACGATCAAACAGCAATCGCGCGTAACGCTCGGCATACAGTGTCTTGGCCATCAGGTTGGCACCTCGAGAACGCACGATCGCTTGCTCGAACGCGGCGCGACCGCGCTCAGGTTCGCCGCCGACACCCGCTGGTCTAAGGCTGTGCAAGACGCCGAGGTAAGCCCAAGGCAGACCCTTTTCATAGTCAGGATCCAATTCGACCACGCGCTCGATCACCGCTTGTGCCTTGGGCAGCGCAGCAATTGCCGACCAATCGTCGCTATGCGCTTGCACGTACCCAGCCCATGCAGTGCCAAGTGTGTGCAGGGTCGAAATAGATGTCGCCGGCGAAGTCGCGACGACCTCGACGAACTCGTCGACCGGCCCGTCCAACTTTGCGCACAGGGCTGGCAGCTCGACACATGTCGCACGGCGCGCATAGTCAAGACCGCGAGCACTCAAGCGCTTGCCGCGCTCAGCGTCGTCGACAAAATTGCCAGCGTAGGCCGAATAAAGACCTGCTGCGGCTTGCAGCATGGGCGTGTTGTCGGGGCGACTTGAGAGCAACCCGTCGATCAACAGCAAATAGGCCGGCAGGCCGGCAGCCACGGTCGCTGGGTCGTCGTGATCGAAGATGCCGCGCTGTAGATCGGACGCCAAATCGTTGCCAGCACGCTGGGCGATGGACGCGCACCCAGTCAGCGCCAGCACAATCACAAGTACCCACATTCGAAACAGCGTGCAGCTCATCGTCAGTGCACCTCAGAGTGGCCAAAGGGCAGCGCATTCGCGTCAAGCGCATCTGCGGCGTCTACTGTGTTCTGGATCAAGGTCGCCACCGTCATCGGCCCCACCCCTCCCGGTACCGGTGTGATCCACGATGCACGCTGACGCGCCGCCTCAAACTCGACGTCACCGGCCAGCGTGCCGTCTGCGATACGCGTGATGCCAACGTCGATGACGACCGCTCCCGGCTTGATCCACTCGCCTTCGACCAAACCAGGCCGTCCGACCGCAGCGACCACAATATCCGCCTGCGCCACTTGCCGCTTGAGTTCTTCGCGCGGCGTGAAGCGGTGGCAGGCACTGGTGGTGGTTCCGGCAATCAGCAACTCCATCAGCATCGGCCGCCCCACATGATTGCTGACCCCGATGACGACTGCATTGCGACCGCGCACCGGCCGATCAGTGTGCGCAAGCAGAGTGATAATTCCGCGCGGCGTGCAGGGCCGCAGTCCGGGCTGACGCAACGCCAAACGGCCGACGTTTTCTGCATGAAAGCCATCGACGTCTTTACGAGGATCGATTCGATTGATCAGCGCCGTCGCGTTCATGTGCGGCGGCAGTGGCAACTGCACCAGAATGCCGTGTACCCGACCGTCGTCGTTCAAACGGTCAACCAGCGTGTGAAGTTCGGCCTCAGAAGTCTCCATCGACAGGTTGTAATCAAAAGGCAGTACGCCAGCGCGTTCGCAGGCACGTCGCTTGTTACGCACATAGACCGCTGATGCGGGATCGTCGCCGACCAGAACCACGGCCAGCCCCGGCGCAGTCTTGCCCGCGTCCATCCGCGCCTGCACACGTGCGCGAAGGCCTTCGATCATGCCATCGGCAATACGCTTTCCGTCCAACAGGCGTGCCGCCATTCGGACCTCGATTCCGCCAAAGTGAGGGCGTCATTATGCCCAAGACGACCGGTTTTCGACCTTTGCAAGTGAGCCAGCAGTCAGCGCTTTTTCTTGACGTGACTCATCAGACGCTTGCGCTTGCGCTGTTGTGCTTCTGTCAGCACATTCTTCTTCCCTTCAAAGGGATTCGCGGCGGCCTTGAACTCGAGTCGCAGCGGCGTGCCCACCAATTTGAAGCGCTTGCGAAAGAAGTTTTCCAGGTAGCGCTTGTAACTGGCTGTTAGCGAACTGACGCGCGTGCCATGGATGACGATGGTCGGTGGATTGGTGCCGGCCGGATGCGCAAAGCGAAGCTTGGCCGCGTGGCCGTTGACCATCGGCGGCTGGAACGCTTCGTAAGCGATCTCCAAGGCCTTGGTGAGATCCGACGTGGTCAGCTCTCGGGTGGTCGAGGCGTGGACCTTATGGATTGCCCGAAACAACTCGCGCAGACCGGAGCCGTGTTTTGCCGAAATATTGACGATAGGCGCGAACTCGACGAACGCGAGTTTGCGCTCGAGATCGCGCTCGCACTGTTCCCGTTGGTCGCGGCTCAAGCCGTCCCATTTGTTGACCGCGACAAGCAACCCTCTTCCGGAGGTGAGCACATGACCCAGCACAGTCGCATCCTGATCGGTGACGCCCTCGCTTCCGTCAAGCATGACGACCACCAGTTGGCTGGATTCGATCGCTTGCAGCGTCTTGAGAATTGAGAACTTCTCTATGGTTTCCTCAACCCGCGCACGCCGACGAATGCCGGCGGTATCAATCAATCGATAGCTGCGACCGTCCCGTTCGAGGTCAACGGAAATGGCGTCGCGGGTGGTACCAGCTACTTCGGAGGCGATAACGCGCTCTTCGCCAAGCAAACGATTGACCAAGGTGGACTTGCCGACATTGGGGCGGCCGACAATGGCAAGACGCAACCGCTTGGGATCGTAATCGTCAGCGAATCCAACTTCCGTCGCGGCGGGCAAATGTTCAAGCACGGTCGCCAGTAACTGCTGGATGCCACGATTTTGCACCGCCGCTATCGCAAGTGCCGGCTGCAACCCGGTACGAGAAAACTCTGCAAGCGACTGCTGCGGATCGACACCATCGGTCTTGTTGATGACCAGCATCGCCGGCTTGCCACCGCGTCGCAGACTGCGCAGTATCTCGTTGTCGCCTGCGGTAAGCCCGTCGCGCGCATCGACCACAAAAAGAATCAGATCAGCCTCTTGAATGGCGACCTCGGCCTGCACCGCAGTGGCTCCAGCCAGACCTTCCACCTCACCAGTAAGCCCACCGGTATCGACCACCATGAACGGCCGCTCGTTGAGTCGGCAAACGCCATACTTGCGATCACGGGTGACACCCGGCTGATCAACAACGAGCGCGTCCCGACTATGCGTCAATGCATTGAACAGCGTCGACTTGCCCACATTGGGGCGACCTACCAACGCAACCAGCGGAAGCATGGATTCCTACCGAGTGATCGCGCCCTAAGGCGCTGTGCGGTAAGCGGCAAGTTCGCCGTCAGTGGTGACAGCGTAAACCGTGTCACCGACGACTTGCGGCGTCGCCCTAAAGGGTTTGCGCGCTACCCGTTCACGCGCGGCGATTGCCCCTGAGTCCAGGGTCAACCAGTGCAAATAGCCGTCAAAGTCACCCACAACGACGTGCGTGCCGACAATGCCAGGCGTCGTCAATGAGCGGTGCGCCAAACCATCCTGACGCCACTGCGAGGCACCCGTGGCTCTGTCCAATGCCCATACAGTGCCCGCAGCGTCGCTGACAAGGATGCGGCCTTCGGCCAGTGCAACACCGCCATACACCGACATGTCACGCGTCCATAGCGTCCGCCCGCTGCCGGCATCCAACGAAACCACATGACTTCCGAAAGCGGCGACAAACACTTCAGAACCTGACGCGACGATATCGCCGTCAATATCGACAATCCGTTCAAGCTCAGTCTTGCCCTCGCCTTCCGCAATGCTTTGCTCCCAGATGACACCGCCATCTTCCAACTTCAGCGCAACGACGGTGCCACCGTCATAGCCGATGTAAACCGAACCGTTGTCGATCACTGGTCGCGCATTGCCTCGCAGTGTCAACTGCGGCAAACCGCGGTCGTACACCCAGCGCCGCTCGCCAGTGGTAATCGCAAACGCAAACACACGCCCATCGATCGCACGCACGATCGTTAGGCCACGCGCAACCGCCGGTGTGCTGATGACTTCGGACGAGACTTCAGCGCGCCAGCGCTCGCTTCCGCTGTCGGGGTTGTAAGCGACCACTTGGCCATCCAGCGTACCGACGACCAAGGTACCCTCGGCCACTGCAGGGCCACCGGACCAACGAAGTTCGCTTTCCACTTCCCAAAGATTCTTCCCGCTGGCGGCGTCAACGGCCGTCAACAGACCATCTGGTGAGGCCGCAAAAACGCGCCCATCAGCGATGGCCGGTGCCTGTCGGAGGCTCAGCTTGCGCTCGCCATCTCCGATACCCGCAGACCACATCTTGGAAACATCGACGCTGGCCTCGAAGTCGGTCAACTCGGTCGGCGGCTCGATGTTCTCTTTGTTCGCTTTGCCCTTGAATATGCCGCAGCCACTGACCAGGACCAGCGACGCAATCACCAGCGACACAAGGCGCAGACTCATCATCAAGATTCCTTGCCGCTTGCGTCGACAACCGCATCAACTGGATCCACGACGGGCACTTTGCCACCGAGATCAACCAATTTCATTTCCACGAGACGGCGTGATGGCGCAGCCTCGTCAAGCGTTTCCAGCGCAGTCGTATAGGCTGTGCGCGCTGCATCCTCATTACCCATCGCCAGCAAAGCATCACCGCGCAAATCTTCGGCGACTCCCTGATACGAATCAGCGGGAAGCGCCTTGAGCGCGTCGAGTGCCGCCTGATGTTGCCCCGCACCCAACTGGGCGCGGGCCAAGCGCACTCTCGCCAAGCCAGCAAGCGCCGCGTCCGGCGCCATTTCGATTGCTTGCTTCAAGCTGGCAACCGCACCCTCACTTTCCCCGGCCTCAAGCAACTGATCGGCACGCGCCATTGCGGCAAAAGCAGCATATGGCGTGTCCGCGAAGTCTTTACTGAGTGACTGCGAGACGCTGTCGATCGTGTCTCTGTCTTTGCGCTCAACCGCTTCTACCAGCGCTTGGTACTGACTCGCCGCATCGATTCGATGTTCGACTTTGGAGCTGCCCCACCAATTCCAACCGAATATGCCAGCCAGCCCAATTGCAACGCCGCCGATGATGGCGCCGCCATTGTCGCGAAGCCACGCTCGTACGCGCTCGCTCTGTTCGTGTTCGTCCATCAAATCAATCGCCATGACAATCTCGCTGCGGGCGCGTGCACGCTAGGCTGCGCCGAAGGTTAGGAAGGATGGGGCGGCGAGGTGAGCCTCGCCTGAACCGCGTGGATTGAACCCGGTTTGATCAGCCGCCGCTGGGTTTCAACTCGCCGCCGGAGGATACCGCAAAGCGAGCCACATTGGCCCGCTGGAAAGGGGCCAGCTGCAGCGGCTGGCCATTTCGAATCACCTCGACAACGCTGGCGTTACCGAGTGCCACTTTGGCAACGCGCGCAGTTGGGTAGCGCTTTTCGCTGCCAGCGCGGACAACGCCAAACTCGAGTCGACGGCCGTCCTGATCGGTGATCTCAACCCAACTGTCGCCACGAAACCGCAGGAGCCAACCTTCGGCATCCGCTGTAGGTTCGACGGCGGCGGAGACGCCGCCAGACGTATCACCTCGCAATTCGCTGCGTGCACTCATGAACGGCGCGAAGGAGGCAACCACCGGCAAGTCGGATTCAGCAACAGCGGGTTTGGCAGCTCCCATCTTGTCAATGGCTGCAGCCAACTCTGCAGGCGGCCCAACGAACTCGGCCTCCAAAGGATCAGTCGCTCCAAGCTGCGCAGGCGGCGCGCCAGCCGGAAACGCGTCCAGCGAGCGGAGCGTCACCGGCTGCACAGGCAAGCGCTCTTCGGTTGCCAGCCAGATCACTGGCACCACGATCGAAGCGGTCAACACAATGGATGCAGCTCGCCGCGCATAACGATCAACCAGAAAACGTCCGTGCGACACCTGCGAAGCGCTTTGCAACTGCGGTGCCGGATCCACTTGGCTCTGCATCGCATTAGCGACAACGACGATTGGCAAGCCAACCAAACGGGCATAACTGGTCAGGTAGCCGCGCGCATACACAGCCGCACCAAGCCGATCAAAATCGTCGCGCTCAATTGCTTCAATGAGCGTCACCGAGACCCGCAACTTGGTGGCTGCTTCCGCCGCGCTCAACCCCAACGCTTCGCGACCTGCGCGCAGACGCGCACCGAGCGAACTAATTGTGGTGGCGAGCGTCACGGCGGGTAGATCAGAACTCATGACGAAGGCGTTCCTTCAGATTCGGTGGCAGGCGTGTACTGGGGGAAGTCGCGAGCCAATCGGCTGCGATAGCTCGCCGCACCTTCTGCATTGCCCAACCTGTCTTCGATCAAGGCACCAAGGTCCAGCGCTTCTGCGCTGGCCGCTTCGGCATTGGCCTCGTAACGCTGCAGAAAAGCGCGCGCCCGCAAAAGATCCTTTTTCTGCAGATGAATTCGCGCCAACTCAAATAGCGCCGCCGAGTTCTTCGGTTGCAACTCGATCGATTGCCGCAAAAACGCCTCGGCGCGGTCAATTCGCCCGGCCTTCATTGCACATACGCCGGCGTTGGTACTGGCGACTGCGGGTGTCCGGTAGAACGGGTCTTCGAGCGCGCGTTGAAAATAAGGATCGGCCTCCTCAAAGCGTCCAACGCTGCAAAGAAAGGCACCGTAATTGTTGTTTACCGAACCATCCTCTGGTTTCAACTTGGTGGCCTTGAGATAAAAATCCTCTGCCGCCTTGGGTCGATTGATGCGTTCACTCAGGACCGCCATCAAGGTATGCGCGTCCACTGAACGGGGGTCAAGCTCAAGGGCACGTTTCAATTTGTCGCGCGCTGTTTCCAGCTCACCTTCAGACAAATACCCCTGCCCAAGCTTGACTTGCAGGGCCGCCGCATCTTCGGCTGCCTGATTCTTGTTGCGCAGCTTGGAGTTGTCAGCGCCACCGCCACCAGCGCAACTGGCCAGTCCAATAAACGCCGAAAAAACAAGCGCAGCGATGCGCGATTCAGGCTGCATCGGGAACGTCCTGCGGCGAGGTGCCTGCCGCCTCAAGCTTGCGCTTGAAGTCTGCTTGACGGCGGGTGCGGTCCATCACCTGCCCTTTCAGCTGCCCACACGCGGCGTCAATATCGTCGCCCCGCGTTCGCCTCACCGTGGTCATGACGCCAGCGTCCAGCAAAATTGTTTGGAAAGCACGAATGTCGGTTTCGGTGGAACGCTCAAAGCGGGTTCCAGTGAAAGGATTGAACGGAATGAGATTCACCTTGGCCGGCAAGCGCCGCATCAACTTAACCAGCTGTCTGGCGAGTTCGGGGCGATCATTGACGCCTTTCATCATCGTGTACTCGAAGGTCACCGACTCGCGCTTTTTGCGTTCCGCATAGCGCGCGCACGCGGCCAACAGCTCGGCGATGGGGTATTTCTTGTTGAGGGGAACCAACTCGCTGCGCAATTCATCGTTGGGAGCGTGTAGCGACACCGCCAGCGATACATCGCTTTCCACTGCCAGACGATCAATCATCGGCACCAGCCCTGCGGTGGAAAGTGTCACTCGCTTGTTGGCAAGCCCCAGCCCGAGGTCGTCCCGCATCACGCTCATCGCGGTGACCACGTTGTCGAAGTTAAGCAGCGGCTCGCCCATTCCCATCATCACGACGTTGGTGAGCTTTCGTTGCCTGTGCGGGACATTGCCCAAGTGCTTTGCCGCTACCCACACCTGCCCCACGATCTCAGCCACGCTCAGGTTTCGATTGAAACCCTGTGTCGCCGTCGAGCAAAACTGGCAGTTGAGGCCGCAACCGACTTGGCTCGACACACACAAGGTGCCGCGGCCTTTGTCGGGAATGAACACCGCCTCAATGGCATTGCTGCGGTCCATCCCAAGCAGCCACTTGTGTGTGCCATCAATGGAAGGCTTCTCGAACACAATTGACGGCGGCACGACTTCGGCAGCCGACTCCAACTTCTCCCGCAACGGCTTGCCGAGATCAGTCATCAAGCCAAAGTCAGTGATCTGCCGGTGGTAAATCCACTTCATTACCTGATGCGCGCGAAACCGTTGCTCACCCAAAACGTCAGCAAAGAAGCGCTCCAACCCGACACGATCCAAGGCGAGCAGATTCTGCCTGCCGCTCGCGCCGGTTATTGCTGACCCTCCAACCGCCGACAGGTCCCGTTTGAGCACCACACCGGCAGTCGCAAGCTCCGACTCTACGCCTTCGCTCAAGGGAATCTGATCGGCGTGGGCATCGGCAGGCATCATCGACGTAGGCTCCGCTTATCGCGGGCACAACTCCGTCGCAGAGAAGAAATAGGCCGCTTCAATCGCCGCATTTTCCTGCGAATCCGAGCCATGCACCGCATTCGCATCGATCGATGAAGCGAAGTCGGCACGGATGGTTCCGGGAGCTGCGTCCTTCGGGTTGGTGGCTCCCATCAGCTCACGATTCAAACCCACCGCGTTTTCGCCTTCGAGCACCTGAATCATGACCGGACCGGAGATCATGAAATCAACCAATGCCGCGAAGAAGGGCCGCTCACGATGAACAGCGTAGAAGCCTTCCGCTTCCTTCTTCGACAGGTGCTTCATCTTCGCCGCGACGACCGTGAGGCCAGCTTTCTCAAAACGGGCGTAGATTTCGCCAATGACGTTCTTGCCGACAGCGTCCGGCTTGATGATGGAAATCGTGCGCTCCAGCGCCATAAAAACTCCAGAATAAAATCGGCAAATGTCAAGAAATTGTGTCAGTCACCGTGATGGACAAGTGATGACAGGGGAAGTAATCCCGCCGAGAGTAGCATTCAACCGCTCGGAAAGACAGGGAAAAGCAGCCGGTAGTAAGCCATTTGATTGCATCCCGCACGCTCAAAACGGGTGGTCCAGACGCCGTGAATCGGATAGCCCGGCTGACTCCCTTGCGTTGACGAATCGATGTGGGTGGGCGTATCGTCGGCCTTTCAAACACTCGTTTGAACTGCCTTGACGACACCGCACTTTTCCACCAAAGAACGCATCCTCACTGCGGCGGAGCGCTTGTTTGCCGAGCGTGGCTTTGCTGAGACTTCCCTGCGCGAAGTGACCAGCCGGGCCGACGTCAATCTGGCAGCGGTGAATTATCACTTCGGCTCGAAGAGCAATCTGGTCAACGAAGTGTTTCGGCGCCGATTGGATGACTTGAGTGCACGCCGGATCGAAGCCCTGAAGGCAGCCGAAGCGAATCACGCAGGCTCTTTGGACCAAGTGCTTGCCGCATTCATCGAACCGGCGCTTGCGTTAAGTCTTGATCGTCAGGGCGGCTCCGCATTTGTTCGCGTGATCGCGCGCGCATACGCTGAGAAAGACGACAGCTTGCGCAAATTTCTTTCGGACAACTACGGCCACGTGATGCGCGATTTCGCACGCGCGATTGCGGTCTGCCTGCCAAACCTTTCACGCGAGCAACTGTACTGGCGCCTCGACTTCCTGGCGGGGGCGCTCACTTATGCAATGGCCGATTTTGGGCAGATCAAGCGCCCCGGCAACGTCAGCGAAAAAACGCACTGCGAGCGTGCGGCTACGGAACTCATTCGATTCACCGCTGGCGGATTGCGAGCCAGCTAATCGCCTACAACGCACGCTCGCTTTCCCCTCATAACTTCAGCCACTGGACTCACTCCATGTCAGACACTCTCCGAATCCGCAAAGTCGCCGTACTTGGCGCCGGCGTCATGGGCGCACAGATCGCAGCACATCTGGTCAACGCCAGCGTCGACACTGTGCTGTTTGATCTGGCCGCAAAAGACGGCGACCCGAACGGCGTCGTCAATCGCGCCATTGCGGGACTCGGCAAAATGTCGCCCTCGCCTTTTGCATCAAAGTCGCTGGCCGACTGCATTGTGGCGGCGAACTACGACCAGCACCTCGCGATGCTCTCAGAGTGCGACTTGATCATCGAAGCCATCGCCGAACGGATGGATTGGAAGCTTGAGTTGTACCGCAAAATCACCCCGCACATCGCCGCGCACGCCGTGGTTGCTTCAAACACGTCGGGACTTTCAATCAATGCGATGGCCGACGCGCTGCCTGACTCGATCAAACCCCGCTTCTGCGGCGTGCATTTTTTCAACCCGCCTCGCTACATGCATCTGGCCGAACTGATTCCCTGCCGCGGGACCGACGTTTTGGTGCTGCAGGGATTGGAGGCGTTTCTGACCAGCACGCTGGGCAAAGGCGTTGTCTACGCCAAGGACACTCCCAACTTCATCGGCAATCGCATCGGTGTGTTCTCGATTCTCTCCACCATTCATCACACGCAAGCATTCGGGTTGGGTTTTGACGAAGTCGATGCTTTGACCGGCCCGCTGCTGGGCAGGCCGAAATCAGCGACTTATCGAACTTCGGACGTGGTCGGACTCGACACCATGGCGCACGTCATCAAGACCATGGCCGACACCCTGCCAGACGATCCGTGGCATGGCTACTTCAAAGCACCTGATTGGCACAAGGCGCTGATTGCGAAGGGCGCGTTGGGACAAAAGACTGGCGCTGGCATTTTCACCAAGCGCGGCAAGGATATCGTCGTGCTCGATCTCGCCAAGCAGGACTACCGGCCGGCGACCGCGGTCGCTGCACCCGAAGTGCTGGAAATCCTCAAACTCAAGAATCCCGCTGAGAAGTTTGCTCGCCTGCGCGCCAGTGAACATGCGCAGGCGCAGTTCCTGTGGGCCATGTTTCGTGACCTGTTCCACTACAGCGCCTACCACTTGGAGTCTATCGCCGACACCGCGCGCGACGTAGACCTCGCCATTCGCTGGGGTTATGGCTGGGCCATGGGACCGTTCGAGACGTGGCAAGCAGCAGGCTGGAACGAAGTCATTGGCTGGATCAACGCTGATATCGCGGCCGCCAAGTCGATGAGCAATGCGCCTCTGCCAGCGTGGGTCAGCGACGGACGCCAAGGCGTGCATTCGGCAGAGGGCAGTTTCAGTCCCGCAAGTGGCAAGCAGACTCCACGCTCTGATTTGGCTGTCTATCAGCGCCAGCGCTTTCCCGACCCGGTTTTGGGTGAGCGTCCCGCAACCGGCACAACGGTGTTTGAAACCGATGCCGTGCGCTGTTGGACTGATGGCGACGGCGTCGCAGTTCTTGGATTCAAGACCAAGTTGAATACCGTCAATGACGGTGTACTGGCGGGCATCCAGCAAGCAGTAGATGTCGCCGAGCGCGAGTTCAAGGGTCTGGTTCTGTGGCAAGCCAAGGAGCCGTTCTCGGCAGGTGCCGACTTGTCTGGCGCGATGGGCTCGCTGCAAGCCGGCAAGATCGCAGAGTTCGAAGCCATGGTGGCCACCTTTCAGGCCACGAGTCAGTGCATCAAGTATTCGACGGTTCCGGTCGTCGCTGCCGTGCGCGGTATGGCGTTTGGCGGCGGCTGCGAATTCCAGATGCACTCCGCGCGCACGGTGGCGGCGCTGGAGAGCTACATCGGTCTGGTCGAAGCTGGCGTCGGTCTGCTGCCTGCGGGTGGCGGCCTGAAGGAAATCGCGGTGCGGGCCGCCAATAGCGTCGGCCCGGGCGGCGATGTGTTTGCTGGTTTGAAGGTCTACTTTGAAACGATTGCGATGGCCAAGGTCAGCAGTTCTGCACTTGAGGCCAAAGACATGCGTCTGCTTCGCAGTGACGACATCGTGGTCTTCCACGCTCACGAGTTGCTGCACGTCGCGCGCCGACAAGCCTTGGCAATGGCCGAATGCGGATATCGCCCACCGCTGCCGGCTCGGCGCATTCCGGTCGCCGGTGATGTGGGTATCGCCACCTTCAAGATGATGCTGATAAACATGCTGGAAGGTGGCTTCGTTTCTGAGCACGACATGGAAGTTGCCACCCGGATTGCCACCGTCCTTTGCGGCGGCGAAGTTGATCGCGGCTCGCTGGTGGATGAAGAGTGGTTGCTGCGACTGGAGCGCGAGCACTTTGTCGCCTTGGCGCAGATGCCGAAAACACAGGCGCGGATCATGCATACGTTGACGACGGGGAAGCCGCTGAGGAATTAGTTTGAAAAAGGGTTTAGAAAAAAAGGTTTAGAAAAAAGGTTTAGAAAGTTTAGAGGGTTTAGGGCAGCGCTGCTCTAAACCCTCCAAACTTTCTAAACCTTTTTTTCTAAACC
>ENA-ORBV01003504-ORBV01003504.1-microbial-mat-metagenome-genome-assembly--contig:-NODE-3504-length-31319-cov-5.263651_pt1 | contig 31319 bp, 17 predicted proteins | sample MGYA00237777_ERZ505514 | MGnify/ENA primary metagenome ERZ505514 (study PRJEB26160, sample SAMN06269048) | microbial mat metagenome | isolation source: Oligotrophic lake microbial mat | place... | reverse complement strand
AATGATACGGCGACCACCGAGATCTACACCTCTCTATTCGTCGGCAGCGTCAGATGTGTATAAGAGACAGTTGCGAAACCATTTATTGCAATATCGAAGGTATTCATTGGATCAACTCGGAAATGCTAATGGCGGTCAGCGACAAGATGAAGAGTGGAGGCAAACAGCCCTATCAGTAAGTACCAAATACAGTGGCCCATCCATGACAACCTCTCGTTATACATATTCACTAACACTTTGCCTTCCTGCCTTTTTTTCTCTCGGTAGATGTTTCGATAAAGACCAGAGCGTCCATGTATTTGTGCTGCCCTAAGCGTATGTTCGAACACAATCAGCAGTTTCCGAACATGTATTCATGAGGGTGACCAAAAAATGAATGTATGTATGAACATGTATTTTGCATTTACAAGACCGAGTTTAGACTGGGCTCCGTACTGTAGAAGAAGCATGGCCATTGCATTCGTGAAGAATCAGCAATTGACCCCATCACCAAACGAAAGGTGTGAAAGTAAACGACTTAGTCGTAGTAACCCAGTAAAAACTCAAACATTTACTTACAATATGTGGCTTGTGCGTGTACTGCTGTAGCTAATGCTTTCAGATGTTTTCGGAACATTTCTTAAAAAGTATTTCAAGCGCAGCTGGTTGGTAGTATCCCGCCGCCACTGGTGTGGTTGGTAGTATCCCGCCGCCACTGGTACTCGAAAAGGGATTCTACATCTGGTACAATGAGTTCTTTCTTCCTATAAACAGTCGTTAGCAACAACAGCCAGTGCTTCAAGTATCCCTGTTGAAGTGCCAAAGTGAACACTGTGGTTTCTACGTAGGACAAAATGGGACGATCCAACCTGCGGACACCGGATCACCACGTGCAGTGCAGTTGCCAACGAGGGACTGGTGCAAAAGGCGCCAGCCCACCTGGATGCTTTCAAATTGGTTCATAGTCAGCTCCCAATTCACACGGCCAAACATCTGCTCCAAATGGGACGGAGACACCTGGTCCACTTTGCTCACCATTGCCAAGGAACAGAACTCCTTGACCTTGTGTGGCATGCATTTCTGAACGAGAAACAGGGACAAGTCGTTGCCCCACTTTTGTGAGCCAAGCACCCAGCACCTAGTGGTCTCAATTTCCCGCTGCTGCCATTGGCTTGAGCTCAGTTCACACACTTTCCCAAGCCCAGCCCCAGTGGGGTTTTTTTTTTTAAGCTGCCTGTGACTGCCCCCAATCCTGACACTTCCGCAACGCCAAAGAACTGACCTAGCCCCAGCTCCAGATGTCAGCTGCCTCTCCTTCATTTTCCTAGATTGTTGTTCCTCTTGCACAAACCATGACACAATGAAACACAACACAAGTTGAAGAACTGCAGAACTCATCAGCAGACAATTGTGACTGCAATGATCAGAATGGTAGAAACAAGAGCCTGCTCAAAGAGAAAAAGAAACAGCGCCAGCTCAAACAATTGTGACAGGGACTGTTGCACTGCTCAGATGTCTCAACTCCAACACAAGACAACTTCAATTGAAGCACCACAAACTAAGTTGTCAAACAAAGAAAGAAGATCTGCATGTCTCTGAGACAGCATGTGCCTCCAAGATGTCGGCCAAGCCCAATGACATTTAGCAAACGCAACTGGCTTGGCAATCCATTTTGACGTCAATTGATGGTGAAAGAGGAAGAGGGACTGCGGGTGCATGAGGTGAGCAGATGCAAATCACAGTTGTCTGCGATTAAGCAACATTTGATCAAGATTGCCACAATGAAGAAAAAAACATAATTTGTCTGGATGGCCTTCTGACAGATTCCTTGGATTTTGAAAAAACCCCAGCAACTTCAAAAGAAAGGATCAAAAACAAGTTTCAAGACCAAAAAATTTGGTTGTGTCATTGGTTCAAGACATGGCCACAATTTGCAGGGATCGTGGTCAGCAAATTCAAAAAGCAAATGCATCCATTGTTCTTCAAGATCTCCAAATGTTGATGCCAGTGCAACAAGAAAAACAGCCCAATAAAGAACATTGCGAATGGGAACAATGGAATTCTTCAATGTCATGTGAGAGGCATGTTTGATTAACAAAACTGTCTGCAATGGATTGAATGTAATTTTAAGAAGAAAATCGCTCTTAGCAACTTTGAATTGTTGAAAAAGTGCACAAGCAAAATTGTGTGAACAAACTTGAAATTTGACTTGCAAAAGTTCAAACAATTGATTTGAAGTGCTGTTCCATCTGTTTTTCTTTGGAAGTGCTTTCAATCAGACTCCAAAGAAAAGCGTGGGGAGGAAAAAACAAAATTTGAAAATTTGTCTTTTTGCGCCTTGTGCTTCTGCCACTGGACACGGCATTTGTTGGTCAACGATGCACCCGTGCTGTGGGTCATGTGTCACTGGCATTGATTTGACTCTCGTGTTTTTGCACAATTTTTCTGAACTTTTTCAATGAATCATTGAAGTGTGCATTTGGGGCAGTTGAACAGCACAAAAAATCAATCAGTGTTTGTGTTGATGAAACATGAAAAAATTCAATTGTTTTGTGACATTTGATGTTTGACTGTTTGTTGTGTCATTGATCCCTTGTGGTGATCGTGAGAAAACAAGGAATTGCAAATTGCGTGGATTCCTTCGTTCCATGCTCCCACATTGCAGTCCCTTGAACTTTTTTTGAATCATTGCTACCTTGCAGGGTCAGTGGTGTTTCAACTGATGCTGTGGTGCCAGAGTCACTGTGTGGTGTGGGGTTGGAGGCCACATCAAGTCATTGTTCGCTTCAAAAAATGTCAATCGATTTTCTCATTTTCACGTTCGAATGAGCGAGGACTGGCATTTCGAGTAATGCCTTTAGAAAACCGCCGACGATAAGTTTCACGCCAAGAGTTCGCAAAAGCCTCTCTAAAAGTCATTTCGATTGCCCATGCTGACCCCGCGGGGAACTTCAACTTAATCGGTCATTGCTTACTGTACAACAAAACGTACAATGCGAAGGCATTGGAAACTGTCTATGAGAATTGAGTACTGACTAGCTGGTACGTACCTGGTACGTACTGCTCCACGTACAGTAGTAGCGACCATGCCAGTAGCCAATGCCACGCATGGTGTGAAAATCGAACATCACCTTTCGGGCAGCCAAGAGAGGGATGACAACAAAATCAAGCGAGGCTTCACCTCACCCAGTGACCCTACATTAGCTACTACTACTAGCTAGCTAGCTAGTTACTGCAACAACCAACAGCTATCATAACTATATATGAGCAAAGTCAAGGCAAGGACTGACACAAGAAGAACAAATCCCTAAAACCCCACAGACACACGAGACCAAGATGCCATTCTCTACGGGAGTCATGCGGTACCGCGAGAATCGGCCTAACGCTGGCCAAGACCACGAGATGGTCCCTTTGGCAGCTACTACTACTAGTAGTAACAAAGGCACGATCAAAGAATCCCGATTGACGAAGAAACTGGGCATGAGTGATCAATATCTAGATGTGGACATTGATATTGAAGAAGGAGGCATCATGGATCATGACTATTCCTCCTCGTCTTCTGGGTCTTTTGAAACCAATACGAGCAGTCATGAGTCTATGGGAATGGAGGACATTTTTGAAGAAGAAGAAATCAGCGAAGAAAGGGAGCAATCAATACAGGCACAACAACAAGAAAAGCACCAGCTATTACTAGGCGAAGAACCAGGTGAAGAGGAACATCCATTGCTGCAAACAGAACCTATGGAACAGTCTCGATCCAGCCTGTCTCGTGACTCATTAGACAGGACAAGTCTAGGCGCTCTCATCGTATATGGCGTGAGTACTCTGACTTGTCTTTGGATGGTCTACTCATATGAGCTTTCACAAAATGCTGGAAGACTGTATGCTATTTGTCTTTGTGGAATAGTGGCAACTGCCTCTATGGTTCCTATTTGGCTAGGCCTTCATTTACTAGCAGAGACACGCTGGCAATTGGAACAAGCGCTTGAACAAAATCAACATTCCATGGCTTTGCTACAAGCAGTGTACCCCGATCATGTTCTGCGTCGTTTATTGGAACAGCAAGGGCAGGATGGAGTACCCTTAGAAATGCAAGAAGGAATAGCTTTACATCCACCAACTCCTGTGGTGGACATTGAAGCAGGTTCCCCCATTAGTACAGCTGTCAATATGGTCGTGAACTACGATTTAAAGAAAAAGAAAGACGAAGAGGAAGACGGCTTGCAGCTAAGCAATAGCGGCTTGCAACTAAGCAATAGCGACGACAACAACAGCAGTGATCGACCAAAACCACAACAACAAACGCAGCAGCCAAAACGTTTCCAAGACACCCTACGACGAAGAGCTCGTCTCAGTAGTTTTCGATCCACGCCCTCCAATCATTCCAGTCACACTACGAATCTTTCCATGTCCAGTCATCATTCCAATCACAACAATAGTCTTCATGCTCGACAAAACAGCAACAAGAGTCTGTCTTTTCAACGATCCTTTCGAGATTTGTTCAGCAGCAATCGATCCTTGGGGTCCAGTAACAATACCTTTGATTACAACAATAACAGCAGCACCAGTGTCAATGTCCTGCAACAAACCAAATCCATTACGGATTTCTTTCCTTTCACGACCATTATGCACGCCGAAATTATGGGATTTATTGCTTGGTCCAGTACGCGATCTCCCGATCAAGTCTTTTACTTGTTGGAAACCATTTATGGAGAATTTGATCGACTTGCACGACAACAACGACAACAGCAAACTGGCACAGGTGGTGGTGGCGGTGATACGGGCTTTGGGGGTGGTGTCTTTAAAGTCCAAGCCACTTGCGAGTGCTTTACGGCCGTGTCGGGATTGCCAGAGCCGGATCCGGATCATGCCGTCACCATGGCACGCTACTCAAGTCATGTCTTGCAAGGATTCCAAGCCTCCGTGGAACAATTAGAAGTAAGTTTGGGACCCGATACGGGTGACTTGGAATTGCGAATTGGATTGCATTCGGGGCCCGTGACGGGGGGCATTTTACAAGGACAAGGAAATCGATTTCAACTGTTTGGCGACACGTTGAATCATGCCGTCCTGGTGGAAAAAGATGGTAGTGGGAATAGTATTCACGTGACTCGAGAGACCGCACATTTGTTACAAACTTCGGGCAAGAAACATTGGCTCAAGATGCGAGAACCAGCACAATCTGGAAATACCTATTGGTTGACCGCCGCAGCAGGAGCAGCAGGTGCGACAGCAGCGGCGCAGCCACAACAAGAAGAAGGCAGTGCTTTCATGACAGCTGCTGCCAGAAATATCAACCATCGAAAATCTTTTTTTGCCGAGTCTCCCTTGCTTCCTATAACGACACCCCGCAAGAAGAAAAAGAAGCCGGCGTCAGCTACTCCATCTACTGCCGCTACTAAGAGTGAAACAACTCCCACAACAACTGCTACAACGGCAACGCCACAAACAAAGGCACCTGGAACTACGGAGGCAACTGATCAGGACAATCATTCGGAGCGATCCAATGCTACAAGACCAACCTCCGATTCCGATGATTCGTCATCATCGTCGCTCGGAGATCTAGAATCGCTTCCATTACTCGCACAACAAGCAATCTTAAAAATTCAGGAGAGGGGCTCCTTCACTGTTGCTGCTAAAGCTACTAGTAACAGTGAAACGGACATCAACAACAAGTATGCGACTGCCAAAGAACAACGGCTCATTGAATGGACCGTGGATCAATTGGCCGTCAAGCTCAAGAAAATTGTGGCACGTCGACGAGCTTTGGAGCGCTACAATAAACAGCAACGTGGAAACCGCCAGAACAAAAGCGATATAACAACGCCTATCACCACCGACGACGACGCTACTACTTCGCGACTTTATTACAGTCCACCGCCGGGACAAAATATCGTGGATGAATTGGCGGGAATGATTGAATTCCCACGCTGTGATCCAGGTTTGTTGAACGAAGAAGACAAGGAAAAAATTGCCACCATAGCATTGGACCCCTGCGTGGTCGAAGAACTCACGAGCTTTGTGGAAAAAGTCGCCACCTATTATTCGGCCAAAAATCCCTTTCATGAATTTAGTCATGCTCTCCACGTCATTCAAAGTGCTGTGAAAATGTTGGAACGGTACGTTTTCTTTCGTTTCTTTTCTCTCTCTATTTTCGCTTGTCTTTCCTATTTTATGGATCTTCGTCGTACTCGTCAGGACCACTCATCATCCCCACTATTCTTTAGGATCATTTCCCCCGCACAAGCGGCCAAGGAGAAGACGCGAAATGAGGCTGGAGACAACGGCGGCATTAAGCCCAGCCGGAATATGAAACGGTCAATGTCAAAGATGGAAATGCATGGTAGGCCACTTGCTTACAGCGATCTATATTGACCGAGTATAATTGTAGGATTTCAGCCATGCTCATCCACATCTTTCTCTTGATCACCTGAACAAATAGATCACACATTCGGCATTACATCTGACCCGCTGACGCAGGTATGTCTGGAAAACTGTATATTGATGCCTCTATATTTTTCCTTGGAATAGTGATACTCACACAGGGATCACTATTATCGAATTGTGTTGTTCTTGTTTTCATAAAAAAGTTTGCAGTTGTTTTTGCAGCTCTCGTACATGACGTCGACCATCCTGGCGTCAGCAACATGCAGCTTGTGAAAGAAGAGACTCGGCTGGCAAAGGTTTACGATAATAAATCCATTTCGGAACAAAATAGCTTTGATATTGCGTGGAGATTGCTAATGGAGCCCAGCTATCAAAACCTTTTGAAGTGTATCTGCAGCTCCCAAGACGAAATCAAGCGATTTAGGCAGCTTATGGTTCATCTCATCATGAGCACTGACATCTCGTGTGCTGATCTCCGGTCGGATCGCAACAGTCGGTGGGACTTGGCGTTTGCAAAAAAGAAGGGCGGTGATGCAGTGGCTACTTCAGACTCCGTAAGAGAAGACAGGAATCGAAAAGCAACCATCGTCCTGGTAAGTGCACAAAAGCATGTGATGAAGCATGCAACGCAATTGAAACAGTCTTTGCTCACGAGAGTCTTCCGCTTGTTGAACCGAAATATCACACTATGCAGGAGCACCTATTACAAGCATCGGATATTTCACACACAATGCAACACTTCCTAGTCTACAAAAAGTAAGAAACACAATTCAACATTGTTGCCGTTTCAGTTTGGCTTGATTGCTGCATCCTCCGCTGTGCTAATTGTCTGCCCCTTCAAATTTCTGGAACTCTTCAGATGGAATGAAAAACTCTTTCGTGAGATGTATTTGGCATATTTGGATGGACGAGCCGAGAAAGACCCGGGAGATTTCTGGTACAAGGGTGAAATAGGTATGTGATCAAACTTGTACGATATCATCGAGCAAGCTTCAGCGCTGACATGTTTGTCGGCTCTTGTTATGTAGGTTTTTTTACTTTCTATATCATTCCATTGGCTAGAAAGCTCAAAGATTGTGTAAGTAATTCGTCTGGATTTTTTCCTCGGTGGAGTCGTTCTTGCTAAATCTATGACTGTTTCCTCTGCCGATTAACGTTTACATAGGGCGTGTTCAATGTATCAAGCGATGAGCTCCTAATGTTCGCCGAGCACAACCTTCAGCTTTGGGAGTTGAACGGGAAACAAGTGGTGGAAAACCTCAAAGCAGCTGTTCGACAGGACTACGGAACAAAGGAAGACGCCAATGCACTGTTGTGAGGAGCTGCTTCCCTTTGCGGATAAAGCATTACTAGATAACTCAAAACAGCGTACACATATTAAGATGTTAGTAGTTACAAATTTTTATGGGCGACTTGCTCCACAGAAATGCCTCTGCAGCCACATGCAACCGCCATAGTTCTATTGGGGACGTTTGGCTGATAAAATCAAGGTCTGCGGTGAGAATAAGACTTCCTTTGCTGCTATTTATCGTGCTCACAGGAATTAATCTTAGCCATGCTACAAACATCATGCTTAACAGCAAAGAGTGAATGATTTGTAGTAAATTATTGGAATTGTTCCTAAGGCTAGGGCTATGGAAATAAATAAAAAATAATTTCTGTTTGTTGGTCCTCACAGTGCTTCCAGTTAGACATCAGCTAGGCAAACATTGCACCTAGCAAAATCTGTGGTAACTTCATGTGTTGGGCTGGCTCTTTCGTCATTGATTGACGCATCAGTGCTGGGGGTGATCTGCTTTGCACACCTGTGGAATCGTGGTCTGTAGATTTTGTTGTTAAGAGTTGATAAGAAGTTGAGGGTTGGATCTGGATTGCTTAAGAATTGCAGTTCAAGGATAGGAAAATGCACAAAATGGTCCACCTTAAAGCATCTTTTCCAGTGTGGGCATTGAAGAACATGTGCATGCTGGAGTCAAAGTCTTTGTTCCTTTGGATTGGCCTTGTGGGAGGATTAAAACAAAAGCTTTGATGGTTGGGAAAGTTCCAGGAAACAACATGAGACCAACTGAACATGGAACACACACACTTAATCTGATGCTAACAAAGCAGAAGCAAATTAAGCTAGCACATGTTGGTCACAAACGGCGGACCTGCAAAAAAACAGCTCCGGTGAAAGCTTGCCTGTCTCGATGGAAAATGTGATTGGCCCTGCCTTTCAGAGGCATGCTGCTGACAGACCTTCTTGACTAGTCCAAACAACGTTGAGTCAAAGATCAGTTGCATCCCTAAAAGTTGCACTGATAGCTTCAGTTGACCAATCAACAAAATTTGTTGGCATTTGAAGTCTTGCAGATGCTCCTTTGTTGCCAGTGAGAACATGTGTGTGCATGTCATATAATTTTTGTTTTGGGGAACACGAAAACAGAAGAAATGAGAACTAGAGAACTCCCTGAACAGTTGGGTTCATTTGCAGGAGGCAAAGGGTGCAGGTCTTCAGGAGCAGAAAAGCATCTGTCTGATTTCAAATGGATGGTGTGAGCAGCAACACGTTGATGTGGATGAAGCTCTTGTGTTGAAGGAAATTTGGGAGGAAGCATGTCCCATGTCTTTTGCTTTCATATGTCTCAGGTGTCTCAGGGGTGATCAATGACAACAGATTGACACAAATGCTGCAGAAGCAATGCTCTTGAACAAATTTTTCACAATGTGTTTTTTGGCCACAGAAAAACACTTTGTCATTTGCTCAAAGGTCTGAGCTTTGTTTGCCAAACAAGCAATTAAATCTGTGAACGATGATCAACAATGCTTACTGGAAATTTTCTTAAAAACTGTGGTGAAACTCACCAGATGTTAGGAAGGCCATGCAGCCTGCGGCAGAGCCCACAATGCCGAAGGCACGACGAGACCAAAGAAAACACATGCCCAGTCCCTGTCGCACTGTGTCACATTGCAGAGCCTGCTGCCACATGCTTGCCTCCCCCACAAGATTCAAGGAACACCGAGCACATCACTTGCCTGCTTGGCTTTCCACAAGATTCAGAAGCATCAATTTGCACAGAATGACAATTGTGGAACAAAAAACAACAAATCCTAACACGGCCACAAAACAACACTGTCGCAAATTTGACCCCTTTGCAACATTCACGGCAACAACCGAAAACAATGTTCCACTTTTTTTATCTTTTTGGATGCAAGAAAATCAACGCCAATGGCACGCCATCCAGTCGCAACACCAACTCCCCTGTTGCTGCAAAAAGCTGCACCATCTCCTGCTCATCCGGTTCTGCGAAGCCCCCTCCCATTAAGATCTCTCCTGGTCATGTTGAAAAATGCAATGTTGCTGCCAGAGACTCCTTCGACAGCGCAAACACACTCAACAGCAAACTGAACCGTCCACCCTGCACTGAAAAGCCTTGCTGATCTGCATTCGGCATGGAAGCAATCTGCAAGACCGTCACGCAAAACGACACAAAACCTTAGTCGCGCAACAAAAGATCATCCAAACTTCTGACCATCACCCTTTCTCGCACCAAAACCAAAACTTGGGAATGGCGTGATCCGGACGGTTTCGCATCCGCAGAAAAAGTTCCCTGCGAACCTGCATTCTGCCACACTGCGAGTTCTCACCGTCCAGCTGGGAAACCACTCAAACAACAACCCATTCGAACCTCAACACGGCTGCAACGCGCCTGACCACAAGTGTGACAACACAGTCAACTTCAAGGCATGTGGCTTGGAGTGTGATGCCCGGCAGAGTCCCATCTTCGCCAAAACCCCATGTCCCCATTGCAACAATGGCTTTTGCCAGACTTGCATTGAACCCATTGGTGATTTTTTTGTCTGCAAACCTTGTTGTCATGAAGCACAGCACAGTGCAGTGACCTGCCCTCCAGTGCTCTCCCATGGATGGTCTTAGTGACCTCTCCTCTTTTGAATCAGTGCGCTTACTTTGCTGAGAGAACATTCATGAGCAGAGATGCAGCATCCCAAAGGATGCTGCATGGAGCTTGGCAATTGGCCAATTGAGGTCCAATTGGGGTCAACCAACAGCAAGGGTTTGCCTGTGCTGCTCCAAGGGTCCCACCAGGGTTTTCTCCCAAACAATTGGTCAATTCACTACGACGGGAGCCACAGACATGTCCATGGTCCCTACAGTAACAGATGTCACCACAGTCGCCACGGCAACGCCGAACGCCATCCAATCCAATCCCCACCATTGTCATCTGTTGTCGTGTCTCCCATGGTCGCCGTTGCCACCCGAAAACTCCCTGCTTGGTTGTCGTGTTGCCCTGGGAAACCCACGTTGCCTCCTTGCTCCGAGTCATCCGCCAGAGTCGTCCCCCCTCGTGTCCAACAAACACTTAAGCTCATGAGCTAAATACCCATCTTTCCCATCGATCCAGACACTTCAGATTTCTTTAGTTGAAATATACCATACCCGAACTGCACTGGTGAGGTGCACACAATCGCTGACCAGATCCTTTGCGAGTGGGATCGAATGTAACATTGTCAAGCTTAATTATTCTTATTTAAAATTACGGCGATATGTTTCTAATGATAACATCTATCCAAACAATTAGCTAGTAGAAATGGAAAACCCTATATGCCTTCGACACATCGAATAGCAAGCTTGTTCCAACAGGCGGGGGCCAATCTCGTCCGTCCACGCCGTGGTTTCCCATAAAGTCTGTTTCTCTTACTTGGAACGTGACAACGGAATTGCCCAACACATTTTTCTTAGGAGAAGGAGCGTCGTCCTGCTTCGCGTCGCCGCATTCATCATTATCATTGCCGCCAGCGTGTTCGTCCTCACCAGAGTCACTGTTTTCGTCCACATACTTGACCTGTGTTTGAATCACATCAAAAGGAGTCGCTTTAGCGTTGTCCTGTTTCGTGTCATGGCGATCATCGTCCCCGCCACCACCATCCTGTTCGCTCTCGTCAGAGTCGCTGTCTTCGTCACCAAAAACTGGACTTGCCCGTATTGTAAAAAAGGACTGATCACTCGAAATATTTGACACGATACCGGAAAATGTCATTACTCCAGCTACATTTCGAATGAACTCAGGGGTTGGAATATAGCGTTGTAAGCTTGACACGCTACTCCAAGGAATCGGGACAGCTTTGTGAAGATCCAATCCACACTCTATGCCGGGCCTTATGGAAGGAAGAGAAGTGATGACAAGGCCAAGCTCAAAGTTTTTCATGCTGATGTTGTGTTTACGAACCACACCCCAAGAGGCTGCCGAGCAATTGTGTGAGCCAACATAGGCCCATCCGTGAACGCGAGTGCAGTTTGCCGCCCGGCACCACCCGGGAGGGTACATTCGACACATCACTTTACTGTGCCATCCCCATCGTTTGTCAACAGGGGGTTCCTCGTTCTTCTCTGCGCTTTCAACCATCAACGGATGATATGGATCTTCCCAAAGACACTGGCGAGTCACCATCCGTTGATCGAAAGACCTGGCATGACCCTTACCAGGAGTTTGAACAATAAATTGTACTTGGGAATCAGGAGAAAGGGTCTGAGCAGAATCGGAGTAATGGGAACGGAAGTCTTGAGTCAAGTGCGAAACAAATGATTGATACCACTGATATTGAGACCCGCCAATGGACCAACATTGTATCTGTATGGGACACCCAGTTTTCGGAAAGCGTGGTTCTATTCGCCGTAACACGTCTCCAACTCTTTTCAAGCCAAATCTAAAACCATCAAAGTGCCCGGGAACAGACGCTATAGCATGTACGCCGACTTTCTCTGAGCCGCTATATCCGCGAAACGAAGCCCGCCAGTCAGCACGGTCAAGAAGGTTTGTGGCAGCTTTACACCCAGCTCCAATGGATGATAAAAAATCGTGAAATGGGGCATGCAGGGTCTGTTCGCGACCTAAACGGGCCATATGAGGATCGGGGCGTTCCATTAGTGGTAAATCCACCCACCAGAATACATCGCCGGCCATTTTCCACTGCTTTTCACTCATATTAAAGGAAGAAATGACCAGCCGCAGAACTTTGTCGCTAAAATTCAGAACCATCATTTTGGAGTGGACGCAGAATGTGCCTGGTTTTCTGGGGACAATAACCTTGAAGCCCTCCAAGCGGTGCGGAGCTGCTTCCTCGAATTCCACAGTTGCACTGTAGCAGTCAGTATCCTCGTCAAACACAATTGGTTCCGCAACACGAGCGCCATCCTCTTCCATAAACAGACCCGGGAGTAACTCGCTTAGAAGGTGGCCTTTATCGCATCGAGAAGGCGCAGTCCTCTCGGTCACGCACTCCCGACATACATCCTGCTCGCAGTGTGCGCATGTCCATACACGGCCACCAATGTCACGGAGATCCCTTTCACAAATGTAACATTCGCAATCATCGATTGCACCATCCTTAACAAAGAGCGTAGTGTCCTTGCATGCTGTACTCCCAATATGGCTGGCAAGAAACGAGAGCGTCCAAGGTTCGAAGGTCGACACAAAGGCTGACTTTAGATCCAGTTGATCTCCTCTACCGTCTTGGCATTTAACGAAGTCTGCAAAATCTACCGATTTGGTAGGATCCTCCCAAACGCCCGGGTGCCGGGTGTATCCCACGTGCCAACAGCGCCCTTCTTGTGTTGCTGAGCACCTCGTGTTCATCACAACAATGTTAGAAGCTGAAGCGATTGCTATGATTCGCCGATATGCCTTGCACAGATTCAGGTTTTCCTGCGAATGGCAGCTTCACATTGGCGAACTGGTGCATGCTTATCCGCCACAATCTTTCCAGCTTTCAGATAGAGGTATCAGGGAGCTACTTTTAGAGTACTGTACCACTACGTGTAGAGCCGCGGTAACTTGAGCGCAGTACTTTGCTAGCTAGCTAGCTAGTAGTAGGTAAGCAACTCCTTGAATCCATCATTTGTAGCGCGGTTCAGTACGGCCATTGAAATTTTCCCGCAAACGGCGAAAAGGAAGTCTGCCAGCCAATCAGATCGTTCCAAATCGCAGCCAGGCCAATGTGCGACCGGGTGCTCACGGCCAGCCAGCAAGGACGGAAGAAGATGATGTCTCCAGTGGCACTGTAGAGGTGGTGATCCGTCCATCGTTTGGTGTTCCATTAGCATCTGAATCCAGAAACTTGTAATGACCCTTGGTCTTGGAGAAATGTGTTCTTGTGGAGGACGGGAATACCAATGGTCGAGATGATGACTTGGCAAATGAGCAAGCGCAATATTACATATTTCGAAATCGGTTGGGACCACAGCAGCAGCTTCCATCGCCTAAAATAATTGGGAGCGAATCGGACGGAATAGATTTTTTTTTTTCGTAGCTGAAGTCTTCCATTGATATTTCTTGTATTTCGATGCCAGTCTTTTTTTTTGGCGAATTGTTGTCGCCGTTGTCTTTTTCCGTGCCAAGCAAGACATGGTCGGTACCGTAGCTGCAAAAGGACCAAGGATTGGGCGACACCAAAGGTCCAGTCCGCGGCGTAAATAGGCAGCCAATCAACGTCAACGAAAGCTTTGTGGACTGCGTGTGGTATAGTGAAGAAAGAATTCCTTTCCAAGACTCTGTGGCAAGAAAAATACTTCTCTCCGCCAGTGATAATTTTTAGTAGCTGAAAAAAAAAACTGATTGTTGTTTCATCTCGTCATGACGACACTTCCTTGTCGGGCCTGCTGTCACTATCGTCGCCTTTCCTCCATGTCAATTTTTGAACGGATAAATATTCATTGTTGGCTCTTCGTCTCAGCAACGGTTGCATGTGGATTCCCATTCCATAAAACACTTGTGACAATTGTTCGGGTTGATTGTCATCGACCGTAATCACATAACCCACTCCATGAGGTTTTGATAAGACTCGCGCTATTTGTGGAATGGCTCGATCAATGACTCGCCGGCCATTGGTTCCTCCCGCCCAACTCGCTTCAATGCCACTCCCACAAACTTCGTCATCCGGAGTGGGGACATAAGGAGGATTGAAAATTAATACGTCCACAGTATGCTCCATTCTGGGTAACAGTGCCGATATTAAGTCGCATTGAACCGCTTCCAATTTCAAAGCTTTATTACTATTGGAGTTGGCTCTTGCCGTTGCTTGAGTCGCTTGCAAGGCCATGGGATTAATATCCGTCACCCACATTTGACACTGTATTTGTCGTGCTTGCAAAGCCAACGCCAAACCAATCGATGCCACGCCAGAGCCACAACCAATCTCCAAGATTGTCGTAGAAAGAGTAGTAGTATTCATGCTGGAGGATTGACATTCCGATTGCAGAGCATCCAAGAGTAAATACTACAGCAAGAGATTTGAATCTTGACATGGTGAGATAATTAATAAAACAAGAATCAAAACGCAAAACAAAGCAAACGTAACACGAGTATGCTCTTACCGTATCTTCTGCCGGTTCATAAACATGTTCAAAATCCTTGCGGCTCAAATGATCCAACGAGGGAAGTGCGGCACACGCCACGGCTTTGGCACGGGCTTCGGCTTCCTTATTAAAAGCTAACCATTGGGAGCTTTCCTTATTGTCATCAGCAGATCGTAAGGGGTGCCAATCGGTCATATTCTTCTCTACTCTAGTAGTGTGGTTTCATGTTGGTTGGTTTCTTGTCCTCAACCGTTGTGTTGCATTGCATGGTCGCCGTGAAGAGTTTTCCGCTGGTACGATCTGTAGCGACAAAAAAAGATACCTCCATCGCACACATGCTCATTTTCTCGATATGAAAAATGAGCAGCACAGTTGCTCCATGGGGTTTCAGACTTGTGGATTTTCTGTCAGCCTGATGCTTGCTTCCAACCATGAACATGCCTCACATGCCCTGCACCACATGTCACACAAACAATAATAATAAAACAGTCTCCTACATGGTGCCGTTGACCCCAGGACTATTTGAGTGCTGTCAGTTGACCACTGCAGGGCTGTCAACAGTTGACCCTGACGGCACCTGTTGGCAACTGCGATGACCAAGCTGCTGCGTGACTGCTCATGTGTCCCATGTGATGCACTGTAGGAAAATGGACAGATAACCACTGACGACCCACCAATCAGTGATGCCCGAGTCAATCAAATGAAGAGCAGCCAGCTGGCTGTGACCGATGCAAGGAATGCGGAGCTGTTGTCTGCTCACCCGAGTCAATTGAATGCCGAGCCACTAGCTAGCAAGCCCTGCTTGAAGAAAAAAAAGCTCAAAATGATCCTTTCCAAAAGTTCATTGTTTTGAAAAAAGAAAAGTTCAAAATGATCCTTTCCAACAGCTCATTGTTTCAATCTTGAACAAAAGGAGGGCCGGGGAGACTGCCAGCTGTCGGGAAGCAGGAAAGACCACTGACTGCAGTGTCAGATCTCGATCACCCATTGATCACTGGAATCTTGGACCCCGGAAGGCTCTTGATCAGCCAGCATTGACAACCAGGAATGCAAATTTGAAGACAACACAGCAAAGATGCAAATCCAACGGAACATCGTTGGCTGGGCTGAATTGCCATTGCACAAGCTGTCGACAGTTTCTCTGCTGTGACAAACTTCATCCACAGGAAAACCAAAACAACAAGTGGAAGACTGCACAACCCCTTCACAAGAGCATTGATTGTCGCACAATGGCAACTCCAACTCCATCATGCGAGGAGGATCTTGCGTCTACCATTTTTGGCAAGGACTAACCTGACATGGATCAAATCCTCAGGATGGCCTCCTCATTGATCATTGAGGGCATCACCAATGCCAACTTGGGAGCACAGGGACACAGCAAGCTCATAAAGGGGTGTTTGCCCCTGCTCTGGCTAGCCAGAGTGCATGGCCACACCACATTCATGCCATTGCAAAGCCATGCCGCTACCAGCAACATCACGACAGTCACTGACCGCCCACTGCTTTAGCACACACAACAGCTAGCCAGCACTGGCTAGCTGGCTAGTGACAGGACGCACAACCCCAGTTGTCAAGCAACAGCGCTAGCTAGTGGTTAACCAACAGCCCTCTGATGGCCCTGGTCCGGGTCAAGCAATGGCCCTCCAACAGCCCTGGTGATGGCCCGGACAGTGACCAATCAACGCCTTGCCAACTAGCCAAATTGAACGCCTTGCCAACTGCCAGACTTGCCACATTGGCAAGGCCTTGCCAAGTGGCCAAAACCATTCTGTTGGTGATTTTCCTCTCATTGATTGTCACTTTTTCCTCTCATTGATTGTCAAATTGGGCTTGCTAGTTTTTTGCGGTTATCCAGCTTCAGCATCCAGCACATCATCCAGGGATCTGTGCTGTTTGGTTGTTTGGCTGCAGCTTGCAAGACCTTGCTTGACAACAAGAGAGTGGGCACTCTCTCAACTTTTGAAATGGATTTCAAGAATGAACTGACAAGGACAACTGGCAAAGGAGAAACACACATGCTTCATTTCACAGCGTTCTTGCAAGTTCTTTTCCGATTCACTTGGGGGAAAGCCAAGCAGGCGAATTGCAAAGGAAATGGAGGCCTAGCCAAGGGGCTTCAGCACATGCTTGTGCTCTTTTTGACCGAACTTCTCTTCCGGAACAAGACCAGGGACGCCAGTTACATGAAGCTCCTTGCTGCACTGGTGGAAGGAGGGAATCTCATTGCTAAGGGACAACAACCTAAGCATGCACTGGCCATTTGCTCCAAATTGGTAGACTAGTGTCAAAGTTTCAATGCACCACATGTAGGTGCACTTGTTTGGACACCTGGCACATGAAAGCCATTCATTCTACATGCTGCTATTGTGTGAATCTGGTGATTGCATACAGTACAAACACACAAGCTGCACGAATTGGATTAACAATCGGTTGTTTTTTGTAAACTGGACAAATGTTGTGCATACAGCATTGGATGGAGCCATCATCTCAATTTGTTCTGACACTGGTGATCCTGGCAAGAAGCACCATTCGAGGCGGCGCCCAGAGTAACTTGTGCATTTCTATGATTCACAGACACGATCTATTCGTTAACTATTGTGACACTGAGACGAAACACACTTGAATATTATTATACTAGTCGACTTGTGGCATCCATGAAATAAATCTTACTTTATTTCCAAGCCCTGGGTGAAAAAATCTTGGACAAAATCTGCCATTTGGTCGTAGGACTACGCCCGAGTAATAAATAATCCTCAAAAAGTGTGGTTTGAGCCCCATTGCCAACCTGTACGGTTGCGGCCGCCATGGTGCCGCAAGCCGAAACATCCAATGTCTTTAGACAATCCAACTTTTGGGAGGTATCCTCATGAGGTGATTGGGATGCCACACCTTGCACGTACGTGTCCAGTGATATTTCGACCAAGGACCCGACCGGTCCATTCCATTCGGAAGAGGCCTCTGTCGAGTCGTTCGGTAGTGTTCCAATGGACAATAAAGATGCATCGGGATGAAACAATTGTTGGGCAATTTTCTTGTCCTTGGGGCCGCCTCCGTGTTCAATGGATAAGTACTGGTGGATTGCTGCACTTAGTGTCTTTATTGTAGAAATATTGTCATCATGATTGGTTGTGGCAACGGTATTAGTACCGGCAATGAATTCTCGGACAATCATCCATCCATCATTGGGGACTCCCATGCCCATGCCCATGCCCTTGCCACTGGTCAGAAATTCCGCATCCAATCGCAAAAGAGAAACAAAGCGAGTCCTTCCATCGACACCAATTAATTTGACGAGAGCTGTTCGATCATCCGAGAGGGAAAGGGACAGCAATTGGGGAGCTTGTTTGGCTTTTGCCTCACTTGTTGTCTGTGGGGAAGTGGGATTCGTAGCCACCCATTTGTGGTCTGGCTGTTGTTCCCATAACAATCCCTGCGAATGCCACACACTCGTGAGGGCATCGCGTGGCAAATATCCCCCATGCGAGGTTTCCAGCAATCGTAAAATATTCGAGGTCGATTGAGCCGCTTCCAATCCGAGGGATACCGGTGTTCGAAATCCAGGCTGACTACTGTGGTGGTGGTGGTGATCGTGACCACCAGGAGCACCATGATTCATGTGACTTCGTACTTGTAGGTCATGTTGTGTAATCCTAGTAGGAAGTGGTACTGGAGGTGGTCGTATTCTTCGACTGGCATAGCAACGAACGTTGCGAATCACGGCAGTAGAGAACAGTGTCATCGTGAACTGTAAATAGCTAACTAGGTATTAGATAGACTAGCTAGTACAGTAGTGGCGATAATAGCCATACCTCGAAAGGTTTGATAGAAGTTTGGTTGGCTCGGAAGTGTGGTTGTCAACGTTGTTGGTCAACATTAATAACATTTGGATGGCTATTGCACGATGCATCGTGTGGACAAGAAAGATCCAAGATCGGTTTTGACACCTCCTTTTTAGTCCCGAGTTGAGATGATTCCCGGAATCTCGGTAGCGGACACTTGGCGACCCCTTCAAATCATACTGGTACTCGTGACCCTCTTACTTGTTCAATGTTCTGGAATGGTAAAGAACTTAGCTAATTCTATATTAGTAAATGCCTTGGTTAGACGTGTTACAGTAGGAGTTTTCCAACTAGCTAGCTAGCTAGCTAGCTAGCTATCCATGAATGCCTGGATCCATTATGAATCAAATGCAGGAAAGGACAGCATTCTGATACCATGACTTCTTTTATGGACAGTCGGAATAGGCCAGGCTGCATGAGGCCGGTACAAGTATACAGTGCAGGGCTACTCGACGGATTCCTGTACAGTACCAGTAATGAATGATACTAGTAGGTGGCTGCATCCAAAGTGAGCCTTGTGGAGACGGAGCTACTGTACCCACCAATAAACGAGTTAGCACAGGAGAGTTAGACTAGCTGATACTGACACTGCAGTGGAAGATGAGACATGCGAGTACTGCACACGCTTCATCGTGGGGTGGACCTTCACCCAGAGACGGAGGGTCGGTTCTCCATGCGGAAAGAGCTGCACGTACTGTAAAAGTGTCGACCGTGGGTTTCAGCGACGAAGGGGAATTGCCTAGCTAGTTGTGTTTCTACAAAACGAATTCGAGGGCAGGGGTAGCAAGCGAAAAAATATCGAACATGACTACTCCTGCAAAAGTTTAATAGTTGGCAAGTATCGAAGACAAGAGCAGATTGTAATTATATCTCCTAGTGGCGAATTCATAAATTGCTGTGTAGATTGCAAGCAACGGTGCACCTTCATCACCCATATCCACACATGATGTTAATCATCTTTGGGGACAGCAATTTTCCCTCGTTGGGCCAATCGTTTGGCTTGCAAGGCGGCCTTTTCTTCTTTGGCGGCGCGTGCCTTTTCAAAATCGGCTTGTTTGCGTTTGGCAATGGCTTCTTCCTTGGCAACGTCGGCGGCACTGGCATTTCCTTTTTTCATCTTGGGAGCCGCCGCTTGTTTGGGTGCCGTGGGATCGGCCTTGGCTTTGGTCAAGCTGTCATCAAAGGTGTATTTGGGAAGGGACAGATCCGTTCCCATGAAGGATTCTTCCGGAATATAAGCACCGGCCGACAACAAGACGGACGACGATGGTTGGTCTGCATAGACGTGATAGAGAGTACAAGTTATTATTGGAGTATTGTGTGAGATTTCAGTGATGAATTTCATTTGCGTTTGGCAAGAAAAAATGTATAGACAAGAGGTGCCATTGCACTCCATAACTGACTGACACTTAGTAACACTCACCTTGAAAGGACATGATCATGGCATCAGCATTGACGGCAATGGGCGTGGTCATGGTGGCTACTGCAAAGGCTGCTGCCACGGCCGCATTGGTCCACGGATTGTTTTGTCGTGTCTCCTCTGCAACGGCAACCTTTTGGTGGCTTCCACCACTGCTGCTAGTAGTGCTGGATCCCAGAGTCCAAGCGCTGGTTCCTCCGACCGTCAAGAGCCAAATGTTGAAACAGGATTGTGTCTTCATGATTTTGTTTTGTTCTCTCCTATTCTGGAATGGATATCTGTATTAGGCAATGTACCGTGCTAGTATCAGTCGATTGAAACAAAGGAAATATAAACTATGGGAGCGGTCTCAGCAGCTACTACTGGTGGTATGAATGTCAACGCTGCCGTGATCGATAAGTACAGTGCTAATTATAGCACTAGCTACTACTAGCTAGCTAGTAGTAGTGTTACCTTCTCTGATGATTCATTGGATAGTACGGCCACAAAACAAAGTGTTGGTTGACACCCCTTTTTTTGAAAACTGAATCTCATGACTTGAATGACGTTTGGTTTTCCAAAGATCTCTGGTATCTTTTCAGTCGTGCCTAAGAATGGAAGAACTGTGCTAGCTGCTCAGCGAAGAAGTCAAAAGTGTGTTCCAATGTGCGGCTCTTTTGTTGATTCTTCGGTGTTGTTGTCACAGTGATAACGGTTGATTTGGAGTTTCATTGGCTCCATCAACTCTTCACGTACATTCTGTACCATTCCAGCGTACATATTGTAATGACTAGTTAAGCTATTTTATTAGGTCTACACACAATTTCTTCCGCTGGTACTACTGGTACGAGCTAATCCTACATTAGTAACTACCACTTTTGTCTAGCTAACTACTAGCTAGCTACTACTCCAGTAGTAGGTTGTAGTTGAGGAGCACGAAAGAAGATCTTCCGCATCCATCACAATTACCAACAACTCGACGACCAAAATCAATAGAGTAATAACTGATTATTTCCCTTCTTTCCTTAGCCGGACCATCGACCAGCATGAAATTCAAGTCGGCTACATGTACATTGTTAACGCTAGCGTTATTGGCGGGAAACCAGCAGCAGCAGTCATTGTTGTTAGTGGAGGGAGCAGCATGGAATCTACCAAGTGTACCTTTACACGGGGCGACTACTACCAGTACTACTATGGGCACTACTGCTGGTGCTGGTATGAGTGCTAGTTCTTCTGCCATTGCCTCCAGCACACGGCAGCCATTTGGATTGGCATCTGAAACGAACACACCGCAATTTCCAAGCTACATTAGCAGCAGCAGCAGCGGCGGCGGCAGCCACTATCGAAGAGCACTTGTACCACGCTTGTTCATGTCTTCTACTGGTGAAAATGATAGTGATAGCGAGGAAGACGGTGAAGGTGAAGGCGAAGCAATCAACAATGACAATGACATACAAGCTAGTAGCAGTAGCAGCAGCAGCAGCAGCAGCAGCAGCACTGGCACTCCTGCTAGTACAGCTTCAAGCCCCACCACTCCTGCTACGTCTACGTCTACTAGTCCTAGTAGTCGTTTTCCAGGGGCTCCCACAAATCCCGCCTTTTCCGCCGCCAGTAAATTCACAAGTCCTAGGACCATGTCCAATCCGAGCAGTAGCGCTACTGGTGTCAATGTGGGACGAAGTGCTGTCAGCAAGGGATTTGGAACGGATGCCAAAGCGAGTACTACTGCTAGTAGTACTCAAGGCAAAAGCAGCTCCAGCAAAAAGAAGACTCGATCCGAAGCGATTGCTGCCGAGCTTCTAGACACAAAACAAGACATGACTTATAGTGACAGTGACAGTGAAAATGATAGCTTGGCTTCTATGGAAGAAGAACCGCCTGTCATTTTGTCGGATCCCAAAATCATTCGACCAAAGACAGGACCAGGACCTGTAGTGGAGTCGGAATCCAAAACACCCAAACCTTCTACTTCCGAGTCTATTTCTTCCTCCTCTTCCTCTTCTTCAGTTTCTGTCGATGTGGTACAGAAATTCATGCCACCCACACCGCCTCCACCAACTACAACGGCAACTTCACCTCCTCCTCCTAAATCAACATCCACCACCACAACGCCACCCACCAGGATGGACGCTCCAAAGACAGACATGCCCTACATGCCACCACCCCCGCCGCCACAAGTGGAATTGCCCAAAGCAGTCGACAAGCCCAAGTCGGAGGTCTTCAAAATGAAACCCACTACATCGACTAGTAGTACCGATATTCCGCCACAGAAGAAAGAACAAGCTGACGCTCCCAAACCTGCCATGCCCAAGTTTCAAGCCTCACAGAGTGTCACACCCAAGATGGATGCTCCAAACGTAAAAGTTGACGACAAACCCAAAATGGAACCTCCTTCAAAAGTAGACACTCCGCTCACGACCGAAGCTCCTCCTAAAGTGGACACGCCCACGATGGGAGCACCCAAAGCAGAAGCTCCAAAAATGAAAATGCCCTCGATGCAATCTACTCCGAAAATGGATTCACCACCGCCCAAGACGGAAGCCCCACCAAAAATCGATACACCACCCAAGACGGAAGCTCCTAAAGTGGAGGACAAGCCCAAAATGGACACTCCAAGAATGGATACATCGCCCTCGCCAAAAATGGAACCTCCTGCAGTCTCACCCAAGACCGAAGCCCCAAAAGCGGACATGCCCGTGCTCGAAATTCCAAAAATGCCAAACGTCGAATTGGCGGTCAAGAAAGAAGACATGGACAAGGTATTCGATGTGGCCAAAATGGGAGCCGATGCTATTGTCAAATTCACAAACCTAATCGGAGAAACGTATAAAGATCTGGATCATGTCAAAGTCGATAGTCTCGGGATCAGCTACAAACAAGCCTTTACCAAAATGGGGCGCAGTGTCCAAGGAATTTTCAAAATTGTGATCCTGGTGGGAGAAGGCGTCCTAGATACGGTCGGCATTGTGGCGACCGACATTGGAGACACTGTGCAAGGCAAAAAGCCAGCAAGGGCACCGCCAGTGGCACAATCGACATCTGCAGCTCCACAAAAACCACAACCGAGTGTATTCGACGAGGTAGTCTCGTACAAGGAAGACAATGACGGCGCCATTTCCAAAAGTGTTTCCTACACTCAAAAACAAGAGGAGGACGAGCTCGACTGGGACGATCTCAAAGCCCAAGCCAGTTCCATTTGGGATGATTGGACGTCGTCGGCTACATCAGCCTTTTCCGGTGCCACATCGAAATACCCCAAATTTGGTTCGAGCAGCAGCAGTAGCAGCACTAGCTCTGACAGTAGCTCCGGCAGCAGCAGCAGCAGCAGCAGCAGTCAAACTGGTCCAAGGCCCACGCTCGATATTGATGACATGAAAGCCAAAGCCGCGTACATGTTTGACGGTGTTTTCGAATCTGTGGAAACGCTGAAGGATCGAATTCAGAATCCCAAGAAGACCCAAAAGAACATCGATCCTCCTACCACGAGTCCAACCAAGAAGAAATCCAACTTGCCCTTTTTCTTGCAAGCCGACGACGACGACAAGTAATGCTAGCTACATCCGCTACTGAATCAGCCAGTACAAGATTGGTGTTTATGTTTTTTCAGCATTTCAGTGATGAACCCGCAGTTTCCAATGCTTTAGCGGAAACGCTTCGTTTCTTTCAGCAGTGCAACAACATTGGATGATTCGCATCAGAAAATGAAGTATGTATCCGCCGAAGTGTGCAAGGTCAAACAAACACCGCAGCAATATAGAATGACACATATCATTGATTTCCATCAGGCATACACCATGCAATAAAACGAAAAATAGAACACACAATCATTCTGAAAATAGCCCTGACTACTTATGTTTTGTCACCGCATGATTAATACCTCACATGTCTGCAGCAGGGCCATACCTGCACGCCACCCCAGACCCACCCAGAGCTCACGACTTCGATCTGGACCCAACGTTGCTCTTGTTAAATCACACTACAGTAGGCCCCAGATGCGGCGCAGGTATAGTAAGAACAATGAAAACGGCTACTCAATTCGAACCGAAGCCACAAAGTAGAGCGAGGGCTACTACTAGCTAGTAGAGCTATAGGAGAACAGCTGCTTGAAGTTGTAGCTAGCTAGATACAATAAAATACATCATTAAAATTATTGTTACATGGAGATTGTCCCGACTAGTCTAAAACCTTCTATGAACGCCGACCAAAGTAAAAATACATGCCAGTCACCAGGAGTGTACTCTCTAGGGCGAAACCCGAGTTGTACCACGCGACAATTACCATTTTGAACAGGGCCCATGCTTTCGATTCATTTGCTTCTGCAACTGGTAGCTCTTGTTCCAAATCAGGGTGTACCTCCTTGGCCTTGACAATCTCTTCCGATCGCTCCTCCTTTTCTGTTGCAATAGGCGCTTCCGCTGTTTTCACGTCCGCGTCTTCTTTTCCTTTTTCCGATAGCGCGGCAGAGTCTGTCGGCAAAAAAACTTGTGCCTCCTCCTTCTCGCCGACTGACTTTTTCGCTTCAGTCTCCTCTACGCCCGCTGAACTGAAAGCTTCCGCTGCTTCTGACTTCTCACCTTCGTTTAATGACTTGGACTCTTCTGGTGTATCCTCGGTAGGTTCCTTCTCGTCTTCCCTTACTGTAACACCGCTTTGCTCCTCAGCAGCCATTGGGACCTCTTTTTCTTCTGCGATATCCTCGGTAGTTTCCCTCTCGTCTTCGCCCACTGTACCTCCGTCTTGCTCATCAGACGCCGAATCGATTGGGGCTTCCTTTTCTTCTGGTGTGCCCTTAGTAGGGACTCCCTCTTCATCCAAATCGATATCACCCTTTGCTTCGTCAGACTTCTCTGCAACCTCCTCCTTGGAACCAAGCAGTAATTCACTCTCTGCATCCAAGTCACGCTGCGAAGCACTCTGCTCGGTTTCTCCATCGGTACTTTCCATATTCGCCTCTTCATCGTTACTTGCAGGGCCGATCACGAAGGATGTCAGCTTATCTACAAGCCCCGAAAACGATTTAGTACTTTCAACGCTTTGTGTGTCGGTCTCAATAAATTGCTCCTTGGTGACATCGGTTTCCCTTTCATCAACAACCGAACCAGGAGAGCCAGGAAGAGAAGCTTCTTGTTTGGACTCAATTGACCCGTCTTTGGGGGCTTCATCTGTACTTTGCTGGGATTCTTTTGCCACTTCGGCGGCCTCCTTGGCCGTGGTTGATAATTCTTCGCTTTCCTCCACCGTGCCTTCTCTTGATTTATCCCCGAAGACCCATGAAGACAACGATCCTCGCAATGACCAAGATTCAGTACTTTCGGCACCTTTTGAATTACCAGTGTCGGCTGGAATGGCGTCCTCTTCAAGGGGGCTGCTTTCTACCACACCTTCTTTTGATTTCTCCCCGAACACCCATGACGACAATGATCCTCGCAATGACCAAGATTCAGTATTTCCAGCATCGTTTGAGTCACCAGTGTCGGCTGGAATAGCTTCATCTTCCTGTGAGCCGATTTCAGCAGATCCGTCGAAAGAATCGCCAGAAGTAGCACTAGCCTTTTGCTGAGTATGAATGCTATCAGCTTGTCCATCGGGAGCACTGACTTCATCTGGTTCCGCACTTGCAGAGGGCATGCTTGAGACTCCACTCGGTTTATCTTGTAAAAATTCTGGTTCTGGGGATTGTGGCTCATCAAAGTCGATCAGGTCGTCGTCGCTATCGGCTGCAGTACGAGCTCCAGTTGAAGAAGTGCTAGCCTTTTCAGTCGTAGTCTCGCTATTGACATCGTGAAGGGGTTGTTCATCTTCTGCATCAAGTATGTCACTTTCGTCTGTCACAGATGAGGGTTGTTCCTTGACAGTCTCATCGGCCGAAGGCGACGGCTTGCCATACCGCTGCCACACAGGGGCAGGTGCGGTAGTCGGCGATGCAGTGTCTTCCGTGACGGTGGTTTCAATCTCATCCTGATCTCCATCTGAGACAGAAGCAGTATCACGTGTCACACTATCAGAAGCATTTAGGGTACTCTCGTCTTCACCCTCTGTTTCAGTATCTTTAGTCACCTGCCTTTCATGGGCTTCTGTTGTTTCTGTTCCTGAACCACCACGACGGAGCTTTGCCCATAGAGAACTTGTCGAATCCTCTTTTCCGGCTGCAGAGGCTTCCCATTCAATGTCCGTGTTGCCAGGTTCACGTGAATCTGCATGGTCGATCAAGTCACTCTCATCCACTTCCAACGGTGACGAACTATTATATATCTCTGATTCTGCTGATACGGCTGCTTCTACAGAATCGTCTTGTTCGGGGGAATCAGCTGGGACGTCTTCCTTGTCGGCTCCGCCTTCTTGTGAAGAACCACGGAGCTTAGACCACAATGAGCTTGTGGACTTCGCTTCTTCCTCTTCACTAGTTTGAGTCTCATTCGCAGCCTCAGCATTCGTTTCTTCATCCAAGTACTCCCTGGCGTCCTCAAACACGTCGCCATCCGACGCATTCGCACCAGTGGTGTCACTAGCTGTGGAATCCAGATGGCCTTTCTCGGCAGCGTCAACTGCAGCGTCATCTTCCTGTTTGGAAGAAGAGCCCCACAGCCTTTTCGGGAGCCAAGATGATTGCTCTTTCGGCTCCGTAGATTCTTCTTTGCTTGCTGTCTTGTCAACATCTGCTTCCACAGCTTCACTGCCGCCTTCACTGCCGCCTTCAATGGTGTGTTCGAAAGAAGAAGCATCTTCGAACCCATCTACATATGCATCTGCGCTCTTGAATTCCTCTTCCAACTGACTACCTCCACCACCAGTGTCAGAGGAAAAACTCCAAAGCCATCCGAGCCATGATGACTTGGTTTCCGCGCTCTCGGCTGCTGTTTCCACCTTCATAGGGCCAGTTTTTCCTTCTGCCAATAGTTGTTCATCACGCTTGCGCCATTTTTCCGCATGCCTTTCGTAACGGACTTCCCGAGCTTCCTGTTCTCTCTTCAATTTAGCTTCACTTTGTGCAATATGTCTGGTTTCCCGGGCACGCTGAGCGTGGCGCAGACCATGGCGCCCCCAACTCCAGCCAGAAGAGACTGCTTCAAGGTCCTCCTCTTCTTCATCAGTCTCATCCATGCCTTCTTCCAAAGTAGTGCCATTGTTGGCAGCAGCTTCTCTATCTGCAGCTATTTTACGCAGCTTGCTTTGGCGTCTTGCATATCGGGCTTCCCGGGCCTCCTCTTCCCGCTTTGCTTTTGCTTCTTTTTGTGCTTGGTGTCTGGCATCACGGGCATTATGTCTTCCTTGCTGCTTGGTTGATTCTTCTATGGTGGCTGCACTGTCAACATCTGCTTGCGCAGCTTCACCACTTCCACTGTTATCATCAAGCTCAAACGAAACAGCGTCTTCGAACACCTCTGCATCCTCGGCTGTCGCCTCCAACACTGGTGGCTCAGTCGCTGCAGGGTGCTTGTTTCTTTCTTGCATTAGTAGTTCGTCACGTTTGCGCCATTTGGCTGCACGGAATTGATATCTTGCTTCACGGGCTTCCTGAGCTTTCTTCAGTTTGGCTTCACTCTGTGCAAGATGCCGGGCTTCACGGAATCGTCTTGAGCGCTTCAGGGCAGGACGTCGTCCCCAGCCCCACCCAGAAGAGTTTGCTGCAAGTGCCTCCTCTTCATCAAACTCATCCATGAGTTGTGCCACACTTGTGCCATTGTTATTAGCAGCTTCTTTCTCGGCAGCAATTTTACGCAGCTTGGATTGACGTCGTGTATATCGGGCTTCTCTGGCTTCCTGTTCTCGCTTAACTCTGGCTTCACGCTGGGCTTGATGTCGGGCAGCTCGGGCATGCTTTCTTTCTTGACTCTTCCCTGCTCCTCCACCCCAACTCCACCACGATGAGCTTTCCGTGATGACCTCCTCTTCTGGGCCTTCCACAACTGTGCTCTCATTACTACTGTCTTGGGAGGACGCGCCAGCCTCAGGTTGGGCCTCCCCGACTTCCTGTTCTTTCTTCAATTTGGCACATTCCCGAGCGTTTCGGGCCTGCTGTCTTGCTTGCTTTCGAGCACTCCGCCCCAAGCTAAACCACGAAGACCCTTCCCTAGCAGTAGCGCATGGATCCTCCTCGTTCGCGGCCGCACTACTACTGCTGTCGTCGTCATTGGAGGCAGATACAGAGGAAGCGGATGCATCGGCCTCGTCGACTTCACCTACAGAAACCGGTGGGGTGTCTTTCTCTGCCGATTCTGCCATCTCCACATTCTCCTCCAATGGTGGTGACGACTTTTTACGCCATCCAAACCACGACGAGGATGCTTCTTCCTCCGTCTTGACGTCGTCCACTGGTGCTTCCTCCCCAGACTCTGAAGAATCCGTGGCATTTCCCTCTGGTTCCGATTCAACCTCTATTGGCGGTGGTGGTTCTGGTGTAGACTTTCGTCTCCATCCAAACCATGAGGAGGACGATTCGGATTCGGGTTCTGACTCTTCCACGACTTGGTCCTCGCCATCGGCGCTGGTTTCATTCAAAGCCAAAGTATCTTCCATGTCGCCTTCCAATGTCTCCGACAGTGGAGCAGTGGACTTTCGTCTCCAGAACCAGGAGGAGGAAGAAGCAGTACTTTGATCATCATCGTCGGCGCTAGTTTCATTCAAAGCCAAAGTATCGTCCATGTCGTCTTCCGCTGACTCTGAAAGTGGAGCACTGGACTTTCGTCTCCAAAACCAGGAGGAGGAAGAAGAAGTACTTTGGTCATCATCGTCCATGATGGTATCGTTTAGCAGATCGGTCATGTTGGTGCCAATGTCATCTCCCACAAATTCAATAGAAATGGGTTCTTCGGGCATGATTGGCATTTCTGCCAATTTTTGCGCATTCAATACTCGACCATATTGAAGATTGGCCAACGCCAAACAGAAATAACAAGCATAAACCGCCTTGATATTGAAGGGTTTGTTGTAGGGCGACGGCGATGGCTCGGGGCTCAAAATGTTGGTGAGCGTCGCATGCAAGGCCTTGTGTTGGTGAACCATGCCTTCTTCCGTTTCATCTTCCATTTCCGACACGTCATCATCCTCCATGGGTACGACAATTTCACTGTCGTCGTCGTCATCGTCATCATCATCCATTTCGGGAGATGTTTCCACAATGACGGTTGGTTTTGGAATTTCGGTATTGGCATCGGGCTTGCTGAACAACAACTCACTCAGTGGCGCGTCACGACTATAATCATCTTCGCTGACAGTGCTGATAGCGGCGGCACTCTTACTAGTAGAATAAGCTTCGTCGTGGCCATCGTCCCGAGGTGGAGGAGGATCCTTGGCTGGGGGAGATTCAGCCTCAACCTGAGATGATGCTTCCTGTGTTCTGGGCTCTGCCTGTTGGGGTCGAAACAATCGCAATGAAGCAGAGGGAAAGGGAGACTCCTCTTCTTGTCCTTCTGGCGGGTCTTGTTTGCGCCAGGCACTCTTGAATTGGGCATTATTACCTGCAGTCGACGATATGGACGGTGGTGGTAATAACAAGTCTTCTTCGTCGTCGTCATTTGCATCGGCGGGTCCTGCCAAAAGCGAAGATTTGTGGACTCGTGTGGGTTCCGTCTCAACTGTTTCTGTTTCTTCTTCTTCTTCTTCTTCCTCCGATGACGATGATTCTTCGGAAGGATCATCGGCCATAACTTCCACTTCATCTTCGTTCGAGTAAATGGTAACAGATCCCCGCTTTTCGTCGTCGTCGTCATCATTTTCATCAATGTCACAATTGCCATAGGGATCATTATCGTCCTCATCATGTTCTTCCATGGCGGTATCAAAGGTTTGATTGAGTTCCAATTGCGGTGGTGATCCCTGCCGTGTCGGTGGTCGCATGGGCGTGGAAAAGACATCCTGGTCATTTCCGTCATCTAGTCTTGTCGGTCGCATGGGCGTCTGTACGGCCGAAGTGGCCGTGGTAGCATCTCCATAGGTAGTGGATGCGGCCGTCGTTCGTTCTTCTCCCTTGGCATGAGATGGCGGTTCTTTCATGGGAGACACAAAGGCGGCGGGTTCCGATTGGACGACGACATTGGGTGGTTGCCGCCGTCTCATACTCGCTGCCAAACTCGACGAAGCTCTTGATTTACTAGCTTCCATTTTTTGTTTGCTCACTTCCAAAACTTGCCGCAGTTCTTGCCTTCGTGATTCTCGTAATGCCCGTTTGGCTTGTTGTTTCAATTCCATTTTATGAAGATAATGCCGCATGCTTGTTTTCAAGTCAACGTGGGCTTGAGCAAAGGAATAATTGGGCAAGATACGAAAGTAACAATCATGGCCACACTCCAATTGTTCGGAAGTCTCGTGCAATCCCACCTTGTCCAAGTCTTTTTCGGTCAAGAGTTGGGTCGGAAAGGGCAACAAATCGGTACTACTGCCGGTCCAAGCAGCCGTAGTACCAGTATTACTCGTAGTAGTTGTTTCGGCAGCACTCGTCTTGCTTGCCGTCGTACCCGTATCCAAATAGTGATCCACCAGTTGGGGATGAAAGTGATGAACTGCCACAAACAAGGGGCCACTGCTCTGCAGAGAGGATGGGGCATGTGTGCTGCTCCGTTTGGACAAACATCGCGTATACATTTGCCTATACGTTTCTTCTTCCTTGCTGTGACCACTCGGTAATTGCACAAAGCAACCGCGGGGATCTTTCATGACACAAAAGGCGGCTGACATGCCATGACAAGCTTCGGCCAGTGGGCACATGCACCGTCGTGTGGCCCTGGGAGGGACATTATTCTCAGCACCCGTCATCTTTTGTTTGTAGTCATTCAATGAATACAATATCAAAAGACTTCTTATTTGGCTGCCAAGCTATTGCATTGGTAGTGGGGCTATCCTAGCTAACTAGAACAACTTAGTCTATCTTGCTCTTGGCTTGTTCGAGCACCTTCTACTGCAATTAGGTTTTGTGGTAATTGTGTACAAGATAGTAATGTCAATGGCCGCAGAAGCTAAGGTTATTATGCGTTGTTTGTTTCTTTCATTTTTCTAAGGCTTTCTACAGTTTTGTTGGTGTCAGGAAGATTCTCACTCACCAACATGTTGGTGTGCGGCTGATAAAAAAGACCGTGTGTAAGCAGGATTCAGAGACAACGGGTGCGCTCACCTGAAAGTCCCGCCTAAATTTTCAGTCATTTTTGGCCTCAAAGGCCGAATTTATCTTAATTATGACCTTCCCCATAATAGGGAGAAGGTTTTCATTTGATGATAAATCAGGGATTGACGTCACGTAACGGAAAAACCTGAATTCCAGTGTGCGACCCATTAATTTCCTTGTCGGCCCTCTCGGTTTCGTGGGAACTTTTAGTAACCTCGCTCAGACAGCAGAACAATATTCAATGATGACACCGATGTCTTGTTG